>Ga0209157_1001177_pt1 | contig 22147 bp, 20 predicted proteins | sample GraSoiAngelo_135_FD_185892 | JGI IMG/M metagenome (GOLD analysis project Ga0209157, IMG submission 185892) | Grasslands soil microbial communities from the Angelo Coastal Reserve, California, USA - 14_0929_05_40cm (SPAdes) (version 2) | ecosystem: Environmental > Terrestrial > Soil > Grasslands ...
GAAATAACCTGGGTTCATAAATCCGTTCATGGATATAGAGACGTTTGATCGCGACGCAGATTTGCCCGGAATTTGCAAAGGCCGCCCAGAAAATGGGGCGGGCAACGGCGTTTGGATCGGCATCCTCTAGAACGATGGCAGCATCATTCCCGCCCAATTCGAGCGTAAAGCGTTTCAGGTTTGAGGACGCGCTGGCCATAACCTTTTTTCCAGTAGCAATCGAACCGGTGAAGGAAATTTTATCGATACCTTCGTGTGCCGTCATCCAAGGACCTAGCTCGTCACCACCGGCAATAACGGTGAGAACTCCTGCAGGTAGAACCTCACGGGCAATCTCACCTAATTTGAGGGTCGTTAATGGCGTGTTCGGAGAAGGCTTGAGAACTGCCGTGTTGCCCGTGTAGAGGGCTTGACTGACTCGGCCGATCGCGATCGCGACCGGAAAATTCCACGGAGCGATAATACCTGCCACGCCCAGAGATCGGTACCGCAGCTCGATCCGGCACTGGGGGTCGTCTCGAAGAACCTCGGTTTTGATTTCCAGTGAACATACCTGTTCAATCCGCGCGGGAGCCCTATCACTTCTTTCCGGGCTGCCGCGAGCGGCTTACCCTGTTCCTGCACGAGCAACGGAATCAACTCCTCCGCCCTCTGACGCAGTATCTGCGCGAACCGCAGAAGGTAACCACGGCGCTCGTCAAATGACAATAAGCTCCATGATCTGAAGGCGCGGCGAGCCGCTGCGACAGCAGCATCGAGTTGCAGTCGGGAAGCATCTGGACAATGCGCGAAAGGAGATCCTGTTGCCGGATTGATCACGGCGAAGAAGACCTTGCTGTTTTCAGCACGTCCGTCAATCGTGTGCGTGAATTCAGTTGCGACGGAACTTTTTCCATTTCGCATAGAGTTCGGGTAAGCGTCAATACACTGCGATTGCTTCAGGCCGAGATCGTGTTTCAGGCTGACTCATACACCGAAAGGATTAACACGGATTGTCTGACTGATCGATCTCGGGCGGGACGGCATGATGCGCTTCACCTTCGGTCCTGGATCCGAGTCGCCTGGATTTCGGTTGTTCCCTGCCATTGTATTATAACGTTCGCTGCTTTCTTCACAATTGCAAATCCGGTTTAATATGTTCCGGCCTTATGCCGAAAACAATGAGTCATGAGATCGCAGGGGTCTGGAAGCTCCGATCCTATTCCCGCAGGTTTCTGGACACGGGTGATGTTCGCGACGACATGCTTCCGCACGCCTACATTCTCTACACGCCCGGAGGCTACGTCATGTCGCTTACTGTGGAAGCGGACCGCGAGCCTCCGGCAGGAGCGATTCTTACCGACCAGGAATGCATACGTTTGTTCAAGTCCATCATGAGCGCTTATATCGGCACTTACACCGTGGAGGGCAACAGAGTGACTCATGCGGTCGAGTTGTCATGGAACGAGAGTTGGACCGGCGCGCGTCTGGTGCGCTATTTCTCCCTCGAAGGCGATACGCTCACGATCGAAACCACACCGCGAACGAGTGGCGCCGATAGCCGCGAGTTCATCAACACACTGACATGGCAGCGGGTCGAGGCGTTAACGATGCCTCACCCTCGTTAACCGAGAGAAATTGGCCGCGCCAATCACCGGGCACCTGCAAGGTGTCCCTGGGGACGAGCATTGTTGGCGGTATCCGCCGGAAATTTTCGCTATTACTTACTAGAGCCGTGCGAAGACCTGCTCGATTATGCGCTGTGGATGGTCCGCGGTGGTGAGGACTGATCAGGAAGTGGCGATGCTTCGCAATGGTGATTGGACCAGGCAAACAACCGTACCATCTAGCAGAGCGCAAGACGATGACCTGGTCATGAGTCTGGTAGAAGTGACGCTCGCCCAGCCTAAGCAGGAGCGCGAGCGGTACTTGTCGAGTGTGTGCGCTCAAGATTCTGAACTTTTCAAGGAAGTCCGGAAGTACGTGGAATGGGAAGAGCGCATGAATGGCTTTCTGCTGGATCCGCTGTATTCCCAGCCATGTTGCGGGGCCGCCTTAACGGCACCAGAGTTCGTAGACAAAGCGAGAAGAATACTTCTTTGCGCCGCCCGTTTGTTTTTTTAGATGCTGAGAATGAATCGCACACACACGGCACAGGTATTCTCAACCTCGCCCGGCATTTTCGCTCCCCATGTGTGCAAACAGCCACTGCCTGGCCTCGAGCCACATTCGTTGCATTGTCCTGAGCTTCATGCCCAACGCGTTTGCGGCTTCTTCGTCGGTTAGGCCCAAGAAGAACTTGACTTCAACGAGCCTGCACCACTCGGGCTTGGTTTCAGCCAACTGATCCAGAAGCCTGTCGACGGTAATCGCAAGGTCAACCTTTGCACGGCGCGCGGGAAGCATATCCTCGAGTTCTTCAAGGCCGATGAACCTGGCGTTGGGCCTTGCCCGGGCATGATCAATGAGATATCTCCGCATCGCTCTGCCCGCAATGGCAAAGAAATGCGCCCGGTTTTGCCAATCCCGGTCCTTCGCCTGCACTAGTCTCAGATAGATCTGATCGACCAGATCCGTAGGCTGCATCGTGTGCCCCTTACGCTCACCTTTCATAAGGTAACGCGCAAGGCGGCGCAAGTCGGGAAGCACGACAGCAAAAAGCTCATTTTCCGCGTCGCGGCTTCCGTCGCGCCATCGATGCAGAAGCGCAGTGATGTCGGCCATGAATACAACCTGTGTCAGGTTTCGACTTGAATGCGCGCATTATAACAGATGGATCAAGCCGGCCGGTGGAGTTGCAGGCTAGGTCAAAGTCAAGCGTTATTCCCCTCCTCGCAGAGGAGGGGTGGCGCGACAGCCGCAAGGCTGACGCGCCGGGCGCGAAGCGCGAGCCCGATAGGGCGAAGCCTCAATTGATGGTCAGTTCGGCCGAAACGTTTCGCCGGTCTGACCACCCCGTCTGCGCCTTCGCTTCGCTCGGCGCAGCCACCCCTCCTCTGCGAGGAGGGGAATACGTGGCTTCGTGGGGAATAGGCAAATAGTGGGATTTCGAATCTGCTCTAGATGCAGCCCGGTGTCATGATCCGAAATCCCAATTGAGCAAGCATAGTTTACCTTGCGGTGGCCGTCTCGATTGCCGGAGCGCCTGGATACTTTCTGGCGATCTCAATTTCGCCTCGGGTTTTCGGCAACTCCCGCGCCAGGCCATCTGCCCAAACGATCTTGGAAAGGAAGTTGGCATCGCCGTAACGCCGGAACACGAGCGCGCCTCTGGTTTGAGGATTTTCCTGCGGTGCCGCCTGCAACAAGGAAAATGCGGCTGATCCGTTCGAACTCTGTAGTTGCAGGACCCCTAAGGTCGTCACGCGCACCCGGTAGTCTCCTTTGTCCAGATGCCTGTCACCGACGGTAAAGTCGAAGGGAATATTCGCTCGCATCGGCGTCGATTGCGCCGAGGCAGTCGACGCCATAGCGAGAATTACAATCAGAATAAACAATGTTGCTGAAACTCTTTTCATGTGTCCTCCCTAGGGCGCGTGTCATTCGCCCTCACTGAAGTAGCGAGAGAATCGGGCGATGTGCGCCAATTTTTCTGAGCAAGGAAGGATCTGAAAAGGCCGGTTTCAGTACGCGCTACTGCGCTTGCGCTTCGCGCAGCACTTATTTGACGGTCACTGTAATGTCGTGAAAACTGTCGAGGGCGCTATCACTGGCCACGGCGCGCACCACGTAAATGCCCGGGACTTTGAATGCAGCGACCGTCGTTGATGTGACGCTGCGACTCGAAGCGGTGGACGTTGCGGCGCGGGTGGGCGCAGTGAAAGTGATGGCTCCGGGTCCGCGGTACTGGATCCACTGAACAGACAAACCTTGCGCTTCAACACCAGCCTCGCCGGAATTGCGCTGCCCGCGAGGTCTTGGAAGGAGATCGTCGCGGGCGACGGCCGATAACGTAACCGTATCTGGAAGGGAGATCGTTTGCGGACCGGTGCCCGTAATCACCGGCGCTTCATTGTCGGGATCGCGGTTACCGGCTCCGACATTCTCCATCATGACTTCGTTGCTGAGCTCCCAGTCCGGCTGCAGCCAGCCTTTGGCAGTGTTGGTCTTGCCGCGGATACTCAGCGTCCATGTTACTTTTTTATCGACACCCCAATCCTTCGGCACAACCACCTTGAAGACAAACCAATGCCGGCGGGAATAAAAATGGGTCGGCTGGCCGCGATCACCTCCGTCGACGTTATTGTTCGGTCCAATGTCGATATCCAGCTGTTCCTCAAAGTTTCGGTTCATATACCCGAAGTACATCGAGAAGGTGCCATCCGGGTTCGCTTTCCAGCCGTCGTAAGAGGGCACTACGTCCTGCCCGCGGCTATATTGGCCGTTGTACGGAATCGGCCCCGTCGATGATTCAAACGGAGTCTGCGCGGCGAGGTGGTGAGGAACGGCCATCAGTACCAGCGCACCAATCGGCGACAAGATCCAACGCAAGCGCATCAACATACGCGATGTTCCTTTACTGACCCGCACTCGCCGACAACTTTTCTTTCGCTTGCGCGTTCCTCTCCGCAACGGCTTGCTGGAACTCCTCTTCGGACAGATTGAAGTACGTGAGCCAGGCGTGACTCATTTCATCGATTGTTCGTTGGCCGAACCCGATCCAATTGTCGAGATCACCCTCCTTTTTGACGGTGTTATCGTGCCAACTGATGAAATGAACTACCGAACCGGCCGGCAAAAGCGGCTGGACGTGAGGCGCGTACTCGTAGACGATCATCCAGTTGAACTTGTAATTGAAGACGCAGTTCAAGGTCTCAACCTTGCTGCCTCCGGGTCTCCTGCCCGCGTAAGGATAAATCACCTCCATGCACATCGCCTTGCCGCGAGTGTGCATATGAGGCTCCCAGGAAAAAAGGCGCGTGGGTTTGGTCAGCGTAATATAGGTGTCGGTTCGGATGTTGTCTGTGTTGGCCGGCAAATCGACGTCGTAATCGTCGCCGGCCAATGTAGTGATCGCGACATATTTCGGCACGTATCCTTTGGGATAAAACTGGAAAGCGACTGCAAGGTTGGCTTTGGTTTCTTCTCCGTACGAGTGAAAGTGCGGGCTGAAACTGATCTTTGTGCCCGCTGTTATTAAACGGCCCGATCCATCGGGGAAGATTTCAGCGTTCTTTCCGATTCCGTACTCCTGAATCATCGCCTGCGTACCGTCCGGGTAGATGAGCGTCAGGCCACCGTGGTGAATTGTTTTGTAGCCTCGGACGGGCTTCAGTTCGACGGCTTTAATATACCGATCCTCTGTAAAGCCGGGGTCCGCGACAATGTTCGGCCACCGATCGGGTCCCTTGGCCGGCACGAGGAAATCCTGCGGCATCTCGATGATCGAGTCCGGCGTGCCGATGCTCCATCGATCGTTGTCAACGAACTTCCGCGGCCCAGGCATGTCGGCCGGATTCCCTTGCGGAGCGCCGGCGTCCACCCATTTGGCAATCGTCGCGATCTCCGCGTCGGAGAGGGCCACGCTATTGGAGAATTCATGAATTCCAATGTTCGGATCAATGTGCCAGGGCGGCATGTTCCGCAGCACCACGTTCTGCTTGATGGCTCTGGCCCACGGCCTCACTTGTTCATATGTCAGCAACGGCATGGGCGCAATGGAGTCCGGCCGGTGACAGTTCTGACAGGAACGCTCGAGGATCGGCGCTACGTCTTTGGTGAACGTCACATCCTGCGCCATGGCTGTAGTGACGAGCACGGCCAGAACAGCAGAAATAACCAGCAAGAGCCTCGCTTTGATCGTGCCTTTCATGGACATCTCCCCAATTCAAAACTTCCGCAGAATATTTCAGTCTCATTTAAACATACAGAGTGCAGGGAAGAAATATAAAAGGCGCCGACCGCGACCCGGTGAAGAGAAATGGCCACCGAATTTTTTTGTGCCTTTTTGTGGCTATTTCTTCTTGCGTGCTTGACTAGGTTGAGCGTGTGGGCTATTGTCCACCCTCAAACAGACGACGATGCGAGCAACTCTCGAAGAGACCGCGAAAAGCGAAATCAAAACCAGGAAGCCTTTCTATCAAAACCTGTGGGTGCAGGTTCTTGCCGCGGTCGCGATCGCGATTGTGCTGGGCTATGTACGGCCCAAGACAGCGGAAGCCATGCGGCCGCTGGGTGATGCGTTCATCCGGCTCATATCGATGATCATCGCGCTGGTGATCTTTTGCACCGTGGTCACGGGAATCGCCGGCATGGGCAGCTTGAGGAAGGTCGGCCGCGTGGGCGGCAAGGCGCTGCTGTATTTCGAAGCGGTGACGACAGTGGCGCTGGTGTTCGCCGTCGCTGTTGGTAATCTCATTCCGACCGGCGCCGGCTTCAACGCGAACCCCGCCACGCTCGACGCTGCTGCGGTGACCGCCTATGCAGGTCAGGCGAAGGCGCAAACCGTCACGGATTTCCTGCTCCAAATGATTCCGGTCACCGTTGTCGACGCCTTTGCACGAGGAAGCATTTTGAGTGTTGTTCTTGTTTCACTGCTGTTCGGATTTGCTGTGTCGAGCATGGGAGCGCGCTGCAAGCCCCTGGTTGACGTGATTGAGGCGCTCACGCAGGCAGTGTTCGGCGTCGTCAATATATTGATGCGCTTCGCTCCCCTTGGTGCATTCGGCGCGATGGCGTTCACCGTTGGACGCTATGGCCTCGGCTCGCTTGGACCGCTGGCGAAATTAGTCCTGACGTTCTGGGCAACTTGCATTGTCTTCGTGGTCGTGGTGCTGGGCGCGATCGCGTGGATGGCAGGCTTCAGCATTATCCGGTTCCTCAAGTACATTCGTGAAGAAATCGTCCTGGTTTTGTCGCTCAGCTCGTCGGAGCCCGTACTTCCAATGCTGATGTCGAAACTGGAGAAGCTGGGATGCTCGAAGGCTCTGGTAGGACTGGTGATGCCCACCGGTTACACATTCAACACCGACGGCAGTTGCCTTTACATGATCATGGCAGCTTTGTTTGTCGCTCAGGCGACGAACACACCGCTGACGCTCACACAACAGTTGAGCATCTTTGCCGTCGCGACGCTGACGTCGAAGGGGGCTAGCGGCGTACAAGGCGCGTCGTTCATCGCTCTGGTCGGAACCTTGATGGTTGTGCCGTCGATTCCGGTCGCGGGCATGGCCCTGATCCTCGGCATCGACCGCTTCATGAGCATGTTTCGCGCTGCCGTCAACGTGATCGGTAACGGCGTCGCGACGCTGGTGATCGCGCGCTGGGAAAAGGAGCTAGACGCCGAAGTCCTACAACAGAACCTGCAGCTTACTTCCTAGCCTTTCCGTGGCTGTAGGCGCGGTCCGCGAAGCGCAAGCGCGCTAGCGCGCAGCCTCAAGCTATGACCGCGCGTTTTCTTTCAATTGTAGGTGCTGTGCGCGGTCGCAGACCGCGCCTACAGGAGATTCTCATGAGGAGATGGATTCAGGTCTGTGCCATCGCGCTCACGGTGACCGCAGGTTTCGCTCTCCCTCAGGCTCCCGGAACGGGAGGACGTTCCATACAAGGCCGGAGCCCGGCGCCACCAGCACCTGGTCCGTTGGTCAATCTCGTCCAGGCCGGCGTCGATGCGTACAATAAGGCCGACATCAGCTATTTCGAAAAAGCGTTCGCCGACGACATTCTATGGGTGGACGAAGACGGGCACGAGTTGACCAGTAAGACGTTTGCCCTGTTTTTCATCAATCGCCAGATGACCGCGACGCCCAAGAGGAAGATGAGCGTCCACAACGTTGCCACGGGAACCTTGGGCGATACGGCATGGGCCGCTTTCGCCTACACCATCGATGACGGCGTGAATAAAAGAATCGGAATGAACACAACACTCTTCCGGAAATCCGGCAACGACTGGAAAATCGTGCTCATTCACGGATCCATCAACGCTCCGGCGGTCCCGCACTGAGAGTTTTCCGGTTAGTCAGACCTCTGCTTAGTCCTTGTCCTTACGTCTACGCCCGACCTGGCCGCGAATCTCGCCGCCGGGAAACTTCGTGGTGTGCATGTTCGCGTAGCGTAGGCATTGCCATCGCGCACGGCTTCCAGGGCTGAAGTGAGATCACCGGGGTTAATGCCTTGGCCCACCGGTCCTGTGACGTTGGCCTCCGTGATCGTCCCGGTAATGGTTCCCGACGTGGCGGCCGGACACACCGGCTGGTTGCCGCCGCCGCACAGGAATATCATGACGCCACCCGCGACTTTCGTCGGCGCAAAATGCAGGTGGGACACCGCAAGAGGCGTTGACAGGTCGGAAAATGTCAGTGAGAAGGTGATGCTGTTTCCCACCTCCATGCGGAACGCGGCTTTGCCATCAGTATTGATCGGCGGTACCTCGTTGTCCCCGAGGAGTGTGGCGGAAAAGACCTGGGTATCAGCGGGCACCGCTGATGCGGTCATGAGACCCGCAGCGAGCGCGGCCCCCATCCAGATGGCAGTTATCTTGATCTTCATTGTGTGCTCCTGCTGACGTTGTAACGTTTCAAAATCGGTTGCCTTATTAGATTTGCGATGGTTTTTTGTCAATCAGAACTGAACACAAAAACCGGACGCACTAAATTCAGAGATCAGAGATATTCTTAGGGTCTTCAGGACAAGGCACAGTAAGTAATCGTGCTCGTCAGGGACTCGTCGAGGAAATGTTGGAAATTTGCAAAATCTTCTGGGCCGCGCCAGCGGATGTGCGATAGCATGAAAGCAGGTATCACCAGCAAGGCACAAACCTGATCGACAAGAAGGAGCCAACATGAAATCCGCGTCATTGATCTTTAGTGCAGCGGTTTTGGCCATTGTGATGGCTGCAGGTGTCAGCATGGCCGCAGAGCCAGCCGCCGGTGCGACACCGACGTTTAACACAGATGTGGCGTCCATTTTGTTCAACAATTGTGTAGTTTGCCACCGGCCCAACCAGATCGCGCCGATGGCGCTCATGTCGTACAAAGAGGTGCGTCCGTGGGCGCGCGCCATCAAAGAAAAAATCATAAAAGGCGAGATGCCGCCGTGGCGTGCAGATCGGAGGTATGGCACATTTCGCAATGATCGGCGCCTGAGTCCGGAGCAGGTCAAGACCATCGTCGATTGGGTTGATGCCGGCGCTCCCGAAGGTGACACGCCGTTGACGGCGGAGATGCCGGTTTTTAAAGAGGGCTGGAGCCATCCGTCCGGGCGGCCGCCCGATTTTGTCTTAGAGATGGCTGAGCCGTTCAAAGTTCCCGCCGAGGGGGAGCTTCCCAATTTCACCATCTACCAGGAACTTCCACCGGAGCTCAAAGCGAAAGAGCACTTTCTGGAAGCCATTCAGATTCTCCCGGGTGTGATACCGGCCGTGCATCATGCCAGTTTTGGCATTGTGCCTCTGGCGCCCGGGCAAATGGTTGGGACAGGAGAAGCATGGCCTAGTGGGCCGATCATCCCCGGAGCATTACTTGATGCCAAGACGGGGAAGTCCGTTGGTTTTACGGGCGACGCCAACGAAGCCGCAGCCGGCGAAGGCGAAGCAGTGGCTGCAGGCGTGAACGTGAGGCGTAGAACAGAAACTGGAACGAGATTCTGCTGCTACGTTCCGGGCGGCAACTTCCAGCAATTTCGCTCGGGGGCAGGCAAGCGCATCCCCACTGAAGGATACATCGCGTGGGGAATGCACTACACGCCGATCGGCAAGCCGCTGGTAGACCGGACGCGAGTAGGTTTTTGGTTCCAGAAAGAAATGACGCATGAAATCGTCGAAATCAGCACCGGTAACCAAACACACATCGTTCTTGGTAAACAGCTCGTGGACGACGAATTTACGCCTGTCCGCACCGCTGGGGTAGGAAACACCGGTTTTCCGGCGCTTCCGGTCATCCCGCCGCATGCGAAGAATTGGGCAATCACCTCGATCAGGGCTTTTCAGGATGACGTCACGCTGTATGTCCTGTGGCCGCACATGCACACGCGCGGCAAAGAGATGACGTACGTTGTGACATATCCGGACGGCCGCGAACAGGTGCTGCTGAGCGTCCCGAATTACGACTTCAACTGGCAGATCTTCTACGAGCTGAAGGAACCGATTAAGATACCTGCGGGAAGCACGATCAAGACGATTGGGTCGTACGACAACTCGTCGGCGAACAAGTGGAATTCTGCGCCGCAGAAAGAGGTCTACTGGTCCGAGCAGAGTTGGGACGAGATGTACGTCGGCTTTTTAGATATTTCCGTCGACAAACGTGATCTCCGGTTGATGAAGCAGACGGCCAATCCCCAGACGACCGGCAGGGGGCAATAAGCGGCGATCGTCCTACGCTAACTTAGTTTCTCGCAGGGGCCGGGCCGGAGCCCGGCCCCTCTCCTTTTTGGGCGGTAACATGCTTGGGTGATTGTCCCCTTACCGAGTGCATGCATTCAGACGGAGGATTCCAGTGAGGTTAAGGTTTATTTCGTTATCGTTCGTCTCTTGTTTGCTTTTCAGTGTCTCTGCCTGGGCCGGGCTTCAAGCTGCGAACCAATCACAGGGCGGTAGCCGGCCAGCCCCAACTCGGCAAGAGGAGCGGCAGCGGCGGGAGGTGCAACCGGGGTCGACACAAGGAGCTGCTCTTTCTAACGTGACCGACGCACAGCCGAAGTTCAACATGGACTACTTCGTGGGCGTATGGAACTTCGAATCGAACTTGTCCGAGAGTCCACTCGGTGCAGGTGGACCAATGTCGGGGTCAGAAACTATCAGAAACGTTTGGGATGGCCGTTTTTGGGACATCACGATAAAGGGAGAAGGACCGGAGGGTCCGTTCACCGGAAAAGGCATTATCACTTACCAGGACAGTTTCTCCGGCCAGTCCTACATGAGGTACGAGGTCACGCGAGGAATAGCGTTGCTCAGAACGGGAAACCTCGGTTGCGATCTCGGGGGAACGTGCAATCTGTACTTCGAAACTCCACCGTTTGAACACAATGGTTCGCGCGTACAACTGAGGGGAAGATATTATCTGACGTCGCCTTCCTCCTACCGTGTGACGACCGAGATCGCGGTCGATAAAGGCGAGTACCGGAACTGGGGAACAACGTGGTATACGAAGGATGAAAAAGCGAAACCGCCGGCTATTAAGTAGGATCCCGGAGGGAGAGGCGTCATGAAAGTGGGTAGAGCTTTTGGAGTGTTTGCTCTTGTCATGTACGGGATGACGACTGGTATGCACGCTCAGCAACAGCAAACCGATTTATCAAAGCCAAAGGTTCCTCTGGTGAGTGTCGTGGGATGTGCCACGCAAATGTCCGACGGCACTTGGATGCTGACGAAGGCAACGGAGGGCATCGAATCCAAAGTATTGTTCATGGGCGCGAAGGAGATTGAGGAAGCCAAAACTAAACCTTTGGGCAATAACCAGTACAAGCTCCTTGGCACTGTGGATTTTCTTACGAAAGAAGATCTACTGAACGATCCGCACCGGGCGGAGTTCACGCGGCCGGAAGTCGCCAATGCGACGGGCCAGCTCCAGAACGGCCGCAAGCTTCTAGTCAAGGGCCTTCTCATCACGGTTTCGAACGAAAAACGATTGAACCTCGTTTCCGTGCAGCAATTGGCCGATACGTGTAAGTGATTCGGAATTTCGGGTCACTTAGACACGGCTGCAACGAACTCTTTCAATGTTTCTTCGCGGCCGCCTCCACCTGCGCCATACGGAATTAGAGCGATCTGATCGATCCCGGTTTTTCTCAATCGTTCGACCTGGGCGCGGCATTCCGCCCGCGTGCCGGCAATCGCGAACTTGTCCACCAGCCAATCCGGAATGACCTGCGCCTGGCTGGCCGTTTGCTGCATGTGCTCGTAGTAGTTGTACGCCTGCCGGATTTCTTCCAGAATTTTCTGTTCTCTCTCGTCGAGCACGAAAGGGAGAGGATGTTTGACGACACGCGCCACGTGGGCCTTGACCGCATCCTTGGCCGGGCCCCGTTCCGATACCGAGCAAGGAACCCAGAGAACGATTTCGATCTGCCGCGGATCGCGGTTCGCCGCTTTGGCGCCGGCATCGATTCGCTCTCTTGCCAAACGAACATAGTTGTCGTCGATCCCAACCAACAGGATGATACCGTCCGCTATTCGGCCTGCGAGCTCAAGCATCTTTGGACCACTCGCCGCGACATAAACAGGGACTCGCCGTTTGGGCGGATGTAGCAAATGGATTTTTCCCGACTCGAGCTCCGCTTCATTTCCGGCGAACAAAGCCCGCATGTCTGCGACCGCCTTTTCAAAATAGCTGAGGCGGGCTGGCCGGAGCCCCATTGTTTCTACCGAACTATCTCCAAGGCCGATGCCCACAATGAATCGTTCCGGCGCGAACTCTTCAAGCGTCGCGTACGCGCTGGCAACAACGGAAGCATGTCGTGTCAGTGGATTCGTGACGCCCGTGCCAATCCGGACCTTGGTTGTGTTCAACGCGACGGCCGTCATGTTCACGTACGCTTCGCGCCAGATCAGATGCGAATCGCCGATCCATACATGGCTGTAGCCGAGGTCTTCACTGAGCTTTGCAAGCCGGATCATTTTCGCGAGCGGTTCCGTGGGGAAGAGTCCAACGCCAAGGTTTAAAGAGCTCATGACCTTCCCTCTGTAATAATCGCCGTGCGTTCAGGTGGTGGTGTCTGCTGGCTTCTTCCGCCAACTTTGATGTCTCCGTCGATCATGACGACAGATACTCCGGGGAGGTCCCCTTTCGCGAGGGAATCGACGCCGTCTCTCGCGACAGATCCGTGAATTTTGTCGAGGAGCACGATGTCCGCCGGCCTCCCTTCCTTCAGCATGCCCAGCGGCAACCCATGAGCAACTCCAACGTTGCCTGTCGCCATGCAGATCGCAATTTCAGGCGGCACTCCAACGACGGAAGCCAGGAAAGCCACTTCCCGAAACATTCCGCGTGGGATCACTCCTGTTCCGCCGGGTGTGTCCGTTCCGATAATCACGCGGTGAAACGCATCCAAGCTTTTCACGGCCCGCATGAGAGTCAGAACCAAACGTGAATTGCCCGAGCTGCAGATTTCCAGGTAAGCGTCGGTGTCCCTGGCGATCTGGTCTACTTCTTCTTCGGGCATTGGTATCGGCCCGCCCGTGATGTGGCCGACGATGTCGGGCTTGATCCGCTTGACGATGTCCGCTCCCGCAACCTGGCTCACGCCCGAACGGGATACGCCGCCCGAATGGATTTTCACTTTGATTCCCCGCGCTCTTGCCCACGCCACGTAGCGTTCCGCCTCACCATTGGGAAGCAGGCCGTAGTCATAAAAAATGAACTTGACCAATCGGCTTCCTGCTTCCGCAATGGTGTCGAAATCCTCTTCCTTAAGACCGGGAACGAGCAGCAGCGTTCCGGCATAGACTTTCACTCCGGAAGGACGCAAGTTGTCATAGCAACGCTTCGTCAGGAAAGCGAGCGAAAGGGCTGTTCTCGGATCGGGAGGCAAGGGAAGGCCCGGCACGTGGAGCTCCCCTGCGGAGATGAGCGCCGTGACTCCTCCATGCATATAGTGATTGATCCACGTCGTGGAGTTCTGCGCCGGAGTGAATTCACCAAACGTCGGGTGAGAATGCGAATCGACCAGACCCGGAATGGCCGTTATGCCGCCGGCGTCGACGACGATCTCGGAACGGCGGCCGATCGCCGTTCCGATCTCCTGGATGACTCCATCCTCGATATATATCGAATCGGCTGCGCGAACCGGATTCTTCAAGTCCCCGGTGAGCAGGACGCCAATGTTTTTAATCAGAACGGATTTCATGACCGCCGCTACAGCGGTCGCGAAGTATATCACCGGCGTGTATGATGTTGAGCGCCTAACGCCCCGAGGAACCTATGCTGCGTAGCGCGGTCACGGACCAGTATGAGAAGATCGGATCCACTGCCGAAGTCGAACAGCGCGTGTTTGCGAAAATCGCATGGCGATTCGTTCCGATTCTGACGCTGGGTTTTCTGTTGAATCACCTGGACCGAAACAATATCGGTTTTGCCGCGCTGCAGATGAACCAACGAATCGGATTGACGGCCACGCAGTTCGGCATCGGTGCCGGAATATTATTTCTCGGTTACTGCTTCTTTGAATTGCCGAGCAATCTCTTGCTGTATCGCGTGGGCGCAAGAGTATGGCTTTCGCGAATCATGATCACGTGGGGGCTGGCGTCAGCCGCGATGATTTTCGTCACAGGAGCAAAAAGCTGGTACGTGCTCCGCTTTGCCTTGGGCGCCGCCGAAGCGGGATTTTTCCCGGGAGTTGCTTTTTACCTGTCGAGCTGGTTTCCGAAAGAATACCGCACGCGAATTCTCGCCTGGTTCCTGGTGGCGATTCCTGCATCGTCCGTTTTTGGCGGTCCGCTCTCCGGAATCTTTTTGGGAATGGACGGCGTCGGAGGACTCGCCGGCTGGAAATGGCTTTTCCTCCTCGAAGGACTGCCGACGATTCTGCTCGGAATCATCTTTCCGTGGGTCCTTACCAATCGCCCCGTGGAAGCGCGCTGGCTGACTGCGGAGGAACAACGGGTGGTTGTGGAGCGGATTCAAAGCGAGAAGCGCGATCGGGAAATGCGGCATCTTCTGCCGGCACTGAGAGACGCGCGCGTGTTGCTTCTCTCGGGGATCTTTTTTGGATTCACCGTGGGGTCCTACGGGCTGGGCATTTGGCTGCCTCAGATCGTGAAGGAGCAGCAGATATCGAATCTGACCGTCGGATTTATTACGGCCGGCTGTTACGTCGTCGCGTGTATCGGTATGGTTGCGTGGGCTGCATACGTCGACCGGAAAGGAAACAGAATTCGAAATCTGCTATTGACTTGCCTCGCTTCGGCGGCGGGTCTGGTATTTGCGATCTTCTTTCAGAACCTCTGGCTCTCGCTGGCATGGATAACCGTGGGTCTCGTCGGCATCAACGCGGCGCGGTCCGTTTTCTGGGTGATTCCAACGCGGTTTCTCACCGGCATCGCCGCCGCCGGCGGCCTTGCTTTCATCAACGCGGTAGGGACGGCCGGCGGTTTTTTGGGACCTTCTATTATGGGATGGCTGAAGGATCTTACCGGATCATTCAATGCGGGTCTCGTGGCCATGGCGGGTTTCCTGCTACTGGCAACGGCGTTGACTGGTGCGCTGAAGTTGTTTGTCCGAGAAGAGTGAAGCCAGGGAAAGTACACAAAAGGCACAAAACGAATTCCAAAAAGCACAAAAACTTTTTCTTGTGCCTTTTTGTGATCTTTCTTGTGCCTCTTTTGGTTCGGTCTGCTTTGTCAGCCTTCGGCTTTGACAAACTTCGCCGGGTCAACACAGCGGATAGCCGTTATATCTATACGTGTCGCCGGTGAGCCCAACAAATCTGCCGTTGAAGCGTGATATTCAACCTTATCCCATTCCATGCTTTGAACCGGACCTTCGCCAAACACCTTATGAAATGCTCGAGGAGGAAGAGGACTGATGTAAGTGACGAATGCCTCATCAGGTGCTAATGGCCTGACAAAGCCCTGCCATACGAACTGATTACTATTGGTTATCTTTAGCTCCATACCGCTAGGCCTGAAGATGCGCGGATTCTTCGTATAACCGATTCGAATTTCAAGCTGCACGAGTCCGCATGTAGACGGAGCCTTCAACTTCAGTGTTCCCGAATCGACTACCTGCTGAAGTATCGAAAACCGCATCGTTTCCATAGCGGCGTCTCGGGGCTGTCGCCGCGGACGAAGGATATAGTGACCATCGGCGTGTTCTTCGCTATTCACGATTTCAAAGTTTTTGTAGAGGTATTCGAAAACGATGGGCGAGCGCGTGATTGCCTGGAGCCCGCCGACAGGCGGGACCAAACCTTTATCCAGACCGTAGACGATTTCTAGGCCCGCTCGCCGCTGGCTGTCGAGGGTGCGCACGTAGTACCGTTCAAGTGGCTCTGTTGATGCCGCGTAGCTTTCCAACACGGGTGCAAAGAAAGGACGCCGCAATCCAGCACTGATGTAGTTGTCATACGGGAATGCCAGAATAGAAACTTGCCGGCGATCTGCTAAATCCGGAGTAACCAGGCTCGCTTGCAGGCTAGCGTCCATCGGCTTTGGGGTCGCGTAGATGTTTCGGATCGAGGTCTTTGCCGAGGGCTCGCCGCGCATCAATTTCAATAGGTCCAACGGCGCGCTGAGATTTAACGAAGGCCAAACGAGGATCAGCACACAAGCAGCAAACCATGCGATGCGTCGGTGAAGGAAACTCCATTCGATCGTTGCGAGCAGGCTGAATATGACAATCATCGGAGCGAACGCGGAGGCGATTTGCGAAATATCGCTGCTTACGAGTGCCGTTTTCAACCACATCACAGCAGCAAAGGCAAAACATGCAAGAAGGGACGCGTCCAAAGCATCGGATCCCCAAGCAGCCACGACGCACATACTGAGTACGTAAAGCGAGACAACCAGCAGAACAAGCGTCTTCACCAGAGAAAGCGCCCACAAGGTTCCCATGCTGTTGTGGAACCCTCGCAAGATTTCGAACGCATAGCTATGGTAGTCAAACAACAAGCCATAGCTCGATGACGTGAGTTTAAAAAGGACCACGAGTCCAAGATTCGCGGCGGCGAGCGTTGCGACGAAAACTTCGACTTCGAGCAGCACCACGGCGTTTCGAGTCAGTGCCGATCCGGCGATTAGCCCGCACACGACAGCGATCGCCGCACAGATACCCAATTCAAGCGACACCAGTTGCGAAACAAAACACAAGAGTCCGCTCGCTGTCGCCCAGGCGGTCTGCCGTGGAACCGTTTCCGCCGCGATTGTCCGATACGCGAAGGCTGCATTTAGCAGCAGCAGCAGCGTTCGAACGTCGAAAACGTCGAAGAACAAGTTCAGTAAAACTGAAAAAGCATAGAAGATGGCACATTGTTGCCATGAGATCCGGTCGCAGATGAGCAACATCACCGCTGCGATCAGGGCGCTGGCTGCACAAAAGACAAAGGTGATCATTCCGTACGCGTCAAGCGCGGATCGAGTCGTGGTAGCCATCGTTGCGATCCACGCCAGAATTTGTGCCGCCGGACCAAACATGGACTGAAAGTCACGGCCGCTGATCGCGCCCTGCTGCAGAGCTGAGGCGAGTCCCAGCAATGACGAGGCGTCGAGCGCCGGATCGCGCGCCACTTGGCTACGTACCAGGACGATCGATAGCCAGCAGAGGCTGAAAATAAGGACCACGGCAATTTTCCCTTGTCGCCGGCCAAAAGGAATGCGGTGCAGCAAACTCGGGAAATCTATTTTGAGGAGCTTGCTCACAATCGGGCTTTCACTTTTTTCTGTGGCGCAGGGACAGAACTAAGAAGTGTTCGCAAGAGTGATACCTCCGGATTTGGTATCGAACTGACTTAAGTGCCTGACACCCGGCACGCGATATTCCAAAGGTCGATATCGCTTGACCCTTTGTGGATGAGTCTGCTAGCGAATGATGGACGACGCTTAGATCATGGAAAAATTGCAGCAACTTTGGCCGCGTAGTCCAGCCGTTGGGCTTACCGCAACCCAGTTAGTTTAATTCGAGTGCACGCCGGCTACGGCGCGTACTCGACGGAGCGAAGTCAAGGCAGACAGCCCTGCGAGCGCGAACACGGCGAGCCAGATCAGGACGCTGTTCACCATGAAACCGATAGCAAAGCTGCCGGTGCGATCAAACATATAGGCTGACAGAATCGGTATCGTACCCAGTCCGCTCGAATACGCAAGATGACCGATCGGCAACACTCGCGCAAGATTTTTCTCAATTCCGAATACTTCCGCCAAAATGAGCGGGAAAAATGAAACCAGCGCTCCGTGACCAAGACCCTGCAGAAAAGCAAAAGCGACAGCCATTCCTGGGAGGCGTATAGCGAACAGCAGCAGCGATGACGCTGCCAGCAGCGCGAAGCACCCGATGCCGACCTTGTGCGCCGAAAAACGATCCGCCAGAATCCCGAAACCCAGCCGGCCGGCGAAGCTGAACGCTAACTCGAGACTAACGACGGCGGCAGCCGCTTGCTGAGAAAAACCGGAGTCTCTCAGATGGAGCATGAGCAGATGTAAGGTCGTTCCAACGGTCCCCGCGGCAAAGAATACACAACCGATCACTACCCATAAAACGGGAGATAAAATAACTTCCTTGAAACCTGCCGGTTCTGAAGGAACCTTTGATTGCCCGTGAGAAACGGCCGCGTCCTCCGGGCGTTCACGGATAATGAAAAGAATCAACATGAAGGGAATTGTCCATAAAAAGACATCTGAGACGTTCATTGCGGTACGCCAACCGAAGCGGTTGATGAGAAAGGTCAGGAGCACCGGAGCCGCGGCGCCGCTGAGGCCGCCTGCGGAATTCACCAAACCCATCGCCAAGCCCCGGCGTCGTGCGAACCATCGAGCTTGCAACATCTGGTTCGTGAGATAACCCATCGCCGAAAGTCCCGCGCCAAGTACGAAGCAAATCGCGTAGAACTGCCAGAGCGCTTGCATCTTTCCGAACAGCAGACATGCGGCAGCAACAAGTCCCGAACCGATCGATAGCACAAAACGGATTCCGCGCTTCTCCGCCAGAAAACCCCAAACCAACCCACTGAGGCCGAACGCCCATTGCAAAGCGGTATTGCCAAACAACAGTTGAGCGCGGCTCCAGCCGAAGCTGGAAATCAAAGCGGGATAGTAGACAGGAAATCCAAATAATACGGTGCCGAACAGATAAACGATCACGACCGAACTGGCCAGGATCCACCAACCGTAATAAATACGCCGCATCTGTACCACTATTCCGCTCCTCGCAGAGGAGGGGAATGTTCGTTGCTCACACGTTTCCCCTAAGCCGATACAAAAAAATTGCCTGGCCGTGCCAGGAGGAGCTCTCCGGCGCCTTCTTGAAAGGGAACTTCTCTCGGAAGAACAATCGAAATCGCCCGGACGCGCTGACTCTCCGCCCGCACGCCCGGAGGATTCACGTTCTCGGCTAAGCCTAGCGCCGCGCGCTTGAGCACGCGGCGGGCTGCAATGATAGCGGCGTCACTGGTTCCCAGGTGTTCCTGAGTTCGATCGACAATAGGTCCCATGCTTTCTTGAACCGCAATATCCTGGACGCCGAGGCCTCGTATTCCGGTATTGGAGAGACCGCTTTTTTGCAATTCCCGGTCAATCAAATAGTCGTTCCCTTTGTGTTGCTTCGGCACATTCGTGCCGGGGATCATGTCGGTGTGGATTCCACCTCCGGCGCGCATCTCTGCAACTTCGTCCTTTGTGAGAGATCGAATAGGATGCCAGCTGACGCTGTAGACCCAGCAATGCTCGTCGTCCACAGGGACCCAGCCATGACCGCGAAGCGGACTGTCCCCGTAAGGCGGAACCATCGTGTAGAAGGGCATCAGCCAATGGGTCGCCCTCCAATAATAATGACTGTCGCCGGCGTTTCTTCTTGCGGTGATCAGCAGGCCGTAATCGGTTTCCGTAATGTCGAACGTCGGCGCCGTATCGGCTCGAACCAGTTCCCGGCCGTGCCCGCTACCTCTGAGGACACTATCTTTCGTCTTCTCCGAGATCAGCACGGCGTCACGATGCAGGCTGGAAACGTGGCTGGAATCGATGCCGCCTTCCAACGCCTGTAGATAGTTGCACTGTTCGAGGCGTCTCGATAGGTAGCGCTGGTTATCCGCTATCACAGCCCACTCCAGTTCTGGTGCAGCCGGCATGAAGCTCGGAGGTCCCATGTAGGCCCAAATCAAACCGCCGAGCTCCAAAGCTGGATAACATTTCGCGCGGATCTTCGTTTTGAAGTTGCTCTCGGGCGGTTCCGACGGCATATCGACGCAATTTCCCGCAACATCGAATTTCCAACCATGGTAGACGCACCGTAATCCGTATTCCTCGTTGCGGCCCAAAAACAGCGAAGCTCCACGATGGGGGCAGTGTTCACCAATAAACGCGATCGTGCCGCCTGTGTCGCGGAAGGCCACCAAGTCTTCGCCGAGCAGCCTCACGCGTACAGGCGCGCCATCGCGGCCCGGCAAATCGTCGGCCAACATTGCGGGCATCCAATAGCGCCGGAACAGTTCGCCCATTGGTGTGCCGGCGCCCGTTCTTGTCAAAAACTCATTTTCTTCACGTTGCATTGGGGTCTTATTTTAGCGGCGCTCTATCAGCGCCGACAATCCTGCAATTCAGAGATCGCCGGCGGTCAATTTGGAGTAATGGTTACTGCGAAGCACACCGAGAGTGGACTGACACGTACGGTGACGACCAACGAGAACGGCGACTATCGGAATGCGTTCTCTTCCGGTTGGAGCATATGAAGTGACGACTGAGATGTTCGGATTCAAAGCATTGATTCTACATTGGATTGATCTAGCAGTAGCGCAGGAAGTCGTGCTGAACCTCCGACTTACGGAAAAAGTGCGTGGTCAGGTTTTGCGCGGTTTGCGCGGCCTAATTGGCCAGATAGCGCGACTTCAATATTTCGAGATGATGTTCGGTGTGACCGCCGATCAAATATGCCAGGGCGCGCACCGTGATGGGATTGTTATTGGCCGTACCGCCGCGCATCCATGCGGCCGTATCCAGGTGGCGAAAGAGGCCGATCGTTGAGCGGCGGACGGCCTCGAACTCTCCGGCGAGTTCTTTAAGCGGCACAGTACTGTGATTCGCATGCCCGGCCCAAAGATCCTGATCAAAACCGGGAAGCGTTGTACTGTCACTTCGGGAAAAGACCAGAGCGCGATACGCAAACACGCGTTCGCTATCGATAATGTGTCCGACGACTTCTTTTACCGTCCATTTGCCGGCGGCATATCTGTAGTTGCCCTTCTCCTCATCGATGCCGCGCAACAGATCCAATGTCGCTTCGAGTTGCTGCTGAAGAAACTCGAGAATGTCGGCACCGGGAACTTTACTGATATAGGCGATTTGATACTCGGCCAATTCTGATGTTTCTGGTCTTCCGATTGTTGATGTTGCCATACGAAATGCCTTCTACGCGCCGATCTCGACCTTGATGCCGTCGGGATCGCGGAACGAGACAGCGCTCTTGTCTCGGGCCACAGCAGCATTCACGCCGAGGTTTTTCAGCTTGCTTGCGACGGCGGAAGGATCGAAACCAACGACTCCCACACGGAAAGATTCTCCGCCGGATGCCGGTCCCAGCACGAACTCCGATTTTCCCACGCGAAATCGCCCCTTCTCGCGTGTCTCGGCCGCGTCCCCCAATAGCTTTCGGTAGTAGCTTGCGGATGGTTCGAGGTTCGGCACTGCCAGCGACAGTTGTGTGACTCGTGCCGCCTGAAAAGCCGGTTGCCGCTTGGCGCCTCCCTCGGGCTCAACCAAGACCGCGCCGACACCGGCTCCCGGAACCCGGGACGGATCCCCTGCCGCGTTCAGTTGGATTACGTGGCCGGCAGGGTCCCGGAGCCACAGGTTGTTCGATGGTGAGTCCGGCCATTGTTGGTTCAATCCCGCCAACTGTGACTTCACTCTCTCTCCGCTGAACCCCGCAATCGCAAAAGAGAAGTGATCAATCCCCGGCTTGAATTGCGTTCCTGTGGGAGAAATCGCCAGAAAACTCTCGCCCAATCGGATGAACCATAATTCACCGGAGGGAGAAGCTGGATTGGCGGTTTGCGCTTTCGCGTTGGGTGCCCTCGCTACTTGCACGCCGAAGAGCTTGATGTAGAACTCCGCCGCACGCCGTGCGTCGGGGACCCGGATGTTTACGTGATCCAGGCCCGACACCGGCAGCGCGGCTTCCAGACGTAGTGCGCCGCCGGCGGCTCCGATCGATAGCGCGCCGGCGATGAAGTCACGTCGTTTCATCCTAACTTCCCTCTTTGTGTACGTTCGCTTATCTTGGTTGCGTCACAACATCGACCAGCGCCATCTCGCCTCGCGTGACGGCGTCGGCAGCGCGCCGCAGCGCGGGTCCCAGATCTTTCGGATCCGTGATGGGTCCCTCCGCATAGATGCCCATTCCGCGTGCGATCATGGCGTAATTGATGTTGGGATCTTCAATCGTCGTGCCGATTGCCGCGTTGGTTATGCCGCGCTGATGGCGATTGGCCATGCGCTGGATGTGCATGACCTCCTGATGATACGCACGATTGTTGTGCATGACGCTGAGCAGCGGAATGCGATGGTGTGCCGCGGTCCAAATGGCTCCCGGCG
>Ga0209157_1001181_pt1 | contig 22121 bp, 29 predicted proteins | sample GraSoiAngelo_135_FD_185892 | JGI IMG/M metagenome (GOLD analysis project Ga0209157, IMG submission 185892) | Grasslands soil microbial communities from the Angelo Coastal Reserve, California, USA - 14_0929_05_40cm (SPAdes) (version 2) | ecosystem: Environmental > Terrestrial > Soil > Grasslands ...
TCCGAGGTGCCGATGTGGGGTGCGATCCTCACGATGGTCATCCTGATGATCACCTTCATCGCCGTGTTTGAGCTGCTGGTGTTCGTGGTCGACAAGGGGTTAAGCGTTCTAGACCGCCGTCGTCATGCCGGGGACGTAATCGAGTGATGAAGCTTCTTGATCACGGGAGCCCAACATGTTTCTGCTGATGCTCGGTCTGGCCGCTTCAGTCCAACAGGCACAAACAGGATTCCTCGATCGAAACGTCACCGTCGGCGGCCGAGCGTATCACTACCAGGTCTACGTCCCGGCCGACTACGCGTCGAAGCCGAGCTGGCCCGCGATCCTCTTTTTGCACGGCGCCGGCGAGCGCGGCGACGACGGGCTGCTGCAAACCAACGTCGGCCTCGCGCCTGCCATCCGCCAGAATCCCTCGCGGTATCCCGCGATCGTCGTCTTCCCGCAGGTGCCCCGCGATTCCCAATGGGTCGGGACTCCGGCCGACATGGCCGTCGGGGCGCTGCAGCAGACTATGCGCGAATTCCACGTCGATCCGGCGCGCGTCTATCTCACCGGGCTGTCGATGGGTGGACATGGCACGTGGTACGTCGCCTACCGGCATCCGGAGCTGTTTGCGGCAGTCGTGCCGATCTGTGGCTGGGTGCGCGAGTTCCCACAATTCCGCGGATCGGTTCCAGTCGTGCCCGGAGACAGCGCGTCGGTCATGACGAATCTTGCTCAGCGCCTCGGCAAAGTGCCGATCTGGATCTTCCACGGCGAGGTCGATCAGGTCGTGAACGTCAACGGTTCGCGCGAGCCGGCCGCGGCGTTGAAAGCCGCGGGCGCGAACGTACGCTACACGGAACTACTTGGCTTGAATCACAACTCATGGGATGCGGCCTACGGATCCGACGAATTCGTGCGTTGGCTGTTCGCCCAGCAGAGGCGCTAAAACGCGATTGTGTCGTTTGGGGGGACTAACGCAACCGGGTACGGGGTATGAGGTTCAAGAAAACCTCTGCAGGAGGGCCAATGAGATGGCTCCTCGTTCTGTCCATAGCGCTTCTTCTCGCGTCTGCCCCGGCCGCAGCGCAAGCTCCCTCACGCTGGACCCTGTCTGCGGGTCCGAGTTGGCCCAATGGGATGCGAAGCTTGTGGGGGCTGCGCTTCCGCGCGAACTACGATCTCACCAATCCAAACCGCCCCCTGCGACTGCACCTCGAAGCGGGTGGGTTGTGGGGACCGACGCACTCCTATTTTCGGTCGTATGAAGTGATTGGCGGCGGGGCGTATGGCCAAGATCAGACCTTCGACGTTGCCTTTGGTCTATCCGCGTCACTCAGCCCGGTTCCCCGTGCCCGCCTTTCTCCCTATCTCACCGCGGGGGTCCTCGCTCGTCAGGTATGGCGCCACGCCTGGACTGTCTTCAGCGATGCCAGTGGATTTTCGAGTGGATCCACCACGCCAAAAACCTTGACCTATGGCCAGTTCGTCGTTCCGCTCGGCGTCGGAGTCAGGGCGCGACTCGGCGGTCGTCCGTTCCAAATCGAATACAGACTACTCGACATGAACCACAGTCTGATGTTCGGAACCAGACTGCCCTTCTGATTGATGCGCCCCGCCGGCCACATGGCCGGCGGGCCGTTTGCGTGCCAAGTTAGAGCATTCTCTTCACGAGGAATTGTTGATGAACCGGCGTGAAGCGTTGCTCCTGCTCGCCGGGACGGCCGCGATCCCCGATCAGTTGCTCGCGATCGGCCGCGCCGTCCACCAGCGAGTGCGGGCAGGCACTCTCCGCGCGTTGACCCCCCAGCAGAACGAAACCGTTGCGACTATTGCCGAGCTGATCATTCCCAAGACCGACACGCCGGGCGCACGCGACGCGGGCGTCCCTGGCTTCATCGACGTCATGCTCGCCGACTGGGGCGATGACGACCAGCGCCAATTCTTCACGGCGGGGCTCACCAACGTGGATGAGCGGAGCCGTGCGTCCTTCGGGAAGGACTTCGTCGCGTGTACAGCGCAGCAGCAGACGCAGATCCTCACGGACCTTGATGCCGAGCTCGCGCGCCTGCGTGATACGAAGGCCGATACGTCCAAGGATTTCTTCCAGGCGATGAAGTGGCTGACCCTGACCGGCTACTACACCTCCGAAGTCGGCGCCACGACCGAGCTGCATTATCGCGTCGTGCCGGGCCGCTATGAACCCTGCTACCCTCTCGCGCCATGAAAACCTACGACGCCATCGTGATTGGGTCCGGCATGTCCGGGGGATGGGCGGCGAAGGAGCTGACCGAGCGCGGCCTGCAGACCCTCGTGCTCGAAGCGGGCCGGCCGATCAGCCCCGAGAAGGACTACGTGGAGCACGTGCCGATGTGGGAGATGAAGTTCCGCGGCATGGGCGACCGCAAGCGCCTGTCCAAGGAGCAGCCGATCCAGCAGCAGTGCTACGCCTGCGACGAGATGGCGTACAAGTTTTTCGTGAACGACCTGGAGAATCCCTATACCACGCCCTCCGACAAACCGTTCTCGTGGATCCGTGGCCGTCAGGTGGGCGGGCGCTCCATCATGTGGGGACGCCAGGTCTATCGCTGGAGCGATCTCGACTTCGAGGCGAATGCGCGCGAAGGCATCGGCGTCGATTGGCCGATTCGCTACGCCGACATCGCCCCCTGGTACGATCACGTCGAGCGGTTCGTTGGCATCAGCGGTCAGGCCGAGGGCCTGCCGCAGCTACCTGACGGCCAGTTCCTGAAGCCGATGGCGCTGAACTGCGTCGAGCAGATGGTGCGCGATGCGGTCGGCCGGGCGTGGCCCGGGGAGCGCGTGGTCACGATCGGTCGCTGTGCGGTCTTGACCGAGGCACACAACGGACGCGCCGCCTGCCACTACTGCGGGCCGTGTCACCGTGGCTGCATCACGCGCTCCTATTTCTCGAGCGTCAACGCCACGTTGCCGGCGGCGCAGGCCACCGGCCGCCTGACCCTGCGTCCCTACAGCGTGGTGCACAGCATCACCTACGATCGCCGCAGGGCTCGAGCGACCGGGGTCCGCGTGATCGACGGGCAGACGAAGCACGCGATCGCGTTCAAGGCGCGGATCGTCTTCCTCTGTGCCTCGACGATCGAGTCCGCGCGCATCCTCCTGCTCTCTGGAATCGCCAACTCGAGCGGCCAGGTCGGGAAGAACCTGATGGACCACATCATGGGTGGCGGAGCAAACGGTCGACTCGACGGCCCGGTCGATCGCGATTCGATCGGGAACCGGCCCAACGGCATCTACGTGCCCCGTTTTCGCAATATCGGGAAGGGCAAGTCGTCGTTCCTACGCGGGTATGGTTTCCAGGGCGGCGGCGGACGGTCCGATTGGGGGCGTGGCGTCGGGCAAACCGGATTCGGTGCTGACTTCAAGACGGCGCTGCGCAAGCCGGGACCCTGGGGCTTCAGCTTCTACGGCTTCGGCGAGATGCTGCCCCATGAGGCGAACTTCGTCGAGCTCGATAAGAACAAGGTCGATGCCTGGGGAATCCCCGTTGCCCGAATCAGCTGCGCGTACGGGGAGAATGAGAAGGCCCTCGTGCACGACATGTCGATCACGGCTGCCGAGATGCTGGCGGAGGCTGGAGCGCACGAGATTGAGCCGTTCACGAGCAACAACCCGCCCGGACTCGTGATTCACGAGATGGGCACGGCGCGCATGGGCAAAGATCCCAAGACCTCGGTGCTCAACGCGCACAACCAGTGCTGGGATGTGCCGAACGTGTTCGTCACCGACGGCGCCTGCATGGCGTCGACGGCGTGTCAGAATCCCTCGATTACGTACATGGCACTCACCGCGCGCGCCGCTGCCTTCGCCGTGGACGCGATGAAAAGGAACGAGCTATGAAAGCGATCGAACGTCGCGAGTTTGTGAAAACGGTCGCCGCCGCGAGCGTAGCCATCGCGGTCCCCCACGCACGACGCACCACGCACGACGCACGGCGTTTGGACAAGGTCGGACTTCAGCTCTACACCGTCCGCGACAAGATGAAGGAAGACTTCGAAGCGACGCTCGCGCGCGTGGCCGAGATCGGCTACAAGGAAGTCGAGTTCGCGGGATACTTCGACCACTCGCCGGCGGACGTGCGTGCGATCCTCGACCGGCACGGACTGTCGGCGCCGTCGACGCATGTGGGGGACATCTCGCCCGATGCCTGGAGAGCCTCGCTCGACGCCGCGCATACCATTGGCCACGAGTACATCGTCGTGCCGTGGATTCCACAGGAAAAGCGGATGACGCTCGATGGGTGGAAGCAGGTCGCGGCTGACTTCAACCGCGCCGCGCAGGCGGCACACGATGCAGGGATCCAGTTCGCGTATCACAATCACGATTTCGAGTTCCCGAAGATGGATGGGCAGATCCCCTACGATGTCCTGCTGCAGAACACCGATCCCAAGCTGGTCCAGCTCGAGATCGATCTGTACTGGATCACCAAGGCCGGCCAGGACCCGCTGAACTACTTTGCGCGCTGGCCCAGCCGGGTTCCGCTGGTGCACGTGAAGGACTCGGCTGGCGCCCCGGAGCATAAGATGGCGGACGTGGGGCGCGGCAAAATCGACTGGAAGAGGATCTTCGCGAAGAAAGATCAGGCGGGGATCAAGCACTTCTTCGTCGAGCATGATCAGCCGCCGCAGCCGTTCGACGACATTGCGGCGAGCTATCGGTACCTGAGCCACTTGGAGTTTTGATGCCGACGGTCACAAGACGTGAGGCGCTGTTGAGTCTGGCGATGGCACCGATCTTGGGATCGTTGCCGACCGTCCGGCCGTTAGGCCGCCCGGCCGCCAGACTCAAGCAATCGGCCAGCCGCTGGTGCTACCGATCCATCGCCCTGCCGGATCTCTGCAAGGCTGGCAAAGCCATGGGCCTCGCCGGCATCGATCTCCTCGCTCCCGAGGATTGGCCGATCGTTCGGCTGCACGGACTGGTCTGCTCGATGGGGTATGCGGCGATCCGCGACGACTTCATCCCGCGCGGCTTCAACGATCCGGCGAACCACGATTTGCTCGTCGGCGAATTGGAGCGGGCGCTGCCGCTGGCGCAGCAGCATGGCGTTCCCAACCTCATCGCGATGTTCGGCAACCGGCAGGGACGGAGCGACGCGCAGGCCACAGACGCGTGTGTGGCGGGGCTCAAACGCATCGCGCCTCTGGCCGAGCGCGCTGGCGTGACGATCTGTGTGGAGCTGTTGAACAGCAAAGTCGATCACAAGGACTATCAGGGCGATCGGACGGCGTTTGGGGCCGCGATCATCGAGGCAGTCGGTTCTCCCCGCGTGAAGCTGCTGTATGACATCTACCACATGCAGATCATGGAAGGCGACGTGATTCGGACCATCCGCCAGCACGCAGCGCACATCGGCCATTTCCATACCGGCGGGGTGCCTGGTCGCCACGAGCTGGATGACACGCAAGAGCTGAACTACCACGCGATTGCGCGAGCGATCGCGGATACCGGCTTCACCGGCTTCGTGGCGCATGAATTCGTGCCCACGCGTGACCCGCTGACATCGCTGAAGCAGGGCGTGGAGGTCTGTTCGGTCTAAGCGCTGTGTCCGGCGAGGGCATTGCAGAGTCTTGATGGGAGCACATGCTCCCGTCCAACACGCGCCCGCTCGCCCGGCTGGTCCTCCTCAGCCTGCTGCTGACATTCATCGCGGCGCGAGTCGTCAGCATCCTGATGACGCTGCACCGGATGCCGGACATCTACCTCCACGTCTACGACACCCATGTCCATCACCTGAACTACGGCATCTTCCTGCTCGCCGGGGTGGGGGCCTATCTCCTGTTTAGCCCTGGGCCGGCCGCGCCTGCGGCCGCGGTGATCTACGGCATCGGGCTGGGCCTGACGTTCGACGAATTCGGGATGTGGCTGCACCTGAACGGCGATTATTGGCAGCGCGCCAGCTTTGACGCCGTGATCGTGCTCGTCGCGGGGCTCGCGCTCGCCGGGTTCGCGCCGCGGCCGGCGCGCTGGCGGCCACGGCAGTTCGCGATCGCACTGCTCTTCGCCCTCGTGCTCTTCGGATCCGTCAGACTGGCGGCGCGCGCGGCCCCTCGGCTGCAGCGCTGGGAGCAGCGCGTCCACCCGTAGGCCCGCTTGTCCGCCGCGCTACCTTTGATCACACCCGGATCGGAGGTGGGGACGTGGGGCAGGTGGGCGTGGCGTCCAGCCGGATCGACCTGCTGGTCGGCATCGTAATCGGAATCGTGATCGCGTGGCTGTACTTTCTCGTTTGGAAGCTGCGCTACACGGCGTCCATTCGGGAAAATGCCGTGCAGCGCAGTCTCGCCGTGACGGTCGGCAAGGTGCAGGAGCAGCTGGTGCCCTATCTCCCCGAATTCGGTTTCAATCCCAAAGACGCGCGCTTTCTCGGCAGTCCCGTCGATTTGATCGTATTCGACGGGCTCGCCGCGGGCGAAGTGCGGCGGGTGGTGTTTCTCGAAGTGAAGACCGGGACGGCGCCGCTCACGGCGCGCGAACGGCAGGTGCGCGAAGTGATCGAGGCCCGCGACGTCGAGTGGGCCGAACTGCGGCTCACCCGGATCCAGAGTTAGGCGGCTCGCGCCGGCCGACCCGTGAAATCAGCACGATCAGCAACACCAGCGTGATGATGCCGAGCGCTGTCCAAGCCGGGTGCGTGTACCACGCGCCGATTGCGGTCGTGTCTTGTTGTACCGCGAGGGCGACCGGGGCCGTGGCCAATCCCATAGTCACTCCAGTGATGTCGGGGTAGCGTGAATTTGCTACATTGGTAGCTCCTCGAGCCAGGGACCTCTCGTGAAAAGCATCTTTTGGGGCGCGGTCCTCATCGCGATCGGATTGGTGCGGGGTGATTCGGTGTTCCGGGGCGATTTCAACGTGGTGAGCATCTTCTTCGATGCCCTCGGCGTGTTCTTCATCATTCGCGGCCTCGTCGCGGTATATCGGGCAAGGCAGCAAGAGGCCGCGGTACCGCCGGCCGCACCACCAACGCCACCGGGGTCGAGGCCACGGTGACCGGATGAAGCCGCTGGACTGAGAGTTCTGTTAGATTCCGCGCATGCCAAAGCGACGCCAGACGTACGAAGCCGACGAGATCATCGTCACGTTCGATCCCGATGTGTGCATCCATTCGGGCGTGTGCGTCCGGGGGTTGCCCGACGTGTTCGACATCAAGCGCAAACGCTGGATTCGCCCGGAGCTGCAACCGGCCGACGTTGTCGCAGCCCAGGTGATGAGATGTCCGTCCGGTGCGCTGCAATTCGTACGCAAGAACGCCGGCTCGCCCAAGCCAGCCGAGTGACTGGCGAGCGATGCCAACCTACGAATACAAATGCCCGAACGGGCATGTCTTCGAGAAAACGTTTCCTCGCATCTCCAGCCAGCGCTTTGCGAAATGCCCCAAGTGCGGCAAGCGCGCCGAGCGCCAGATCTCGGGTGGTGCCGGGATAGTCTTCAAGGGCTCCGGCTTCTATCACACCGACTACAAAAGGAAACCGGAGACGCCCGCCAAGACCGAAAAGCCGGAAACGGGGGCCGGCGCGGCCGCCGACAGCAAGCCCAAGAAAAAAGAGCCAAGTTCGGATAAGTGACCGCTCACGAGACGATCCGGGTGGCGCTGGCGCAAGCGGCGTCAAAACTGGGCGCGCCCGATGTTGAAGTCGGGCTCGAGCGCCCGCGTGATCCCACGCACGGGGACGTCGCCACCAATCTCGCGCTGATCCTCGCCAAGAAACTTGGCCAGAAGCCGCGGGCCATCGCTGACAAGCTCGTGGCCGAGCTCGACCTGCCCACCGGCTTGGTGCGGAAAACGGAGATCGCCGGCCCCGGCTTCATCAACTTCTTCCTCGCCGACGCGCAGGTCGTCGGCGCGCTCCCCGCGATTCTCGCGGCCGGTGCCGACTACGGAAAGAGCGACATTGGGCATGGGGCGGCGATCAACGTCGAGTTCGTATCCGCCAATCCCACGGGCCCGCTGCACGTCGGTCACGGCCGGCAGGCCGCGCTCGGCGACGCGATCGCGGCGCTGCTCGAGTGGACCGGCTGGCGCGTGAGTCGCGAGTTCTACTACAACGACGCGGGCAGCCAGATCATGAATCTCGCGCGCAGCGTGCAGGTGCGCATTCGCCAGGCCCGTGGGCTGCCGGCCGAGATTCCCGAACAGGGATATCAAGGCGACTACATCCGCGAGATCGCCGAGCGCTACGTCGCCGAGCATCCGCGCGATCCGGAAGGCAAGGACCTGGATGCCGTGCGCCGCTTTGCGGTGCGCGAGCTGCGCGCCGAGCAGGACGGCGACCTGCAGGCGTTTGGCGTGAAGTTCGACGTCTACTTCCTCGAATCGTCGCTCTACACCGACGGCAAGGTGGAAGAGACAACCCGGCGTCTCGTGGCGGCGGGTCACACGTACGAGCGTGACGGCGCGCTCTGGCTGCGCACCACCGACTTCGGTGATGACAAAGACCGAGTGATGCGCAAGAGCGCGGAGAAGGGGAGCGACTACACCTACTTCCTGCCCGACGTCGCCTATCACGTGACCAAGTGGGAGCGCGGCTTCCGCCACGCCATCAACGTCCAGGGCTCCGACCATCACGGTACGGTCGCGCGCGTCCGTATCGGACTGCAGGCCCTCGAGATGGGCATCCCGCAGGGATATCCCGAGTACGTGCTGCATCAAATGGTGACCGTGATGCGCAGCGGGGAAGAGGTGAAGCTCTCGAAGCGTGCCGGGAGCTACATGACGGTGCGCGAGCTGGTGGAGGAGGTCGGCCGCGATGCGGTGCGCTACTTCTATCTTATGCGCCGCGGGGAGACGCATTTCGTGTTCGATGTCGATCTCGCCAAGAGTCAGACGGACGAGAACCCTGTCTTCTACGTCCAGATGGCGCACGCGCGCATGGCGGGGATCTTCCGCGTCGCGGGGCGCGATCCGGCGAGCGTCCGCGCCGAGGGGGGGGGTGTCGATCTGCGCGTGCTCACGCAGCCTGAGGAAGCCGATTTGATCAAGGAGCTGGCTGACTTTCCCGTGATGGTCGCCGGCGCGGCGGCGGCCCGAGAGCCGCACCGCATCACGAGCTACCTCGAGGGGCTGGCCCGGGTGGCGCACGCGTGGTATCACAAATACCGCGTGCTGGGAGAGCCCGAAGAAGCGGCGCGGCTGGTGCTGGCGCGCGCGGTCAAACAGGTGCTGGCGAATGGTCTTGCTCTTTTGGGGATTCGCGCCCCGGAACGGATGTGACTGTGGGCCTCCTCGTCGTAGGCTCGATCGCCCTCGATTCGGTCATCACGCCCTTCGGCGAGACCGCCGATACGCTCGGTGGTGCGGCGGTGTTTTTCGCGATGGCGGGCGCGGTGTTGCATCCCGTGCAAGTCGTGGGCGTGGTCGGTAGCGACTTTCCGCAGGCACATCTCGAGAAACTCGCGGCCCGCGGCGTCGATCTCGCCGGCGTCGAGCGGCAAGAGGGCGAGTCCTTCCGCTGGAAGGCGCGCTACTCCTACGATCTCAACAGCCGCGAGACGCTGGAAACCCGGCTCGGCGTATTCGCGAAATTCCAGCCACGCATTCCCGCGAAGTTCCGCGACGCGAAGTTCGTCTTTCTCGGCAATATCGATCCCGAGCTGCAGCTCAACGTCCTCGATCAGGTCAAGCAGCCGAAGCTGGTCGCCTGCGACACGATGAATTACTGGATCCAGGGGAAGAAGGACCTGCTGCTCGAGCTGCTCCGGCATATCGACATTCTGATGGTCAACGATTCCGAGGCGCGGGAGCTGTCGGGGGACTGGAACATCTATCGCGCCGCGCACTGGATTCTGGGCCGGGGTCCCAAAATGGTGGTCATCAAGCAGGGCGATCACGGGGCGCTGCTCGTCGATCCTGATACCATCTTCAAAGTGCCGGCCTACCCGCTGCAGGAGGTGTACGATCCCACCGGCGCCGGCGACGCGTTCGCCGGGGGCTTCATGGCGCACGTCGCGCGCACCGGGGATCTGGCGTTCCCCAACCTCCGGCGCGCGATGGTCTACGGCTCGGCGATGGGATCGCTGGCTGTCGAAGCGTTCGGGGTGCAGCGCCTTGAGCAGGTCACGCTGCAGGAGGTCCGCGGCCGCGTAAAAGCATTCCGCGATCTCGTGCATTTCTCTCTGGACGGCGAGGAATGACGAAGACCGATCGGTACGCGGCGGCCGGCGTCAGGCTGGACACGGCGGACGAGGCCAAGCGGCGCATCGCCGAGCTGGTGCGCGCGACGCGGACGCCACTCGCGCGCGGCTCGGTCGGTGGATTCGGCGGCATGGTGCGCGTGCCCGATGGCTACAAGCGGCCCGTGCTCGTGATGTCGACCGATGGCGTGGGATCGAAGGTCCTCGTCGCGGCGGCCGCCGGGATTCACGACACGGTCGGCGAAGATCTCGTGAATCATTCCGTGAACGACATCCTGGTGCATGGCGCCACGCCGCTCGCCTTCCTCGATTACATCGCGGCGGGCACCCTCGTGCCGGAGGTCGCCGAGCAAATCGTCGCCGGTGTCGCGCGTGCCTGCCGGGCGCACGACATGACGCTGGCCGGCGGCGAAACGGCACAGATGCCGGATCTGTATCAGCCCGGCCACTACGATCTCGCCGGGTCGATCGTCGGCGTGGTCGAGGAAGACAAGGCGCTCCACGGGGACCGCGTGGCTGCCGGCGATCAGCTGATCGGTTATGCATCCACGGGCCTGCACACCAACGGCTACACCCTCGCGCGCAAAATCGTCTTTGAAGGGATGAAACTGAAGATCGACGATCCATTTCCCGAAATCGGCCAGGCGGTGGGACAGGTCCTCCTTGCGGTCCACCGGAGCTACGCCGCTGCGGTCCGGCCGGTGCTCGGCGAGGTCCACGCGCTCGCGCACGTGACGGGCGGTGGGATAGCGGGCAACCTGGTCCGCGTGCTCCCCGCCGGCGTCGAGGCGGTCGTCGACGCGGGTAGCTGGCCGTGGCCGCCCCTGTTTCGCGTGCTCATGCGCGCCGGGCGGGTCCGGCGCGATGAAATGCGACGCGTGTTCAATCTCGGCGTCGGCATGATCGCCGTGGTGGCACGCGATACGGTCGAGTCGGCCATCCGCGCCGCCCAGCGCGCGCACGTCGAGGCGTGGATCATCGGCGAAATCCGGCCGGCGCGCGCGGGCGCCTCGGCGACGGTTCGGTTTGAAGAAAGATAGAGAGCTCGACGCGATGCGCCGCGCCCTCGAGCTCGCCTGGCGCGGCTGGGGGCGCGTTTCGCCGAATCCCATCGTCGGTGCGGTTGTGTTGCGCGGCGATGACATGGTTGCCGAAGGGTGGCATGCCGAATTCGGCGGTCCCCATGCGGAGCTGAACGCGCTGCATGCCGCGGGGGACAGGGCCCGGGGCGCGACGCTGGTCGTGACACTCGAGCCCTGCGCGCACCATGGCAAGACGCCGCCGTGCACCGACGCCATCCGTGCCGCGGGCGTGCGACGGGTCGTTGCGGCGGTGCGCGATCCCGATCCCGAGGCGCGCGGCGGCGCGGAAGTTCTGAAGCGCGCCGGGATCGACGTCCACATCGGCTTGCTCGCCGAAGCCGCCGCGGCACAGAACGCGCCCTTTCTCTTTACCAGGCAGCAGACAGACCGCCCGTTCGTCGCGCTGAAGCTTGCCACCTCGATCGATGGCCGCATCGCGGATGCGCGCGGCAGCTCGCAGTGGATCTCGGGTCCCGAGGCGCGCGATCATGTGCACTGGCTGCGCGCCGGATTCGACGCGATCGCGGTCGGGGGAACGACCGCCCTGACGGACAACCCGCAGTTGACGGCCCGGGGCGGGCTGACGCCCCGGAAGCCGCCGGTGCGCATCGTGTTCGACCGGCGGGCCATGCTCAACCTGGGCGTGTCGCTGGTCCAAACGGCGCGCGAAGTCCCCACGTGGGTCGTGTCGTCGCCGGAAGCGCCGATAGCCAATGTGTCGGTGCTCGAGGGGAACGGCGTGCGTGTCTTCCGTCCCGAGACGCTGTCGCAGGCCTTCGCGCAGCTGCGGCTCGCCGGGATCCAGTCGTTGTTATGTGAGGGTGGCGGGGCGCTCGGCACCAAACTCCTCGCCGAGGGACTCGTCGATCGGCTCTACTGGGTGCAGGCGCCGGTGTGGCTCGGCGAGGGCGCGGTGCCTGCCTTTCCAGGGATTCCGGCATTTCCCCTCGCCGAGGCGCCGCGCTGGGTCGTCGTGGAGCGGCACCCGCTGGGCTCTGATACATTATTGGTCTTGGATCGGCGACTATGTTTACCGGAATCGTAAGCGCAGTAGGAAGGATCGAAGCCGTTTCCCCGAACGGGGGAAGAGGGACGGGGGACGGGGGACGGGTATTGCGGATCCGGGCGCCCTACCGCGGTCTGAAAAAGGGCGAGAGTATCGCGGTCAGCGGCGCGTGCCTGACTATCGAGAAGGTGGCGAAGGGTTCGTTTACCGTGCACGCGGTGCAGACGACGCTGGGACGTACGCTGATCGGTGAATGGCGCAAAGGTCACGCGGTCAATCTGGAACGTGCGCTGCAGGTGGGCGATCGATGGGGTGGCCACTTCGTTCAAGGGCACGTGGATGGCGTGGCTACGATAGCGCACGTGGCAGAGACCGACGATCCGCTGCTGGTCGACATTCGCGTGCCGAGTGAAGTGGAGGAAGCAACGGTGCTCCACGGCGCCATCACGGTCGACGGCGTGAGTCTGACGGTGAACGCGTTGCCCAGCGCTGGCATTGTGCAGGTGTCTCTGGTCCCGTTTACGCGCGAGCATACGACGCTGGGCAAGGTGGCCGTGGGCGATCGAGTGCACGTGGAAGCCGATATGTTCGGAAAGTACGTGAGGCAGCTATGTCGTTCAGCGCGGTAGAACAGGCAATCGCGGACGTTCGCGCCGGTAAACTCGTCATCGTGGCGGATGACGAGCGGCGCGAGAACGAGGGCGATCTCGTCGGTGCGGCCGAAAAGGTCACCGCCGACATGATCAACTTCATGGCGACGCACGCCCGCGGGTTGATCTGCATGCCAATGACCCCCGAGCGCTGCCAGGCGCTGGGTCTGCCGCAGATGACCGAGCACAACAACGAATCTCACGAGACCGCGTTCACGATTAGCATCGATGCGGCGGGACGCTTCGGCGTGACGACCGGAATCTCGGCGGCGGACCGGGCGGCGACGATTCGCGTCGCCATCGATCCCGCCACGGTGCCCGGCGATCTGCGCCGGCCCGGACACGTCTTCCCCCTCCGGGCGCGCCCCGGTGGCGTGCTGCAGCGCGTCGGCCAGACTGAAGCCAGCATCGATCTGGCACGACTGGCCGGCCTGTATCCCGCCGGCGTCATCTGCGAGATCCTGAACCCTGACGGCACGATGGCGCGGCGGCCCGACCTCGAGCGGTTCGCCACTGAGCACGGCCTCACCTTCATCACCGTGGCGCAGCTCGTCGCCTACCGGCTGAAGCATGAGCGACTGGTGCATCGCGTCGCGGAGGCCCGGCTCCCGACGCCGTTCGGCGAGTTCCGCATCATCGGCTATCGCAACGATGTGGATGGCGCCGAGCATGTCGCCCTCGTCTACGGCGATGTCGCCGGACAGCAAAACACCCTCGTGCGGATGCACTCGAAGTGTCTCACGGGCGACGTGTTCGGCTCGGCACGTTGCGATTGCGGCTGGCAGCTGCACAGCGCCATGCGCATGATCGCCGCAGCGGGAGCGGGCGTCGTCGTGTACCTCGATCAGGAGGGCCGCGGCATCGGCCTGCTAAACAAGCTGAAAGCCTACGAGCTCCAGGATCAGGGCCACGATACCGTCGAGGCCAACGAGAAGCTCGGTTTCAAACCCGATCTCCGGAACTACGGCATCGGCGCGCAGATTCTGCTGGACCTCGGTCTCTCGTCGATTCGCGTGCTCACGAACAACCCGATGAAGCTGATCGGCCTCGAAGGCTACGGTCTCGAGATCGTCGAGCGGCTGCCCATCGTGCCGGCGCCGTCGGACGAGAATCGGGCCTATCTCGACGTCAAGCGGGACAAGCTCGGCCACTTCCTCACCCACTGATCGTGCCGCACAAGGCTCCTCCTCCCCCCGCGGTGCGTGCATCGAACCGCCAGCGGCGCGTGGCGATCATTGTCAGCCGGTTTCACGACAACGTGACGACGAAATTGCTGGGCAGCGCGCGCGAAGCGCTGCGGCGCGCCGGCATCGCAGACCACAACGTGGAAGTCACGTCGGCGCCCGGTGCCTTTGAGCTGCCCGTCCTGGCGGAGGCCGCCGCCGCGAGCGAACGCTTCGACGCGATCGTGGCGCTCGGCTGCGTGATCCGCGGCGAGACGCCGCATTTTGAATACGTCGCCGGCGAGGCGGCGCGCGGTCTCGGCAACGTCGCGCTCGCGCACCGCATCGCGGTCGGGTTTGGGGTGTTGACGACGGAGACCGAGGCTCAGGCGCTGGCGCGCGTCAGTAAAGGTGCCGAGGCGGTGCAGGCGGCCCTCGAGACCGCCGCAGCGCTCGAGAGGCTCGGTGCAGCGCCCCGAGACTAAGGCCCGCGCGCGCGCGCTGCAGCTGCTGTACGCGTGGGAGCTTTCGAGCAGGCCGACAATTGAAACGGTGGTCGCGCGCGTCGCGGTCATTTACGGCCGGGCACCGCGCGGGTACGACCGCGGTGCGGATCTCGCCGCGAAGGCGATTGCCGGGCTGCCCGAATTCGACGCGCGCATCGTGGCGGCCGCCGAGCACTGGCGGCTCGAGCGGGTCGGCGTCGTCGAACGGAACATTCTCCGGCTCGCGCTGGCCGAGCTCGATGAAGCGTCGACGCCGTCGCGCGTGGTGATCGATGAAGCGGTGAAGCTCGCGCACTGGTTCGCGGGTTCGCGGGCTCCGGCGTTCATCAACGGCATCCTCGATGCTATCGCCCATGAGACCGGCGCGCTGTGAAAATTCTGCTCGTCAATTGGAACGACGGAGAAAATCCTCAGGCCGGCGGGGCCGAAATCCACCTGCACGAGCTGTTCGGTCGCATTGCTTTCTGGGGCCACCAGGTTCACCTCATCGCCAGCGGCTGGCCGGGCTGCATACCGGATACAATGGTCGACGGGATTCAGGTCACGCGGATCGGGGGGAGGCATAGCTTCGCGCTCCGGGCTCGCGGCGCGGTGCGGCGCGCGCTGCGTGAACAGCGTTTCGACGTCGTGGTCGAGGACATCAACAAGCTTCCTCTGTTCTTGCCTCTACTCACGTCGCTGCCGTTCGTGGCGATCGTGCCACACTTGTTCGGGACGACCGCATTCGCCGAGGCCAGTCCGCCCATGGCCGCGGTCGTGTGGGCCGCCGAGCTGCCGATTCCCTGGGTGTACCGCCATGCCGCATTCCACGCCATTTCCGAGAGCACGAGGGATGATCTGGCCCGGCGTGGTGTTCCGAGAGAACGGATCATCGTCATTCATCCCGGCGTGGATTCCCAGGCGTATCATCCCGATCCGGCGACGCCGCGCGCCCCACGCCCCACGTTCTTGTATCTGGGCCGATTGAAGCGTTATAAAGGAGTAGAGTTCGCCCTGCGGGCCCTTGCCATCGCGCGAGCCGCACGCCCCGACATGACGCTGGACATCTGCGGGCAGGGCGACGACCGGCCGCGGCTCGAGCGCCTGGCCGGTGCAATGGGATTGCGGGACGCCGTGCGCTTCCTTGGGTACGTACCGGAAGAGGAAAAGAAACGGTTGCTGCGCCGCGCCTGGGCCGTCGTTTTTCCGAGCCCGAAAGAAGGGTGGGGGATCACGAACGTCGAGGCCGCAGCCTGCGGAACGCCGGCGCTGGCGTCCGACAGTCCCGGGCTGCGCGAATCGGTCCAGCGCGAGGTGACGGGATACCTGGTGCCCCACGGTGATGCCGAGGCGCTGGCTGACCGGATGCTCGCGTTGGCCGCCGATCCGGCGGCGGTCGAGCGCCTGGGGCGCGCGGCCCGAGCGTTCGCGGAAGGGTTGTCGTGGGACGCCGCGGCCCGCGCGACGATCGCCCATATCGAACACACCATCGCTGCACGAGAAAGGACGCGTTGACTAGATGCGCATCACGATCACCGCCCGTCATACCGAGGTCGACGACGATCTTCGCGCGCATACCCGGGAGCTGGTCGAAAAGGTGGTCAAACTCGTGCGGCGCCCGCACCATGCGCAGGTGATCTTCACCGAGGATCATGGTGAGGCGGGTGTCGAGATCGAGATCCACGCGCCGCGGGCCCGAGTCCACGTTGCCAAGTCTCACGGCCCCGATCATCGCTCCGCGCTCGACGCGGCGATTGCGCGGGTGAAGCGGCAGTTGCTCGATGGGAAGGAGACGCCGCGCCGGTGACCACTTCACCGGCGACGACGCCGCGGCTCAAAGTCGGCGACCTGCTCGCCCGCAAAGGCGATCCGCTGCAGCTGGAGGTGCTGACGGCGGAAGTGGGGCTCGAGCGGGAGATCCGGTCCCCGGAGGCCTCGAGCCCGGGCCTTGTGCTCGCCGGCTACACGGCGCGCTTCCTGGGCACCGACCGGATTCACATCCTCGGCGAGACCGAGATCACGTACCTGGCTTCGCTCGATGCGAAGGCGCGCCGCAAATCGATCGAAACGGTTTTGTCTTATGAGCTCCCCTGCATCATCATCACGAAAGGCCAGGAGGCTCCGGAAGAATTGCTGGTACTGGCGCGAGAGAAGGGCATCCCCGTCATTCGCACGCGCCTCAAGACGGCGGAATTCTACCGGCGGCTGAAGCCGTTTCTCGACGACGCTTTCGCCCCTCGCACGACCGTGCACGGCTCGCTCGCCGACGTCTTTGGCGTGGGCCTCTTGTTCCGAGGACGCTCCGGGATCGGGAAGAGCGAATGTGTGCTCGACCTGGTCGAGCGCGGGCATCGCCTGGTGGCGGACGACGTGGTCCACATCACGCGCCGCGGCAACGACGTGCTGATTGGCCGCGGGCATGAGATTTCCCGGCATTACATGGAAATCCGCGGCGTCGGCTTGATCGACATCAACGCGCTGTTCGGCATTCGCTCCGTGCGCCAACAGAAGCGCATCGAAGTCGTGGTGCAGCTCGAGGACTGGGACAACACGCGCGAATACGACCGCACCGGACTCGATCAGCAGCGCACCGAGCTGCTCGACGTCGAGCTGCCGCTCGTGACGGTGCCGCTCAATCCGGGCAAGAACCTCACGGTGATTTGCGAAGTCGTCGCGATGACGCACCTGCTGCGCTACAGCGGCGTGGACTCGGCGAACGCGTTCAACGAACGGCTCATTCGCCGCATGCGGGAGAAGGGCGGGGTGCAGCACTACCTGGAGGAGGATTATGAGTGACCTCCGCGGCATCATCGTGTCGCACGCCGCGGTCGCGCAGGCACTGGTGACGGCGGTGGGGGCAATCACCGGCGTTCAGGATGCGCTCACCGGCGTGTCCAACGAGGGGTGCGGCACCGCGGAATTGAGTGACCGGCTGCGCACGGCCATCGGCGAAGGACCGGCGGTGGTGTTCGTCGATCTGCCCGGTGGCTCCTGTTTCACCAGCTCGGTTCGCTACGCGAAGCAGCATGCCGAAATCGCCGTCGTCACCGGCGTGAATCTCGCGATGCTGCTCGATTTCGTCTTTCACCGCGACATCCCACCCGCGGAGGCCGCCCGTCGTGCCGTGGACGCCGGCGCGAAGGCGATCCGCGTGAGCGCATGAGTCTCGCGCTGTATCGGATCGATGACCGGCTGATCCACGGTCAGGTGGTCGTGGGGTGGGGGCAGCCGCTCCACGTTTCGTTCATCGTGCTCGTCGATGACGAGGTGAGCAGCAGCGATTGGGAGCAGGACCTCTACCGCATGGGCGTGCCGCCCCAAATCGAAGTGATCTTCGCGTCGGTGGATCAAGCCGCGCAGCGCTTCTCGACCTGGGAGGCGGATGAGCGCGTCGGCTTTCTTCTGGTCGGCGACATCGACACCGCGGTGGCGCTCGCCGCGCGCGTACCGCAGCTGCGCCGGTTCAACGTGGGCGGCGTGCATCACCGCGCGGGCCGCAAGGAACGGCTGCGTTTTGTCTACTTGACCGACGATGAAGCGGCCAAGTTGCGCGAGCTGGCGGCCCGCGGTGTCGAAGTCACGGCGCAGGACGTGCCGACGGCGCGGCCGGTGCCGATCAGAGAGTTTACCTGATGCTGCCCATCGAGCTCCTGATCGCGCTCGTCGTGTGGGGCACGCTGGTGGGTGTCGATCTGGTCAGCCTGCCCCAGATGATGATCGCCCGGCCGCTGGTAGCGGGCGCGGTCGCGGGTGCCATCCTCGGTGACATCCCGACGGGCCTCAAGCTCGGGGTCGTCTTCGAGCTGCTGCAGTACGACATCCTGCCCGTCGGCGCCGTGCGCTACCCCGAATACGGGCCCGCCACCGTTGCCGCGGTCGCGACGGCGCACGCGGCGCCCGGTGGTGGCGTGCTCGGCCTGGGCCTCGGCGCGCTCGTGGGACTTGTCACGGGGCTGCTCGGGGGCCTCACCATCAACCTGCTGCGGCGTGTGAACTCGCGGATCGTGCATGCCGCCGCGGCACAGCTGGAATCGGGAGACCCGCGCGCGCTGGTGCGCGTGCACGTGGGTGGGCTGTTGCGTGACGCGCTGCGGGCGGCCCTGGTGACCATCGTCGGCCTCGTCCTGGCCGGCCTGGCGCGGCCGCTCCTCGCCGGTGCGCTCACCGTGCGGGGAGCGCTGCTCCTGGCGGTCGCGGCCGTCGGAACCGCGCTGGCCGCGGGTGCAGGGGGCACGCTGCGGCTCGTGGGTCGCGGGCCGAATCTCGCGTGGTTCGCCGCCGGGTTAGGCGGCGGTATTCTGGCGACGCTATGGCTACGGTGAACGGCGCACTCGCCCGTGCGTTGCTGCGGCTGTTCGCCGTGCAGGGCTCGTACAACTACGAGCGCATGCTCGGCGTGGGCGTCGGCGTCGCCGAGGAGCCGCTGCTGCGCGATCTCAAAGATGGCCAGTACGGGCCGGCCGTCGCGCGTGGCGCGCATTTCTTCAACGCGCACCCCTATCTCGTTGGGCTCGCCATCGGCGCCGCCGCGCGCGCCGAACACGAGGGTGCCGCCCCGGACCAGATCGAGCGGCTGCGCGAAGCGCTGTGTGGGCCGCTCGGCTCGCTTGGCGATCGCCTCATCTGGGCGGGGTGGCTGCCGTTGCTGTCCGCGCTGACGCTCGTGGCGATTGGCCTGGGAGCAGGATGGAGCGCGGTCGCCGTATTCCTGATCGTCTACAACATCGGCCACGTCGCGCTGCGCTGGTGGGCACTGAAGGCGGGATGGACGCACGGAACGCGCGTGAGCGTGGCGCTCCATCACCCCGTGCTGCAGAAGGCGGGCGCGCTGCTTGGCCCCGCGATGGCGTTCGCGGCCGGCGCCGCGTTGCCGCTCACCGCGCGCTATTTGACCGCGCCGTTCGGCTCCTGGACCCGCGCCGCGCTCGCGGGCGTTGCCGCGGTCAGCTTCGTCCTGCTCCGGTGGCGCGGCGACCGGCTCAATGGACTCCGCCTGTCGCTCGGTATTGCGGCGCTGGCGCTCGTGGTGGCGTTGGTATGGCAGTAGTCGAGCGCGACGCCCAGATCGTGAATCCGCTCGGGATGCACGTCCGGCCGGGAGCGGAGTTCGTCAAAGTGGCGAACAAGTTCAAGGCGACGGTCGAGGTGCACAAGGACGGCGCCGTCGTGAACGGCAAGAGCATCCTCGGCATGATGACGCTGGCCGCGGAATGCGGCTCGTCGATTCGCATCAGGACCGATGGTCAGGACGCCGAGCAGGCGATGGCGGCGCTGCTCGAGCTCGTGGCCGCCGGCTTTCACGAGATGCATCTGAAGCCGCAGGCCAAGGACGACGCGTGATGGCAGATCGGTTGCTGAAAGGCATCGGCGTCTCGCCCGGCATCGCGATGGGACCCACCGTGACGGTGCGCTGGGCGCTGCCGGAGGTGCCGCACCGCGTCGTGTCGCGCACCCAGGTCGAGAAAGAAGTGCGGCGCCTGCGGGCGGCTCTCAAGGATGTCCGAGTCCAGCTCAGCGAGCTGCGCGCGCGGGCGGAGGACCGCGCCGGCGTGGACGAGGCACGGATTTTCGACGCGCAGCTCCTCATGCTCGAGGACAAGGACTTCATCGGAGGCGTCGCGGAGCTGATTCGGGAGAACCATCTCACCGCCGAGAAAGCCTTCGAGTTCAAGACACTCGAAGTGCGGGACCTCTGGACCGCGGCTGGGAGCCCGCTGCTCAAAGAGCGGCTGGCCGATCTGACGGGTGTGGCGATCCGCGTGATCCAGCATCTGATGCACAAGGCCGGCGGATCCGACGTGTGGGAAAGCCTGTCGGAGCCTTCGATCCTCGTGGCCCGCGAGCTCTCGCCGGGGCTGACGGTGCAGCTCGACCGCGCTCAAATCGTCGGTCTGATCAGCGAAGAGGGAACGCGCACGTCCCACGCCGCCATTCTCGCGCACTCGATCGGCATCCCGGCCATCTTCGGCGTGCGCGGTGCGGTCGCGCGTATCCGGCCGGGCACCAAGGCGATCCTCGACGGGACGCAGGGCACGGTCTTGCTCGATCCCACGCCGGCGGAGATCGAACAGGCCGAGGGCCGGGACACGCGACGCCGCGAGCTCGCCACGCGACTCGAGGAGGCGGTCGCCCAGCCTTCGGTCACCGTAGACGGCGTGCACATCGCGCTGCGCGGCAACGTCGATCTTCCGGATGAGCTGGAGGATGCGAAGGCGCATGGCGCAGAAGGTGTGGGACTGCTCAGGACGGAGTTTCTGATCACAGGGCACCATGAGCTGCCGGACGAAGAAACGCAGACCAATTACTTCCGTCACGTCGGCGAAACGTTTGCGGGACATCCGGTCGTGGTGCGGACCTATGACCTCGGCGGCGACAAGTTCCCCGCACCCTTCCGGACGCCGCTCGAGCCCAATCCGTTCCTCGGCTGGCGGGCGATTCGGGTCTGTCTCGACGAGCCGGAGATGTTTCGCACGCAGATCCGCGCGGTGTTACGCGCCGCGGTGACGGCGAATCTGCAGCTCATGATTCCCCTGGTGACCCGGCTCGACGAAGTCGAGCGCACGCGCGAATTGATGCAGGAAGAAGCCGCCCGCCTCGAGAAACAGGGCGTGGCCGCGGCCAAGAGCGTGCCGCTGGGCGTCATGGTCGAGACACCGGCCGCGGCGGTGCTGGCGGATCGGCTGGTCGAAATCAGCGACTTCCTCAGCGTGGGGACCAACGATCTCACGCAGTACACGCTGGTCGTCGATCGGGGGAACGCGCGCCTGGCGGATCGTTTCACGCCGCATGATCCGAGTGTCCTGCGCCTGCTCAAACTTGTTGCAGAAGCGGCGCGCGCCGCTAACAAGCCAGCCAGCGTATGCGGCGAAATGGCCTCAGAACCGCTCTCGGCATTCCTCTTGCTGGGATTGGGGTACGACACGCTGTCCGTCGCGCCGCCGGCGTTGCCATTCATTAGGTGGGTCATACGCCAGGTAACCACCGCGCAGGCGCGGGCTGCGGCGGACGCTGCGCTCGCCGCGCGCTCGGCGGAGCTGGCACTCGACATCTTGCGATTTGCACTCACGGAAGCGGTGGGATCTGACATGCTCGATCCCGATGCGCGGTTGCCGGCCGGACGGCGCTCCGGTAGCTTGAAACTCTAAGGGACCCGAAAACATGCCAACTCATCGTCACGTCTTCACTTCCGAGTCGGTCACGGAAGGGCATCCGGACAAGATCGCGGATCAGATCTCTGACGCGGTGCTCGACGCGATCCTCGTCGAGGATCCCTCTGCTCGGGTCGCCTGCGAGACGCTGGTCACGACCGGGATGGCGGTTGTGGCGGGCGAGATCACCACGTCCACCTATGTCCACATCCCCGATATCGTGCGCGGCACGATCACCTCGATCGGCTACACGGACGCGAACTTCGGCTTCGATGCCCAGACGTGTGCGGTGTTGACGACCATCGACCGCCAGTCGGCGGACATCGCGCTCGGCGTGGACAAGGGGGGGGCAGGGGACCAGGGGATGATGTTCGGCTACGCGACGGACGAGACACCGTCGCTGATGCCGCTGCCGATCATGATCGCGCA
>Ga0209157_1001185_pt1 | contig 22033 bp, 12 predicted proteins | sample GraSoiAngelo_135_FD_185892 | JGI IMG/M metagenome (GOLD analysis project Ga0209157, IMG submission 185892) | Grasslands soil microbial communities from the Angelo Coastal Reserve, California, USA - 14_0929_05_40cm (SPAdes) (version 2) | ecosystem: Environmental > Terrestrial > Soil > Grasslands ...
TGCGCACCGGCGGCGTGAGCCAGAACTGGGTGTGGTGGGCCTTCGCGGTCACGGGGCTGTGCACCGTGTTCTTCTACGCCAAGCTGTGGCGGCGCTCCGCGGCCCTCACCGACATCGCGTTCTACGAAGTACGCTACTCCGGCCGGCCGGCGGCCTTCCTGCGCGGTTTCCGGGCGATCTACCTCGGCGTGTTCTTCAACGTGATGATCATGGCCTCGGTCAATCTCTCCGCGACCAAGATCGCCGGCGTGATGCTCGGCTGGGATCGCCAGACGGCGGTGCTCGTCGGCGGCGCCGTCACCGTGCTCTACGCGGCAAGCTCGGGGCTGTCGGGCGTCGTCCTGACCGATTTCGTCCAGTTCCTGATTGCGATGGTCGGGTCCGTGTTGGCCGCCGTCGTGGCGCTCGGCCTTCCCCAAGTGGGCGGCCTGTCGGGGCTGCTCGCCCACCCCGCGGTGACCGGGCATTTGTCGCTCCTGCCCGACTTCTCGGACTGGACCACCGCGGCCGCCGTCCTGGTCGTGCCACTCGCGGTGCAGTGGTGGAGCACGTGGTATCCCGGCTCCGAGCCGGGAGGCGGAGGCTACGTGGCGCAGCGCATGCTCGCTGCGCCCACCGAGCGCGACGCCATGCGCACGACCCTGCTGTTCAATGTGCTCCACTACGCCGTGCGGCCCTGGCCGTGGATCATCGTGGCGCTCGCGTCGCTCATCGTCTATCCCGACCTCGCCTCCATCGCCACTCGTTTCCCCCACATCGACCCGGCGATCGTGCGGAACGACCTGGCCTACTCCGCAATGCTCGTGTATCTGCCGCACGGGCTCTTCGGCCTCATGATCGCGTCGCTCGCGGCGGCGTACATGTCCACCATCAGCACCCACTTGAACTGGGGCGCGTCCTACGCGGTCGAGGACTGCTACCGCCGGTTCGTGGCGCCCCACAAGGACGAACGCCATTATGTGATGGTGGGGCGTGCCGTCACGGTGGGGCTGATCGCGCTCGCTTCCGCCTTGTCGCTCTGGCTCCAAAACTCCTACCAGGCGTTCCAGATCCTGCTCCAGATCGGCGCCGGGACCGGGCTGATCTTCCTGCTGCGCTGGTTCTGGTGGCGGATTAATGCGTGGAGCGAGATCGCCGGCATGGTGATCTCCTTCGTGGTCGCCGTGTACTTCCAGTTCGTGCACACGGCACTCGGGCTCCCGCCGCTCGCCCCAACGCTCCGGCTCGTGATCGGGATCGCCATCACCACCGTCGGGTGGCTGACCGTGACGTTCGCGACGCCGCCCACCGACCGCGCCACCCTCCAGAAGTTTTATGACCGCATTCGGCCCATGGGCCCAGGCTGGAGCCGCGCAGTGACCACCCAGCCGGCGACTCCCGGGGAAAGCGTGACCGCTGCCTTCCTGTGCTGGTTCTTGGGCTGCGTGGTCATCTACGCGGCGTTGTTCGGCACGGGATACGTGTTGTACGGGAAGCCGCTGCCCGCGATCGTGTGCCTGGTGGCCGCGGGCGCGGCGGCTTGGGGGCTGTTCCGCGCGCTGCCGCGAGTGGGGTTCGAATAAGCGTGCTGAGCCGGCAGTCGCCAGTCGGCAGTGCTCAGGGCAGTTGACAGAGGCCAAGCCGCAAGCGGTTTCAAGACACCAGTGCAAGTGGTTAGGAAGTCCTGATGCCTGGAGGCTGACGTCTGGCGACCGCATGCAACTTGGCGTCTGGCAACTGCCTGAACGCTGACGCCTGATCGCCTGGGAACTGTAGGAAAGGTCGGTTTGGGGGTCAGGACCGGCCTGCCCCGTTATAAGGGTGTGCACCTCGAGGACGAGCGCCTCTACCTCCTGTTGGACCGCTACCTGGCCGGCGAGGCGACGGCTAGCGACGCGAAGGCCGTGCAGGAGTGGCTCGCGGAGGACCCCGCGCACGCCCTGCTCCTGGACGATCTGCGGCTCATCAAGCGCGTCATAGCCGACAAAGCACCGCACAGCGGCACTGACGCGGCCTGGGCGAAGGCGGTGAAGGCGCTCAAGGTCGCCCGCGCCCCGCGGCCGCGCGGGTCGCGGCGGCTGCTTGTGGCGGCGCTTGCCGCCGCGGCGGTCGTCATCGCGCTGATCGGGGGGGCGGGCGTGGCGGGCTTGGGGGGCTTGGGGGGCTTGCTACGGCGGACGCCGCAGTGGACTGAGTACGCCACCGCTGCCGCGCAGCGCATGGTCATCCGCCTGCAAGACGGCACGCAGGTCACCATCGCGCCCAAGAGTCGCGTGCGCTACACAGCCGACTACGCCACAGCGCACCGCGACCTGTATCTCGACGGCGAAGCGTACTTCCAGGTCGCACCCGACTCACAGCGTCCGCTCCGGGTCCACACCACCCGCAGCGTGACCGAGGATCTGGGGACGGCGTTCGTGGTCAGGGCGTATGATCAAACCGCGACCGAGGTGGTCGTGGCCGAAGGGCGCGTGGCGCTGTGGCGGGCCGATACGACGGCGGCTGCGCGCGGTCCTCGACCGGACGCCCCCCCCTCCGCGCTGGTGCTCGGGGTCCGGGACCTCGGACGGCTCGATCCGAGCGGCGTCGTCACGCTCCGGCGTCGCGTCGATGTCGGGCGGTACCTCGCGTGGACCAGAGGGGTGCTCACGTTCGACGGCACGCCGCTGGGCGACGTGGTGCTCACGCTCGAGCGGTGGTACAACGTCGAGATCCGTCTGGCCGAAAGCGCGCTCGCCGGGCGCCGGCTGACGGCGACGCTCCAGAACGAGCCGATCGACCTGGTCCTGCAACGGATTGCATTGACCCTCGGCCTGCGTGTCGAACGCGTCGGCGGGTCCGCGTTCTTGCTTCGGAACGGTAGGTAACCGTCATGCCCGTCTGCTTCCGGGGAGTTGGCTTATGAACCGCCTTCCATCGTTCCTTGTCATGCTTGCATTGGCCCTGGCGCTCTTCCCTCGCACCGCGGCCGCGCAATACGGGGGTGATCCGAGCGACAGCCGAGCCCCGCGATTCCTGTTGGCAATGGCGGAGCGCCGAGCGCCGGTACCGGTTGACCTGAAGCGCTCGTGGGTGTTGCGACAGCCGCTCTCGCTCGCGCTCGACGGCGTCACGCTCAAGGAGGCGCTGGCGGAGATCTCCCGCCAGGCGCGACTCAACCTCGTCTATGCCGACGACGACCTGCCGATCGCGGCGACGGTGAATCTGCGCGCGGATCGGATTACCGTGGCCGCGGCGCTGACGGACGTGCTGCTCGACGCGGGCGTGGACGTCGTGTTCACGCCGGACGGGCGCGCCACGCTGGTCAAGCGGCCCGACGGGCCGGCGGTGCAGCTGGGCTCCATCGCCGGACGGGTGACCGCGACGGAGACCGGTGCTCCCCTGCCGCGCGCCATCGTGAGCGTCACTGGGACGCGGCTTACCGCCGAGACCGATACCGCCGGCCGCTATGTCATCGGCAGTGTGCCGGTCGGGACGCACCGGGTGCGGGCCCGGATGCTGGGCTACACTCCCGCCGACACCAGCGTGGTGGTGGCGGAAGGGCAGGAGGCGGTCGTGAACTTTCAGCTCAAAGCGCAGGCCATCGAGCTGGAGGCGGTGGTGGCCGTGGGCTACGGTGAAAAGAGAAGGGAGGACCTCACCGGAGCGGTTGGTACTGTGAGCTCCCAGGCACTGGAGTCTCGCCCGATCACCAACACGTTGTCGGCGCTTCAGGGTGCGCTTCCCGGATTGATCGTGCAGCGGTCTGGGGGGCAGCCGGGGGTGGAAGACTTCGATCTGAATCTGCGGGGTGTTTCGTCGGCCAATGGCGGGAACACGCCGCTGGTGCTGATCGATGGGGTCCCCGGCAATCTCGATCTGCTGAACCCCGCGGACATCGAATCGATCACGGCGTTGAAGGATGCGGCTGCGTCGATCTATGGCGCGCGGGCGGCCGACGGAGCGCTGCTGGTTACGACCAGGCGCGGGACGCGCACCGCGCCCGTCTTCACGTACAGCAACAACACCGCCGTCACGAAGTTAACCGGAATGATGGATACGCCGAATAACTATCAGATGGCGGTCATGGATAATGAGGCGAACATCCACGCCGGCGCGGCGCCGATGTACACCCCGGATCTGCTCAACCGCGTACGTATCGGCGATCCGACGCCCATCCCGCATCCGATCTACGCGAGCTCGGGGTGGATGCTCTTCTTTACGAACACCGATTGGCGCAAAGCCCTGTTCGAAGACGGCTTCGAGCAGAAGCACACGGTGTCGGTCTCGGGTGGAGGCGACAATTCCACCTACTACGTCTCGGCCGCCTACTCGGATCAGAACGGCGTGATTCGCTACGCGAACGACAACAACAGGCGCTATCAGCTCAGGCTGAATTACGATTACGATTTCTCGCGGCGCGTCCGGCTCGAAACACGCCTCGGCGTAGAGAATCAGGACCGGTCGGACATCGGCGGCTTTACCCACGGTTCCTGGTGTAGCTGCCCCTGGGTGATCGTGGAAGGGATCTTTGGGATGCCCAATCATCCCATCTACACGGAGAGCGGTCAGCACTTTTTTGCGCAAGGGGGCTGGGGCAACGCGGTGGCTCAAGCGAAGGAAGCTGCGACCGCCACCTTTGTCACGCGGAACGTCAATACCAATTTCAAATTGATCGTCGAGCCGCTGGATGGACTGAAGTTGAATCTCCAGTCCGGCATCGATTACCGCACGGAGGACAACACCGATATCGGCAAGTCCTTCCCGTACTACCAGTGGAATGACAGCAACATCGCCTACTATTCGACCAATCCCGATCAAAACTGGGTGGGCCGGTACAATGGCACCACGGTGCATCGGAACTACGTCGGGTATGCGCAGTTCAGCCGGACGTTTGCGGACCGGCACGCGGTCGAGTTGATGGGCGGCGTATCGCACGAAGACGACGACGTGGACTGGTTCCAGGCAGGCAGATACAACTTCCCGAACCAGGACGTGTGGGGACTCAATCTCGGCGGGACCGGCAACACGTGGACCGGCGGCGGCGGCTCGCAGTGGGCGATCCGATCGCTCTTCTCTCGCTTGAGTTACGGGTTCAACAACAAGTACCTGCTCGATGCCACGCTGCGCTACGATGGCAGCTCCCGCTTCCGCCCCGACAAGCGCTGGGGATTGTTCCCGGGCGTGTCGCTCGCCTGGCGGATCTCCGAAGAGCCATTTGCGCGCCGTCATCTCAGCACGTTCGATGACCTGAAGCTGCGCGTCTCGTACGGCGAGACCGGGAATCAGGAAGGCATCAACCTCTACGACTACCTGCAGCTGATCACCATCGGCGGCCGTGGGCCGTATCCGTTCGGAACTGGTGGCCAGGATCAATCGGCCTACCTGTCGGGCATGGTGGCGAAAGACCGGACGTGGGAGACGATCGCCACGACGAACGTGGGGTGGGACGCGACGCTGTTGTCATCCCGTCTCAACGTGACGTTCGACTACTTCGTCAAACGCAACAAAGACATGCTCGTGCCCATCAACGCTCCGGCATTGCTGGGGGCAACACCGCCGTTCGCAAACGCGGGAAGCCTCAAGGCCTGGGGCTTCGAAACATCGGTTGGATGGAGAGGGGCGCTCCGGGGACTATCGTATTCGGCCCGGATATCGCTCAGCGATGCCCAGAACAAGGTCGTGAACTATGGCGGCCAGGACACCTATGTCCTGGGCTACAACTATGTCCGTCAGGGCTATCCGGTGAACACGTACTTCGGCTACGTGTTCGACGGGCTGATCCGCAATCAGGCCGAGCTCGACGCGTACAAGCTGCTCGGCGGCGTGCCCAGCGACATCGGGATCGGCGACGCGCGGTACAAAGACTTGAATGGCGACGGGAAGATCAGCCTGTACGGGGACAACCCGGGCCAGGATGGTGATGTCGTCAATCTGGGGAATCTCGCGCCGCGGTACACGTACGGGCTGAATCTCACGCTGGCGTGGAAACGGTTCGATCTCGGCACCTTCTTCCAGGGGGTCGGCAAGCGGACCCTGTTCCGAGAAGGGGACTACCGCATGCCCTGGAGTGATTGGTGGAGGCAGCCGCCGCTCTTCTACTACGGCCAGACCTGGAATGAGGATCGTCCCAACGCGCCGTATCCGCGGCTGTCGCACGGCGACATCCGGTTCTGGAACTATCAGCCGTCGTCTCTGCAGAAGGTCGACGCGGCCTATCTGCGGCTGAAGAACCTGCAGGTCGGGTTCACGCTCCCGGAGCGTCTGATTGCGAAGGCCAGGATGACGCACGCCCGAGTGTATTTCAGCGGGTTCGATCTCTGGGAGAAGCACAGCGTGAAGGGCGGCTGGGATCCCGAGTCGATCGCGAACGGCTTCAACTATCCGTTCCAGCGGCTGTACTCCTTCGGTATGGACATCACCTTCTGATGGGGCGCGCACTCATGAACCGGCTCACTGTCACGTACACCGGCGCCCTCCTCATGCTGGCGCTGGGCTGCAAAGGCCTCGACCTCGGTCCGAAGGATCAAGTCTCGGACGCTTCGTTCTGGAAGAGTCCGGACCAGTTCAAGCTGGCCGCCAATGATTTCTACTTCGCGCTGCGCGGCCCTGACCAAGGGGGGGGTGCACGCGGTACCTACGTCGAGCTCAATTCAGATATCGCCACCGGCAGCGGGAGCTCGGAGATGTCATCGATGAGCAACGGGTCGTATCTGCCACAGGCGAATTCCGACGTCTGGAACAATGCATATGCCGGAATCCGGGCGACCAACTATTTGCTCGCGAAAGCCACGCAATCGGGACTGGGATCGCAAATCGATCGCTGGGTAGGCGAGGCGCTGTTCTTCCGGGCGTATAACTACTGGAACCTGGTAAAGAAGTACGGCGGTGTGCCGCTCATCACCACGGTGCTCGACGTCAACTCGCCGGAGGTGTACTCACCGCGAGCCACGCAACAAGAGATCATCGATTTCATCATCGCCGACCTCGACGCCGCGGTGCCGAAACTCGTCAAGCAGAGTCAGCTGGCCCCCGAGGAGATGGGGCGGGTGACGCAAGGCGCGGCGCTCGCGCTGAAGGCCCGGGCCGCGCTGTACCAGGGGACCTGGCTCAGGTATCACAACGAGGGCTCACCCACGGCGATGATTACGGCATCGATCAATGCCGCGGAGCAACTGATTGCGTCGAATGAGTACGATCTGTATCGAGACCACGGTACAGACAGCGCCTACAAGTTCCTGTTCATCCTGCAGGGCGATGACAGCAAGGAAGTAATCCTTGCCAGACGGTATTACGCGGGTCGCGCCACCCACAACTGGACCAGAGAACTGTGGTTCAATTACATGATTCCGACGAAGAAGCTGGCGGACATGTACCTGTGCAAGGACGGCCTGCCCATTACGATCTCGCCGCAGTTTCAGGGATATGATTCGCTGGAGACAACTGAATTTCAAAACCGGGATCCGAGAATGGCGATGACATTCGTCGTCCCCGGCAGCACTGTTCACCAGGAGAATGGGTTCAACCCGGTCATTCCAGGCTTTTCGGGCACTAACGCCACTCGCACCGGCTACATGCTGCGCAAATTCCTGGACGAAACCGACGAGGCGGCCCACTTTGTCGGGCAGTACGATTTCAAGGAGTTTCGTTACGGGGAAGTGCTGTTGATCCTCGCCGAGGCGCTGTTTGAGCGGGACGGTACAATCTCAGATGGCGACCTGAACCGGACGATCAAACTGTTGCGCGACCGGGTTGGCATGCCTGCCCTCACTAATGGTCTGGTGAGCGCCAACGGGCTCGACATGCTCACGGAGATTCGGCGAGAGCGGACCGTGGAATTGGCGTTCGAAGGATTCCGGCGTGACGACTTGCGGCGCTGGAAGACGGCCGAAACCGAGCTGCCGCAGGCGTTGCGCGGCGTGAAGTTCGTCGGCACGGAATACCAGCAGCGGGATCCCGGCCTGGTGATCGGGGCGGATATCCAGGTCGACGCCGGTGGCTTCGTCATCTCTGATCCGGCGGCCTCACGCCAATTCATCGCGCCGAAGCACTATCTCGACCCGCTTCCGTTGCAGCAGATTCAATTGTCAAAGGGCACGCTCACCCAAAATCCGGGCTGGTAATGCGCAGGATTCTGGTAGCCTGTTGTCTCTCGTGTCTGATTGTCGCCGTCGTTCACGGCCAGGACGGAGTCCAACGCGCACGGCTTGATCCTGCCAAACTCCGCGTTCCGCCGTTCCATTTTCAACCGGAATACACGTTCGACTCCCCGAGCGATCCGCGGCGCTGGTCGCTCCAGCCCAAGGGGCTGAACGTCTCGTTCGCTTCCACCGACCAGGCATACTTCAGAAGTGAGGTCCCGGACCTGCAGCAGCAATCCCAAACATGGGAAGCCACCGGCTGGAAAGGCGAACGGCTGAACACCGAGCTGGTCGTCTGGTCACCGGATACCGTAAACCAGATACGCGTGGCCGTCAGCGATCTCGTCAACGCGAACGGCGGCGTCCTGCCCGGCGCCAACGTGCACATGTATCTCGTGCGGTATGTCGTATCGAACTACCCGTACGGCGCCAACGAGGTGAGCTGCGGGGCGACCGATTCGAACCCGCCCTATCTCATGCCGGACCGGCTGGAGCCGTTCCAGCGGTTCGACCTGCCCGCAAGCAGCGTGAGGCCGATCTGGCTGTCGTTGGACATTCCCGCGGGCACGACACCCGGCGTGTACCGGGGAACGGTCGACATCAGTTCTGAGAAGGGTCGTGCGACACTGCGGGTGGCGATCACGGTCCAAGACCAGACCTTGCCTCCACCTGGTGATTGGAAGTTCAGATTGGACTTATGGCAGAATCCCTGGGTGGTTGCCTGGTACTACCACGTCGAACCCTGGTCGGAAGAGCACAAGGCACTATTGCGGCGGCATCTCAAGTTGTACGCAAACGCGGGTGGGAAGTACATCACCACCTACGCCGTTCATTCCCCGTGGTCGGACAATTCCTACATGATCGAAGGGGCAATGATCGAATGGACCAAGCGGGCTGACGGGACTTGGAAATTCGACTACAACATCTTCGATCAGTACGTGGAGCTGGCAACCGCCGTCGGCGTGCAGCAGGCGATCACGATCTATACGCCGCTTCCGTGGGGGAACCGCTTCCGCTACCTCGACGAGCGATCCGGAAACTACGTCTACGAACAGTGGTCACCCGACTCGGCGCAATTCGGCGCAGCGTGGCGGGCATTTCTCGACGATCTCAAAGGCCACCTGGAACAGCGCGGCTGGTTTGATCGGACCTATCTTGGGATCAACGAAAATGAAATGCCGCTCACCCTCGCCGCGATCCGGGTGATCAGGGCGCATTCTCCAAAATGGAAGATCACCTACGCTGGAAACTGGCATACGGAGCTGGACTCGCTCCTCAACGATTACTCTCCGATCATCACCAGCGAGCCGAGCCAGCAGGAGCTCAGGGCGCGTTCCGCACGAGGGTCCACGACCACGTACTACGTGTGCTGCACGCCCCAGAAGCCCAACACGTTTGTCTTTTCGCCGCCGATCGAAGGCCGGTATATCGGTTGGTACTCGGCAGCGTACGGGTATGATGGATTCCTGCGCTGGGCCTACGATGCCTGGCCGGCCGATCCGGTGCGGGACGCGCGCCATGCGTTGTGGCCCGCAGGCGATGAGTTTCTCGTTTATCCAGGCGCGAGCAGCAGTGTCCGATTTGAGAAGCTACGCGAGGGAATCGTCGATTATGAAAAGATTCGGATCTTGCGCGCGCTGGCATCCCAATCGACCAATGGCACGATCAGACGGCAGCTCCGGGAACTGGACAACCACTTGGCCACATTCGTGGGAGATCGCGATTACAGTAAGCGCAATTACGATCAGGCGAGAATCACGGAAGCCGTGCACAAGGGGATGCGGATGCTGGAGGCGTTAAGCGATCGCCTTGCGCGATAGCGGAGTGGTCTGTAGCGAGGTTCAGGATTACGTCCTCACCCACGAACTGACGCCCGCAGGTCCGGTTCCGACAGCGTTCGATCCGAATGGTGTCTATCCCTACATCAGCTATGTAGAGACCTCCCACCGACCGGTACTCAGAAACTACCGGTTCATCGTGTTGGAGAACGAGCGCGTCAGAGCCGTGATTTGCCCCGACCTCGGGGGCAAAGTCACATCCCTCATTCATAAGGGATCCGGCAAGGAAGTTCTCTACACGTCGGCTGTCATCAGGCCGGTGCGGATTCTCCCCCGATTCGCTTTTGTGGCCGGCGGGATTGCCGTCAGCTTTCCCATTTCGCACTCCCCTACGCAGAACGAACCGGTACTCTCCCGGACCGATCAGACAGACAAGCGGGTGTACGTCAGCTGTGGCGAACGGGAACTGCGGTTTGGCATGCAGTGGACAGTGGAATACTCGCTGGGGGAGGGCGATGAGTTCCTGACGCAGCGCGCCGTGTTTCATAATCCCGGAACCGCTGCCTATCCCTGGATGTCCTGGTCGAATGCCGCGTTGCCATCCGCTCCCGATACCGAATTCCATTTTCCCAGAGGTGAAGTGCTGCGACATGGTTCGAAGCTTGCGACCATCGATTGGCAGCAATCGGGGCCGAGACGGGAATCGGATATCACGGAGATGACGGGCTACTTCTGGAAGACAAAGGACGCGAATGCCTTTGGGGCCTTCACCGCGTCATTGGGGACAGGGCTCTATCACATCGCTGATGAGGCGATCGCGCCTGGAATGAAATTATGGAGCTACGGTGTCGGCAAGGACCGCGTGTGGGCGACGCTGAGTAGCGCACGAGACGCCCCGTACGTGGAAATCCAGGGCGGACCCATGCGTGATCAGTCGATAAAGTTGGAATTACAACCCCAGGAAGCCCGATCGCACGTGGAGTTTTGGATCCCTGCAAACAAAGCATTGGATATCTATTCGCTGCAGCTTCCCAACGTAGAACTCAGACCTATCGACGAAGTTCCGCTGTTCGATTGGGCAAGAGAGGAAGAAGTGAAGGTTTGGAAAGATCTTTTGAGTGCTCATAAAGCCAAAGGAACCATACCGGAACCCCCTGAAATTCAGCAGTGTCTTTGGGCTCCTTCCGCGATGGAAAACATGAATGCAGCTTTTGAATGGGCCATCGAGAATACCGATGGTGATAAGGCAGAACGATGGGCATTCTATTATGGCACTTGGCTCGCCGGAATAGGCAAGAAGCAAGCAGCGATCCAAGTGCTCTCGACGAGCAGCCTGGGGATCGCCAAGGCTTTGTTGGCCCGGCTGCTCAAATTGGACGGTGATATCGAAGGGGCCGCACAGGCGTTAGGATCTATTCAGGAGCAATGGTTGCAATTGCATCCCCAGATTATTGTCGAGCGCGACGACGTGCTCCGCAGCTCAGGAACACGAACTCTAGCCGAACGTGAGCAGTGGTTGAACCGGGTAGACGCCCTTCACGATGAGTGGATAATAGAACGACGCGTGCAGCTCTTGATCGATAAAGGTGAATCTCAGGAGGCCAAAAAACTCCTGTTGTCCGTTTCGTTTCAGAAGGTACATCAAAGGTATGCCCGCACGGCATTGTGGAATCAGTTATGCGAAAAACTGCATGAACCCTGTCTGCCGATTCCTCCTGAGCTTGGAGAAGATCAGTTAGCCGTGTTTGGTGCGTATCGGGAGTTTGAATGATTACTCGCCGTCGTGGTGGGATTCTGGCAAGCTGACGCCCGGTTCGCCGTCGATGCCGCTCAACACCAGCTTCGCCAACGAGCCCGAGACCTCCTGGGACGACGTCCGTACCGACGTCGACGAACGCGCGTGGGCGGATCGCATCCGCGCCGGGGACATGGACGCGTTCGAGGCGCTGTATCGCACGTACTGGCAGCGGCTGTACGCGTTCGCCTTCCGCTACGTACGCTCGAAGGAGGATGCAGAAGAGGTCGCGCAGGAGGTGTTTTTCCGGATCTGGCGCGGCCGGGAGCACTGGGTCCCCGCCGGCGCAGTGCGCAACTACCTCTACCTCGCCGTCCGCAACGCCGCCCGCGACCGACTGGAGCGTGCCGCCGTGGCGCGCCGGTGGAGGGGGCGGGTCGGTCAGGTGGCGCCAGCGCCGGCGATGCAGCCCGACCTGGAGGCGGCAGAGCTCGTTGCAGCGGTGGAACGAGCCCTCGCCGAGCTCCCCCCTAAACGGTCCGCCGTGTGCAAACTGCGGCTGATCGATGGCTTGAGCTACGCCCAGATCGCCGACCGGCTCGGCATCGGCGAGAAGACCGTGGAGACGCAACTCGCCCGCGGCCTGAAGTTCCTGCGGGACCAGATCCGCCCGGCCGCGGCTGTCACTCACCCCGGGCTTGTCCCCGGGGTCAGAACCTCCGCCCCCGCCGACGGCTCGGCCGTGAACACGTACCGCTCGATGTCGCCCGCCGCGCCGCGTGGGGCGTAGAAGCGGTCCCGCAGCGCGGCCCTGACCTCCGGCGCGCGCTCGGCGCGACACAGCGCCACGATCGAGCCACCGAACCCTGCCCCCGTGAGTCGGGCCCCGGCCGCGCCCGCCTCCCGGGCCAGCTCCACCAGCCGGTCCAGCTCGGAGTGGCTCACCTCGTAGTCATCCCGCAGACTCTGGTGCGAGGCGTCGAGCAGTTGCCCGAACGCCGCGAGGTCTTGGGCGGCCATCGCCCCCTCCGCCTGGCGCACGCGTGTTCCCTCTGTGACCACGTGGCGGAACCGCCGCGAGAGCACGCCGGAGAGGGTCGCCCTCGCCCCCGCCAGCTCGAGCAGCTGCTCGACCGAGGCCGCCGCGAGCAGGGCGGGGTAGGTGATGTCGTCTCGCTGGCCGAGCCGCATGGCCACGAGGCGCCGGGCCTCGTCGCACTCGTGCGTCCGCTCGTTGTACGCCTGCCGGGCGGCCCCGGACTTCTCGGCGGGCACCAGGCTCCACGCCACGATGAACTGCCAGTCGACGGGCACGGCGGTGGGCGTGAGCCGGAGCGGGTGGAAGTCGATCCGTGACGCGCACCCGGCCCGCGCACCGAGGATAATCGCCTGGTCCATTCCGCCGCCGGCGGTGCCGACGTAGCGCTCGCCGCGGCCCAGGAGTTCCATCAGCTCGAGCGACGGCAGCGTCACCCCGTTCGCGTGCATGAGCGCGAGGGCCATGGCCACGACGAGCGCTGACGAGGAGCTGAGCCCGGCGGCGATCGGGAGATCGCTGTCCACCAGTGCGTTGACGCCCCGCAGATCTGGGAATCGTTGGGCCAGGGCCCGGGCCGCCGCCCGGGCGTAGTTGCCCCAGTCCCCCGCCGGAGCCGGCGGGATGCTCTCGCTCACCGCGAAGGCGCTGGGCACGAACCGCGAATCGCGGTTGACGAGGCGGGTCTCTCGATCCGAGCGCGGCTGAAACGCGATCCGGACGCTCTGGCGGAGGGCCATGGGGAGGACGGGCAGGCCGCAGTAGTCGATGTGCTCGCCGATCAAGTTCACGCGCCCGGGCGCGCGGACTACGTGAACGGGGCCGGCTGAGGAGGGGGGGGCGCCGAACGCATGCGCGAAAGCCGCGGCCAGGTCGGTGGAGGTCATGAGGCTGATCCTTCGCGCCTGCGGCGCTCAGGATGACAAGCGCGCGCGCTCCGGGAAGAAGAAGAAGCGACCGCTCGCGGCCGCCAATACGAAGGGTCCGGGGAGTGCTTCCCGGACCCTTCGTTGGTGGCAAAATCGCTACAGCAACCCGTCAAGTGCTAAGGAGTCTAGTGCTCCCCGTCGGCCGCGTCAAGATCGCACGTGCTCGGGCTAGCCGTGCCCGGGGCGGGATTCAGTGGGGATCGTTGTATCGCGAGCGGCATCGAAAGCACGCGTTACACACGCTCCCTCACGCCGGTTGCAGTTCGCGCACCGCCCGCCCCGCGGCGCGGATGTTCGCGAGCTGCATCTCAGAGTACTTCCGGGACAGTAGGACGCCGTGGGCGCCACCCTGGAACGCCGCCCGCACCGCCTGATACACGTCTTCGGGTCGGGTCTTCTTCTCGCTCGCCCCAGTGGGGATGTCGATGTCGATCCCCGGCCAGATCTTGAGGCGCGGTCCGGCGCCGGCCACGGCGCGCTGCGTCTCGCGGAGCACGTAGTCGGCCGAGAGGCCCTGCTCGGCGATGCGATCGAGCGGCTGCTGGCGGTATTGCTGCACGCCGTAGGTGAAGTCCAGGATCTGCTCGGGTGTCAAGTCGGCGAACAGCGTTCCGTGGATGTTCCGCACGTACTGCGCGAGGCGCGGGCCGCCGCAGTTGTTGTACATCACGACCTTCAAGAAGTCCGAATACTTGGCGAACTCGGCGTACTCTTGCTCCGCGCGGTAGAACGGCGAGAACGAGTTGTTGTGCCAGATGTGCCAGCCGCTCCCTTTGGTCGGGGCGATGCTCTTGGCGAGGCGATACAGGTCTCGGTAGGTGTCGTGGAGCCCCTCGTTCCACAGCCGCTCCCAGGCGAGCAGCTCCGGATATTTGACCAGCAAACGCCAGAACGTCACGAACGCTCCGTCGGTGGGTCGCTGCCCGGCACGCAGCGCCGCGGCCCAACGCTCGAGCGCCAGATAGCCTTCCCGCGCCCGCTCGATGTTGATCCCACCCTGCTGCGCGGCTGCGAGACAGTGGGGGCAGAAGCAGGCGATCACGCCGCCCGCGCTCGAGCTGCCGTGGCTCGCGCCGAGGGCGTTGTCGAGCGGTCCCTGGCGCTCGCTCCCCCACATCAGGCCGTCCACATCGTAGGACCGCAGGTAGTCCTCGGCGAGCCCGAGCCAGAAGCTCCGTGCGTTGGGATTGCGGTGGCAGGTGAGGCCGGTCGGCTTGCCGTGAAGATCGATCTCCGCCGCCTCGTCGAACCCCGGCACGTCGGGGCGGAACACGTCCTCGAACCAGCAGATCACCTTCATCCCGCGGCGGTGTGCCGCCGGCAGCACATCGGCGACCACGTCGTAGTCCGGGTGATCGGGCGCCCTCTCGGGCGCGATGCTCGTGTGGCGGTAGTACTGGGGATGCGGCGTCGCGAAGTTGCCGCCGCGAAAGTTGTCATCGTACTCTTGTTTGCCATGATCCGGGAGCGGCTGGCCGCGCAGCTGGCGACCGCCGATGCCGCGGCCATAGGTGAACGTGGCGAGAAACAGGGTGTTGATCCCGGCCATCTCTTGGAAGCCATCGAGCACTTTGTCGGTGCCTTCGTCGGCGAACGACACGGCCCCGACCTGAATGCCGACCGTCGGCGGGTCGTCGGGCACTCGCTCCCCGGACACCCGGCCCAGCGCCGCACCTCCCGCGACCAGCGTTGCAGTCTCCAGGAACACGCGGCGATCCATCGCTCGCTCCTTTCTTCACCGGATCGGCTGACTAGTCGCGAAGTCGAACAGCGTGACGCGCCGCAGGCGGTAGTGCGCCTGCCAATAGCCGCGCAGCCCCTGCACGAAGTTGGTGAGCGCCTGGTCCTTTTCGGTTTGTGCGATGTACAGATTGTCCATCGCGATGCGGCCGATCACGTAGCGGTTGTAGGCCACCTCGAACCGCTTCTGGCCGACCGTGTCGGCCTTGGCGAGCAGGGCCACGTTACGACGCGCCTGGGACAGCTGCAACGCCGCGAAGTGCGCGTCGTGCGCGACCTGATCGATCGCCGCCCGCGACTGGCTTGCCACGCGCTGGCGATCGGCCTCGGCGGCCTGCACGTCCCCTTTGTGCGCGCCCCACTGCACCAGCGGCACCTGCACCGCGACCGTGAACTGGCGGGCCTCGAGCAGGTTCTGATACGCGAGCCCCGCCGTCGGTGCGGTCGCGTTGAAGCCGTAGCCAGCCTGCACGGTCGCGCCGAAGCCTCCCCCCAGCTTGGCCTCGGTCACCCGGCGCCGAGCCTGCACGTCCTGCAGCTCTGCGTCGCTCACCAGGGCGCGGTTGTGGAGGGCCTCCGCCACGGCGTGCGCGGTGTCGGCCGCGAACTCCGGCACGGTCCTGGGCACGGTGATCTCGAGGGGCGTGCCCGGCGGGAGGTTGAGGGCGAGGCGCAGCGCCGCCGTGGCGCGGTCATCCTCGAGCCGCGCACGCTCCAGCGCGGCTCGGGCCCGCAGCAGCGCCAGCTCGCTCTGCAGCAGGTCGTTCTCGCCGATCTTGCCGACTTCGAAGCGCCCCTTATTCAGCGTGTAGAGCGTGTCGTTTACGGCGGCGTTCGTGACGGCGTTGTCGAGCGCCACGCGTGCGGCGTACTTGTCGAAGAAGAGGTCGGTCGTGGCGAGCGCGATGTCCTCCAGCGCCTCGCGATACTGCCGCTCCGCGAGCTCCGCGCTCACCGTTTGCTCGCGGCGGTCCCACGCCGCGGCGTTCGGCCTCAGGATGCTCTGGCGCAGTCCGACGGAGATCGGGGTCGAGGACCACGTCTCGATCGCCTGGGGGCCGCTCACGGTCAGGCGGGCCAGCGACGACGAGATGAACAGCTCGCCGCCCGTGACCGGTAGCCTCTGAGACAGACCGAGGCTCAGGGCGGCGTTGGTCTGGTCCTGGGGGCGAAACAGCGTGCTGCCGTCGGGCTGCAGCACCGGGATGATCGATCGGTTGTACGTCGGGACGTTGCCGCCGAGAACGAGCTGCGGCAGGAGCCGGGCCGCGAACGCGCCGGTGCGGTAGCGCGCGGCATCACGCGCGGCTCTCGCCGCCTGAGCTGGGAGCCCGCGCTGCTCCGCTAGGGCGACGGCCTCCTGGAGGGTGATTGGTTGCTGCGCGCCGAGCGGTGGCGCGCCGACCAGCGCAAGCCACGCCGCCACGGCGCCCCTGCCGTGTGAGGAGCGCATGGGAGTCACTCGTAGCGAAGGGAGACTACCGGATCCTGACGTGCGGCGCGATGCGCCGGCATGATTCCGAACGCGAGGCCCACGGTGAACGACACGCCGAAGGCGACGACCACCGAGAGGTAGGACACAATCGTCTGGATACCTGCGAAGCGCTGGATGGCGGCGCTCAGCCCGGTGCCGACGAGAATGCCCGCCACCCCGCCGGCGACGCTGATGAGCACCGCCTCGCTCAGGAACTGCAGCAGGATGTCCCGCCGCGTGGCCCCGACGGCGCGGCGGACGCCGATCTCTCGGATGCGCTCCAGCACCGAGGCGAGCATGATGTTCATGATCCCGATGCCGCCGACGAGCAGCGAAATGGACGCGATGGCGCCGAGCACGACGTTGAAGATGCCCTTGGTGCGTTGCTCCTGTTTCAGCAGCAGTTCGGGCACCGTGATCTCGAAGTCCACGACCGAGTTGTGGCGCCGCGCGAGCATGCGCTGGAGGACGCTGGCCACGGAGGGGACGAGCCGCGAGTCGGTCACCCGCACGATGATGCGGTTGAGCTGATTGCGATTGAGGCGCTCCTGACGGTCCTCTTCGCTCTCGGTGGCGCTGTCGGAAGTGACGACGGTGAAGCGGCGGGCCGCGGCCTCGATGTCGCGCTGGGTCAGCTGGGCGCGATTGCGAAAGCGCAGCAGCAGCGTGCGCGCCGGGACATACACGTCCATGCTGACGTCGCGGATGCCGAGCTTCTGGCTGGTCTCGCTGCTCACGCGCCGGTCCGCCAGCACCCCGATCACGGTGACCCAGTTGTTGCCTACCTTGAGCGGCTTGCCGATCGGATCCTCCGTGGTGAAGAATCGCGACCGCACGCCGAGCCCGATGATCGCGACGGGCAGGCCGCGCTCCACCTGCAGCGGCGTGAACTGATCGCCGCTCGCGAGCGCGAGGTTCGTCAGCCGGAAGTACGACGTGTCCACGCCCACGACCTTGCCCGAGCGATGCCGCCCTTCGCGCGTGATCGTCGTGTTTAGGACGATCTCGGCGCAGGCGGCATCGACGCCGGGAATCACCCGCGCGATCGCTTCCGCGTCGGCGTACGTGAGCCCCGGTGAGAACTTCTTCACCTCCTTCTCCGACCGCTCTTCGATCGGCCCCTCCCTCTGCTCCACCAGCGGGGTGATCATCAGGTTGTTGGAGCCGAGCAGGCGCAGCTGCTCGAGAATCTCGCGCTCGGCGCCCTTGCCGATGGCGAGCATGGCGATGACGGAGGCGACGCCGAACAGGATGCCCAGCGAGGTCAGGAAGGCACGCAGCTTGTTGTGTCGGAGCGCTTCGACGGCCGTGCGGAATGTGGAGCTCGCTAGGGGACCGAGCTCGGCGCGGAGCCGCGCCAGGGTCGCGCGATCGAGGCGCACGGCGTCAATCCTTGTTGGACGCCTGCTTTCCGGTGTCGCCGGGCGCGGTGGCCACGCTCGCGCCGGCGGGCGGCAACCGCGTGAGCGTGAGACGCTCGGGGTTCGCGGGCGGCGACAGCAGCACCCGATCGTCCGCAGCGAGGCCGCGGACGATGATCACCTCGTCGTCGTTCACCGCGCCTGTGACGACCTCTTCCTTGACGACCCGCCCGCCCGCCTGCTTGTACACGAACGACAACCCGCCTTCGCTGCCGAGCGCCTCGAGGGGCACGAACAGCGCGTCGGCGACCTTGAGCGTCTCGATCGCGTTGCCGGTAGTCATGCCGGGGCGCAACGTCGAGTCCGATTGCTCGACCTCGACCTTTACCTCGAACACCTTCGCGTCGGAGTTGGGGCGTTGCTCTCCTACGTTAGCGACGCTCGTCACCTTACCGGTGAGGCGCTTGGTGGGATCGGCGTCCAGCGTGATCGCCACGGGCTGCCTCACGGCCACTTTGCGGACGTCGATCTCGTTGACATAGGTGACGGATTCCATGTGGGTGAGGTCGGGAAGCTGGGCGACCCCGGGATCCCACACGTTCACCTGAGAGCCCGTCGTCCGCTTCTTGCCGCTCCATTCCTTGGCATAGATAACCATTCCGGGCCCCGGCGCCTTGATGGTGAACCCGGCCATGAAATCCTGCACCGCTTTGAGCAACCCCCGCTGGCGCGAAACCTCGGCACCGACCTCGCGCATCTTGGCCTTCGCCTGCTCGGTCTTGGTGTCGTAGTCCGTCTTGGCCTGCGCTAGCGCGCGCTCGGCCTTCTCGTAATCGATCTCGGCCTGGCGCTTGACGGTCGGCGCCTCGTAGACGGCCTGCTCCTTGGCAAGCCGCTTTTCCTCGAGCCCCAGCTCCATGGTCCGAATGTTCTCCCGCGCGGTGGAGAGGTTGAGCGTGGAGTCGAGCATCGCTTGCTCGTACTGCGCCTCGGCCTTCTGCAGGGCGAGGGACACTTCCTGGAGCTTCGGGGCGACGGTGGTCCGGTCGAGCTCGGCGACGACGTCCCCCTGCTTTACCACCGTGCCTTCGGGGACGATCGAGGAGATCTTCATCTGGTAGACGCCAGCCTGCTGGCCGCCGGTCGGTACGGTGATCTGGACGAATTGGCGCGCGCGCAGCTCGCCCGCCGTCGTGACGACCACCCTGAACTCCCCGCGCTTCACGGTTGCTACCACCGAGGGGTCTGCTGCTCGGCGCTCGCCCGCCAGCAGCCATGCGCCCGGGACTCCAAGCGTGAGCACGGCCGCGGCGATTCGCTGCCGGCGCGTATCGAGGAAGCGCATGGGGACTCCTTTCGCGGAGGGACTCGGGCGCTGAGTCCAGCCCTATTTAGACACCGTCGCGCGCATTTTGGTTGTACAGGTGTAGCGCTGTGGCGCTTACGCCACAGCAATGGCCCGGCTCAGAGCTTGTAGGTCTCCTTCGCCAAATCATACGCCAGGGCCCGGGCCATGCGGCGCGCATCGCTCACGTCGAGGACGTGTCGGGCGACGAGTCCCGCCAGGAAGTTCGCGTCCACGCGCCGGGCCAGGTCGTGCCGGGCGGGGATCGAGCAGAAGGCGCGCGTATCGTCGTTGAACCCGGCGGTCTTGTAGATGCTCGCCGTCTCCGTCGTCCGCTCCCGAAAGCGCCGCATCCCCTCGAGCGAGTCGTGGAACCACCAGGGAGGCCCGAGGCGCACCGCAGGGTAGTGGCCGGCGAGCGGCGCCAGCTCGCGGCTGTAGGTGGACTCGTCCAGGGTGAACAACACGAGCGTGAATCGCGGGTCGTTGCCGTACGCGTTCAAGAGCGGCCGCAAGTTGCGCGTGAACTCGGTAGCGACGGGAATATCGCCGCCCCGGTCGGGACCGAACCGCTCGAACAGTGACTGGTTGTGGTTTCGAAACGCCCCGGGGTGGAGCTGCATCACCAACCCGTCTTCCAGGGACATCCGCGCCATCTCCATGAGCAAGTGTCCCTCGAAGCGTCGTTCGTCCGCGCGGCTCGCCTCCCCCTGGCGCGCCTGCTGAAACAGCACCTCGGCGTCGTCCGGGGAGAGCCAGCCGGTGTAAGGCTCCAGCACGGCGTGATCCGTGGCGGTGGCCCCCATGCGCTTGAAAAAGAGGCGGCGATCCTCGAGGGCGTGAACGAATTCGCCGTAGTCGACGAGCGGTGCGCCGTGCTCGCGGCCCAGCGCGTCGAGCTGCACCGGCCAGTCGCGCGCCGCGATCTTGAAAACCGCGTCGGGCCGGAAGCACGGAATCACTCTTCCCTGCCACCCCGACTCCCGGATCGCACGGTGGTGATCGAGCGGGTCGCTGGCCTGGTCGGTGGTGGCGAGCACCTCAATGTTGAACCGCTCGAACAGCACCCGCGGCCGGAACTCCGGGCTGGCGAGCTTCTCCACGATCGTGTCGTAGGCCCGGCCGGCCGTTTCTCCCGTCAGGCGCTCTGCGATCCCGAACACCTCGTGCAGCTCGTGATCGAGCCAGGCGCCGGTGGGCGTGCCGTGAAACAGGAAATAGTGCTCGGCGAACAGCTGCCATACCTTGCGCGGATCGCCCTCGAGCAACCGCTCGAGCGGGATCCCGCGCGCATACAGCAGCCGCAGGATGTAGTGGTCGGGCTGAACGATCAGGGATGTCGGCTCGGGGAAGGGCGCGTTCTCCGCCAGGATCTGCGGATCGACGTGCCCGTGCGGCGCGATGATGGGCAGCCGGCATGTTTCCTCGTACAGCGCCCGCGCGCCGCGTCGGATCGCCGGGTCGGGATCGAAAAACCGGTCCTCGTGAAGCAGCCGCGTCACGTGGCGGGCGATCGTAGTCACACGACTGGTGTCCAGCCCGGAGCGTACTCCCGCCGCCACAGCCTCATCGCTTCCTCATCGCCTGTGATGCGGCCGGATTGGGGATCGGTGCGCAGCGCGCGGCCCGTGCTCTGGGCGATGTTGCCGAGGTGGCCCAACAGCACGCTCTTCGCGCCCTCCGCGATCGGCTGATGGAGCGCGGCGCTGGTGCGGATCGCGTCGACGAAGTTCGCGATGTGCAGGACGGTCATGTCGTCGTCGGCATGCGTATTGAGGCCGTCCCCCGGCTGCGCGGCGAGGGATTGCTTCACGACTTTGCCCTTCAAGTCGTACACGGTGTAGCCGTCGCGATCCATGACGACGCTGCCGGTCGTGCCGAGGATGGCGGTGCCGCGCTCGCGACCATACGTGGTCAGCCCGTTGCAGCTTTGGCCCTGCCAGATGATGGTCTTCCCGCCCGCGAACTCGAAGCAGGCTTCCTGGGTGTCGGGGAACTCCCAGTCGTCGTCGAAGTGATAGCGGCCCCCGACCGAGGTGACGCGGATCGGGTAGTCCACGCCCAGGGCCCAGCGAGCGACGTCGATCTCGTGCGTGCCGTTGTTACAGATCTCGCCCGTGCCCCAGCGCCGGAACCAGTGCCAGTTGTAGTGGATGACGTTGTCGCGGTACGGGGTGTGGGGTGCCGGGCCCTGCCACAGCTCGTAATCGAGGTTCGCCGGCACGGGCGCGGGCTTGCCGCGTCCAATCGTGGCGCGGGTGTTGGCGTACCAGGCGCGCGCCAGGTAGGGCTGACCGATCGCCCCTTCCTTAATTGCCTGCACGACCTCGATGGAGCGCGGCGCGGAGCGCTGCTGCGTCCCCATCTGCACCACGCGCTGGTGCTTGCGCTGCGCCTCGACGAGCAGCTCGCCTTCGCGCGCGTTGTGCCCGCACGGCTTCTCGACGTAGACGTGCTTCCCGGCCTGCATGGCGAGGAGCGCGGCCGGCGTGTGCCAGTGGTCGGGCGCCGCGATGACGAGCGCGTCCACGCTCTT
>Ga0209157_1001191_pt1 | contig 21981 bp, 19 predicted proteins | sample GraSoiAngelo_135_FD_185892 | JGI IMG/M metagenome (GOLD analysis project Ga0209157, IMG submission 185892) | Grasslands soil microbial communities from the Angelo Coastal Reserve, California, USA - 14_0929_05_40cm (SPAdes) (version 2) | ecosystem: Environmental > Terrestrial > Soil > Grasslands ...
CGCGCGTTGAGGGTGACCGTCGGCGCGATGTGGAGCCGCTCGAGCATGCGCTTGAGGCGCCAGAACCCCACGCGCATCCCGTACTCGTGCCAGCTCCAGTTCGGCACGTCCGGCAGGAGCGGCTGGCCCTGGGGCGGCGGGATCACGGTGCGCGCCATCGGGCGGGCCACGTCCCAATCTTCCAGCGCGATCACGGGCCAGATGACCATGCGCACGTCGTCGGGCAGCCGCAGTGGCGGGCGGCCCTCGATCGGCGAGAAGTCGAGACGCTCCCTTGGAATCATTGCGAAGCCTCCTCGCGATGCGGGACATCACCGCGCGCGGATATCTTGGCACACGAGGGGCGATCATCGTCGTCGGGAGAATCGGCTATAGTCCTCTCCTCTCATGGACTTCGCGTACACCGCCGACGAGCAGGCCTTCGCCGCCGAGGTCAGGCGCTTCCTCGCCGAGCATCCACCCGACCGCTTCGCCGTCGACGGGATGGACGCGGGCTACGGCTCGGGCTCCCACTCTCGCCCCTTCCTTCGCGCGCTGGCCGACCAGGGTTGGCTGAGTATGACGTGGCCGAAGGCGTACGGCGGGCAGGAGCGGCCGATGTTCTTCAAGCTCGTCCTGCTCGAAGAGCTGGCGCTGGCTGGCGCGCCGTTCGGGCCGCTCGCTGGCTGCTGGCAGACGGCGGACGCGATCATCGAGTACGGCAGCGAGCGCTTGCGCGGCGAGGTGCTGCCGGCGATCGCCCGGGGCGAAGCGACGTTCTGGCAGGGCTACAGCGAGCCCGGCGCCGGCTCCGACCTCCTCGGGCTGAAGACCGAAGCCCGGCGTGATGGTGACGACTACGTGATCCGCGGCCACAAGATCTGGTCGAGCCACGCGGGCATCTCGCGCTACGGCCTCGTCTTTGCCCGCACCAGCCGCGAGGCGCGTCGGAGCCGCGGCTTCAGCATGTTCGTGGTGCCCAACGGGACGGCTGGCATGGACATCCGGCCGATCCGCAGTCTCACCGGCGACGTCTATCACTACGAAGTCTTCCTCGACGACGTCCGGGTGCCCGGCGATTTCAGGCTCGGGCCGGAGGGCGAGGGCTTCGTCGCGTTGCTGAACGGCCTCGACTCCGACCGCCTCTGGGGCCGCTTCTACAAGGCGCCCGCGATGGAGCGCGTGCTGCACCAGCTCGTGGAGTATGCGAACACCACGATCGTCCGCGGCGCGCCGCTGGCGCGCGATCCCTTCGTACGCCGACGGCTCGCCGGCGCCGCCGTCGACGTCGCGGCGCTGCGCACGCTCTTCTACCGCGTCGCCTGCCTGCTCCGCGACGGCGCGCCGATCACGTACGAGACGGCGCTCGCCAAGGTCCTCGCCGACGAGACGGGGCAGAAGATCGCCAAGCTCGGCATGGACCTGCTCGGGCTGTGGGGTCCGCTGCGCGCGGGCTCGCCCTGGGCGAAGCTCGACGGGCACATCGCCCATCTCTATCAGACGAGCCTGGGCCACACGATCGCCGGCGGCACCAACGAAGTCCTGCGAACGACCGTCGCGGTTCGCGGTCTCGGGTTGCCCGCGGAAGCAAAGATCCGCTGAACGATGGACTTCACGCCCTCGTCGGCCCAGCAGATGCTCGTCTCCACGGCCCGCGAGTTCTTGCGGCGCCATTGCCCGCCCGAGCGCGTGCAGGCGTGGGCGCTCGACGAGCGTGGCTTCGACGAGAAGCTCTGGTGCCAGATGGCCGAGCTCGGATGGCCGGGGCTCCTCGTGTCCCCGGAGCTCGGCGGGAGCGGCGGCTCGATGCTCGACGTGGTGCTGCTCGTCGAGCAGATGGGCTACGCATGCCTGCCCGGCCCGTTCATCACGAGCGCCGTCGTCGTCACGTCGTTGCTGGCGGCCGCGGCCAACGCAGATCAGCCGAAACGTCTGCTTCCCGCCCTGGCGAGCGGTGAGCTCATCGCCACGCTGGCGTTGACGGAAGAAAACGGGTCGGGCGATCCCGACGACGTTGCGCTCGCCTGCCGTGTGCCGGGCCGCCTGACCGGCCGGAAGCTCTTCGTCAAGGACGCTCATGTCGCCGACGTTCTCGCCGTCGTCGTGCGCGAGAGCGAGAGCCTGGGCCTGGTGCTCATGCCTGCTGACCGCCGCGGCATCAGTCGAATTCAGCTCGCTGCGATCAGCGGCGAGAAGATGTTCGAAGTGGTCTTCGACGACGTGGAGGTCACCGCCGCCGACCGCCTGGGGGCCGCCGGCCACGGCGGCGCGCTGTTGACGCCGGCGCTGGAGGCCGGAGCGCTGGCGCGCACGGCGGAGATGGTGGGCGGCGCCCAGCGCATCCTCGACCTCGCGGTCGAGCACGCGCGGACGCGCGTGCAGGGCGGGCGGCCGATCGGCGGCTATCAGGCGATCCAGCACGCGTGCGCCGATCTCGTGCGCGACGTGGACACGGCGCGCGGGCTTCTCTATCTCGCGGCGTGGAAGGCGGCCGAAGGACTGCCGGCCGCGAGCGACGTCGCGATGGCCAAGGCTCACGCCGCCGAGGCCTGCCTGGCAGTCGCGCGGCGTGGCCATCAGATCTTCGGCGCGATCGGCTATTGCGAGGAGCACCCGCTGCACCTGATCCACAAGCGGATCCAGGGCGCAGCGCTCGACTTCGGCGACGCCCAGCACCACCTCGAGACGGTCGCGCGGTCCATCGGCCTCAGGTAACTCGAGCATGCGACGGATCAGAACGTTGGTGCTCGTCGCGGGCCTCGTGGTCGTCGTGACGGCGCGCGCCGGCGATGGCGCCGGGCCCCAACCCGGCGGAGACGTCTTCACCGCCATCGTGGGAACGATTCTGGCCGGCCCGGTGCCTGCGGTGCACGGCACCGACGGCCGCCATCACGTCGTGTACGAGCTCGTGTTGACCAACACCAAGGCCGTGCCGGCAACCCTGCAGGCAGTGGAGGTGCTGAACCGCGCCAACGACGCCAGGCTCGCTCGCTTCGAGGGCAACCAGCTCCTCGGCATGCTTCGCGCGATGAATGCGCGGCCGGCCGCGAGCCTCGATCTGCCCGCCAACGAATCACGCGTGGTGCTGCTATCGCTCGCCTTCTCTTCGGCAGAAACCGTTCCGCGGCTTCTCGATCACCGACTCGATGCGCTCGCGGCGATCAGCCCCGCGGCCACGGCGCCATCGCCGATCAGCTACCGCCTGGCCCCGCTCGAGGTGCCCGCGCGGGCGGCGCCAGTCCTGCGGCCTCCGCTCGAGGGCAAGGGCTGGCTCGTCGTCAACGGTTGTTGTGACGGGACCGGGGCGCATCGCGGCGCCATTCTGCCCGTCAATGGCAGGCTCTACGACTCTCAGCGGTTCGCCATCGATTTCGTCCAAGCCGACGCCGAGGGCCGGCTGGTGGTGGGCGATGCCGCGAACGTGCGGAGCTGGGTCGGCTATGGCGCGATCGTCCGCGCCGCCGCGGCCGGCCGCGTCGTCGCCTCGCGCAACGATCTGTCCGATCAGATCCCCGGCTCTCTACCCGACCCGCACACGATCACCGTGGACAACGTCGACGGCAATTTCGTGGTGCTCGATCACGGAGGGGGGATCTACACGTTCTACGCGCACTTTCAGCCGAAGAGCGTCAAGGTCGTCCGCGGCGACCGGGTCGAGGCCGGTCAGGAGCTCGGACGGCTCGGCAACACCGGAAACACCTCGGGCCCGCATCTGCACTTTCACGTCATGGCCGGCCCGTCTCCACTGGGATCGAATGGCGTGCCTTTCGTGTTCAGTGCCTTCGATCTTGCCACCATCGTCGGCGAGGCCTCGCTGGACTCGGCGCTTTCCGGAGCAGCGAGCGTACCCGCCCGGCAATCGCTCAAGCCCACGAAGCGCGAGAGGCAGCTTCCCCTCGACCGCACGCTGATCGACTTCTGACGCGACCGCTCAGAGCGCCGCGACCAGCCTGGCGAGCTCTGGATATTCCTGGCGCGCCTCGGCGGCTTCGGCCTTGAGCAGCCTCAACGCTTCGGGGACGTGCTTGAGGAAGTGCGTCTTGCCCTTGACCTCGGTGAGGAATCCGTAGGCGCCCAGCGCCTGCATGTGGCGCTGGAGACGGCAGGCGATCACGCTCGGCGTGAAGGCCGCTTCGTCGAAGGCCGTGAAGGCATCGTTCTTCATCTCGCCGACGTAATAGGCCAGCAGCCGCTCGCGCACGCCGTCGTCGAGGCGATAGTACGGATCCCAGAGCACCGAGGCGATGTCGTACGCCGGCGGGGCCATGCGCGCCCCCTGGTAATCGATGAAGCGGGGCACCCCGGCGTGGATCATGATGTTCTGGCACTGGAAGTCGCGATGGATGATGCGCCGGGGCTGAGCATCCACGAACTGGGCCAGGCGGTGGAGCTCGGCGTCGATGGCGGGCCGGTTGGCGATCGCGTGCTTGCGCAGGCCCGTGACGAAGCGGTCGAGAAAATACGTCGTCTCCCACCTGAGATAGTCGTAGTCGAAGATGCGCGTCTTCAGCAGCAGGCACTCGTGCACGTGCTGGGTGGCCGTCGCGTGCAGCGTCACGAGGCTCCGCAAGACAGCCCGGTAGATGCCCTCGATGCTCGCGGCGTCGTGGAGCAGCTTGAGATACGCGTAGAGCGAGGTGTCGCCGAGGTCCTCGAACAGGGCGCGCTTGTTCGGGCTGTCGGCCGAGAACAGCGCGGGCACGGGCACCCCGTGGTGGGCGAGGAAGCCGGTGTAGGCCATGTGCCGCTCGAAGTCCGGGTCCTCCGGGCGGCACTCCATCAGGACGGCGGTGCGGTCGTCGTGCTTCACGCGGAAGTAACGGCGGTCCGAGCCGCCGAGGCCGATCAGGACCGCGTCGGACCAGACCCTGGCATCGGCGGTGTGAACGCCGAAGTGGCGCGCGAAGAACGCATCGCTCATCGAGACGCGTTTCTTCTCGATGGCGTGGAGCGACGGCTGCACGTCGGACTCCGACAGGAACATCATGTAATCGGGGCCGACGATCTCGTTCTCGTGATGTCCGGAGACGTCGGCGCCTGGCATCACGATGCAGTTCCTGAGCCGCGATCCGTCCTGGATCTCGCAGCCGGATTCCAGCACGACGTAGCCGTCGGTCTCGAGGCGGCGGCAGCGGGCCGCCGGCGAGAGATAGATCGTCTCGCCGTCTTCTCGGAGGGCGTCGAGCACGCCCCGCGCATAGGTCGTCGGATCGCCCACGTCGTTCCAGTAGCACCCGGTGACGTCCATCGCCCGGACCTTGCGGCCGGCCTTCGACGCGGCGATCCAGGCGACGGTGGCGTGCGAGACGCCCGAAGGCAGGAACGCGAGGATCTCCGGCGAGTAGATTGCGACGCCGGTGTACGCGACCTTCTCGGCCACGTGCGACGGGTCCGGCCTCGAGGCCCCGGGATTCTCGACGTCCAGCACCTGGCGGTGGCGATCGATCACCACGTTGCTCAGCGCGGGCAGCCGGTGACACACGAGCGTCGCCGTGTTGCCCGAAGAGAGATGCTCCTCGATCAGCCGCGAGAAATCGATGTCGAGCAGGATGTCGGAGTTGTGGACGATGAAGGGGCCGCGCGACAGGAGCGCTTCAGCGTTCTTGAGCGCGCCGCCCGTGCCGAGGATCGGGTCCTCGGGAAAGAAGGTGATCCGGTCGCGCCAGCGCGACGTCCCGGCCCAGGCACGCAGCAGCTCGGCCTTCCAGTGCAGGTTGATGCCGATCGTGCCCTCCGCGACCGCCGTGAGTCGCTCCAGGATCCGCTCGATGATCGGCTTGCCCAGGATCGGCAAGAGCGGCTTGGGCAGGTGATTCGTCACGGGTCGCAGCCGTTCGCCCAGGCCGGCGGCGGGAAGGAAGATCGTGAGTGGACGTTTCGGCATCTTCACGAGCTTAGCGCGGAAGGAGCGGCTTCACCGAATCTCACGGCGGAGACGGTCGAGACGCTCCTCGGTGGAGGGATGCGTCGACAGGAAGTCGGGAACCCGCCCGTCCTCGGGGCGTCCCTGCCACTTGTGAACCTTGACGAAAAACCGATAGAGCGGCCGGGCGGACAGGTGCTGGGCCCGCAAGAACGCAATGGTGAACTCGTCGGCCTCCCGCTCGAATTCCCTCGAGTAGCCAAGCATTCCGGCCACGATGGGGACGCTGGCCGCCACCCCGGAGAAGTCTCCCCAGAGCAGGCTGGCAACTGCGCCCACGCCGACCGACTGAAGCACCTGGCGCACGGAGTGCTTTTGGACGACATGGCCGAGCTCGTGACCGAGCACGCCCAGGACCGCGTCTTCGTCGCCCGCAAACCGTACGAGGCCGTCGAGCACCAGAATGACCCCGCCGGGAAGGGTGAAGGCGTTGACGCCCTCGTTGCCGGCCGCACGAAACTCGAGCCGGTATCGCACGCCAGGAGCTGCCGCGGCCGCCGCCCGGCTCAGCCGCTCGGCGATGCGTCGGCGTCGCTCCACGTCGAGGACGCTCGGTCGCACATAGTGCTTGTCGAGGACGCGGAGCACCTGCTCCCCCATGCGCTCCTCGAGGCGCGGCGGTATCTTGAAGGCCAGCCAGCGGGCGGTGGCCGGGAGTCCCCTGAAGTAGAAGAGGCCGAGCATCGCTACGATAAGGGCCAGCGCGGCGACGACTCCTGGCCACCGTTGCTGCAGGCGCACGGCGATCGAGGAGCGCACGCCCCAGCTCGCGAGCTCGCGCGCGAAGGCGCGGTCGGCGTCGAGCACTTCGAGTGCGGCCCCGCCCGGCAACCAGACCACGCGCGGCGCACGCTCGAGCGGCTCGGAGACGACCGTGCGATGGAGTCGGTTCCGATCCACGAGGGTGCCGTCCACGGTCTCGACGACGAGGTCGCCGTCGTCGAGGCGCACGATGACGGGGACAGCCTCGGCATGACGTCCGTCGAAGCGAAACGCGCAGAACGTGGTCAGGCTCATAGCCCGATATCGAACCCGAACGCGTCGGTCGTCCCTTCGCCCGCCGCGGTGACGGGCCGCGCCGCGACGCTGGCCGCCAGAGCCGAAAGTGGGACGCCGGACTCGATGTGGACGCACTGGATGCGATAGCGCGCCATCGCCATGGTGGCCCACGGCCAGTACACGCCGCCGGTGAGCAGGGTCAACCCCACGTTCTTCAGAACGATGCGCAGCAGCGGCCGGGCCTTGATCTCGCTCCGGAAGTGGATCTCTCCCAGGCGGGTCCGGCTCCAGACCACGTGCTGCAGCCGCGCGGCGTAGTAGGGCCACGCGACGACGTAGAAGGCCAGTGCGGCCAGCGCCCCATAGATCCAGGCCTCGGTCCTCGACGGAACGAGGAGCATTCGTGATCCGTGCCACCACGCGAAGGCCACGCCGATGCTGGTCACGGCGAGGGCTCCGCCGAGGACGACGAACCCGAGGCCCTTGGCGTAGACGGCGTAGAAACGGAGCGTCGCCGGGGTGAACGTGAAGCCGCGATCGCCGTACATCGCGTTGCGGCGCTGGTAGGCCTTCAGCCGATGATGCATCCACGGCCACGCGAAGATGGTGACGACCGTCGGGGTCCAGTAGATCCAGGCCTCGCCACGCATGAACGCCGCATCCACCATCGGGACGAACCAGAGAACGAGCACCGGCAATACGGTCCAGTAGGCCTCCCCCGCTCGCGCGCGGAAGCCGAAGCGGAGTCCACGAAAGCTCGTGTTCGCGAGCGAGAACTGCTGGGCCCTCATGAACAGCCACGGGCCGGTGGCACAGAGGACGGTCACGGTCAGCACGCCGGCGGCGTTCGAGAACTGAAACGCCCACGTGTAAGCGGACAGCAGCACCACCGCCGCGAGGCGTCCACGCAGGACGGCGACGGGGTTGCCGTGATAATCGAACACGTGGCCATCGATCCACGTGTTGCGCCTGAAGTACGTGGCCTTTCGGACCTTCGCCCACGCCGAGTACAGGCCGAGCGTGAGCAGCGTGAGCAGCACGTTGACGACCCAGATGCGGAAGTACTCACTGCCGTGCCCGGTGAACGTCGCGCCGACGGCGTGGCCCGTGACCGGCGCCGTCGCGGGCTGGGTCACTGCACCTGCTTCGAACGTCACGTCGTCGGGCACTCCACCATCGTGACACCGGGGCCAATCATCGACGAAGGCATTAATAGACGTGCCGCTTCCCCCCATGACACGCGAGGCGTCCGCGCGTAGAATTCGGACGCGAGGAGCGTGAAAAACGTGGAAATTTCCCCCCACGGCGGGCGGCTGGTCGACCGGGTGCTGCGCGGCGACGCGTTGCAGGACGCGCGCGAGCGCGCCGGCTCGCTGAAGCGGATCGCCCTCAACGCGCGGACGATGTCCGACCTCGAGCTGCTCGCGGTCGGCGCCTACAGCCCGCTCGAGGGCTTCATGGGCGAGGCGGACTACCGGACGGTCCTGAACGAGATGCGCCTGCTCAGCGGCCTTCCGTGGACGCTGCCGATCACGCTCGCCGTCAGGCAGACCGCCGCCCGGACCATCCGCGCCGGTGAGGACATTGCCCTCGTCACGCCCTGGGAGGAGCCGCTCGGTATCCTCCACGTCGAGGAGCACTTCGCGTACAACGGCCGCGAGGAAGCCCGGCTCGTCTACGGCACCGACGATCCGCGGCATCCGGGTGCTCAGTACCAGCTCACGCGCGGTGACGTCCTGCTGGCGGGGCCGGTGGATCTGATCGCGCGGCAACCGCTCAAGGGCTTCGACGCGTTCCGCCTCGATCCTGCCGACTCACGCGCGCGGTTCCGACAGCTCGGCTGGCAGACCGTCGTCGGCTTCCAGAGCCACCAGCCGATGCACCGCGCCCACGAGTACATCCAGAAGTGCGCGCTGGAGCCGGTGGACGGGCTCTTCATCCACCCGCTGGTGGGACAGACGAAGCTCGACGAGCTGCCGTCGGAAGTCCGCGTGCGCTGCTACCAGGTGCTGGTCGAGCAGTACTATCCAAAGGACCGCGTCGTGCTCGCGGTCTTCCCGGGCGCCATCCGCTACGCCGGGCCCCGCGAGACCCTGTTCCACGCCCTCGTCAGGAAGAACTACGGGTGCACGCACTTCATCGTGGGCCGCGAATACGCCGGCGTCGAGAGCACCTTCGCGCCCATGACCGTCGACGACATCTTCCGCGCGTTCGAGCCGGCCGAGCTAGGGATCACGCCCCTCTTCTTCGACGAGACCTTCTACTGCCGCCGCTGCGAGGCCGTCACCTCGCCCAAGACCTGCCCACACGCGTCGCAGGACCGCATGGCGTTGAGCGGCGCGGTGGTGCGTGAGCTGCTCGGGCGCGGCGAGCTGGTGCCGACGGAGTTCGCGCGGCCCGAGGTCGCCGAGATCCTCCGCAACTGGGTGCGCGGCGCCGAGGTCGCGACAGCGCCGGCCGCGCCGTCGACGGCTCCCAAGGAGACGAAGGCCCAGCGCGCCGAGCGACTGAAGCACGCGACGAATCCCTGGGAGGCGATCGCCGAGATCCGGCGCTTCGCCCGCGAAGGGTATCAATCGATCCCCGCGCCGTGGCTCAACACGTACTTCCGCTGGTGGGGCGCCTACACGCAAGGCGACGGCATCGGCGCCGTCGGCGGCAAGAGCGGCGAGGGCAAGGCCGTACCCTACTTCATGGTGAGGATCCGCATCCCGAACGGCCAGCTCTTCTCCCACCAGCTCCGGACGATCGCGGGCTTCGCGGAGCGCAGCGCACGCGGCGTCGCCGACATCACCGTCCGCGAGAACTTCCAGCTCCACTGGGTGCCGATCGAGGACTTGCCCGATCTCCTGGAGAACCTCACGCGAGCCGGGCTCTCGACGATGGGCACGTGCGGCGACGTGACGCGCAACATCACGGGGTGCCCGGTCGCCGGCGTGGACGCCGACGAGCTGGTGGACGCCTCGCCGCTCGTGCAGGCCGCCACGCGGATGCTGAACGGCAATCCTGACTTCTACAACCTGCCGCGCAAGTACAAGATCACGATCGCCGGCTGCCGCGCCTGGTGCTCGTATCCGGAGATCAACGACGTCGGGATGACGGCCATTCGCCATCCGCAGAGCGGCGAGACCGGCTTCTCGCTGCGCGTGGCCGGCGGCCTCTCCACCAATCCGCACCTCGCCGTGCGGCTGAACGCGTTCATCCGCTGGAACCAGGCGCTGCCGGTCATCCGGGGGATCACCGAGATCTTCCGCGACAGCGACGTGCTGCGCCAGGACCGCGAGAAGGCGCGGCTGAAGTTCCTCTTCCTGCAGCACGGCTGGACCGCCGAGCGCTTCCAGGCCGAGCTCGAGCGGCGCATCGGCTTCGCGCTCGAGCCCGCCGTCGCCGAAGACCCGCCCGACGACGTGTATCGCGATCACGTCGGCATTCACGCGCAGAAGCAGGACGGCTACGTCTACGCCGGCGCCGCCGTCCTGCGGGGCCGTCTCACCGCCGAGCAGATGCGGGCCATGGCCGATCTGGCCGAGCGCTACGGCACCGGCGAGCTGCGCACGACCACGATGCAGAACCTCCTGATCCTCAACGTTCGCCGCGAGCGGGCCGGTGAGCTGGCGCGGGAGATCGAAGCGGCCGGCCTCCGGGTCCAGGGCTCACCGTTCTGGCGCGGGACCATCGCGTGCACGGGCACCGAGTTCTGCAAGCTCGCCCTCACCGAGACCAAGGGTTTCGCGCGCTGGCTGGTGGAGGAGCTCGAGGCGCGCATGCCGGGCTTCGACCAGCACCTGAAGATCCACGTCACCGGCTGTCCCAATAGCTGCGGCCAGCACTGGATCGCCGACCTTGGTATCGAGGGGAAGAAGACGAAGCTCGAGGGCACGATGGTCGACGCCTACTATTTCTGCGTCGGCGGCGGTGTGGGCAAGCACCAGCACACGGCGCGGCCCGTCGGCTATCGTGCACCCGCGACCGAGGTGCCCGACGCCATCGAGCGCTTGCTGAGAAGCTATCTCCGCGAGCGGCAGAACGGCGACACGTTCCGCGCGTTCTCGGCGCGGCACACCGATGAAGAATTGCGCGGTTTGCTGGCGGGTCAGGCGGTGGCGGCGGTACCTCGCGACGCCTCGCCGGGGCGCCCGCCGCGCGGCGTGGAATAGGCGTCCGCAGCCGACCTACGCCGGGACGCGCTCCCTCGAGCCCAGATCGAGTTGAGAGTGCCTTGGCACCCGGAGCTCGCGCCAGCACTGATCGTGGAAGAGATCGTCATGCATGAACATCACGCGGTCGACGTCTCCCAGAGTCCTGTTGCATCGCGCGCACTTCTGAGGCGGTGACTTGCGTCCGTTGCCGTCCAGGACGGCCAGGGTGGAAGCGAGAGCTCGCAGCCTGACCTCTCCGATCTGATGCTGGTAGGTCTCGATGGAGGCCACGACGACGCGGGCTTCAACGGTGATCAGGTCGATGCCCATGACGGAAACGCGCATCCAGGCATCGATCACAATACCCTTGTCCAGGACACGGTCCAGGACATCGAGGACGCTCGTCGAACCTGGTGCTCGCTGAACAGGCAAAGTGTTACTCCATCGCGCCGGGCGCAGAGGATTGTTCAAGCAATGGCGGCATAAGGAACACTACCAGTACACGATCCGTGCCATCAGCTAAGTACGTGCCACTATGTGGCAGCCTACGTGCACGCTCTGGCGCTTATCCACAAAAATACTCACACACCCAAAAATTTTCCCTTCAATTCCGGACTCGCCCGCAGTTCCTCCGGCGAGCACTCGTGGACGATGCGGCCCTTGCTCATCAGGTGAACCCTGTCGGCCACGCGCAACGCGAAGGCCAGATTCTGCTCGACCAGCAAGATCGTCGTTCCCTCCGTCTTGAGCTGAGCGATGATCCGGCCCAGCTCGCGCACGAGGAGAGGCGCCAGGCCCTCCGACGGCTCATCCATCAGCACGACGTCGGGGTTGCCGACGAGCGCCCGGCCGCACGCGAGCATGGCCTGCTCGCCACCGGAGAGCTTGCCCCCACGATGCTGCAGCCGCTCGCGCAGGCGCGGGAAGAGATCGAGCACCCGCGAGAGGTTCCATCCGCGACCGTTGCCGCGCCGATCGCCCACCGCCAGGTGCTCACGCACGTCGAGCGACGCGAACACGCGCCGGCCCTGCGGGACGAGGCCGACGCCGCGCCGGGCGATCTCGTGAGCGGCCAGCCCGGTGACGTCGTCGCCCTTCAGCACGACCGCGCCGCGACGCACGGGGATCAGGCCTCCGATGGCGCGGATGAGCGTCGTCTTGCCGACGCCGTTACGTCCGAGCACGGTGGCGACCTGTCCCTGCCCGACCTGCAACGACACGCCCTGGAGGATCATGCTCTCGCCGTACCCCGCGTGGACGTCGCGGACTTCAAGCATCGTCGGTCCCCAGGTAGATCTCGGCCACGCGCGGGTCCTTGCGGATCTCGGCCTGCGTGCCCTCGGCCAGCACGCGGCCATGGTGGAGGACGACGACGCGCTCGGCTAGCGCCAGCGCGACGTCCATGTCGTGCTCGATGAGCAGGAGCGTCACGTCGCGCGGGAAGCGCTGGACCATGGCGGCCACCGCGGCGGTCTCGGCCGGAGACAGGCCGGCCGTCGGCTCGTCGAGCAGCAGGACGCGCGGCCGCGCGGCGAGCGCCAGGATCAGCTCGAGCTGCCGCTGCTCGCCGTAGGAGAGGTGGCGCGTCGGCACGTCGCGCCGGTCGCCGAGGCTCCACTCGTCGAGGAGTTGCTCGGCGGCCCGCACGAGGTGCGGGTAGGCCGTCGCCGGCCGGTGCAGCGTGAAGCGCGCGCCGTCGGCGCCCTGGACGGCGAGCAGCACGTTGTCGAGCACGGTGAGCTTCGGGAAGAGCGTCGTGATCTGGAAGGTCCGGCCGAGGCCCAGGCGCGCGCGGCGAAAGGGTTGAAGGCGCGTGACGTCACGGTCGAAGAGCGTGATGCGGCCGCGGTTCGGGCTGATGAGACCGGTGACGATGTTGAAGAGCGTCGTCTTGCCCGCACCGTTGGGCCCAACGATCACCAGCCGCTCGCCGGCCGCGGCGTGCAGGCTCACGTCGCTGAGCGCCTGGAGGCCGCCGAAGTTGTGGGAGAGGCCTTCGACGGCGAGGGCGTTGATCATCCGACCTCGTCCTCGACGCGACGCTGCTCCTGCGCCATCCCGAAGCCTCCCGCCGCCTGCGGCGCCGCGATGATACGTTATCGCCCTCGCTGATCGCGCTCCGGAGCGTGAGGGGGTCGAGCGTGGCCCGCCGGCGCCCCGCGGGGCGTCTCCGCGGCCCGGTGCGGAGCCAGTCGGTTTGCCGGCTCACCGGGCAGCGAACGCGTTGCGACCGCATCGTTCGGACGTCCCGGTGCGGGCTCCACACGTGCGGGCGGCGACGCTGGTCGTACTCGTTCCGTGTGGCTCGCCCCGAAGGGCGGGCGCGGAGGGACCGAGGCCACGGGCGCGGGCGTCGGTGCCGCGACGATCCGCGGCGCCGGCTCGCGTCGCGCGACCGGTGCGGTGGCCTGTGCAGGTGCCGCGACCACGCTGGGCGGCGAAGCGACGGTGGTACGAGCCGGCGGCCGCGTGGCCACGACTCGACGATCGAGGGCAGCCTCGGGCGGCCGCGCCGCGGGGCCGCTGCCGGTGACGAAGCTCGCGGCATCGGGCCGCGTACGAACCGCTCCGTGCACGGGCTGCAGCCGCTGCGTATCGACCTCCACGACGCGCGCCTCGCGCACGGGTTGCCGGCCGAAGTGATCCGCGCGGACCGCCACCACCGCGTTCTGCACGCCGACGTTCCTGTAGACGGTGACGGTCTTGACGTCGACGACGGTCGTGCGATTGACGACGACGTTGTTGACGACACGCGGCCCGCCCCAGCCGACCCACGACGGCCGCCCGACGAAGCGAGACGAGCCCCACCACGGCACGACTGGCTCGCCCCAGCCGAGCGCGACCCAGCTGAGCAGCGGCGCGTTGGCGGCAACGGCCACGCCTGGTGCGCCGAAGAAGGCAACGAGCGCAGGAGCGTACGCGGGCCGCACCACGATCGGGCCCGGCGCCCACGCCCACAGTCCATCGATGGAGACCCAGCGGCCATAGTGATACGGCGCCCAGCCCCACGGCGCGGCGTCGACCCACGTCCAGCCGTAATGACGATCCCAGATCCAGCGCCCCGTGCTGTACGGTGCCCACCCCGCGGGAGCGGCGTTTGGAACCCACACCGACCCGTACGTCGGGACGACGCGCCAGTTGCCGTAGTGATCGAGATCATCGACACCGTACACGGCGGACGAAACGTAGCGGGCGCTCATGCTGTCGATCAGCTCCTCGGTCCGCGCGTAATTCCACTGATCCCACACGTCGAGGTCCGGAGCGACGTAGGCCTGCACCGATGCGTTCGGCGCGCCGGCGAGCACGACCTCTTCGCTGGGAGTGACCACAACGGATGGCCCGCCGGCGGGCGTCATGGTGGCTCGCCCGCCCCGTCGCGTGATGAAGGACGTCTGGGCCGGCTCGACGTCGACGCGATAATAGCCGGGACGGTCGATCGTGAAGGCGGCCTGCGGCGTGTCGAGCTCGACCGTCTGATTCGGATCGAGGCTGCGCACATCGACCGACACGTGTCCGTTCGTGACCTTGAACTGCAGGAAGTCGCGATCCTGGTTCGACAGGCCCACCTGGGTGTCGCCCCAGGCCCGCACGAAGGCCCGGGTCCCGATTTGCATCTCGAGGTCGCCCTGGTGGGCCGTGTAGAGCTCGTCGCCCGGAGCCAGCGGGATGTTGACCTCCGCCGGCGACCAGTCCTGAGCGCCCGGCCGCCAGAACGACACCTCGCCGTCGAGGTAGCTGAGGCGCGGCGGAATGAGCCCGAGGGGCGAGGCGTCAGGTGGGGCTGTGGGCACCGCGGCACGCGCGGTGGGCGCGGCGGAGGCGGTGATCGTGACGGCCAGCAGGGTTGCGAGCGCTCGGGTCGCCAGAGTCTTCATGGACCCTTGGACGAACCGTCAGGCGCTCACATTCTGACCGCCGCCTGCCGTGCGCGCAGCAGACCGAGCAAGCCGGCCGGCGCGAACAGCGTCACGACCACGTAGATGAGGCCGAGGATCAGTAGCCAGCGCTCGGTGTACGCGCTGATTGCGTTCTCGAGGAAGACGATGGCGGCGCTGCCGACGGCGGGGCCGAGCAGCGTGCCGGCGCCGCCCAGGATCACCATGATCAACGCCATCGCCGAGAAGACGATGGAGAGGTAGGCCGGGCTCACGAAGCCGTTGTAGTAGACGAACAGCGCGCCGGACAGGCCGGCCAGCGTGCCGGCCAGGACGAAGGCGACGTACTTGTGGAGCCAGACGTTGTAGCCGAGCACCTCCATGCGTCGCGCGCTCTCGCGGATGCCGACCAGGGCTCGGCCGAAGGGCGAGCGGACCACGAGCCACATCAGCGCGACGGCCAGCGAGAAGACGACGAGGATGAAGTAGTAGAAGCTGATTCCATCCCCGAGCCGCCACGGCCCGACGGCGGGACGCGTGATCCCGGGCAGGCCGTCGTCGCCGCCGGTGAGCGAGCGCCAGCCGAACGCGATGCCCCACAGCACCTGAGCGAGCGCGAGCGTGATCATCAGCAGGTAGGAGCCCTGCGCGCGCAGGGCCAGGAGCCCGAAGAGCGCGGCCGTGATGGCCGCGGCGATCAGGCCGGCCGCGAAATCGAGCCAGAAATTCGGCGTCAGGCGCAGCGACAGCAGCGCCGTCGTGTAGGCGGCGACGCCGAAATACGCGGCGTGTCCGAGCGAGGGCAGTCCCGCGTAGCCGAGGATCAGGTTCAGGCTCATCGCGAAGACGGCGAAGATGAGCATCTTGGTCAGCAGGCCGAGCTGATAGGACGAGAGCCCCCACGGCAGCGCGATCAGGAGCACGGCCGCGACCAGCGCGAGCCCGCGAGTCATCGCGCGCCGAAGAGTCCCGTGGGCCGCAGCGCGAGGATGATGGCCATCGGCGCGAAGATCGTGAACATCGCGAGGCCGGGGAACAGGACCTTGCCGAACGTGTCGAGCAGGCCCACCAGCAAGCCGCCGAACAGCGCGCCCTTGAGGCTGCCGAGGCCGCCGATGATGACGACGACGAAGGCGAGCAACAGGATCTCGAAATCGGCGCCGGGATAGACGCCGACGAGCGGCCCGCCGATGATCCCGCCGAGCGCGGCGAGGGCGGCGCCCAGCGCGAAGACGCCCGTGGACAGGAGCGAGACGTTGATGCCGGTTGCGCGCGCGATCTCGGCGTCGTCGATGGCGGCGCGGATCATCGCGCCCAGCCTCGTCCGCTCCTGGAAGATCCACAGCGCCAGCCCCACGACGATGCCGACGGCGATCACGAAGAGCCGGTACGACGGGAAGATCATCCCGGCGAAGCGCACCGACGACGACAGGCCCTCGGGCTTGGGAAGCTGGGTGGGCGTGCCGCCCCAGATCCACAGCGACACGTCGCCGACGATCAAGAGAATCCCGAAGGTCATGAGCGCCTGGGGCAGCTCTTCGTGCTGGGGAAGCCGGCGCAGCACGAAGCGCTCCATCACCACGCCGAGCGCGACCACCAGGGCGACCGCGGCCACGGTGGCGAGCGCGAAGCTGGCGGTGGCGTGGAGCACGGAGAGCCCGACGTACGCGCCCAGGATGTAGTACGACCCGTGGGCGAGGTTGAGAATGCGCATGAGGCCGTAGATCAGCGACAGGCCGGCGGCGAGGAGGAAGAGCAGCATGCCGAACGAGAGCCCGTTCAGGACCTGGATGGTCCAGAACGTCATGCCGACGTGGCCCACAGTCCCGCGATCGTCGCGCTGTCGGCCACTCGACCGAAGTAGGTGCGCACGTTGTGGACGGCGCCGTCGTGCTCGCGCTCGGTGAAGGCGGCGGCGCAGTCCTCGGCGAGCACGGTGTCGTAGTCGCGCATGAAGGCATCGCGCAGCGTGGACTCCACGCAGACGTTGGTGGTCACGCCGCAGAAGACCAGCGTCGGGCGGGCCAGCGTGCGCAGGACCACCTCGAGCTTGCTCCCGACGAAGGCGCTGTAGCGGTGCTTGACGACCACGATCTCGTCGGCGGCCGGCTTGGCGCGGTAGAACTCGGCACCCCAGGAGTCCGTGGCGCAGATCTCGAGGCCGGCCCGAGTGCGGCGCGAGAGCCAGTTGCGGGAGTTGGTCGACCGGTCGTGATGAGTCTTCACCCACACCACCGGCACGCCGGCCCGCCGCGCGACCTCGACCAGGTGGACGATGCGCTCGGCCGCCGCCTGCACGGCGCCGAGGTGGAAGCCGAGCTTGCCGAACGTCCCCTGGTCGTCGCAGTAATCGTTCTGGACGTCGATGACGATCAACGCGCACGCGTCGGGCGTCACTGAGGAAACTCCTCGCGGATGGCCGGCATGACGTGCCGGGCGAAGCGCTCCATGTTCGCGAGCGTCATCGCGTGGGGCATGGAGCCGACCTGGAAGATGCCCTGGATGATGCCGCAGCCGGCGCGCTTGATGCCCTCCCGCAGCTTCTGCCGAACGGTCTCGGCGCTGCCCACGATGGCGTAGCCGCCCTCCTCGGCCTCCTTCCACGACGAGATGAGCGAGATGAACTTGCGCTTCGCGTGGCCGGGGCGGAGCTGCGATTCCACCGACGTGTGGCCGGGCGGGAACATGTACTCGCGGGGCAGTCGCAGTCCCTTCTTCGCGAGATACCAGAAGTGAGGCTCGAACTCCTCGCGTGCGCTCGTGTCCGTCTCGCCCACGTAGATCATCGCCGGCCAGCCGATCTGTGACGGCGGCACGTCGTAGCCGCAGTGGCTCGCCGCGTACTCGCGCAGCAGGTCGAAGTGCTCGCACATCACGTCGAACTGCGAGTAGGGCAGCGCGATGAACGGGTAGCGCCGGTCGGCCACGAAGCGGATCGTCTCGATGGAGCCGGAGCCGGGGATCCAGATGGGCGGGTGAGGCTGCTGGTAGGTGCGCGGCCACACGTTGACGAAGCGGAAGTCGTAGTGCTTGCCCTCGAAGTGGAAGGGCCCGGGCTCCGTCCACGCGCGCACGATCAGGTCGTGGGCCTCGCGGTACCGTTCGCGCATGAACGTGGGGTTGACCTCGTAGGAGTACGCCTCGACGCCGAGGCCGACGACCATGCCGGCGATCATCCGCCCGCCCGACATGACGTCGAGCATGGCGACCTCCTCGGCCACGCGCAGCGGGTGGTCGTAGAGCGGGAGCGCGCTGCCGAGCACGAGGATCTTCACGCGGCTCGTCATCTTGGTGAGCGCGGCGGCCATGATGTTGGGCGACGGCATCAGGCCGTAGGCGTTCTGGTGGTGCTCGTTGACGCCGATGACATCGAAGCCCAGCCGTTCGGCCGCCACCAGCTGGTCGAGGTAGTCCGTATAGAGCGTCCGCCCGCGCTCGGGATCGAACAGCGTGTTGGGCAGCGTCAGCCACGCCGAGTCGTGCTTCTGCTCGAAGTCGGCCGGCAGGTGGGGCCACGGCATGAGATGGAAACAGACGATCTGCACGTCAGGCCTCGAGGAAGCTCAGCACGACGTCGGCGAAGCGCTCGGGATGCTCGAAGGGCGGCAGGTGGCCGGATTTTTCGATCACCACGAGCCGGGCGCCGGGGATGCCGTTGGCGTAGGCCTCGCCGTAGGCGAGCGGCAGGAGCTTGTCGTCCGAGCCCCACACGACCAGCGTCGGCGCGGTGATCCGGCCGAGTCGGCTCGTCAGCTTCCGCTGGGCCACGTGCGGGTGCCACAACAGCCGCGCGGCGGCTTCCCGGCCGCGCAGGACCGTCTCCATCCGCTCCGGCGGCACGGCATCGGGCACCAGCGTCGTCGCGAGCCTGGAGGCCGGATCGTGGAAGAGCAGCGCGCGCGCCTTGGCCGGCGTGGCCATGAAGATGTTGCCGCGCGTGACGCCGGCCACCCGCGTGCCGGCGGCGTCGACCAGCACCAGGCGCTTCACGCGCTGCGGGTGGCGCAGCGCCAGCTCGGCGGCGAGCCAGCCCCCGAGCGACAGCCCCACGACGTCCGCCTGCTCGAGCCCGAGCTCGTCCATCACGTCGACCGTGTGGAACACGAGGTCCTCGATGTCCTCGATCTCGTCGAACCCCCCGGACTCACCGAATCCCGGGTGGACCGGCAGGAACACGCGGCGGCGACCCGCCAACCAGTTGTGGACTGGCATCCATATATAGAGGCCGGCGCCGTGCAGGTAGAGGAGGGGCGGCCCGTCCCCGCCCTGCCAGAGCTGGACGGTCTTGCCGCGGACCTCGAGCGCTACTTCTTGTTCCACCATCCCCACACGTCTTCCTGACGCACGTTCGGGATGCGCTCGATCACCGTGTTCACGTAACGCCCGCCCACCTTCTCGGCCCTGGTGACGTAGATCGGCGTGATGACCTGGCGGTACTGATCGAACTCGAGATGCCCGCGCGGCGTCTTGAGCTTGGGCAGCGCGTTCTTCAGCGCCTCGCGGACCTTGTCGCGATGGCTCAGGTCGCCCTTGAGGTCGTCGAGGGCCTGGGCGATCAGCTCCAGGGTCATCCAGCCGGCGTCGCTGTAGCGGCTGGGCCAGGTCTTGTAGCGCTTGTCGTACTCGGCGACGAACGCCTTGTTCTCGGGATTGTCGAGCGTGGACGTGTAGGAGCCCATCGTCACGATCCCGAGCGCCGCGTCGCCGACCGCGGGCATGATCGTATCGTCGACCAGGACCGCGTGCCCGGTCAGCGGCATCTTTTCGCCGATGCCGTACTCCCGGTACTGCTTCACGAAGCGGATCGCGTCGGCGCCGGCGAACCACGCGTAGACCGCGTCGGCCTTCTCGGCGCCCGCCTGCGCCAGGTACGGCGCGAAGTCGGGCGTGTTGAGCGGCGGATAGATCTCCTTGACGATCTCGCCGCCGGCCGCCTTGAAGCCGGCGATGAAGGCCTCGACCGCGTGGCGGCCGGCCACGAAGTCCGTGGCCATGACGACGACCCGCCGGTACTTCGTGTTCTTCATCATCCACGCGCCCATCGGATAGTTCGACTGATCCGTCGTCTCGGCGATGCGGAAGATGGAGGGCGACGCCTGCTGGGGCGACGTGAGCACGCGCGTGAAGGCGACGGGGACGATCAGTGGCGTCTGCTGCTCGTGGACGTAGCTGCGGATGGCGACGGCGACGACGCTACTGACCGGGCCGACCAGAAAATCGACGTGATCGCGCTCGACGAGCTTCTTGATCTTGGTCAGCGCGACGTCGGGCTTGGCCTCGTCGTCCTCCTTCAGCACCTCGATCGCGCGCCCGCCCGCCTTGCGGCCGATCTTGGTGAGGTAGAGCTCGAAGCCGTTGGTGGTGTCGATCCCCTGCACCGAGAGCACGCCGGTGTATGGGAGCAGCAGCCCGATCTTGACCGCCGGCGCCTGGGCCAACGAGTCCTCCCCGGCCGACGCCAGCAACACGAGACAGACCAGCGTGATCGTGTACCGTCTCATGGTCACACTCCTCGCCGGAGAAGGTACCTCACTGACCAGGCTTGATCGAGCTCACCAGTCGTTCAAACGCCTCGCGCTGGCGCTCGAGCGTGTCACGCGGCCCGATGGCGCGGAAGAACCAGTTGGCGTCAGGTCCTTCGGCGACCGCGCCGAGCAGCATGTAGTTCGGGCGCTCTTCGCGGACCGCCATGGGGCCGGCGCCCCCGACGAACGTGCCTTGCACTTCGACGAGTGCGACGGGCAGAGCGCCCACCGTGATCTGTCGCTTCTTCGCCGCGTTGCTGGCGGGTGAGCCGTCGGCGCGCCGGAACTGTGAGATCCAGCGCTCGATGTTCGACTCCGCATCGCCGCCCTGGCCAGGGCCGAAGTAGAAGACCGTGCACTCGGCCGGCCCGCCCGGGCCCGGGATGCGATACTGGCCGCGACGCAGTGGCGACGACGGTTTCTCCTTGGTCCACTCGGACGGCGCCGTCCACGTCAGGGCCTTCTGGCCATGGCCACTTCCGGTCGGCGGCTGAGCAAGCTGAGCGGAGCCGCTGGAGGCAGCGACGAACGCCAGCACCGCCATCGACAGGAGCGGCACGAGGCTTCTCGAACGTGGCATGAGCGTCTCCTGAATCCGCAAGGACCGCGGGAAATGTACCAGATCGCGCGGTAATCGGTCGCCTCATGGCTCGCATCGTCGTCCTCGATTCCGTCACGCAGTGCGCGGGGCGTGTTCAGGCGGGTGACGTCCTCGTCGCCGGGTCGTTCGCCGGCGCCCTCTCGCTCGGCCTGGCGCTGCCGTTTGGCATCCGGGCGTTGATCGCGCACGCGGCCGGCGTGGGAAAGGACGAGGCCGGCATCAGCGCGCATCACCGCCGCCGACGGGCTCGGCCTGCCGGTCGCCGCGGTCGAGACGATGTCGGCGCGCATCGGCGACGGCCCGAGTGTCCACGACGAGGGTGTGATCTCCCACGCGAACGCGGTCGCCCGCGCGCTCGGCATCGCGATCGGCATGAGCGCGCACGAGGCCGCGCGACGGCTCACGCGCGCCGGCGAGCCGCGAGCGGTGGCCGCGAATTTCGTCGACGAGCGCCCGTGCGTGGTCGACGAGGTCGCCGCCGGCCGCGTCGTGTGCCTGGACACGCTGTCGTTCGCGACGGCCGACAACGCGCGCGCCGTCCTGTGCGGTGGCTCCCACAGCGGCCGCGTCAACATCGAGGCGCTCCTGCGGATCGTCCACCCTCGCGGCGTCATCGCGAGCGACGGCGGCATGGCGCGGGCGCGCTCGGGGATCAGCGGGCTCGCGCGGCTCGACGACGCCGGCGTGGCCGGCGCCGCCGTCGACGTGATGTCGGCGCGCATCGGTGATGGCCGCAGCACGTGGCAGCACGGCGTGATCTCGGCAGCGAACGCCCGCGCCGCCTGGGCCGGCGTCGTGGTGGGCCAGCCGGCCCGTGTGGCGGCCCGCCGAATACTTCATTGACTAAACTATTAATCGGGGCGACTATTAAGTTTCATGACCAGTCGGACCAGGACGCGGAACGGCTCCCGCCAGCACCGGACGGCCGAGGCCCAGCGGC
>Ga0209157_1001192_pt1 | contig 21971 bp, 18 predicted proteins | sample GraSoiAngelo_135_FD_185892 | JGI IMG/M metagenome (GOLD analysis project Ga0209157, IMG submission 185892) | Grasslands soil microbial communities from the Angelo Coastal Reserve, California, USA - 14_0929_05_40cm (SPAdes) (version 2) | ecosystem: Environmental > Terrestrial > Soil > Grasslands ...
CGCCTCGACGCAGCGGTCACACAACGTGGGATGGTCGGGGAACGTGCCCACTGCAGCCCGATAGTTCCAGCACCGCTCGCACTTGGCGCCTGTGGCCTTGGTGACACCGATCGGACCGTGCCCTGCCGCCTCCGACACTCTGCGCATCGCCACTTGCGACACGATGAACAGCGCGGGCAAATCCCTTTCGTACGCCTTGAAGAACTCGTAGTTCTGGGGATCGACTTCGAGAGTCACGGCTGCCTCTAACGACGAACCAATCACTTTCTCCCGACGTGACGCCTCAAGCACATTCTGGACCGCTGCGCGCAACTCCAGTAGCCGCTCCCACCGTCGGCCGAGCGTCTGGTCGGCCCACCTCGGATCCGGGACCGGGAGATCGGCGAGATGGACGCTGGCCGTCTCGGGATTCCCTCGTGCTCCCGCCGGCAGCATCCGCCAGACTTCTTCGGCCGTAAAGCTCAGAATCGGCGCCATGACTTTTGTGAGCGCGACCAGCACATCGAACAGCACGGTCTGTGAGCTTCGGCGCAAGGGACTATCTCTCTGAAACGTGTACAGACGATCTTTCAGAATGTCTAGATAAATCGCGCTCATATCCACAGCACAGAAGTAGTCCATCTCGTGCACAATCTGGCGAAAGTCGTACTCGTCGTACGCACGACGAACTTTGGTGACGAGGTGATACAGCCGCAGGAGAGCCCAGCGGTCTAACTCCGGCAAGCGCTCAAACGGCACCCGGTGGGCAGCCGGATCGAAATCATAGAGATTGCTCAGCAGGAACCGGCAGGTGTTGCGGACTTTCCGGTATTGCTCCACCAGCCGAGTCAGAATTTCTTGAGAGATTCTGAGGTCCTCCTGGTAATCCTGCGCGGCAACCCACCACCGCAAAATCTCGGCTCCAAGCTGCTTCGTCACATCCTGCGGCGCCACGACGTTGCCGGCCGACTTGGACATTTTCTTCCCCGCGCCATCCACCACGAACCCATGCGTGAGCACCGCCTTGTAGGGCGCCCGGTCATCCGTCGTGACCGACGTGAGTAACGCGCTGTGGAACCACCCGCGGTGCTGGTCCGAGCCTTCCAGGTACAGATCGGCGGGCCACCAGCCTTGACCGCGAGGCTTCAGAACCGCCGCGTGGCTGACGCCGGACTCGAACCAGACATCCAGGATGTCCTTTTCTTTCTCAAAGGCGTGCCCCCCGCATTTCCGGCAGACCGTGCCCGACGGCATCAGATCCTGCGCCGGCTTCTGAAACCACACGTCGGCGCCACGCTGGGCGACGAGGTCAGCCACATGGTTGATTACCTTGGGGTCCGCGAGCACCTCTCGGCATGCCGCGCAGATGAAGGCAGGGATCGGTGTCCCCCACACCCGCTGTCGGGACAGGCACCAGTCCGGGCGGTTCTCGATCATTCCGTAGATCCGGTCGCGCCCTCTGGCCGGGATCCATGTAACCCGACCGATTTCCGCGAGCGCCTGTCTGCGCAACCCCTTCTCGTCCATCGAGACAAACCACTGTTTGGTGGCCCGGAAGATCACGGGACTTTTGCACCGCCAGCAGTGCGGATAGGAGTGGGTGAGGGTACTGTGCCCCAGCAGCAATCCGTCGGTCCGTAAGCGCTCCACAATACCTGCGTTGGCTTTCAACACATGCTGACCGGCAAACTCTTTGACCGACTCGGTAAAGCGGCCCGCATCATCAAGAGGGGCAACAATCTCCAATCGTGCTCCCGGCGCGGCCGAGGCGTTGTAGTCGAGCACAAGGGCGTAGTCCTCTTGGCCATGCCCAGGCGCGATATGCACACAGCCTGTCCCTTGGTCCAGGGTCACGAAATCACCGAGCAAGACCGGAGAGAGTCCTTCCGACAGAGGTCGCCGGCACTGCAACATCCGAAAGCCGTCGACGGGATCGCCTCCCCGTTTGACGGCAAGAACAGAGTACCCGGATAGCCCACACGCCTTCGCGACCGATTCAACTAATTGTGCAGCAATCACCAAGACTTCGTCCTTGACCTTCACCAACGCGTACTCAATGTCGGGGTGCAGGCAGACAGCCTGATTTGCCGGAAGCGTCCACGGCGTGGTCGTCCAGATCACGATTGAAACGCTGCGAATGCCGGAGGGAAATTGAACGTGGAAACGTCCCTCCGCATGAAGTTGCTGTGGCGTCTTCTGCAGGGGGAACCTGACATAGATCGAGGGCGAGGTGTGGTCTTCATACTCAACTTCAGCTTCAGCCAATGCCGTCTGATCCACGGTGCACCACAGCACCGGCTTCAATCCTTTATAGACGCCGCCCTTGGCGACGAATTTCCCGAACTCGCGGAGGATCGTGGCCTCATAGGCCGGGTCCATCGTGAGGTAGGGATGCTCCCAGTCGCCCAGGACGCCCAGACGCCGGAATTCATCACGCTGAATCTTGGAATACTTCTCGGCGTACTCGCGGCAGAGCTTGCGGATCTCAAGGGTGTCGAGGCCCTTTTTCTTGACGCCCAGCTCTTTCAATACTTGATGCTCGATTGGCAGCCCGTGGCAGTCCCACCCCGGGACGTAAGGCGCTCGGTAGCCAGCCATCGTCTTAGACTTGACGATGATGTCCTTCAGGATCTTGTTCAGGGCATGGCCGATGTGGATGCGACCATTCGCATAGGGGGGACCGTCATGCAGGACAGAGAGCGGGCGTCCCTGTCCGGCTTCCTGGATGCGCTCATAGAGGCGCTCCCCTTCCCACCAGGCCAGCAACTCCGGCTCCCGTTGCGGGAGGTTGGCCTTCATCGGGAACTCGGTGCGGGGCAGGTTCAGCGTCGCCTTATAGTCCATTGCTCTTGTTTACTCGAAGCAGTGATGGCCAGAGGGAAGGGGGCGGGGTGGCTCCTACTGCGCGTGTCCACCGAGCACATTCTGATCGTGCGCGGTGCACGAGCAAGGGAGTCATCCCGCCCCCGTTACCTAACCGAGGAGCGCTCAACTCACCGCCATCATGCGATCCAGGGCAATCTTGGCCCAGACCTTTTCATCGTCGGGCACGACGATGTGGTTGACCACATGCCCTTCGGCCAGGTTTTCCATCGCCCAGCAGAGGTGGGGAGCATCAATGCGGAACATCGTGGCACATTGGCAGACAGTCGAAGAGAGGAAAAATACCCGCTTGTCCGGCTGGGTTCGTTTGAGCCGGTTGACCAGGTTCAGCTCCGTTCCAACAGCCCAGGCCGTCCCGGCGGGAGCCGCGCTCACCGTCCTGATGATGAATTCGGTCGAGCCGACCAGATCGGCCCGGTTCACGACCTCCTCGTGGCATTCCGGGTGCACGATCACCTTGAGGTCAGGGTCTTTCTTTCGGAAGTAGTCCACATGCGCAGGCTGGAACATCTGGTGGACGCTGCAGTGGCCTTTCCACAAGATCAGCCGGGCCTTCCGGATCGCCTCGATGGCGTTGCCGCCGTTCGGTTGAAACGGGTCCCACACGATCATCTGGTCGCGCGGCACCCCCATCTTATTGGCGGTGTTACGGCCCAAGTGCTCATCCGGGAAAAACAACACCTTCTCGCGTCGTGCCCAGGCCCACTCGATCACGGCCCGCGCGTTCGAGGACGTGCAGGTGATGCCCCCGTGTTCACCGCAAAAGGCCTTGAGGACCGCTGCGGAGTTCACATAGACCACCGGCGTCACGGTTTCTTCCACCGGAAGAATGCCCGCCAAGGAGTCCCAGCACTGGTCCACCTGCTCGATCGCCGCCATCTCGGCCATCGAGCAGCCAGCCGCTAGATCCGGCAGGATCACGGTTTGCCGCGACCGGCTCAGGATGTCGGCGGTTTCGGCCATGAAATGCACGCCACAGAATACGACATACGGGCGCTCTGAATGTTCCGCCGCCAGCTTGGCGAGCAGCAGCGAATCGCCGCGGAAGTCGGCGTGTTCAATCACTTCGTCGCGCTGGTAATTGTGGCCCAACACCATCACTCGGTCGCCCAGCGCTCGCTTGGCCGCCGCCGTGCGCGCGAACAACTCATGGGAGGGGAGCGACAGATAGTCGGCCAAGGGTCGCTGTATGGATTCTACGGACTTCATCGGTCCGTCATTCTACGATAGTCTCTTGCGCACAATCAACGGGTGTGTCAAGGTGTCAGCCGGTGGAACACCCGGCCAGGTTGTTGCGCCTGGTGTGCGCGCCCCTCTCCCTCGCGCGTGTGGCGCGGCACGGCCGAAAGAACCCGGGCTGACGCGCCGGTTGACAAATCAAAAACCCGGGGTGTACGATCACCCCGCAATAGCTAGGGGAGCCTGAGGGCTGAGAGTCCGAAGGCTGAGAGTCCGACCCGACGGACAACCCTCTGAACCTGATCTGGATAATACCAGCGAAGGGAAGCGGCAGTCTGAGCGAATCGGCTCAGACCAATCAGGCCGCACCCTCATCTGGTGCGGCTTTTTTATTTGTCCCCCCAGCATTGGACGAGACAGCCCGAGAAAGGATCTCTCCATGAGTCAGCCACGCTCCCCCCAAAAAGGTTCCGGCAACGGATCCGGCTCTGACAACCTCCTCTCTGCCACCCAACCCTTCCCGGCGTCGCGGAAGGTGTACGTGGAAGGCACCCGACCGGGAGTCCGCGTACCCATGCGGGAGATCAGCCTCACCCCGACGCGGGTCGCGAACGGCGGGGCCCCCTCTGCCAATCCTCCCGTGACGGTGTACGACACATCCGGCTCCTACACCGACCCCGGCGTGGCGATCGATATCCGCGCAGGGCTGGCGCCTCTGCGCCGCGAGTGGATTCTGACTCGGAACGATGTCGACGCGTTAGCGGACGTAACCTCCGACTATGGACGCCGGCGGGCGGCTGATCCCAAACTGGCTGCGCTGCGCTTCCGCGACATCCGCAAGCCGCTTCGGGCTCGACCCGGCATGAATGTCACCCAGATGCACTACGCGCGGAAGGGGACTATCACGCCGGAGATGGAATACATCGCGATCAGAGAGAACCTGTCGCGGGAGCTGTCAGCATCCGACGGTCAGGGCAGTGGACAAACGGGCGTGGACGGCCGGCGTTGGGATCAGCATCCAGGCCAGGCCTGGGGCGCCCGGATTTCTGACCGGATTACCCCGGAATTTGTCCGGGACGAGGTGGCGCGGGGCCGGGCGATCATCCCCGCCAACATCAACCACCCCGAGAGCGAGCCGATGATCATCGGCCGCAACTTCCTGGTGAAAATCAACGCCAACATCGGAAACTCGGCGGTCGCGTCTTCCATCGAAGAGGAAGTGGAGAAGATGGTCTGGGCGACCCGCTGGGGCGCGGACACCGTGATGGACCTCTCCACGGGAAGGAATATCCACGAGACCCGCGAATGGATCCTCCGGAACTCACCAGTGCCGATCGGCACCGTCCCGATCTATCAAGCCCTCGAAAAGGTGGACGGGAAGGCCGAGGAGCTGACCTGGGAGATCTACCGGGACACGCTCATCGAGCAGGCTGAACAGGGGGTGGATTATTTCACGATCCACGCCGGCGTGCGGCTCCGGTACATCCCGCTGACCGCCAAGCGAGTGACCGGAATCGTCTCCCGTGGCGGCGCCATCCATGCCAAATGGTGCCTGGCGCACCATGAAGAGAACTTTGCCTATACGCATTTCGAGGAGATCTGTGAGATCATGAAGGCCTACGACGTCTCGTTCAGCCTGGGGGACGGTCTGCGGCCGGGCTCCATCGCCGACGCGAACGACGAGGCCCAGTTCGCCGAGCTGGAGACGTTGGGAGAGTTGACCACGCTGGCCTGGAACCACGACGTCCAGGTCATGATCGAGGGCCCGGGCCACGTCCCGATGCACCTGATCCAGGTGAACATGGAGAAACAGCTCAGGGACTGCCACGAAGCGCCGTTCTATACCTTGGGCCCGTTGACGACTGACATCGCGCCAGGGTATGACCACATCACGTCCGGGATCGGAGCGGCGATGATCGGCTGGTACGGCTGCGCGATGCTCTGCTACGTGACGCCCAAGGAGCACCTCGGGCTCCCGAACAAGGAGGACGTGAAAGCCGGCGTGATCGCCTATAAGATCGCGGCGCACGCGGCGGACCTGGCCAAGGGGCACCCCGGAGCACAGGCGCGCGACAACGCCCTGTCGAAGGCCCGATTCGAGTTCCGATGGGAAGATCAGTTCAACCTGTCCTTGGACCCCGACACGGCCCGGGCCTATCACGATGCCACGCTGCCGGACAATGCAGCCAAGGTGGCGCACTTCTGCTCGATGTGCGGCCCGCATTTCTGCTCGATGAAGATCACCCAGGACGTCCGGGACTACGCCGCGCAGAAACAGCTTGATGAACAACAGGCGCTGGAAGTTGGCATGAAGGAGAAGGCGGAGGAGTTCCGGAAGGCCGGAGCCGAGATTTACAGATAGGAACTCATCCGTTATTCGTTATCCGAATAACGAACGCGCGAATAACGAAGGAGCCGCACATGAAACGACCCAAGCCGGCACCCTTGCGGGAACGGGACATCACCCGCCAGATCGCGCGGGAATATTACAAGGAATTCGATCAGCTCATCGAAAGCGATGTGATCGTCGTCGGAGCCGGTCCCTCCGGCCTCATCTGCGCGCGGGATCTCGCCGCCATGGGCTTCCGCACGCTGATTGTGGAGCAAGCCCTGGCGCTGGGAGGCGGGTTCTGGTCCGGAGGTTATTTGATGAACAAAGCCACGATCTGCGCGCCCGCGAATGAGATTCTGGAGGAGCTGGGCGTCCCCTGCAAACAGGTGAAAGACTGCGAAGGGATGTACATTGTCGACCCGCCCCACGCCACCGGAGCCCTCGTTGCCGCAGCCTACAAGGCGGGCGCCAAGATCTTGAACCTGACGCGTGTCGTGGACCTGATCCTGCGACGAGAGGGCCTGCTGGAGGGGGTCGTCGTCAACAATACGACCGCCGAGACGGCGGGGCACGATGTGGTCCACGTGGACCCGATCGGGCTGGAGAGCCGCATCGTGGTGGACGCGACAGGCCACGACGCCGTGGTGGTGAACCTGCTGCATCGCCGCAACTTGTATCAGCCGGTGCCGGGCAACGGGGCCATGTGGGTGTCTCGATCCGAGGAGAAGGTGTTGGAGCAAACCGGCGAGGTCTATCCGAATTGCTTCATAGTGGGACTGGCGGTCGCGGCGGTCTACGGCACTCCCCGCATGGGGCCGGCCTTTGGCTCCATGCTGCTGTCGGGCCGCTATGGAGCGGAGCTGATCAAGAAAAAGCTGAAACACGAATAAAGAAGGGAGCGGTCGGGCTGACCTCTGTGCTCCCAGAGCGCGCACGATCGGAATGTGCTCGCTCGATGGGCGCAGTGGAGGTCAACCCGACCACTCCCTTAGAATATCAGGGATATGGATATTCAGGACTTCCTGATTCAGGGTGAAGGGAGAGAGGAAGACAAAAAGGAGGCCTGGAGCTTTTTCCAGCAGGCCTACGAGCACCAGATGAAGGGAGAGCTGGAGGAGGCCGTCAATCTCTACAAGCGCTCCATCAACAGCCATCCCACCGCCGAGGCCTACACCTTCCTGGGCTGGACGTACAGCTTCATGGGGAAGCTGGACGAGGCGATCGAGGAATGCCGCCACGCCATTTCGGTGGATCCCGAGTTCGGCAACCCCTACAACGACATCGGCGCGTATCTGATCGAGAAGGAGCAGTTCGACGAAGCGATCCCGTGGTTCGAAAAGGCCATGCAGGCCAAGCGCTACGAGAGTCCGGCCTTCCCTCACCTGAACCTCGGCCGAGTCTACGAGCGCAAGGGACAGTGGGAGCAGGCCATCGAATGCTACAAGAAAGCTCTCGCGCTGAACCCGAATTATGCGCTGGCGAAACGCGCGCTGGGACGGCTCATCAGCATGTTGAATTAAAAAACGTCTCTTTGGTTTTTCTGGTTTCTCTAGTTTGTCTGGTAAAAACGAACCAGTATCAAAATCCCGGACGAAATTTCTCAACCAGACACACTCCAAAAACCAGAAAAACAAGACAAACCAGATGAACCAGACAAACCAACAAACCATTTTGGTCGCTGTGAGCGACGTCTTCTTCTACGCGAAGATTCGCGACGCCCTGTTGCCGAAAGGCTATCGGCTGGATCGTGTCAGGACACAGAGCGAGGTGTCCGAGAAAGCCGCGGCGGTTCACCCGGCAGCCATGATCCTGAACATGAACGACGCGACGCTGGACGCGTTTCAGGCACTCGAACAGATCAAGGGAAGCGATCGCTTGAAGACGATCCCCATTCTGGCCTTCGCCAACCACGAGGAGGTTGAAACGTGGAAGCGGGCCAAGGAGTTGGGCGTCACGAAGATCGTGTCGCGCAACGAATTCTCGTCGCGCACGCGGGACCTGGTCGAAGAACTGCTTAGCGAACAGCCAACGGCGAGCAGCTAGCAGCCCAAGCCTCCTGGCTATCAGCTATTCGCTACTTGCTTCTTGCTAATGGGAAGAATGAAACACTCGCGCCTACACGAACATCACCTGAAACGCGGCGCCGTCCTCGGCGAAGCGGGCGGATGGGAGATGCCTGTGCATTACGGCGATCCGGTCGCCGAGCACACCGCCGTCCGGCAGGGCGTGGGCATCGCTGACCTCTCGCATCGCGGCAGGATTCGAGTCACGGGCGAGGATCGAGTGAAGTGGCTGCAAAGTGTGATCAGTAACGACATCCTCCCGCTGGCAGCCGGACAGGGTCTCTATTCCAGCTTCCTCACGCACAAGGGCAAGATGCTCTCCTACTTTCGCGTCTATGCCCTGCCCGACTCGCTCATGCTGGAGGATGTGGGAGAGATCGGGGACACCACCTTTCAAGCCCTCCGGAAGTTCCTCCTGTATGGCACCAAGGCTAAGATGGAAAACTGCGCCGAGACCTGGGGACTCCTGCTCGTCAGCGGCCCGAAGGCGGCTGAGCTCATCAAAGCCGCGTTCGGAGCCGACATCAACGGGCTCAAGTCGCTGGAGTTCTTGATGCAGGAGATTGGCGGGCAGCAGGCTCTTCTGATCCGGACGGAGGAAACCGGCGAGACGGATATCGAGATCCTGCTCCCGGCCGATCAGTTGGTCACGGCCTGGGACCGCCTGTGGAGCGCCGGAGAACCGATGGGTCTCAAGCCATTCGGAACCGAGGCGCGCGAGGCGCTCCGGCTCGAAGCCGGGCTGCCGAGGGCAGGCGCAGACTTGACCGATGAAATAGTCCCACCGGAGGCCAACCTGGAGGGGAAGGCCTTCAGCCTGTCCAAGGGCTGCTACCCCGGCCAGGAAGTGGTCGCGCGGATGGATACGTATGGAAGCCTGCGCCGGCGCCTGGTGGGCCTTATCCTGCGCGATCCCGTGCTCCCTCCGAAGGGCGCGAAGCTGTTTAGCGGCGAGCGCGAGGTCGGCTGGGTCAGCAGCGCCGCTCATTCCCCCTCGTTGGGATTCTCGATCGCGCTCGGGTTTCCGTTGCGCGACTTCACCACACCCGGCACCGCACTGACCGTCGAGGTCGAGGGCCGCCGCTACGACGCCACCGTCCGGCCGCTTCCGTTCTATGCCCCGCACTCGGCAGCAAGTCAGAACAAGACCACCAAGCCTTGACCCGCCGCCGGCTCGCCGGGTCAGGATGATTCTCTCGGAAGTCGTCGTTCCCAGAGCGTCGTTTTGGTGATCCTCTCGTCGAGCAAGGAGTCCGCGAGAGTCTCCATCGCCTTCTTCAGATTGACGTGGAGCTGCATCTCCTTCTTGCTCCGTTGCTCCTCCGGCAGTTCCTTGATGCGTCCCCTGGCGTAGATCGCCACCTCCATGCCGTCCCAGACCGTGATCCCCTTCTGGGTCTCCACCGCCTGGGCCTCCACCCGAACCGGACGGAAAGCCACACCGAACAGGTATCCTCCGCCGAACCAGATCGGCGTGCTGGTCAAGAGCTCGAAGCCGACATTGCCGAGGATGATCGCCGGATTCCAGGCGGTGGCCAAGCCGATGACGACGGATTCCCAGGTGATGTCCCCCACCATCCCGGCGGCCATCCACTGCCAGCGGACTTTGCCGTAATCCTGCACGATCCCGGTGACGACCAGATCCACGTTCAGTCTCGCCCGGAGCTTGGCGAGCTGCTCCGGCGTGAGCTCCTCCACTGTCGTGATTCCCAGTTCGTCCAATGCTCGATCCGTTTCTTTCGGCAGGATCAACTCAAACGCCTCCTTGCTTGCCAGCCTTTCGTACATGAGCCGTCGCGCATCCTCCTGGACTTGCTTGACCGCTTGCTCGATTAACTGTGGCTCCTCTCCGTGCTTCAGTTCTCCACTCACACTTTGGATGGAAGCCAAGCTCGTGATCTCAATGCCCATGTCGAACGGGAGCACCGCCAGTCTTGGCCGTTCAGCCCGCGGAGGATCCGGCTTCACGTCGGACTTGAACCACCCACAGGCCGCCACGCTGAGCCCCGCCCCCAGAATGATGACACACACGCCAGCACGGAACAGGTTGCTGCTGTTCATAAAACCAATCCCTTTCAAGCTTGAAAGACAAGGGAGGCAGTCGTGAACTGGTCTCAGACCTGGAGGCCGCCTCAGATGCGAAGCGGCGGGAGGAAACCCGCCAAGGAGGGTGGTACCGAGTGGTCAGAGGTCCCGACAACCAACTGGGAGAAGCGGGGAACAGAAGGGAGTGCCGCAAGCCCGCCAGCCGATCCCGCAAGCCCAACGCCGGGCCCGGCCGTCTTCACATCCGGCACATGTCCGCTGACGCTGCGCACCGTCGCGTTTTCGGCCGGATCTTCGAGGTCCGGCTGAGGAAGAGGGGATTCGGCAGCATTCGCCTCAAACGGCTCGAAGACCAGGTCTTCCACGACATCCGCCGAGGCAGTGGCAGCGAGGAGGATCGCCAGCCAGGAGAGCGCGAAGAGACTGTTCTTGTTTCGGAGCTGCCGCATGCTCGATCTCAAGCCGCTGCAAAAAACCTGTCCCTACTGTATCCCATGAGCAGCCAACAGGCAATCTTTCCAGTGATTGTGCCGGATCACGCCAGGGGAGGTGCGAACCCCTCACCTCGCGTTACCGTTCCGGATGGCGGGCTGCAGTCACCGCATCGGCGAACGCAAGCAGGCTTCTCCGCTCTCCATCGTTCAGGGCCAGGAGCAGATGGGTTTCCTCGGCGTGCATCAGCCTCAGACTGAGGAATGGCTCCTCCTGGCGTTTCTCCCGGTTCTCCCAGACGCCGTCAACGACCTGCACCTTGTCGAGCTCGCTGAGCGACACCACGTCGTACCGGAAATAGGAATCGCCGAACACCATGTCATAGAGCACCTTCCCGCCGGTCAACAGCAGGAGGTTAAACCGGCCCTGCTCTTCGTACCCTTCAGGCAGAAAGCGATTCACATGCAGCAAGGCCGCTTTCCGGTCGCCGAGCGCTGCTTGGATCTTTGCCTTCAGCGCCGGGTAATCAATCTGGAGCGCTCGCTCATCGGGACCGGTGGCGGCCACCGCCGCCGCGCGTGCTTTCTCAAAGACCTCCGCCGCCGTCATGAGACCACCCATATTGGATTCTCCCGTTTGAATTCACCTTCCAGTTCCCGATCGCTCAGTCGCGGGCCCGTGCTCGCCCCTGCATCATGAAAACGCCCCCTCACCCCACCCCTCTGCCCATCACCCGTTGCGTGGACCTGTTGTTTGGACCCGTTGCAGTGAGGAGCAACGGGCACCCCGAGCAACGGGTACCGAGGAGAGGCGAAGGTGAAGAGGGCCGACCGCTACCATAGCGGGGAGTTGTTCCGGAATGCAAGGGGCTAGTCGGTCCCGCGTGCCGCGAACGTCCGGACGAAGCGGGAAAGACCGGTCTCGTCGATGATCTCGACCCGCAGGCTGGTCCCGCTCACCGTCACCAGTCCGAAGTTCGTAAACCCGCCTTCGCTATACAGCGTGGTCGGGCGCAAGGCCGGATCAGGCAAGACAGGCTGGATGGAGGCGGCGGACAGGGGGCCGCAGATGAACTCATGGAAGTCTACCGCGCCGTCCCCGTCTGGATCGTACGCGTTGACCTGCGCGTAATGGACATCGGCCGCCAGCCAGACCACATTCCTGATGTGGCGATCCCGAATCGTGCTGACGATCGTGCGGAGCTCGGTCTGGAATCCCGTCCCGTCCGTTCCACGGGCCCAACTATCGTTGCCGGGAATCTGAACGGTCCCGGCCTTCCGGTTGGAGAGCGACACACTCGTGGCGATGACCTTCCAGGTTGCGGTGGAGTGAATCAGCCCATCCAATAGCCACTCTCGCTGGGTGGCCCCCAGCATGGTTTTGCGCTCCCCATCCGGCTCTCCATTCCGGCTGCGATATTGCCGGGTGTCGAGGACGAACAGCTCCAGATCAGCGCCGCGGCGGAACGTCCGGTAGAGACGGTGTGGATCCTCGGGCGGGGCCCCGATGGGCCAGTACTCGAGGAGGGCTTGGCGGCCGGCCGGCATCAGTGGCTCGTGCGGGCCGGAGAAGTTGTTCCGGACTTCATGGTCGTCCCAGGTGGCGTAGACCGGTACAGCGGATAAAAAGCGTTGCAGCGCCTGATCTCCACGCTGATAGCGGTGCTTGGCGCGAAAGTCCTCCAGCGTTGAGGCCACGAAATCCCCGCCGGGCACGTTCGGCGGCGACGGGCAGCGGTCGTCTCCGTAGATCAGGTCGCCGAGCAGCAGAGCAAAGGCCGGCCGGGTCCCCAGCATGCGATCAAAAATGGCGTAGCCGGAGCCTTCCAGTCGACATCGCTGTTGGCCTCCGAGGTCTCCGCCCCAGAGGAACGTCACGGTCTCTGGCACATCGGAGGAAGCCGAAGTCGTGAACTGACCGCGATCCGTCTCACGAACAGGATCCTGTTCTTCCCTGTCTGCCGGAACGACGCGATACTGATACGACGTGGCCGGCGCCAGTCCATCCAGGCGAAGCGTGGCCGTGAAGTCCTGTTCTGTGGTTGTCGTGATGACTGCGGACCGGGCGAACGCGACTTCACGACTGTTTCCTGAACCCCCCGGTGCCCATTCTACCCGCGCTCTCGCAGGGCCGGCGGTCCGAAACCAGACGAGAGCCGAATTGCTGGTCACATCTCCCGTGGCGACACCAAGAGGGAGATCCTCGTTTCCTGGGAATGGACTCGAGGGGGGGAGACCTGGTCGGTAGCCCGGGCCGCACGTGACAAGGAACGCCAGGAGCGTCAGAAGCAGGAACGTGAGGTGCCTGATGCGTGGAGCCTTTAGCACGGAACCCTGAGATACCGGAAATCACGCAGCACCGTCAAGCCACGACTCAATCGCCGTTGCATTCCGGCATGCCGGTCCGGCATACTCTCAGCAGGCAGACACGATTCACATGAGTTTTGAGTGGTTCTCAGTTGCAGGTTTGCACAACTCAGCACTCAGAACTCATCACTCAGGGCTGAGGCTGCTGTATGAGCGCGCAGGCCTGTTCGATTCATGGTTGCAAGGCTCGGGTTTATGCGCCGGCCGGGACCGGCTCACTCTGCAAAGAGCACTTCCTGGACTTTGTGAAGTGGCGGCGGCGGAAGGGACCGGGGATGTTTCACAAGTACGGCGCCATGACCATGGAAGAGCGCAACGCGCTTGCCGCCGAATGGGCCACGACGGTCAGGCTTGAAGAAATGCCTCCCTCCCCTCCTCCGAAACGCTGACGTCCCCTCCCCTGTTGCACTTTAAAGTGCAACAGGTACCCGGCACTTTTACTTCACTCGTCCTGCAGAGGGTGCGCCGCTTGCCCTCCACTGCGCGCGTCCAGCGAGCACTTTCCGAAGTGCGCGATGCGCGAGCACGAGAGGCTGCCCTGCCACCCACGCTCACCTCACCCCATGACGGGCGACCCATGATGATGAATCATCAGCCATCGGCCCTCAACCTTCTCGAACAGGTTCGTGGCGAGCACCCGGCTCTCCAGCCCCGCCTCTCCCTGCCGGCTGGTAATGTTCTCCGTACAGATCACCCAGCCCACATCCCCCGCGACCTGGATCTGGATTTCGGTGAGATTGAACTTCATCGAGAACGTGTTGTTGAAGATCAGGACCCAGGAATCGCGAACGGCTGGCCAGCCGACTCGGAGGGTCCAACCGGGATGGACACAGGTCACGTACTCCTGTTGGGCCCAGACCCGATCCATCCGCATGATGTCCAGACTTTCGAAGGCCTCGTAGAACTCCCCGTTCGCGCGGGCCACCTCTTCAATCTTCTCCTTGATCATGCGCCTCCCCTCGCTCCGGCTCAGGCGCCATCTTACTCTAAACGCGCCTCTGGATACACGGTCCCATTCATAGCGGGCGAGGCAGACACAGACTTGGGGAATCCGGAGCCGACCTCTGACAGGTCAGTCGCCGCGCGCGGGGTCGCCGTGGTTGGCATTCGCCGCCGTCCACGACCTCACGTGCGGAACAATGGCGGGCTAGGGGGAGTTATCCTGGCTCAACACCTGGAAAGAACTTCTTGATACAATCCGGACAGATGCCGTGACTGAACTCGGCTTCCGAATGTTCTCGGATGTACGCTTCCACCAACTGCCAGTATCCCCGGTCATTGCGGATCTTCTTGCACGACGCGCAGATCGGAATGAACCCACGGAGGACCTTGACTTCCCTGAGGGCTTGTTCCAATTCTTGAGTTCTCTTTTTCAGTTCCTGCTCCCGGGCCTTGCGGCTATCCATCTCCTGCTTGAGTTTCAAGGCTGATCCAACCCGTGTTCGGAGTTCGACCTTGTTCACCGGCTTGTTGATATAGTCCATGGCGCCTGCGGCAAAGGCCAATTGCAACTTCTCTCGCTGGGCCATCGCGGTCACCATGATGATGGGGATGTCCCGATAGCGTTCGACCTCTTTGATCCGACGGCATGTTTCTATGCCGTTGATGTCGGGCATCTGGATATCCAACAGGATGAGGTCGACGTTCGTCCCATCTCCTCCCGAAGAATCCATCCCGAGGTGCTTAAAGGCTTGTTCTGCCGATTCCGCAGTCAGCAGGTCTTTGTACCCCCCCGTCTGGAGGATCGATTGGAGCAGGAGCAAGTTCTCGGCCGAGTCATCAACGAGCAGGATGCTCATACAGTCCTCATGCGTCCTGCAGGGCGGGGCGATTCACGACCCTGCTTGACAGTGTGAGTGCCCAGGTTCCACGGTGAGCCGGTCTATTTGTACACGATCTCCACACTCTCCAGGTAGACAGAAAGCTGTTTGACCCACTTTCGGATCTCTTGGAGATTCTTGTTCGATGCCGCCTTCTCGAGGCTTCCCCCGATATCGGTGATGGCGTGAAACCCGTACCCACCGCCATCCCCCTTCATGGTGTGGCCTAGGGCCTCGATCGTCTCATAATCACTCCGCTCCACAGCCGCCACAAGGGACTTGACGTCTTTATGCCGGCTCTTAAGGAATCCGGGGACCAGCTCTTTGAGATCCGGGTCCACGTGGACGATAATTTTGTCGCCTCGGTTTGGGTCACATGTTTGGGTCATGTTTTCAGACTCCCCGTATGCGCGGCGATGGCTTCCATCAGCACCGCTTTTCTGATGGGTTTCGTCAGGTGGGAAGAGCACCCAGCCGCAAGGCTTTTTTGTATCTCTTCTTTCAGCGCAAACGCGCTGAGGGCGATGATCGGAGTGGCCTTGACCGAGTGTTCCTTCTCCCACTTTCTGATGGCTCTCGTGGCGGAATAGCCGTCGGTCACCGGCATTTGCATATCCATCAGGACCAGATCGTACCGTCCGGCAGTAAACTTTTGCACACCACTCTCGCCGTCTTCTGCCATCTCAATATGACAGGGCGTACTCTTCAGATAGGCTTGGATCAAAACCCGGTTGTCGGGGGAATCGTCCACCAGCAGAATTTTCAGAGCGGGCAGTACTTCCGAGAAAGGCGATCCCGCCACGGGGGAGGGTTCCAGTCTCGCGGCCTTCGGTTTGCCGATGGCCGCGGTGATGGCGTTCAGCAGGCCGGAGCGATCGACCGGCTTCGAGAGGTACCCCGCCAGACCCAATTCCCTGGCCCGGGCCAGATCGCCACTCCGGTGGTCGGAGGTAAACAAAATGACCTTCATGTCCGACATGCCCAGCGTTTTCACGACGTGTTCCGCAATCTTGAATCCGTCCTCGCCCGGAGTGGAGTCGTCAAATAACAGCAATCCGTACGGCGCTCCCGCCTCTTTCGCGCGGCTGAGTTCGGCCAATGCTTGCTTGGCGCCTTCGGCCTCCGTCACCTGCGCACCCCAGGACGTCAGCATTTCTTTCAGGATGAGACGGTTTGCGGTGTTGCCGTCCACGACGAGGCTCTTCAGTCGCTGCAGATTTGCCGCCGGGAGGGTCGCGTAACGATCCGGCTCGGCTTGGGGCTTAAACCCTGCCGAAAAGTAGAAGGTGCTCCCGCGTCCGACGATGCTCTCGACCTGCATGTGCCCCTCCATCAGTCCCACCAGGCGCCGCGAGATGGTCAACCCGAGCCCGGTTCCCCCGTATCGCCGAGAGGTGGAGGAGTCGGCTTGCGTAAAACTCTCGAAAATCTGGCTCAGTTTGTCTTTAGGGATCCCGATCCCGGTGTCGGCGACCGAGAAACGGAGACGGCCGGCTTCCTTGCTTTCCGGATCATTCTGGACACGCAGCGAGACCTTGCCCCTCTCGGTGAACTTGATGGCATTCCCGAGGAGATTGACGAGAATCTGGCGCAGGCGGTTCGGATCCCCCACCAGATTGGTGGGCACGTCCGGCGACACCTGCCAGTCCAGCTCAAGCTGCCGCTCCCGAGCGGTGACCGCCATCATTTCCGTTGTGCGTTCGATGAGATCGTTCAGATCGAAGTTGATTTCCTCCAGTTCAAGGCGGCCCGCTTCCACTTTGGCCAGATCAAGAATATCGTTGATCAGGTTCAGCAGGGTGTGCCCCGCCTTCCGAAAAATCTGGACATACTGCCGTTGCTCCGGGTTCAACGCCGTCTCCCAGAGCAGGTCGGCCATCCCGATGATGGCATTCATCGGGGTGCGAATCTCGTGACTCATGCTGGCAAGGAATTCACTCTTGACACGGGCAGCCGCTTCAGCCGTTTCTTTGGCCGTTTGCAGTTCGTCCTCCGCCCGTCTCAGCTCGACGATGAAATCGACGAGGTGAGATTTTTCCTGCCCCGCTCTGCGAACCGTCTCCGTGGTGACCCCGTAAAAGATCGCCATGATGAGCAGGAGCGGAACCCGGATCAGGGCACCTTCCGAGATCCCACCGGCTCTGACGCTGTCGAAATACAGGAGCAATCCGTACGCCCCGCACACGATAAGCGAAAGAAGAAACATTTGCTTCATCGTACGGGTTGCGGCGGCGAGCAGCATGATGGTGAAGTAGGACAGGTAGAGGTCGGAGCTGGCATTCCCGGAGAGATAGATGACGTACGACGTGAGGGCCGTATCGCCCAGCGCCAGCGCGCCCGTGAACCAGGCGGTCCACAACACGCGGATCGGAACCACCATCAGACCGGCCGTGAGCAATATCAGGCACAGGATGGCGAAGAGCCCAGCCTCACCGGAAAGGTTCGACTCTTTGCTGAACAACAGTTGGTAAGAAAGAACAATGGATACGAGGGTCTGGAGCAGGAGGACCTGGAACCGAGGAGAGGCATATCCGGGAATGGGGCCGTCCAGGGGCTCCGGAATCACCGCCTCGAACCTTGTGGCTTCGTCGGACATCATCGAACGGTAGACACCCTGCCGCGTATTGACCTGCTGACGCCGGAGGACTCCATGAGAGGGAAATTAACCTGGCGACGATGGCATGCTGCGGCCGTCACGGGGAGCAGGACGACGGCTCGCCCGCCATGCGGATGCGAGGACGGCCCGCGTCCTGGGCCCGACCCATGGCCTCATCGGCCTCGCGCATGCGGTCTCGCGTAGTCTGGGTGTGATTCGTCCGTACCGCGCCGAGGGTCGAGTTGAGCGGGACCCCGTTCTCCGGCGACTCATCAACGACCAGGATCCTCACGCCTTCATTGGGCGGACCGGGTCTGTGACTGTTTCAAGAGGTCCGTGACCTCATCGATGGGCAGTGGCTTGCTGAACGCGAACCCCTGGATATCGACACACCCGTTCTCACGCAGAAAGGCGATCTGGTCATCGCTTCCAACCCCTTCGGCGATCACCTTCATCTTGAGGGCATTGCCCAGGGCGACGATGGCCTTGGTAATCAACGCGCCATCGGACGTCGTCGTGCAGTCCTGGATAAAGGCCTTGTCAATCTTGAGGGTATTCAGAGGGAAGCGTTTCAAGTAGTTCAGCGACGAATACCCCGTGCCAAAATCGTCTACGCAGAGCCGGACGCCGAGCTTTCTCAACGCGTGCAGGGTCGTCAGGGTCGACTCAGAGGTGTTCACGATCATGCCTTCGGTGAGTTCCAGTTCCAGAAAACGGGCATCCAGCCCCGTCTCTCGCAGCACCCGCGCCACCACCTGGACGAGATCATATTGGGGAGTCAGCTGACGAGCGGAGAGGTTCACCGAGACGATCAGCCCGTGGTACCCCGCATCGTGCCACGCCTTCGTGTGAGTGCAGGCCGTCCGCAACGTCCATTCACCGATCGGGACAATGAGACCGCTGTCCTCGGCTACCGGGATAAATTGAGTCGGGGGCACGAGGCCCAGGTCCGGATGCTGCCATCTCGCTAAGGCTTCCAGGCCGGTGATGTGACCTGTGCTCAGATCCAACTGTGGTTGGTAGTGCAGGAAGAGCTCTTCGCTTTCGAGCGCCTTGTTGAGTTTGTTCTCCAACAAGAGCCGCTTCACAGCTCGAACGTTCATATCCGCCTTGAAGAACTGAAGGGTGTTCTTGCCCTGCGCTTTGACATGGTTCATGGCGGTGTTGGCATTCTTGATCAGCGTGTCGGGATCACTGGCATCCAATGGAAACACCGAGACCCCGAGGCTGGCCGTGACCACGACCTCGTGGCCGCCCAGGGATAACGAAGGCGCCATGGCCGCCTGCAGCTTCTGCGCAAGACGCGCCGCATAGTCCGGCGAGGAGATATTCTCCAGGATGACGCCGAACTCGTCGCCGCCGAACCGCGCAACCGTATCGCTCTTCCGGAAGCAACTGGTGAGCCGTGCCGAGACCGCCGTTAACAGCAGATCGCCCATCGTATGCCCGAGCGTGTCATTGATTCGCTTGAAGTCATCAAGATCGAGTACAAGAACGCCGACCAACTGATCGTTGCGGAGCGCTCGCTCCAGCGCCTTGTCCAGCAGGTCCGTAAAAAAGCGCCGATTGGGCAGGCCGGTGAGGGGGTCGTAGTTCGTCAGGGCATTGCGCTCGAGCAGGAGATCGGATTTTTCCCGGCTGACTTTACGCATCCTGTCGGTCGTCAGCCCGTAAAAGGTGGCCATGATCAACAGGAACGGGATCCGGAGAAAGTGGCTCTCCCAGGGGACGTCTTCTTCCCCCGCGGTCATCATGTACACCATCACGGTATAGATTCCGCAGACGACGATCGAAAGGCCTAACATCTGGCCGAGCGTGCGGCAGGTCGAGGCGATCACGATAATCAGGAAATAGGTGAGATACATATCTGAGGAGGCATTGCCCGACAGATAGATCATGACCGTGGTAATGGCGGTGTCCCCCAGCGCCAACGTGACGGGGAACCACGTGGCCTCTACCACACGGGGGGGAAGCACCATCAGGCCGACAATCAGGAACAGCAGCCCCAGGATGACATATTCCTTGATCCCGGAGATGGGGGCGTGGGAGGGGCTGAAGAGAAGCTGGTAACTCAGGATGACCGTAATGAGGGCTTGCTGTTGGATGAAATGGACTCGATTCGGGGCATCTGCCGTGACGGCACTTTCATGGACCTCCCTGACCATGGGGGGCGCGGTCAGCACGTCGTTGGCCATCAGTCACTCCCTCAGAAAGGGCACCACTCAGCCCTGCCGTCTGGCAGTGATCGCCTAGGAGGGATGCCCTTATTTCATCGACGAATGGTAGCAGCAATAGCCACCTCGGTCAAACAACTAACTAGTTTTCGCACGTTGCTCTACCCACTCCGCCGTGTAGAGACTCGTGCGGATTGCCACGTCACCATCCACACCCCGGCAAAGATCAGCACGACTCCGACCAGGTGTCGAAGTTCGATTCGTTCACCGAGGATCACGGCGGAGAGTAGGAGGGCTGACACCGGGATGAGGTTCCCGAAGATGCTGGCGCGGGATGGGCCGATCCCGCGCACCCCGTAGAGCCAGGCTTGCTGCCCGAGGGCGGTGGCAAACACAATCAGATAGACCAGCGCGATCCACCCTCCCACCGACACCGAGGCCGCTCCGTCCACAACCATCTTCTGGTCGGTCCACAGCAGCGGGATCTGCAACACCACGGCGGACAACAGGGTGGTCCAGTTCACAGTGAGCGGGGAGAATCGCTCCATCGAGCGTCGGCCACCGATGGTGTAGAGGGCCCAGCTCACCAGCCCGAGTACGACCAGCGTCCCACCCAACCAGGGCTGCTCACCGGCCACTCCCTCCGCCCCCACCCCCGACACGAGCGCGACGCCGGCAAACGACACGGCGCAGCCTGCCGCCACGGACCGGAACGGCAGATCCCGGATCAGGAGGGAAGACAGGAATGCGGTGATGGCCGGGCTGGCTCCGATGATGACGCCGGCCTCCGCCGCCCCGATGTACCGTAAGCCGAACAGGATCAGCAGGTGATTGCCCAAGACCCCCAGCCCCAGCGCGGCGAACACCCCCGCATCCCGAGCCGAGATCCTGACGCTCCCGCCTTCCTGCCACCACCAGAGGGGAATCAAGATGGCCAGCGCGCCAAGTCCGCGCAGGACCGACACCTCGACCGCCGAGAAGGACCCGAGCGCCACCTTCTGGCCGACGATTGAGCCGCCCCAGACCACCGCCGCCACAACCAGCGCACCATACGCCGTGAGATCAGCAGGTCTCCTCATGCCGTTCGGGCGTATAGCAGCCGACCGGACTCCCGTCAAGATGTTTTCTTGCGGGCGCCCGTCGGTCTCACTACAAACACCCCGTCCCGGATCGTCACCAGCACGGCCATGACCCCCGGATCCGCCGCGATGATCCGGTTCAACTCCTGCATGACTGCCGTCGAGCGGTCGGGGGGCGGCTGAAGCAGCACATCACCGGACCAGAGCACGTTGTCGATCAGAATGACGCCGGTCTCCGCGACGAGCTCGAGCGCCCGCCGGTAGTAGTTCAGGTAGTTGGCCTTGTCCGCATCGATGAAGATCAGATCAAAGGGGCTGGTCAGGGATCGAAGGGTCTCCAGGGCCGGCCCCATTCTCAGCTCGATCTTTCTCCCGTGCGGACTCTTCGCGAAGTAGTTTGTGGCGATCGCGGCCGCGTCGGGGTCGATCTCACACGTGAGCACCCGCCCTTCCGCCGGCAACGCCTCAGCCAAGCAGAGCGCGCTGTAACCGGTAAACGTGCCGATCTCCAACACGCGCGTGGCCCGCACGAGGTGGGCCATGACCTTGAGCAGGGCACCCTCCAGGGGTCCCACGACCATCTGCGGAAGGTCCATACTCCGGTAGGTCTCCTCCCTGAGCGCCCGACAGACCTCTGACTCGGTGGCAGAATGCGCTTCCGCATAGGCTTCGATTTCAGGCCAGACCAGACTCCTCATATAACACCCTCCCGTTCTTGCGTCCCTCGGAGGGACACCCGCGTTGCAGCCACCTCAGTACCCCCCTACGGGCTCCGGCCCGCCCTTCCTCCCCTTGAGCGGCCTTCCTCCGCCTCGGCGGGTACGGACCGGACGGACCCGGGGGCTGGCCGTTCTACCCTAACCTGGAACTCTTGTGGCTACCATTCGCCATTACCCCTAAATTTTGTATTGACAGGGGTGTTCAAATGCTATATCTAGTGTCGCGACCTTTTTTTGGCCAAGGACGGGCTCGTTGATTTTCGTCATCGTTTTGCTCAGCCGACCACCCCCAAGGCCAGCTCT
>Ga0209157_1001193_pt1 | contig 21970 bp, 18 predicted proteins | sample GraSoiAngelo_135_FD_185892 | JGI IMG/M metagenome (GOLD analysis project Ga0209157, IMG submission 185892) | Grasslands soil microbial communities from the Angelo Coastal Reserve, California, USA - 14_0929_05_40cm (SPAdes) (version 2) | ecosystem: Environmental > Terrestrial > Soil > Grasslands ...
TCATCAACAAGGCACTCACGCTGGAAGGCATCGGTGGTGAGAGCGGGCCGGCGATCGTGGCCCCACCGCCGGGCACGTCGGATGCGATTCAGGTCACGACGACTGATCCGGTAGTCATCCGCAGCCTCTCCGTGCGTGCCGGCACCGCGCAAGGCATTCACGGTCTCGGGGCCGTCGATCTGACCGTCGAACAGGCGACCGTTACCGCGGTGAATCCGCCCCTCGGTGTCGGCGTCCTAATCCGGGTGCTGAACGATCCGAACCCGTCGGGGCAACGCGCGCGGCTGGTCGTACGCGAGAGCTTTGTGGACGGCACGATCACGAACCAGCCAGCGCCGTTTCCGCAGGTGTTCGGGATACAGGTGCGAGGCGACGCCGACGCGCTCCTCGAAGGGAACGTGATTCGCCGCGCAGGGGGCGCTTGCATCTTCCTCACTGTGCGGGACGACCTGGGAGGCGTGCAGAACGTCGACGTCGTCGACAACGACCTCGACGAGTGTCACCCGCTCGGCCAGGTCGCGGCGATCATCGTCGGCCCCAGAGCTGGGTTCGTGCCGACCCCGGAGCGACCGCTCACGGCGACCGGAGTGGTCAACATCATCGGGAACACCATCCGCAACAGCTCCCAAGCCTGTCTCACCACAAGCGCGATCTCCTATGAGGTCTACACCGGCCGCATCGAGCGGAACCGCATCATGAGCGTCGTCCAGGGATGCGCCGCGGGGACCGGCCGTAACCTCCCCTCGGCCATCTGGCTCGGACGTCGCCAGCATCCGCTGTTCCCGCCCGTCACACCCACCGTCCGCTTCAACGACATCGTGGGGAACGCGTTTGCCGGTCTGCGGATCGGCGCGAACCAGACCGCCGTGATCGACGCGAGCTGCAACTACTGGGGCTCGGCGGACGGCCCTTCGGGCGTCGGCCCGGGGGGTGGGGACGCCGTCGTGGTCGAGCCAGGTAGCTTGACGACTGGGCCAGGTGGCGCGACGCCCATGGTCATGCCGTTCGCCAGGGGACCGATCGCGGGGACGGGCGCGACGAGCTGTTGAGGGGAGGGCGTCCGGAGAGGCGAGGAGGCTCCATGAGAACATTGAGACACAGACTCATGTCATTGGCCATCGCGCTGTTGGTACCAGCGTGTGCCACCGAGTCCGACCAGGTCGTGTTCGAGATCCAAGCGTCGTCCTTCGCCAACTCCGAGTGGTCGTCGCCGGAGAACCTCGCGGCGATCAACTCGACGTTCAACGAGCAGGCCCCCAGTCTCTCGCCCGACGGACTCAGCCTCTACTTCGGCTCTAACCGGCCCCGCCCCGGTGGCTCAACCGACACCGACCTCTGGGTTTCCCACAAGAGTTGCGGTGACTGTCCATGGGGGGCGCCCGTGAACCTGGGACCCGTCGTCAATAGCAGCGCGGGCGACAATGGACCATCGCTCTCGCTGGACGGGCACCTCCTCTTCTTTACGAGCGCCCGGACTGGCGTCGGGCTCAACGACATCTATGTGTCGCACCGCGCGAACCCCAAGGACGATTTCGGATGGGGCCCGCCCGTTCTTCTGGGTGACGGGATCAATACGGCGGCATTCGAGGCAGGGGCGGAGTACGTCCAGAGTGCGGAGGATGGAATCGCCAACTTCTATTTCAACCGCGGGCCGTCACAAGCGGCCCAAGACATCTATGTCGCGTCGATCACGCGGGACGGAGAGACCCGTGGGCCCGCCGAGCTCGTTGCCGAACTGTCCGACCCCACAGCCAATGACGCAGCTGCGAGCGTGCGCACCGACGGGCGGGAGATCTTCTTCGGCTCAGGCCGCATCAACGGGGCCGGCGGCCTCGACGTCTGGTTCTCGACACGTCGCAGCGTTCACGAGCCCTGGTCCACGCCAAAGAATCTCGCAGCCGTGAACTCCGCGGCCAGCGATCAACAGCCGAGTTTGTCGAGCGACGGCCGGACGCTACTGTTTGCGTCCGATCGATCGGGAGGTATCGGTGGCACAGACATCTGGAAGAGCACTCGCAGGCCCAGTCAATAGGCTTTTCACACCCACTCCACCGGCACCCGATACGGCTCGAACGCCTGGTCGGAGGTCAAGATCGTGAGCCCTTCGTCCAGCGCCTGCACGATGAGCAACCGGTCGAATGGATCCGGGTGATGCAGCGGTAGATCGCGCAACAGATCGCCGTGCCGCACGGTCACGACGAGGGCGGCGAAGCCGTTCCGCGCCACAACCTCGTCCACGGCATCTTCGAACTTTAGCTTGCCGACGGCCCGCTTGATGGCGATCTCCCAAGCGGTGATCGCGCTTACCGCCACAAGTTCGGCCCGCTGCACGGTGCGAACTGCAGCGGGCCGAAGCTTTTTAAGATGCCACCGGACCAGCGCATTGGTATCGAGCAACAACTTCACCCGGATTCCCCAGTGAATAACCGAAGAATCTCGGGTGGCAATGGGGCGTCGAAGTCGTCGGCGATCCAGCCCCTGCCCTTCCCCAGTCCATATTTGCGCAGGTGGCGCGTGTCTTTGGGTGCCAGCGGGACCAGCCGAGCCTTGGGCTTCCCCGACTTCGCGATGATGATCTCCCGCCCCTGCGCGGCCTGCTCGACCAGTTCGGAGAGATGGGTCTTCGCCTCGTAGAGGCTCACGGGCTCGCGCAGCAGGCGCGCTTTCTTGCGTTTGGCCATGCCCCAATTTAATAATTTGACCAAATTGGTCAAGTCTCAATAGCGCGCCAATGCCGGATCGACCTCCTCTTGCCAGCGCAGGATCCCGCCCGTCAGGTTCGTCACGCGCGGGAATCCTGCGTCGGCGAGATGCGTCGCGGCCGCGCGGCTGCGACTGCCGCCCTTACAGTAGACGACCACTTCCCGGTCGCGGTCGAGCGTGTCGACGACGTCGGGGAGAGTCGCCAGCGGCACGAGCCGCGCGCCGGGAATGCGCGCGATGTCCCACTCGAACTGCTCGCGCACGTCGATCAGCTGCAGCTCCTCCCCGCGCGCGAGCCGGCTCTGCAGCTCGCGGGGCGTCAGCTCCACGAACCCACCGACCGCCCGTGGCTCCGCTTCCGCAGCTCGCACGCCGCAGAACTGCTCGTAATCGATGAGCGCCTTGATCTCGTGCGTGCCGCACGCAGGGCACGTTGGGTCTTTGCGTACGTTGACCGTGCGGAACTTCATGCCGAGCGTGTCGATGAGCAGTAAGGCGGCCTTTGAGCGGCTCGCCCACACCGACGATCAGCTTGATCGCCTCCGTCGCCTGAATCGTCCCCACTAGGCCCGGCAGCACACCTAAGACGCCGCCTTCTGCGCAGCTCGGTACAAGCCCCGGCGGCGGCGGCTCAGGGAAGAGGCAGCGATAGCACGGCCCGTCGGGCAAGGCAAAGACCGACGCCTGTCCCTCGAACCGGAAAATGCTGCCGTACACGTTCGGCTTGCCTAGCAGCACGCAGGCGTCATTGACCAGGTAGCGCGTCGCGAAGTTGTCGGTGCCGTCCACGACCATGTCATAGCCACTGCAGATGTCGAGCGCGTTCTTCGACGTCAGCGCCGTCTCGTAGGTCTCGAGCCGGACGTGCGGGTTCACGTCGGCGATGCGCTCGCGCGCCGACAGCAGCTTTGGCCGGCCAACATCTTTGGTGCCGTGCAGGATTTGCCGCTGCAGGTTGGTGACGTCGACATTGTCGAAGTCGACGAGCCCCAGCGTGCCAACACCGGCGGCGGCGAGATAGAGTGCCGCGGGCGATCCCAGCCCGCCCGCGCCGATGAGCAGGACCCGAGCGGCCTTCAACTTTTCCTGTCCGGGAACGCCGACGTCAGGCAAGATGAGGTGCCGGCTGTAGCGCAGCAGCTCGGCCTGGGCGAGAGTGGACATCGGTCAACCTCCTGCGATGGCGGGGACGATGATGATCTCATCACCGTCGCGCACGCTGGCCGCAAATCCGCCCTGCAGTCTCGCGTCGTCGTCGTTCACGTAAAACGTCACGAAGGGATAGGGCTTGCCGGCAGCGTCGCGCAGGCGCGGCGCAAGGCTGGGGTATCGGGTCGAGACGTCGGCGACGACATCCCCCAACGTCGACCCGTTGGCTTCGAGCGAACGCCGGCCGTCGGCCAACTTGGCCAGCACCGTGGGAAGCTGCAGTGTGACACTCATAGTAGCTCCTTAATCACAGTTGAATCGTGCGTCGTGCGTCGTACGTCGTGCGTGGCGGCAATCACCGTTGCACCCGCGACGGTACTCGTGCATTTGATCAGCTCGGCCTCGATGCCGAGGTCGCGCCACGCCGCGATCATGGCGGCACCCACTGCAGCGGACCGCTCGCGCGGCGCAATCGCGACGATTGCAGAGCCGGCGCCCGACAACGTGGCCCCGAACGCCCCGGCGTTTTGCGCCGCTGCGACGACCGCGTCGTAGCCCGGAATCCGCCCGCGCCTGAACGGTACGTGCAGCACGTCGTCGAGCGCTGCGCCAAGCAGCGCGGCATCGCCCGACGCCAACCCTTGCACCAGCGCCGCTGCCCGGCTCGCTGCCAAAACCGCGTCGCTGTGCGGCAACGTCTTGGGCAGTGCTGCGCGCGCGGCTTTCGTGTCAGAGGGAAACGGCGGAACGACAAGCAACAGCTCGAGCCCGTCGGCAACTTTTAGAGAAGTCGACACGAATCCCGCCGCCGTACGCACGCTCAACACGGCCCCGCCATAGACCGCCGGGGCGACATTGTCAGGATGTCCTTCGATTGCCGCCGCGATCTCCACGACCTGCTGGCGAGTGAGATGCAGCTCGAGCGCGGCGTCGGCGAGCAGTACGCCCGCGACGATTGCGGCGGCCGACGAACCGAGTCCGCAACCGACGGGGATATCCGACGTCGCGTCGATTGTCGCTCCGGTGGTCGGCGCACCGGCGGCTGCACATGCCGCGCGGAAGCCGCGTGCCAGGAGGTCGTCCTCGACAGCAACCGAGACGGCAGCCAGCAGTCCCCTGCGCCGGATCGAGATTTCGCTCGCGGCCGTGGGCGTGAGCCACGCGACGAGCCACCGGTCCAACGCCACACCGATGCAATCGAAGCCCGCGCCCAAATTGCTCGAGCTGGCCGGTACACGAACGCGCGCGGTCATGCGTCTTTCACGAGCGCGCGCACCTCGGCCACGCGCGGCGCAATGACGGGCGCGGCGGCCAACACCGGGGCGACGGCGTCAACCGTCTTCAGGCCGTTGCCCGTGATGCACAACACGACGTCGTCATCCGCGGAGAACCGGCCTTCGCCCGCCAGCGCCAGTGCGGCAGCGACCGTGACGCCGCCGGCCGTCTCGGTGAAGATCCCGACCGCTTCGGCCAGCAGTCGGATTCCCGCGACCAGCTCGGCATCCGAGACGGCGGCAGCCCAGCCGCCCGACTCGAGAATGGCGCGCTTGGCGAACAGCCCATCGGCGGGATTTCCGATCGCAATCGACCGCGCGATCGTCTGCGGGACGACGGGCGTCACCGCGTCCGCATTTTCGCGCACGAGCCGAACGATCGGCGCGCAACCCGACGCCTGGGCGCCGAAGATGCGCGGGGCGCCGCCGCTCACCAGTCCCGCCGCGGCGAACTCCCGGAACCCCGTGCGCAGCTTCGTGACCAGCGAACCGCCGGCCATCGGGGCGACGACCGCGGTCGGCAGCCGCCACCCCAGCTGCTCCGCAATCTCGAACGCCATCGTCTTCGACCCTTCGCCGTAGTAGCCGCGCAGGTTGAGGTTCACGATGCCCCAGCCGAACAGATCCGCCACCTGGGCGCACAGACGATTCACGTCGTCGTAGTGACCACGCACACGGACCAGTCGGGCGCCATATACCGCGGTCCCGACGATCTTGGCGGTCTCGAGGTCTTCCGGAATGAAGATCCACGCTTTGAGACCGGCGCGGGCTGCCTGTGCAGCGACGGCGTTTGCCAGATTGCCGGTGGAGGCGCAGCCGATCGTGTCGAGCCCGAACGCAGCGGCCGCGTTGATCGCCGTCGCGACGACGCGATCCTTGAAGGACAACGATGGATGTGAGACCGCGTCGTTCTTGACCCAGACGTGCGCTACGCCGAGCAGCGCGGCGAGCCGCGGCGCCTCGACGAGCGGCGTACCGCCCGTATCGAACGAGAGGAGTGGCTCACCGTCGAACGGCAGCCACTCGCGGTAGCGCCAGAGCGACCAGGGGCGCGCCGCGATCGCGTCTCGCGTGGGAACCACTCGCGCGGCATCAAAGACGGGATCGAGCGGGCCGAGGCACTGCTCGCACACTGCGATGGGGGCGGGATCATGCAAGGCTCCGCAAGCGCGGCAGACCTGCGGTCGTGGCCGCAAAGCCGCCCGAGAGACCGCAGTCGTAGTCATGGCGCGGCCTCCACCGCCGGTGGTGGGGCCCGGCGGGCCGCGCGAATCAGCGCCTCGTCGGCCGCATCGATCTCATAGCAGTGTTCCGGACCAGGGAAGACACCGGCACGGACGTCGCGCGCGTACTCGCTGAAGGCGCGCTCCACGTGCGCGCCCACCTCGGCATACCGCTTCACGAAACGCGGGGCGATCTCGCCAACGAAGTTCCCCAGCAGGTCATGCGAGATGACGAGCTGCCCATCCACTTCCGGCCCCGCACCGATCCCGTATACCAGCACTTCGACGCGTTCCCGCACGAACGCCGCGGTCTCGGCGGGTACGGCTTCGAGCAGAATCGAGAACGCACCCGCCCGCTCCAGCGCCTCGGCATCGCGCAGCAACCGTTCGGCGGCCGCGAGTGACTTGCCTTGCACACGGTAGCCACCGAGCTGTCCAAGACTCTGCGGCGTGAGCCCCAGGTGTCCCATCACCGCAATGCCGGCGTCCACCATCGCGCGGACACGGCGTGCGACGCGGCTTCCCCCTTCACACTTCACCGCGTCGCAGCCGGCCGCTATGAACGCACCCGCGCTGCGGATCGCCGTTTCATCGGACGGCTGGTAGGATAGGAATGGCAGATCTCCGATCACGAACGCGCGCTGCGCCGCGCGTGTCACCGCCCGGATGAACACGAGCATCTCGTCGAGTCCGATCTGGAGCGTCGTCGGCAGTCCCAGCATCGTCATGGCCGCAGAATCGCCCACCAGGATCATGTCGACACCGGCTCGATCGGCGAACGTGGCGGTGGGATAGTCGTAGGCGGTGACGAACACGGCCTTTTCGCCGCGGGCCTTCAGCGCCGCGAGCGTCGCGACCGTGACTTTGCGGTTGGGCATAGACCCTCCCCGGACTTCCAGAGACCAAAACGGCCGCTCAGCTGAGCGGCCGCGGGAAGCGACTCCCTGAAAACACCGACGCCCGGACTAATAAAGCCGCGGGCGAGTCGCTTTTTAGCACCTTGTTTAGCGTGGCGGCAATACGCGGCAAATGACCACGAGTCGTCAATTGTGGGAGTAGTCTACCGCCTCGGTCCGGGCGGCGTCAAGGGTCGTTCGACGGCACCACGTTGACCGGTCTCGTGGCGAGCGCTATATCGCCTCCGACGTACAGTTCGGAGGGACTATCGCGGAAGCATGGATCGCTGTGCTGGAAGCAGGCAACCCTGAGCGCGCTTGGGATCTTTTCATCGAGCGCTATCGACGCCTGATCTTCGGCGCGATCCGCCACCACACAGCGGAATCTGACGATGTGATGGACGTGTTCGCGCGCGTGTGCGAAGTGCTGCGCGAAAACGATTTTGCCCGGCTACGGCGCTGCGCCGCCCGCTGGGAGCCGGACCGCCCGCTCTCGACGCTCCTTTATACCGTCGTTCACAACATCACGGTCGACTGGTTCCGTCATCGCGATGGCCGTCCTCGCCTTTCGACTGTGGCGGCCGCGTTGCCGCCACTCCAGCAACGCATATTCGAATACGTCTTTGTCGACGGCCGGTCTCATGTCGAAGCCTACGAGCTGCTCCGCTCCCGTGATGCCCCCGACTTGGCGTTCGGTGACTTTCTTGGCGAACTGAGCGGCACCTACCGCGCGGTCCGCCAGGGGCCGCGCGGACACGTCGTTGCCCAACTCGCGCAGCCGCCCCCCAGTACACCCGATGCGCCACCAGACCCGGCCGTGGCATCCGAGCAGCGCGTGATGCTCACGCGCGCGCTCGAGGCTCTCCCTCCGGAGGATCGGCTCGCGGTGCAGCTGTACGTCGTGGATGAGATGCCGGCGGATCAAGTGGCGCGGGTGCTCGGATACCCTAACACGAAAACCGTCTATAACCGGGTGTATCGGGCGCTGGGTGCGATCCGCAGCCACCTGGCGCAGGCAGGCATTCGAGGCCCCGACCTATGAATCGGCGGCGAGCAGATCTGCGCGCAGTGTCCGTACCACGACCGCGATGCTTGAAGCCATTCTGCGAAGGCGGCGCGTGACCGCCCCCCACCCGGCCCCGGAACTCTTGGTGCCGTACGCTCTCGGCGCGCACGATCCGACGATCGCCCGGCACGTCCAAACGTGCCTCACATGCCGTGCCGAAATCGAACAGCTACAGGAGGCCGCGCGGTTGCTCCGCGGCCCCGTGGTGCTCGAGCGCCGGGCCGACACACCGGAGTGCCTGGACGAATTCGTCGTCGCCGACTTTGTCGACGGGCGACTCCGCGCCGATGCGCGAGCGCCCGTCGTCGCTCACCTCGCGACGTGCGCCCGTTGTCGCTCGGTCGTCAACGCGGCGAGCCGCTTCAGCGCCGAACCGGTCGGGAACGAACAAACGCCCGCGCGCCGGTGGCGCCGCTGGTCTCTGCCAGTAGGCCTCGCAGCAGCAGCCGCCCTCCTGCTGCTCCTGCTTCCGCGGGTCCGCGACGAGTCGACGCCGGGGCTGCGTGAGCCGACCGTCACGAGCACGATCGCGCCGGTGCCGATCACGCCAACACCCGGCGCCTCAGTCGCTCGGGTGGACAGTCTGGTTTGGTCCAGCGTTCCAAAGGCGGAGCGGTACCGCGTGCGGCTGTACGACGGCGAAGGGTCCGTGTTGTGGACGGTCGAGACTACCGACACGTCGGCCGCACTCCCGGATTCGCTCAGACTCCAGCCGCGCGTGCCGTATTTCTGGCGGGTTGAGGCGCAGGCGGAGTGGATGCGATGGACAGCCTCTGATCTCGTATCGTTTCGAATCAATGCACGGCGATGATCAACGCATTGCCGCTGCCCTTCCTCCTTGTCTGCACGTTGACGCAGTCGCCACCTGATCCTGGCGATCTACAACGGTTGGCTCGCGATGGCCCCGATTCCGTCCTTGTGGATCGGGTGCGCCAACGGCCGGACGACGCGCGTGAAGCGTTGCGTCGGCTACTCATGGAAGCTGCGGGAGACGCGCCCCTCGCTCCGGCCGAGCACCTGGCCAGCGCATATGCGGTCGCGTGGCGTGACTCGTTCTTCGTCCGTCAGGTGTCGCGGTTTCGAGCGCTCGCTCACAACGACCGTCTCGCGAAGCTCGCCGCTGACAGTGTTCGACGCGCGGGTAACGAAGCGTTGGGACGACGTGGGATTGACGCCGCGATGCGGTCGTGGCGCGAGAGCCTGCGGCGCTTTGAAGCACTGAACGACACCGCCGGAATCGCGGCCGCAGTCGGCAACATCGGCGCCGGGTTCTACTTGGCGCAGGATTACGACAGTGCGGAGGTCTACCTCGGCCGGTCTCGTGAGCTCGCCGAGCGCATCGGCGACTATCGCACGACCGGCAACGCGATCGGGACGCTGGGCAGCGTAAGCCAGGATCGCGGCGACCTGCGACGGGCGAGTGAGCTGTACGCGCGCGCCGGCGCACTGCGCGAACGAACCGGAGACACGCGCGGGATGGCGGCAGATCAAAACAACCTTGGACTCGTGACCCAGGAGTTGGGAGACCTCAAAGGCGCACGCCGCGCGTTCGAGACTGCACTCGCCACGAATCGAGCTGCCGATCGCGCCGAGCCGGCTGCGACTAACCTCGTGAACCTCGCCAATGTCGCAAGCCTCGAGGGCAAGTACGCCGAGGCTGCTGGGCGCTATCGCGAAGCACTCGCGATCTACCGCGAGCATGAGAATCGCCTCGACGCGGCGTCGGTGCTTCACAACCTCGGCCTACTCGCAATGCGCCGCGGCGATTACGGCGCGGCGGTCACGGTGCTTGTCGAGGCCGCCGGTATCTATCGTCGCACCGGGCCTGTCGCCGAGGAAATCGCCGTGCGGGAAGATCTAGCCAGCGCCCGCGCCGCGGCGGGCGATCTCCAGGGCGCCCGGCTCGAATTGCAGCGCGCCGAGCAACTCGCCGGTCCAACCGGCGACGGCCTTGCCCGCCTCGCCCTAGGCCGGGCGGATCTCGCGGCGCAGTTCAACCGCCTCCCCGAGGCGGAGCGTCACTACGCACGGGCCGAGCGACTCGCGCGGGGCGCGGGAGACGACCAAACGCGCGCGGCGGCGCAGCAGGGGTTGGGGCTCGTCTGGCTCATGCGCGAGAACTACCCGCGCGCCCAGGCTGCCCTCGAGCTCGCCCTGCGCTCACAAGGCGGAGATCGGCGTGCGCCAGCCCTGACACGCCTGCTAATCGGCTACACGCAGCGTCATCGGGGCGACACGGCGGCCGCGCGGCGCATTCTCTTTCAGGCGCTTGATACCCTCCACGCGCTCGGCGACGCGACAGGCGAAGCGGCCGCTCTCGGCGCCATCGCCGACCTCGAGGCAGAAGCGGTTCTCCCGCTGACGGCGGAATCCCTTTACCAGCGTGGACTCGCTCGGCTCGCTGCGCATCCGGCCCCGGACATCGCGTGGCAACTGCATACGGGGTTTGCGAGAGCCCTCTTGAGCCGGAGTGCGCTCGCCCAGGCGTCCGCGGAGCTACGGGCTGCGATTGAGGAGATCGAGCATGTGTCGAGCGGCCTCTCGGTCGAGGAGCGCCGGGCGGCTTTCCTCGCCGACAAGTGGGAGGCGTACGTCGAGCTCGCGCTAGTCCAACGAACGCTCGGGCATCCAGACACGGCATTCGAAACGAGCGAGCGGCTACGGGCGAGGCAGATGCTCGACCTCCTCGCGCGCGGCCGTGTCGCTCCGGCCGGTAAGGCGACGGGTGAGTTGGCGGCCCGTGAGCAGGATGTCCGCCGGCGGATCACCGAGCTCACCCGACAACTCGAGACAGCGGGCGACGGTGACCCGGGGCTTCGGGGCACAGCGCTCGGCGGGACGGCCGCCTCCGCGGCGCGTGAAGCACTCGCGCAGGTGCAGGATGGATACGGCGAACTGTTGACCGAGATGCGCGAGGCGAACCCGTCATACGCGGCCCTCGTGCGCGGTGAAATCGCGGCGACAGACGAAGTGCGGCGCGCACTCGGTCCGGACGACGCGCTGCTGGAATACCTCGTGGGCGACTCCACAACGATCGTCTTCGTCGTCACCGCCGACAGCGTCGCGTCGCTGGATCTCAACGTGCCACGCACGACCATTGCAGGCCTCGTGGATTTCGCGCGAGGCACCCTCGCCAGCCCTCGCGAGGGCCCAGCTCGGCAAGCCTGGCGGGCGCCAATGCGGCGGCTGTTCCGCTATCTGATCGCGCCAGTGGATGCGAGCGGTCTCCTGGCCGGCAAACGGCGGCTGTTGATTGTCCCGCACGCGGAGCTGCATTACTTGCCCTTCGCGGCGCTCGTGCAACCGGGCACACCAGAGCGTCTCCTGATCGAGCGCTATGTCATCGAGTACGTGCCATCTGCGTCGGTGTGGCTACGGTTGCGCGCCCGGCCCACAGTTCCGACGCGGGGTGGCGTGTTGGCGCTCGCACCGCGGGCCGTGCAGCTGCCGGGTTCTGCGGACGAGGTCGCTGCCATCGGAAGGATCCACGGCGATCGCGCGCGCGTGTTAGTCGGCGCTAGCGCGACCGAGGGCGCATTCCGGACCCTGGCGCCCGACCAGGAGCTCATCCATCTCGCCACCTACGGCGTGCTCAACAAGCACAACCCGCTCTTCTCCTACGTCGAGCTCGGCGCCGGTGATGGCGAGGACGGCCGCCTCGAGGTCCACGAGGTGTTCGGGCTTACGCTGAAGGCACGACTCCTCGTGTTGAGTGCGTGTCAGACGGGACTGGGTGCTGGAGCACTCGCCGACGTCCCGCCGGGCGACGATTGGGTGGGTCTCTCGCAAGCGTTTTTGTTTTCAGGCGCCTCCAACGTCCTGGCGACGTTATGGCCGGTCCAGGATCGAGCGACGGCGCGGTTGATGGAGCGGTTTTACACCGAGCTCGCGGCGGGGCGACCGGAGTCCGAGGCGCTGGCTGAGGCCCAGCGGGCGGCGCTACGGGCGCCACGGACGGCACACCCGTTTTTCTGGGCAGGGTTCGCCCTGGTGACGGGCCGATGAAGCGCCCTGAGCAGCGCGGCAGGACGTGTCCGTACCACGGTGCCATGATCTACGTGACCAGGTGCGGGCGCGCGGGAATCGTCGTCGCGATGATCGGTGTCCTGGGCTGGCTGGGCGGTTGCTCTGACGCACCAACCTCAGCGCCGCCACCACCGCCACCACCGCCACCACCGACAATCGCGATCGTTTCCGATACAGCACCAGCGGCAGGCTTCGCCTCTGGACCCGTGGAGGCCTCGGTTCAGCAAGCCAGCGCAGCCGACGAAGTCGTGTACGTCTCCTTGACGCCAGGGACAGTTCCCGCCGGCGCCACCGCGACCATTCGCCGGGTGGGCGGCGCCGCATCGCTGGTGACAACGCTCTCAGATGGCGGTTTCGATCCGGTGCCAGTCGAGGCGCAGACCAACGATTCCATCGAGGTCGTGGTCAGGGACGCTGGCGGGACCACGGTCGCCGACCTCCGCCTCGTGGTGGCGGTCCGGCGTCCACCCGTCGTGGTCCGGACCAATCCTCCGCACAAAAAGAACGACGTGCCACTGAACGCGGCGATCATCGTGGTGTTCAGCGAGCCGGTGGACGGCAGCACCTTGACGCCGGGGTCCGTCCAATTGCTGCGGGGCACTTCGCCAGTCGCCGGCACGGTGCGACTCCTCGACGCGAGTGGCCTGGTCGCCCTGTTCCAGCCCGCGCAACTCCTCGCCCCGGCTACAGCCTACCGTCTGGTGGTTGGGCAGGCGGTGCGGGACCGCGATGGCGACGCCCTCGAGGCGCCGGTGGCGATCGACTTCACGACCGGCAGCGCCCTCACCGGCCCGGCCGCGTCGGTGACCGTTTACCCGGACTTTGTGGAGGAGTTCTTCCCCGTGACCATGACGATCACGGCCTACGTGCGCGATGCGAGTGGCAACGTCCTCCTCAGCCCCACCGTGGAGTGGGCGAGCAGCGATTCGAGCGTTGCCGTCGTCCGTCCTGGACTCGCCTGGTGGCAGACGTCCGGACGAGAAGCGTGGTTGACCTTGCGCGCTGGTGGTGTCGCGACGATCACCGCCACGAGCGAGGGCCTGTCGTACACGGTGGTCGTTCGCAGCCGCCCGGTCCCCAGCGAGCCAGCCGGCAGCCTGGGCGTGACGACGACCACCACCGGCACGGATTTCGATCCCAACGGGTACAGCTTGACCGTCGCAGGCGTGAGCTACCAGCGGTTGTGGGGGGTGCCCGTGAACGGCTCGGTCACGCTCCCCGGCGTCCCAGTGGGCGAGCATTCGGTGACGCTCAACGAGCTCGCTCCAAACTGTGCCGTCATCGGGGCCAACCCCCAAACGGTCACGATCACCGCAGGGACCACGAGCCAGGTCGCGTTCGCCGTCACGTGCGGTAGCGGGGCGCCGAGCCTGCGGGTGACGATTTCGACCACGGGCGGCGACCTCGATACCACCGGGTACCGGGTGAACGTTCTCGGCTTCGGGTTCCAGGACGGGGCCCCGGTCAACGGACCGGTCGCCTTCTACTTCATCCCGCCCGGTGCCTACCAGGTCGAGCTCCAGGACATCGCGGCGAACTGCGTGGTCAGTGGGGCCAACCGCCAGACGGTCACGGTCACGGGCGGGGCGACAGCCGAGCTGGCGTTCGCCGTCACCTGCAGTAGCGCCGCGAACGGCAGTATTCGGATTACGACGGTAACCACGGGCGAGGACTTCGATCCCAATGGATACTACGCGGCCTGGGGGGCCTCTGGCGGCTCTTGGCTGCAGGCAAACGGATCCGTCACCGTCCCCGCCGTCCCGGCGGGCGTGGAGGGGGTTGGGCTCTCTGACGTCGCTTCGAACTGCGCAATCGTCGGGGGTGAGTGGAAGACGGTGACCGTCACCGCGGGAGCCACGAACGACGTTACGTTCGCCGTTACGTGCGCCGGCGACCTTCCCAGCCTGCGGGTAACCATCGCGACCACGGGCACCGACGTCGATCCCGACGGGTACAGTCTGGACGTTCTGTATTTGCCGTGCGGCTGGGAACCGTGGCAGTGCGGCCCCAACGTGCCCGTCAACGGCTCTGTCACGTACTCCGGTATAACGCCCCCCCGCGATTACTGGGTCCAGATCTCAGGTGTCGCCGCGAACTGCGCGGTCATCGGGGCCAACCCGCAGAAGGTGAGCATCGTCCGCGGGGCGACGGCCGACGTGGCGTTCGCTGTCACGTGCGGTAGCGGGGCGCCGAGCCTGCGGGTGACAACCGCGACGACGGGCGGCGACCTCGATGTTGACGGGTACCGGGTGAACGTTCTCGGCTTCGGGTTCCAAGACGGCGCGCCGGTCAACGGCCCGGCTGCCTTCTATTTCATACCGCCCGGTACGTACTGGGTCGCCCTCCAGGACATCGCGTCGAACTGCGCGGTCAATGGGACGAACCCAAAGGCGGTGACGGTCACGGACGGTGCGACGGCGGAGTTGGCGTTCGCCGTCACCTGCACCAGCGCTGCGAACGGCAGCATTCGGGTGACGACGGTAACCACGGGCGAAGACGTCGATCCCGACGGATACACCGCACAGCTTGTCGGCTACGGTTACCCGCTCTACCTGACGGTGAACGGGTCCTCCGCGTACCCGAGCGTGCAGCCTGGCGGCTACTCGGTCGAGCTCAAAGGCCTGGCTGCGAACTGCACGGTCAGTGGGGCCAATCCACAGCCCGTGACGGTTACGATCGGTGCCACGGCCGACGCGGTGTTCGCGATCACGTGTGTGAGACTCCAGTGACGACCACCAACCTTGAGGTGCTTATGTCGGGGAATCTACTTTCGCGCACGAGAGCCACCCTCGCCACGCTGGCGGGCGCGCTCACTCTTACGATGGTCTCCACGGGGTGTGACCGGACCGCCACCGAGCCCGCGACGCGGAACGACGTAAGCCTGGACCGTCAGGGTGTCAACGCCAGGCAGATCGTCCGTCAGGCCGAGAATGGCTTCGGAGCTCCGGTCTCGAGTTACGGTGCCGAAATCCCGCTGGCCTATTACGAGCTCTCCCTCGCATTCACCAAACGCACCGCCGGATTCACGCCGCCGGTCCAGTCGCGCGCCTATGCCTACATGGGCCTGACACTCTACGAAGCACTGGTCAGCGGGATGCCGGGCCACCGATCGATCGCGAGCCAACTGAACGGGATCGGTGAGCTGCCAGCTCCCACCGGCCTGCCGTACCACTGGCCGCTGGTCGCCAATGCCGCACTGGCTGAGGTGATGCGCGGCCTGTGGGGAGGTACTACGAACCGAGCGGCCGAGAACATCGCAGACATCGACGTGCTCGAGGCTGCGTTTGCTGCGGACCAGGCTGAAGTTCCCCAGGGTCTCGCGAAACAGTCGAAGAAGTTTGGTCGCGAGGTCGGCGCGGCCGTGTTCGCAACATCGATGGATGACGGTGGCCACGAAGGCTACAGGACGAACTTCCCGCCGTACACTCCGCCTCAGGGACCCGGGCTGTGGGTACCCACCGCTCCCGGCCAGGCGGCCCTCCAGCCGTACTGGGGGACGACGGTTCAGACCTTCGCGTTGTCCAGCGGGGCTGAGTGCGATCCGGGCGGCCCGCCGGCATACTCGGAAGACCCGGCCTCGGAATTCTACGAAGAGGCGAACGAGGTATACGAGTCGGTCAACAACCTGACCCCGGATCAGCTCACGATCGCCCGCTTCTGGGCGGACGGCCCCGGTACGATCTCCGGCCCGGGCCATTCGCTGGCGATCGTGAATCAGGTCTTGGTTCAGGAGGGGGCAAACCTGGAGGTCGCCGCCGAAACGTACGCGCGCGTGGGCATCGCGAACGCCGATGCCGTCACGGCCGTGTGGTGGGCCAAGTACCACTACAACCTGATTCGTCCGGTCACCTACATCAACAACGTCATCGATGCGAGCTGGACGACGGTCCTGCCGACCCCTCCGTTCCCCGAATACACGTCGGCTCACTCGGGGCAGTCGGCGGCTGCGGCAACATCGCTCGAGTATCTGTTCGGCAATCACGTCGCATTCGTGGATCACGCGCACGACGGAGACGGATTCGCTCCGCGACCGTTCGACCACATCTACGCCGCGGCCGAAGAAGCAGGTGTCTCGCGCATCTATGGCGGGATCCATTTTCGATCGGCAAACCTCGAGGGCCAGGCACAGGGGCGCTGTGTCGCCGCGAAGGTGCATGGTCTGAACTGGCGGCGTTGACGCCGCGTAGCGCATTTTCGACGGTTGGCACGCGCAGGTGAAGGCCACGCCCAGTCTGGACATCGCGGTGCAGCGCATCGTCTTTCAGCCGGGCGGTCAGAGGAGAACATCGTCGTCTACCTGGCGCCGCAAGGCGCCACCCTCAGGATCGACGCACCGGATCCGGGGCATTGTCCATTCTGATCGACCAAATTGGTCAAGCGCGGTCCGTATCGATCTGCGCGCGCTGCAGGTATCCCGAGAAGTCGACGTAAATCGTCTTCGTCTCGGAGTAGAAGTCGTAGACCTCCCATCCCCCTTCGCGGTGACCGTTGCCGGTCTGCTTCACGCCACCAAAGGGGAGATGCGCCTCAGCGCCGATCGTTGGCGCATTGACGTAGGTGATGCCGGTGTCCAGATCGGTCATCGCTTTGAACGCGCCGTTGATATCGCGGGTGTAGAGCGAGCTGGACAGCCCATATTTCACGTCGTTGTTGATCCGAATGGCCTCGGTGAGATCGGTCGCGCGGATGACCGCCAGGACCGGACCAAAGATCTCCTCCTGCTCGACTCGCATCCCCGGCTTGACGCCAGTGAGCACCGTCGGCTCGTAGAACCAGCCGCATTCCAGACGTTTGTCTCCCTGTGGAATCTTGCCACCGAGCGCGACGCTCGCCCCTTCTTTCTTCGCGATGTCGACGTATTCGGCCACCTTCTGCCGCGCCTCTTCGTGAATCAAGGGACCCACGTCCGTCTTCGCGTCGAGACCGGACCCAAGCCGCAGCTTGGCGGCGCGGTCGGTGAGCCGCTGGACGAACCGGTCGTGAATCTTCTCGTGCAGGATGAGCCGGCTCGTTGCCGTGCAGCGCTGTCCCGTCGTGCCGAAGGCGCCCCACAGCACGCCGTCCAGGGCGAGATCGAGGTCGGCATCGTCCATCACGATCATCGCGTTCTTCCCGCCCATTTCGAGCGACAGCCGCTTGTGCATCTTGCCGCACGTCGCGCCGATCACGGACCCGGTCTCCGTCGAGCCCGTGAACGAGATCACGGGCACCTCGGGATGCTCGACCAACGCTCGACCGACCACCGAGCCCTGCCCATGCACGAGCTGGATGACTTCGGGCGGCAGCCCTGCTTCGAGCAGAATCTCCACGAGCAGGTGGGCGGTGTGCGGCACATCCTCGGCGGGCTTGAAGATCACGGCGTTTCCGCACACCAGCGCCGGAAACATCTTCCAAGTCGGAATGGCGAGCGGGAAGTTGAACGGCGTAATCAGCCCCGCGATCCCGATCGGCCGGCGATAACTCATCGCCCATTTGTTCCGCAGCTCCGACGGCACGACGCGGCCGAACAGACGCCGGCCCTCGGTGGCGGCGTAGAGCGCTGTATCGATCCCCTCCTGCACATCACCGCCCGTCTCGGCGAGCACTTTTCCCATTTCGCGCGTCATGGCCCGCGCAATCGCGTCCTTCCGCAGGGCGAGCAGTTGACCCACGCGCTGCAGCACCTGCCCGCGAAGCGGTGCGGGCGTCTTGGACCACTCGGCAAAACCGCGCCTCGCTGACGCGATCGCGCGCTTCAGATCATCAGCTCCCGAGCGTGGAAAGCGGCCGATCACGTCGTTCCAGTCCGCAGGGTTGCGATTCTCGAAGTATTCGCCGGTGGACGGTGCGACCCAATCACCGGCAATGAAATTCTTGAACTCAGCAGGCGCGGTCATCGCGTGGGCGGTTCGGGACAGAAGAATGGAACGGGAGTTTTTCCGTACAGACGGGGCAACAGTTGACGACCGCCAAGCCCGAGCCCCCAGATGATCAGAATGATGGACAGTGTGTGCGCGATGCCCAGCCGGCGTTTCCAGGATGTCAGCGCGCTCCACACGCCGGCGATGGTCACTCCGGTCGCTCCAATAAGATAGAAGACGAGCTTGAGGCCGCAGGCATGGCTGTACGGCCAGACGAGCATCCCAATGCCTAACGCGAGTCCGAGACCGACCCGCATCCACGTCGTGATCCAGGCTCGCCCGCGCGCCGCACCAGTCTCGAGCGTTCCGTGACCACCGACGCCACCGACCGCAGGACGTGGCGACACGGGTACAGTGGGCACGCCACGGCCGAGCGTCGGATCAGCTTCCGGCAGCTTCGCCAAGAGCCTGTCGACCTCTCGCATCTCGCGATCCCAGTCGCGCTCTTTCTGATCCTTCTCCTTCTCCTTCACTGGACTCCTCCTTCTCCACCGCGCGACAGGCCATATCGCTCGATCTTCTTATACAGATTGCTGCGTGGCATCTGCAATGTGCGCGCAGTCTCCGACACGTTCCAGTCGTTCTCCTGCAATTTGCCAAGCAGGAACGCGCGCTCCGCCGACTGCTTGAATTCCTCAAATGTTGCGGCGCGCATCCAAGCTGCGTCGCCTCCGGATGCGGCGGCTCCCGTCCCCCGTCCCGCGTCGCGCTTCCCCACCAGCTTCTCGACGTCAGCGGCTGCGACCGTGGATCCTGCGGCGAGGATGAGCAGCCGCTCAATGGCATTCTTGAGCTCGCGGATGTTGCCGGGCCAGTCGTGGGCCGTGAGCCGCTCCACCGCGGCGGCTTCGAACTCCTTCGCGGCCAGCCCTTCCTTCGTCAGCTCGGCGGTGAAGTGGGTGATCAGCTGCGCAACGTCGGCGCGGCGTTCCCGCAGCGGCGGCACGTGGATCGGAATGACATTGAGTCGATGCAGCAGGTCTTCGCGGAAACGTCCGTGCTCGATCTCGGCGGCCAGGTTCTTGTTCGTCGCGGCGATCACGCGGACGTCGACCGGCAGCGCCTTCCCCGAGCCCACCCGTGAGATCACGCCCTCCTGCAGGGCACGCAGCACCTTCGCCTGCGCCGAGAGACTCATGTCGCCGATTTCGTCGAGAAACAGCGTACCCCCGTCGGCGAGCTCGAACTTGCCGGCACGGTCCGCGAACGCGCCGGTGAAGCTCCCCTTCATGTGGCCGAAGAGCTCGCTCTCGATCAGCTCGGTGGGTATGGCCGCGCAGTTGACCTCGACAAATGGCCCGGAGGCACGCGGGGGGAGGCTGAGCGCGTGAATGGCGCGCGCCACGAGCTCCTTGCCGGTGCCGTTCTCGCCCGTGATCAGCACACGCGCCGGCGTGGGCGCGACCTTCTCGATCAACCCGATGACGTGGCGAATCGCCTTGCTCGACCCCACGATCTCGTACTGTGCCCGGACTTCCTGCTTAAGCCGCACGTTTTCGCTGACCAGCACGACATGCTGGAGCGCATTGCGGAGCGTCAGCAGGATGCGATCGGTGTCGAGCGGTTTCTCCAGAAAGTCGTACGCGCCGAGTTGCGTCGCTTCGACAGCGGTCTGGATCGTCCCGTGGCCCGAGATCATGACGACTTGCGCCTGGGCATCGAGCTGGCGGATCCGTTTCAACGTCTCGAGCCCGTCCATCCCTTCCATTTTTACGTCGAGGAACACGAGGTGCGGCTTGAAGTCCGGGTACACCCGTATCGCCTCGTGCCCGGATGCGCACGCCTGCACCTCGATCTCCTCGTACTCGAGGACCTGCTTCAGGGCCTCGCGGATCCCCTTCTCATCGTCGACGATCATCACGCGGCGCGAACTCATGGGGGAGACCTCGGCCGCTTGTACAGCACGACGCCGGTCGTGTGCACCGTCACGGTGGTCACGGCGGGATCGACCTTGACGGGTACCGCTCCGTTGGGCGACGCCCCCGCCATCTGCTTCGTCAGCTGCTTCACAAACGGCCCCGGAATCTCGATCCCGCGGAGCGTGATTTCCGTGATGTCGTACAACGCGGTCCCGGGGCGCCCGATCGCGACTGTCCCGGCCATCCGCAGCGGCTCGTGGGCACCGAACATGCCGGCGAACGGTCCGAGCGTTCCCGGCGGCAAGGCGCGTGTGTCGAGACGCGCGTGCAGGATCAGCGTTCCTTCCTGAAGCTCGACGCGCAACGAGTCGTACATCTTGCGCACGTTCCAATCGATCCCGGCGCCGATCAGGGACGCCATCTCGTTCGGGTTCAGCACCACGGAATCGGGGCCGGTAGCAGTCCGGAGTGTCCCGACTTTCGCCTGGCCGGACGCCGTGGCCTTCGGGGTCGGCGCGCCGACGGCCGTGTCGGCAACGGGCGGCAAGGCCGTGGAACGTCCGAACCAGCGCGCGAAGGTGGACATGATCGGCGCCCGGAACCACCACGCGAGCGCGAGCGCGCCGATGATCGCGATCGCGCAGCCGAGTTTGAGGGCGCCCTTAAGACAGCCGTCCATGATATCTGACCTGATACACCGGGCCATCCTGTTGGAGTGTGCTCTGCATCAGGTCCACCTCGGCCACTGTGACCGTTTGGTCGAAATCCAGCGCCGCGAGGACTTCTTCCAGACCCGTGAAGTCGCGCGGCCGCGCATCGCGCGCCGCCCGCGCTAGCGTGACGTGTGGACGAAACGCGCGCGCTTCCGTCGGGAAACCGAGCGGCGCGAACGCCTGCTCCACGCCGTGTTGCAACAGCTCGAGGCCCGGCTCGGGTGTTATGCCCGCCCACAATACGTGCGGCCGGTGATAGTCGGGAAACACACCAAAGCCGGTGATCTGCAGCGTGAGAGGACGCGGCTCACCGCGACTGCCGGCCGCCTGCTGCAGCGCGGCCATGAGCTCCGGCTCCCGCGTGTCCTCGACATCGCCGAGAAACTTGAGACTGAGGTGAATGTTCTCGGGACGAACCCATTTCACCGGGAGTTTCTCTCGGGGGTCGCGCAGCGGCGCGAGCGCATCCCAGAGCCCTTGGCGCACGCCCTGCGGAAAATTGGCGCACGCCCTGCGGAAAATTCAGGGCGACGAACGCTCTAACAGGCTCCCCCGGCGATACCCGCGCGGGTCGACCTCCACCCGCGCGAACCCAAGGTTCGTGAGATGATCGGTGATCGCGTGGCGCCGCGCTTCGATCCAGGAAATCCAGGACGGCTCCACTTCGATGCGCGCGACCTCCCCGTGATGCCGCACGCGCAGGTCCCCCACTACGCCGAGCTCACGCAGAAACGCCTCGCTCTGCTCCACCTGCCGTAAGCGCAACGGCGTGATTGAGAGACCGTACTGCACGCGACTCGAAAGACACGGCGCGGCGGGAGCATCCCACGTCGACAACCCGAGCTCGCGCGATGCGGCGCGGATTTCCGCTTTCGTGAGTCCCACCTCGGCGAGCGGGGAACGCACCCCCGCCTTGTCGCCGGCAGCTTTCCCCGGCCGATGCTGCTTCAGATCGTCGGCATTGGTGCCGTCGCACACGATGGCGAGCCCGTGCTCGCGCGCCAGCGGCACGAGCCGATTCCACAGCTCGGTCTTGCAGAAGAAACAGCGGTTGGTCGGGTTGGCGAGATAGTTCGCGTCCTCGAGCTCGTGTGTGTGGATCTCGATGAGCGGGATGTCGAATCGCGCGGCCACCTCTCTGGCGGTTTGCCACTGGGCCAC
>Ga0209157_1001195_pt1 | contig 21930 bp, 19 predicted proteins | sample GraSoiAngelo_135_FD_185892 | JGI IMG/M metagenome (GOLD analysis project Ga0209157, IMG submission 185892) | Grasslands soil microbial communities from the Angelo Coastal Reserve, California, USA - 14_0929_05_40cm (SPAdes) (version 2) | ecosystem: Environmental > Terrestrial > Soil > Grasslands ...
TCACCGTCGTCCCCGAGACCGTCGCCGCGCGGTACGAGTACGTGGGGCAGGCGGAGGCGTCGCGCCGGGTCGAGGTGCGCGCGCTCGTCACGGGCGTCATCGTGGCGCGACCCTACATCGAGGGCACCGACGTCGCGGCGGGCACGCTACTCTTCCGGGTCGACCCCACGACGTACGATGCCGCCTACCGCAGCGCCCAGGCGAGGCTCGCCAACGCGGACCGCACCCTGGCGCGCTTGAAGTCGCTCCTCGCCGCACGCGCAGTCGCGCAAAAAGACGTGGACGACGCGCAGCAGGCGTTCGATCAGGCACAGGCGGCGGTGGACCAGACCAAGAAGGACTATGAGGACACCTTCGTCCGCGCCGAGATCCCGGGGCGCGTGGGGCGCGCGCTGCTGCAGCTCGGCGCGCGGGTCACCGGCCCGGGCGACCTGCTGACGACGGTGGAGCAGGTGGATCCCATCTACGTGAACTTCAGCCCGTCCGACCAGGACGTGCTGCGCTGGCGCCGCGACGCCGCAGACGGCCGGCTCGTCATGCCCAAGGGCCCGCTTGCGGTGCAGGTCACGCTGGCGGACGGCACCGTGTATCCGCAGACAGGCACGCTCAACTTCACCGACCTCGCCCTGCAGCCTGTCACGGGCACTCAGGAGCTCCGCGCCGAGCTCAAGAACCCGCAACACCTCTTGCTCCCTGGCCAGTTCGTGCGGGTGAGGCTCCTCGGGCTGACGCACCCCGGCGCGATCCTGGTGCCGCAGCGGGCGGTGCAACAGGGGCTCGGTGGGGCGTTTGTGTACGTGCTGGACGCCGGCGACAAGGTAGCAACGCGGGACGTGATCGCGACGGCGTGGGACGGCGGGTCGTGGCTGATCGCGCAGGGGCTCGCGGCCGGCGACCGCGTCGTCGTTGACGGCCTGCAGCAGGTCGCGCCCGGATCACCGGTCCGAGCCGTCGCGTACCAGCCTGCGGCCGACAGCGGTGCGGCTCGGAGCACGCCGTGAGCGACACGCCGCAGATCCGCAACGTCTTCATCCGGCGCCCGATCTTCTCGGGCGTCATCTCGATCGTGATCGTGCTGCTGGGGCTGTTCGCGCTCCGCACGCTCCCGGTGAACAGCTACCCGGCGCTCACGCCGCCGGAGATCCAGGTGCAGGCGGTGTACCCGGGCGCGACCGCGCAGGACGTCGCCGCTGCCGTCGCCGCGCCGATCGAGCAGCAGCTCTCGGGGCTCGACGGCTTGCTCTACTTCAAGTCGTCGAACTCGAGCGCCGGCGTCATGAACCTGTCGGTCTACTTCGACATCTCGCGGAACCCCGACCTCGCCGCGGTGGACGTGCAGAACCAGATCGCCCTCGCCGAGCCGCAGCTGCCCCAGGAGGTCGTGCGCAACGGGATCACGGTGCAGAAGCGCCAGACGAGCATCCTCGTGGTTGGCGCGCTCACCGCGGACGACCCGCGCTTCGACGCCGAATACCTGAGCAACTACTCGAAGATCTACGTCCAGGACGAGCTCAAGCGCATTCCCGGCGTGGGCGACGCGCAGACGGTCGGCCAGCTCGAGTTCTCGATGCTCTTGAGCCTCGACCCCGACCGCATGGCGCAGCTCGGGTTGACCGTGTCGGACGTCGCCGCCGCCGTCCAAGAGCAAAACGCCACGAACCCGGCCGGACGCATCGGGCGGGAGCCCTCGCCGCCAGGCACTCAGCTCACGATCCCCGTGGTCACGGCGGGCCGGCTCACGGACCCCGCCGAATTCGGGCGGATCATCGTGCGGGGGCGGCCGGACGGCTCGCTGGTGCGTGTCAACGACATCGGCGAGGTCCGGTTGGGGGCCCGCAACTATGACGTCGTGGGGCGGCTCGACGGCAAGCCCACGGCCCTGTTCCTCGTCTTTCTGCGACCGGGAGCGAACGCGCTCCAGGTCAAGCAGGCGGTGCTGCGGCGTATGGGCGAGCTGGCCAAGAGCTTTCCCGCCGGCGTCCAGTGGTCGGTGCCGTTCGACACGACCCCCTACATCACCGCCTCCATTCACGAGGTCGTGAAGACGCTGTTCGAGGCGATGCTGCTCGTGACCTTGGTGGTCTTCGTCTTCCTGCAGAGCTGGCGGGCGACGCTCATCCCCGTCCTCGCCGTGCCCGTCTCCGTCATCGGCGCCTTTTTCGGCATGCAGGTGCTCGGCTTCTCGATCAACCTGCTCACGCTGTTCGGCCTGGTGCTGGCGATCGGCATCGTGGTGGACGACGCGATCGTCGTGATCGAGAACGTAGAGCGCATCATGGCCGAGGAGGGCGTGCCGCCCGCGGTGGCCGCGGACCGGGCCATGCGCCAGGTGAGCAGGGCCCTGATCGCGATCGTGCTCGTGCTGTGCTCCGTCTTCGTCCCCGTGGCCTTCCTGGGGGGCATCACGGGCCTCATGTACCGGCAGTTCGCCATCACGATCGCGATTGCGGTCGTCCTCTCGGGGATCGTGGCGTTGACGCTCACTCCGGCGTTGTGCGCCGTGCTGCTCAAGCCCACAGACCCCGGACGCAAGTCCGGGGCCCCGCTGAGCCGGTTCTTCGCGCGGTTCAACCGGGGCTTCCGCGCGGCCACGGAGCGCTACCTCGGCGCTGCGGGTCGCGTGATCGACCGCCCCCGCACGTTCTTGGCCGCCTTTGGGGTCGTGGTCGCGCTGCTCTTCGTGCTGGTGCGCAGCCTTCCCAGCGGGTTCATCCCCAGCGAAGACAAGGGCTACTTCGCGATGCTCGTGGCGCTGCCGGACGACGCCTCACGCCAGCGGACCGAAGGCGTCGTCGGCGGGATCGAAGGCTTCCTCAAGCAGCAGCCGGCCGTCAATCACGTCGTCGCGCTCGTCGGGCTGGACTTCATCCAGAACGCGAACCAGACGAACGCCGCGATCATCTTCGTCAACATGAAGCCCTGGGACGAGCGCACGTCCCGGAAGGACCAGATCAACGCGGTGCTCGGCGCCGTGAACGGCTATCTGTTCGGAATGCGGAACGCGCGGGGGTTCGCCTTCAATCTCCCGGAGATCATCGGCCTGGGCACGACCGCGGGCCTCGAGATGAACCTGCAGGATCGCGGGGTGAACGACGTGCAGCGGTTCGCCGGGTTCGTCAATGATTTCACGCGCGAGGCGAACGGGCGCCCGGAGTTGCGCGGCGTGTACTCGACTCTTCGGGTGAACACGCCACAACTCTACGTCCAGGTGGACCGGGAGAAGGCCAAGGCGCTGGGGATCTCCCTCACGGACCTGTTCCAGACGCTCCAGGCGTTTCTCTCGACGCTCTACATCAACGACTTCAACCTGTACGGGAAGACGTACCGGGTGCAGGCGGAGGCACAGCCCAAGTTCCGCCAGACGCCGGAGGACATCGGCCGACTGTACGTGCGCGGCCCCAATCAGCACATGGTGCCGGTCTCCGCGCTCACGCACACGCAGTTCCAGGCCGGGCCGAGCGTCTTGACTCGCTTCAACGGCTTTACGTCGGCGCTCGTGATCGGCGCTCCCGCCCCGGGCAAGAGCTCCGGCCAGATGCTCGACGCGGTCGAGCGGCTCGTGCAGGAGAAGTACGCCGGCCAGGGGGTGGGCTACGCCTTCAGCGGCCAGTCCTATCAGGAGCGGGCCTCGGGCGGCCAGGGGGGCCTGGTGTTCGCGCTCGGGCTCGTAATGGTGTTCCTGGTGCTCGCGGCGCAGTACGAGAGCTGGTCGATCCCGTTCGCGGTGCTGCTGGCCGTGCCGTTCGGCACGTTGGGCGCGCTGCTCGGCGTCTGGCTGCGCGGCATGCCGAACGACGTGTACGTGCAGATCGGCCTAATTGTCGTGGTTGGCCTCGCGGCGAAGAACGCAATCCTGATCGTCGAGTTCGCGAACGAGCTGCGTGCCCAGGGGCGCTCCATCCGGGAGGCGGCGCTCGAGGCGGGCCGCGAGCGGCTGCGGCCGATCCTCATGACCTCGTTCGCATTCATTCTGGGCGTCGCGCCGCTCCTCACGTCGAGCGGCGCCGGAGCGGCGAGCCGCCACTCGATCGGCACGGGCGTGTTCTTCGGGATGCTCGTCGCGACCACCGTCGGGATCTTCTTCATCCCGTTGTTCTTCGCGGTGATCCGCGCCCTGAGCGAGCGGGGTCTGGCGCGACCGCTGCGCGACTCCGCGGCCGCGCGGCAGGTCGCTCCTGCTCCGGCGACGGGCGACTGAGATGCGCACCCTCACCTCATTCGCCCTGGTCGCGCTGATGGCCGCCTGCGCGGCGGGTCCGGGCTACCGCCGGCCCGGGCTCGGCATGCCCGCCGGCTGGCGGCGGACGGCTGCGTCGCAGGACTCGCTGCGCCCGTTCTACGACTCGCTGCGGACCAGCCGCGACACGCTGCTGCCGCCCGGCGCCGACACCGCCCGCGTGCCGTTCGCATACGACACCGCGCCGGCGCGCGCGAGCGGCGACACGGCCGTCGCGCTCAAGTGGCTCGACCTGGTGCAGGATTCGGTGCTGCGGCAGCTCGTGGACACGGCCCTGCAGGACAACCGCGACGTGCGGACCGCCGTCGCGGCGATCGACGAATTCCGCGCGCAGTACCGCGCGACGCGCGGTGCGCTGCTGCCCGAGCTCACCGGCAACGGGGAGGCGGGGCGGAACGAGCTCGTCTTCGGCACCTTCGGGGCGCAGACGTTCGACGTGTACCGGGCCACGGCCGACCTGAGCTGGGAGCTCGATCTGTTGGGTCGGGTGCGCCGCTCCACCCAGGCCGCCCGCGCCGACCTAGCCGTGCGCCAGGAGGACCGGCGCGCGCTCGAGCTGTCGCTGATCAGCGACGTGGCGACGGGCTACGTCGACCTGCGGGACGCGGACCGCAATCTCGAGATCGCACGGCGCACGCTGATCTCGCGGCAGCTGACGCTGGCGCTCGCGCGGCAGCGGCTCGATCAGGGGCTGATCTCGGAGCTCGACGTGCGGCAGTTCGAGGCCGAGGTCGCGAGCCCGGCGGCGAGCGTCGCCGACTTCGAGCGGCAGGTCGCGCAGCAGGAAAACGCGCTCAGCGTGCTCGTCGGCCGCAACCCCGGGGCGATCGCGCGGGGCCGCTCGCTCACGGAGCTGGCGGCGCGGATCCCGGTCCCCGCTGGGGTGCCGTCCGCGCTACTCGAGCACCGCCCGGACATCCGGAGTGCGGAGGCGGCCCTCCGCGCCGCCACGGCCCGGATCGGCGTGGCGGAAGCGGCCCGGCTCCCTACTTTCATCATCAGCGGCCAGTACGGCACGCAGAGCACCGAGTTCTCGAAGTGGTTCGGGTCGGGCACGAAGATCTGGCAAGCCTTCGCGGGGGTGTCGGTCCCGCTCTTCACGCAGGGGCGGCCGGGGGGCGAGCAGGTCAACGTGGCGCGGGCACGCGCCGAGCAGGCGCGTTCGCGATACGAGCAGATCGTGCTCGTGGCGGTGCGGGAGGTAGAGGATGCGCTCGTCGCGTTGCGCACGGCCCAGGACCGGGCCGCCGCGCAGCAGCGCCAGGTCGTCGCCTTGCGTCGGGCGCTGGAGCTGGCGAACATGCGCTACCAAAACGGCGTGTCGAGCTACCTCGACGTCCTCGACGCGCAGCGTGGCCTCTTTGGCGCCGAGCTGTCGCTCACCCAGGCGGAGCGGGACCAGCTCGTCGCGGCCGTGCAGCTGTACAAGGCGGTGGGCGCCGGCTGGCCCAGGTCAACCTGAGACCAAGCGGACTGACGCAACCTCAGAGCGAAAGGTGATACCATGCGCTACCTCGCCCTCGTGGGCCGCCTCCTGTACTCGGTCATCTTCCTGGTCAGCGGCCCCTTCCACTTCACCGCGCAATACGCCGGCTACGCGGCGCAGGCGGGCGTGCCCGCGGCGAGCGTGCTCGTCCCTCTCGCCGGTGTGATCTCACTGGCGGGGGCGTTGAGCGTCCTGCTCGGGTACCGCGCCAAGATCGGCGCGTGGCTGCTGGTGGTGTTTCTCGTCCCCGTCACGCTGGCCATGCACAACTTCTGGGCGGTGAAGGACCCGATGATGGCACAGATGCAGCAGGCCCACTTCATGAAGAACGTGGCGCTGCTGGGCGCCGCGCTCCTGATTGCGTACTTCGGGGCGGGGCCAGTGAGCCTCGACGCGCGTCAGGCTCGCGCGACGGCGGCCGGGTACTAGCCCTTGCCCGCTGCGCGCAGGCGGCCGCGCCGCCCAGCGGCCGCAGAGCCTCTGGTGTTCTCCCTCCTCGGGACCGCGGGGGCACTCGAGGCAAGGCTCGATGCGGCCGTGCGACCGCTCGGGCTGTCGCTCGCCAAGGCGGGCGTGCTCAGGTTTCTGGCCGAGGCGAAGCAACCGCTGCTGCTGCACGAGCTGGCGGAGCACGAGGGGTGTGTGCGATCCAACATCACGCAGCTGGTCGACCGGCTCGAGAAGGACGGTCTGGTGCGCCGCCGCAGCGACGCAACCGACCATCGCAGCGTCCGGGCCGTGCTCACCCCGGCCGGCCGGCAGGCCTACGCCAAAGCCGTGCGGGCGCTCGCGCAGGAGCAGCGCGCGATTCTGAGCGCGCTCGACGAGGAGGACGCGGCGCGCTTGCGGAGCGCGTTGCAGGCCCTGGCGCGCTGACCGCCGCAAGAGCGGCCGCACGCGGATCGCGCCGGTAGCGCGGCCGCCCGCCGAGCTGCATACTTGCGCGATGCCCGCCGATCCCGTCAGTCGCCGCGCCTTCCTCGCCGTCTCTTCGACCGCGTTGGGGGCGGCCTGGCTCGCGGCCGACCCCGCTCTGGTTCGCGCCGCGCTCGAGCACGCGGCCCGCGCCGCCCGCTCCCCCGGCGCCCCCCTGGGACGTGCTGACGCCGGACCAAGCCGCGGACCTCGACGCCATCGCCGCACAGATCTTTCCCACCGACGACACGCCGGGCGCACGTGAGGCCCGCGTCGTCACCTTCCTGGACCGCTCGCTCGCCACCTGGGCCGCCCAGCAGCGCGAGCCGCTGCTGCACGGTCTGGACGAGCTGAACGGTGAAGTGGAGCGACGCTGGCCGGGCACCCAGCGCTTCGCCAATCTCGCGCCGGAGCGCCAGCTCGAACTGCTGCGCGCGCAGGAACAGACGCCCTTCTTCCAGCAGATGCGCTTCGCCACGCTCGTGGGGATGTTCTCGCTGCCCGCCTACGGCGGCAACGCCGACAAGGCGGGCTGGCGGGTGATCGGCTTCGAGGACCGCTACGCCTGGCAGCCGCCGTTCGGCGACTACGACGCCGAGGCGGCGCGCGGCCGATAGCCATGCGACCCGCACGGCCGGCGGTCCGCTTCCACCCCAGCCGCACGGTGGACTTCGTCGTGGTCGGCTCGGGCGCGGCGGGCGGCATCATCGCCAAGGAGCTCGCGACCGCCGGGCTCACGGTCGTCGTGCTCGAGCAGGGGCCCCGCGTCGAGCCTCCGCAGTTCGAGCACGACGAGATCAAGACGCTGTTTCAGAGCGCCCTCCAGAACAACCCGGCCGGGTTCACGTTCCGCAGGAGCGCATCGGAGACCGCGAAGCCGGGGCAGATACAGCTCCTCTACCACCGCCTCGTAGGCGGCGGGAGCGTGATGTTCACCGCCAACTACTGGCGCTTCCGCGAGATCGATTTCATCGAGAGGAGCCGTCTCGGCGCGATCTCCGGCACTGGCCTCGAAGACTGGCCGATCACCTACCGTGACCTCGAGCCCTACTACACCAAGGCCGAGTGGGAGCTGGGCGTCTCCGGCGAGCCCGGGCCGTTCGACCCGCCGCGCACGCGGCCCTATCCCCTGCCGCCGCTCCCGGTGAAGTCGTCGGGCGTGCTGTTCGAGCGCGGCGCGCGCGCCCTGGGCCTGCACCCGCAGCCCGCGCCCCTCGCCATTCTCTCGCAGCCGTTCAACGGCCGGCCCGCATGCCAGCACTGCGGCTACTGTCTCGGCTTCGGGTGCGAGTTCCGCGCCAAGTCGTCCACGCTGTACACCGTCATCCCGATGGCCGAAGCCACCGGGCGGTGCGAGGTGCGGCCCAACAGCTATGTGCGGCGGATCGAGGTCGACAGGAAGGGCCGCGTGACCGGGGCGACGTACTTCGACGAGAACAAGAAGGAGCAGTTCCAGCGCGCCCGGGCCGTCGCGCTGTGCTGCAACGGCTCGGAGACCCCGCGGCTGCTCCTGTTGTCGGCATCGAGCCGCTTCCCGAACGGTCTGGCGAACTCGAGCGGCGTTGTCGGCAAGTATCTGATGTTCAACGGCTACTCGAGCTCGAGCGGCGTGTTCGAGCGCCCGCTGAACGAGTTCAAGAGCGTGACGGCGACGCGGGTGCTGTACGACTTCTACGAGAGCGACCCCAAGCGAGGCTTCTACGGCGGCGGCGCGCCGGACGCGCGCTCCTTCGCCTACCCGACGATCTTCGCCTTGGGCGGGCTGCCGCACGACGGGCCCTCGTGGGGCGCAGGGTACAAGCGCATTCTGCGGGACTACTACACGCGCACCATGAACGTGGACGGCCACTCGACCTCGCTGCCGCTCGAGACCAATACCATCTCGCTCGATCCCGACATGAAGGACGCGTGGGGGCTGCCCGCGATGCGGGTCACCTACAAGGACCACCCCGACGACCTCGCGATGATGCGCTTCCTGCAGGACAGGGCGATCGAGATTCTCGAGGCGGCGGGCGCCCGCCGGACGTGGCGGCAGCCGGTGCAGGAGACGAACCTCGCGGCCCACCTCTTGGGTACGTGCCGCATGGGCGACGACCCGCGGACCTCGGTCGTGGACCGCTATCACCGCGCGCACGACGTGCGGAATCTCTTCATCTGCGACGGCTCGAGCCTTGTCACCGGTGGCCGGGGCCAGCCCACGGCGACGATCCAGGCCCTGGCCTACCGGGCCGGCGAGCACATCGCCGCGTTCGCGCGGCGGGGCGAGATCTGAGCCAGCGCGGGATGACGCCTGCCGCTGCCCGAGTCCTGGTGATCGACGATGACGCGATGCTCCGAAGTGCCGTGCGGCGAATCCTGGAGCGGGCCGGCTACGCCGTGCTGGAGGCGGGCGACGGTGAGGCCGGACTCCAGCTGCACCAAGAGCAAGGCGCCGACGTCGTCATCGTGGACATCTTCATGCCCGAGCGGGACGGGCTCGAGTTGATCCGCGAATTGCGGGTCGTGTCGCCCGGGGCGAAGATCATCGCGATTTCGGGGGGCGGCCGCAGCGGCAAGACCGACCTGCTGAAGGACGCGGCGGTGTTCGGCGCGGCGCGCATCCTGCTGAAGCCGTTTGAAACCACCGAGCTGCTCGCAGCGGTCCGCGAGCTGCTGCAGCAAGATCCGGCCCGTTAGGCCGGTCGGCGCGCGATCGCCTCGCGCTGCGTCAGCACGACGCCCGCGACGAACAGGAGCAACATCGTCCATACGACGACGCTGTAGCCCCCGAGGTAGTAATAGGCGTCCCTGCCGACCAGGTCTCTCCCACTCAGCCCGCTGACCCCGATCAAACCCCACAGACCGATCAGTGCAATCCGCAGCGGCGCGGGCAGAACCGCCGGCCGGAGCAGCAGGAACGTGTAGAACACGAATAGCAGCGTCACGAGGTGGGCCTTCCAGGTGATGGGCGACAGCAGATGGCTGATCAGGAACACCGTGCTGAACTCGAGCGCGGTGGCAGCGACGCCACGTGCTCGCAGGAGACCGAGGTTGACGAGGAAGAGGAGCAGCAGGAACGCGGCGCCAGCCTGATAGGTTAGCGCGGCGGCCCGTTCGGATGCCGGAAGGTAGACGTACTGCAAGTGCTCGGGAGTCTCCGCCGGTCGCATCATCCGGTAGACCAGGGCGCCCAGGTTCTGGACCCGCTGGTCCGTCAACACTTGCCCGTGCTGGAATCCTTCGAGGAACGAGTGGTAGTACTCGGCCAGCTCGGCGGCGCCGGTCGCGGGCCCGCGCATGACGAGCGGCGTGACGACGCAGGCGATCGCCAGGGGCGGCACCGCCAGCGCGGCGCGACGCCGTCCCCGCAGCATCAGCCAGATCACGAAGAACACGGGGGTGATCTTCAGGGCGGTCGCGGCCACGAAGTAGCCGGCCGCCCGGACGTCCAGCGCGCGCTGATGCGCATCCATGCCCAGCAGGATCAGCACGAAGATCACCTCGTTCACCTGCACGTGGTTGAGATTCTCGAGGTGAAACACCAAGGACAGCAGCACGGCGAGAACGAGCGGCAGCGCCTCCGCGGCCTGATGGGGGGGCGTCCGCGCGACGATCCTCTTCGTCAGGTAGGTGGCGACGGCAAGCAAGACGAGATTGATGACGGAGAAGACCTCTGCGGCGAGCCGCAGCGGGAAGACGGCGAGAACCTGGAACACCATCGCCGCGAACGGCGGGTAGATGAACCTGCGCGCCCCCGGAAGATCGCCGTGGTAGAGCGGAGCACCGGTCGCGAAGTTGCGCCCCGCCTGCCAGAAGACGTGGAAGTCGCCGCCCACCCCTTCCCCCTCCCCTCGCGCGATGGCGACTGCCACCGCGACGACGCACACGCCCGCCGCGAAGGCAAGCGTACCAGCGCTCCAGCGCCGCCCGCCGAACCCGGGAAGGGAGTTTGCGGCCACGGGGCGTCAATGTCACGCGGCCATTCGCGGTCGGCTAGGGCGACGGCGCGCCGCGGCCGGGGGCCGGGGGTCTTGCCACCCGCGCCCGGATGCTGCATGGTGGATTCCGGGCGGCGATCCACGCCCAACCTCATCGATCCTCCCCCAGCGAGGGTCCCCGTGAGGCAAAGGGGGGCAGACTCCCGGATCGGCATCGAGCAAGCCTTTGGGTCGCCGCGGGGTGACGCTGCTGGGGAGCGTACGCCCGTGGCCTGACCAAAGGACGGACACGATGCCGACCAACAAGGATTTCAAGCGCCTCGTTCGCGCTCGCATGCGGAAGACGGGCGAAGCGTATACCACCGCCCGCGCACAGCTCCTGAACAAGAAGCACGTCCCCGCCCCTGCCCCGGTCGCGACTACGGCGGACTACGCCACGCTCGCGGGTCGGAGCGATGCCGCCGTGAAGGCGCAGACCGGCTGCACGTGGGAGCGCTGGGTCAAAGCGCTCGATCGCGTCGCGGCGCATACCTGGCCGCACCGGCGAATCGCCCAGTACGTGCACGAGAAGTACAAGGTCCCGGGGTGGTGGGCGCAGACGGTCACCGTGGGGTACGAGCGCATCAAGGGCCTGCGCGCCATCGGCCAGCGTCGCGATGGCGCGTTCGAGGCCACCAAGAGCAAGGTGTTCGCGGTGCCGCTGCCCCGGCTGTATCGGGCGTTCAGCGACACGCGCACGCGGGCGCGCTGGTTGCCGAACGTGGACCTCACGGTCCGTACCGCGACGCGCAACAAGTCCATGCGGATCACCTGGCCGGACAGCACGTCGGTCCAGCTCGGCTTCAGCCGCAAGGGCGTGTCAAAAGCCCAAGTCCAGATCCAGCACGGGAAGCTCCCGGACAGGGCGGCGGCCACCCGCACGAAGCAATACTGGGCTGAGCGGCTCGCTGCGCTCGGAAACGTGCTGGCGTAGGGAGCCTTGAGGCTCACGCGGAGCGACCCGGCTTGCGGGCGGTGTCCGATAGTGAATCTTGCTGTATTCCACCCAGGACATCGCCCGTGAGCCAGTGGGAAGCAATCATCTCGCGCCAGCTGCGCGCGCTGCACCTCGGCAGCATCAGGAGCAACATCCTGGTGTTCGCGGTGCTGGCGACGCTGACTCCGACGCTCGTAACGAGCCTCGTGTCCTACCGGCAGAACCGTCAGTTGCTCACCGAGCAAATCGCCGGCGAGCTGCGCAGCGTGAGCTCCGAGGCAGCCCGGGAGCTGGACCTGTGGCTGAACGGGCGACTGGACGACTTGCGAGCGGCGGCGAGCTCCTACGTCACCTCCGAGAACCTGGCCAAGATCCAGGGAAGAGAAGAAGTCCAAGCGCTCGGCCGTCTCCGCGATTATCTCAACTCGGTCCGGCAGCGTTTGCCGGACCACGAGGCGCTCGTGCTTATCGACCCGGGCGGGCGGGTGGTGGCGAGCAGCAGCGGCCGTGTGGGTGGCGTGCGGCTCCCCCCGGACGGGGTGAGCCACCTGCGGACGAGCGACGCGCTCGTGGGCGACGCGTATTGGGACGGGGCGCTCGGTAAGCCCGCGATCGTGCTGGCCGTACCGATCCGCCAGGCGGATGGCCGGTTCCTCGGCGCCTTCACTGCGAAACTCAACCTGCGCGCGGTCACCGAGCTGCTGCTGCGGCTCGCCCCAGACGACCCCCAGGACGTCTATCTGATCACGGACCAGGGCAAACTGATCATCAGGTCCCGAGTCAGCTCCGCGGATCTCATGCGGACGAGACTTCTGGAGACGACGACGCGAGCGCTCCTGGATCGGGAGGGCCAGATCGTGATGTACAAGCGGGCGGACGGACGGGAGGTCGTCGGGGCCCTGCGGCGGGTGCCCCGGCTCGGCTGGGCGGCGGTAGCCGAGCTGCCCCAGGCCGCGGCGCTCCGCGAGGTCGGCCGGCTGCGGAACGCCACGGCGTTGATGATCGCCGCCCTGCTCGCGGCGGTCGGGGTGATGGCCTACGTGCTGGGACGCCTCATCGTGCGCCCGCTCGAGCGCCTCACCGCGGCCGCGACGAAGGTGGCCGGCGGAGATCTCTCGGTCGATCTCCCGGCGGGCGGAGCCGGGGAGATAGGGTACTTGACGCACGTGTTCAACACCCTAGTGGCCCGCCTGCGGGAGCGGGAGAGCCAGGCGGAGCTGGAGCGGCTCTCCGTCACGGACGCCCTCACCGGCCTCTACAACCGGCGCTACCTGATGGGGACGCTGGCGAGCGAGGCACAGCGGTCGCGGCGCCTGCGGCGCCCGTTCTCGGTGCTGTTGGCGGACGTCGATCACTTCAAGCAATACAACGACACGCAGGGCCACCCTGAGGGGGACGCCGCCCTCACGAAGATCGCGGACATCCTGCGGAAACAGACGCGCGCGGTGGACTGCGTGGCGCGGTACGGGGGAGAGGAGTTCCTGATCGTGCTGCTCGAGACGACAGTCGCAACGGCCGCCCTCGTGGCCGAGCGCATCCGGGCCCGCGTGGCGAGCGAGGAGTTCGCCGGCGGGAGGATGACGCTGAGCGTCGGCGTGGCGGAGTGTCCGAGCCATGGCGACACGCCGGAGACGCTCATCGCGAGCGCCGACGCCGCGCTGTACGAGGCGAAGGGCGCGGGGCGCGACCGCGTGGTGGCCGCCGGCGGGAAGCAGCAGCCGGAGAAAGAGAAGAGACGGCGCAAGGGGGAGGCTTGAGGGGGGAGGCATGGTCACACTGAGCGTCAACGGCAAGGCGCACACGGTGGACGTACCGCCGGACATGCCCCTGCTCTGGGTGCTGCGCGACGTCATCGGACTGACCGGCACTAAGTTCGGCTGCGGCGTAGCGCTGTGCGGAGCGTGCACGGTGCATCTGGATGGCCGGCCGATCCGCTCCTGCGTCACGCCGGTGGCCGCGGTCGTCGGCAAGACGATCACGACCATCGAGGCCGTGGCCGCAACGCCGAGCGGCCGCAAGGTGCAGCAGGCCTGGCTCGATCTCGAGGTCGTCCAATGCGGCTACTGCCAGTCCGGCCAGATCATGGCCGCCACCGCGCTGCTCGCGACCAAGCCGCATCCTACGGATGCCGACATCGACGCCGCGATGGCGGGTAACATCTGTCGCTGCGGCACCTACCCACGCATCCGCGCCGCGATCAAGCAGGCCGCGCTCTCCAAGGGGGCCTGACCGTGCACCCCGTCTCCCGCCGGACGTTCCTCGAGACCAGCGCCGCGGTCGGAGGCGGGCTGCTGCTCGGCTTCACCCTGCCCCCACTCCAGAGGAATGAGCCGTTTGCGCCCAACGCGTTCGTCCGGATCGACCGCGACGGGCGCGTGACGCTCATCATGCACAAGGTGGAAATGGGCCAAGGGACGTACACCTCCATGCCGATGCTCCTTGCCGAGGAGTTGGACGTGGAGCTGAGCCAGGTCCACCTCGAGCATGCGCCCCCCGACGACGCGCGCTATGCCGAACCCCTCTTCGGCGTGCAGGAGACGGGGGGCTCGACGTCGGTGCGCGGCAACTGGGAGCCGCTCCGCCGCGCCGGGGCCACGGCGCGCGCCCTGCTGGTCACCGCCGCAGCCCAGACGTGGAAGGTCGACCCCAGCTCCTGCCACGCCGCGCAGGGCCAGGTGATCCATGGCCCGACCGGCCGCAGCCTCGGCTACGGCACCCTGGTCGCCCAGGCCGCCGCACTGCCGGTGCCTGGCCACGTGACGCTCAAGGACCCGAAGGACTTCCAGCTGATCGGCACGCCCGCGAAGCGGCTCGACGCCCCCGAGAAGGTCAACGGCACGGCGCAGTTCGGCATCGACGTCACGGTCCCCGGCATGAAGGTCGCCACGGTGGCGGCCTGTCCGGTGTTCGGCGGCAAGCTCGCCTCGGTCGACGCCACCAAAGCGAAGGGGATCAAGGGCGTGCAGCAGGTGGTGCGCCTCGACGACGCGGTGGCCGTGGTCGCCGACCACATGTGGGCGGCGAAGCAGGGCCTCGCCGCACTCGACATCCGGTGGGACGAGGGGCCGAACGCGAAGCTCAGCACCGCGGACATCGTGCAGCAGCTGGCAGCGGCGTCGGAGAAACCGGGCGTCGTGGCGCGCAACGAGGGCGATGCTCCCAGGGCCATGGCGGGCGCCGCCCGCAAGGTCGAGGCGGTGTACGAGGTGCCGTTCCTCGCGCACGCCACGATGGAGCCGGTGAACTGCACCGTCCACGTGCGCCCGGACGGCTGCGATATCTGGGTGGGGACGCAGGTGCCGACATTCACCCAGAGCGCGGCCGCGAAGCTGACCGGTCTGCCACGGGGCAAGGTCCGCGTGCATAACCATCTCCTTGGGGGAGGCTTCGGACGGCGGCTGGAGGTGGACTTCATCATCCGCGCGGTGCAAATCGCGCAACAGGTCGCGAGCCCGGTGAAGGTGGTGTGGACCCGCGAAGAAGACATCCAGCACGACATGTACCGGCCGTACTATTACGACCGGATCGCCGCCGGTCTGGACGAGCACGGGACGCCGATCGCCTGGACCCACCGGATCGTGGGTTCCTCGATCATGGGCCGGGTGATCAACCAGCTGTTCCCCAAGACGCTACGGGTGATGCGGGCCGCCGGCCTGCATCAGCTCGTCGCGATGGTCAAAGGGCTGGACGTCGATGCCGTGGAAGGTGCGGCGGAGCCGCCCTACGCGCTCCCCAACATCCGCGTGGAGTACGTTCGTCAGGAGCCGCCCGGGGTGCCGACCGCGTTCTGGCGCGGCGTCGGGCCCACGCACAACATCTTCGTAGTCGAGAGCTTCATGGACGAGCTCGCCGCGGCGGCAAAGCGGGACCCCGTCGCATACCGGCTTGCGCTCCTGGACAAGTCGCCGCGCGCCCGGGGCGTGCTCGAACTCGCCGCGCAGCAGGCCGGCTGGGGTCAGCCACTGCCGGCGGGGCACGGGCGCGGAGTCTCGTTACTGCACGCGTTCGGGAGCTACATCGCCCAGGTCGCCGAAGTCTCGGTCTCCAAGGCGGGCGACGTGCGCGTGCACCGCGTGGTGTGCGCGGTGGATTGCGGCACCATCGTGAACCCGGACACGGTGAAGGCGCAGATGGAGAGCGGGATCATCTTCGGGATCACGGCCGCCTTGTTCGGCGAGATCACGATCAAGGACGGCCGTGTCGAGCAGTCCAACTTCAACAACTACCGGATGCTGCGCATCAACGAGGCGCCCCTCATCGACGTCCATCTGGTCAAGAGCACCGAGGCGCCGGGAGGCGTCGGCGAGCCGGGGACGTCGGCCGTGATGCCCGCCGTGGCCAACGCCATCTTCGAGGCGACCGGCAGGCGGATCCGCAAGCTGCCGGTGAAGGACCAACTGCGCTAAGGCTTGATCTTCGCCCCCTCGGCGTGCGCTTCCACGAACCACAGCCACTTGTCCACGCCGCGCGAGATCTCGGTGCAGATGTCCGCGCTGTCGCTGTCGTCGAGGTCGCCCGTCTCGTCGATCGCCCGCCGGATGCGCGTGCCGAAGCTGGCGAGCGCGTTCGAGACCGCCCACACATGCTCCTCGCCGGTCGCGATCGTCGGCGGGTACTCCGGCAGCTCGGAGCGCTCGGCCGCGATCCGCGCGGTGCCCTCGGCGATGCCGCCGAGCTGCACCACGCGCTCGGCGAGGAGATCCACGTACTCCTCCACGGCTTCGTCGATTTCGTCGAACAGCTTGTGCAGCGCGATGAACTGGGGGCCCTTCACGTTCCAGTGCGCCTGCTTCATCTGCGTCTGCAGGTCGATGGCGTCGGCCAGCCGCTCGTTGAGCAGGTCGATCACCTGCGCGCGCGCCGATTCCGGAAGATCGTTCAGCGTCTCATAGGTCGTACCGGCCATCGTCGAACTCCTTTCAGTGTGTGGTCGCTGTGTCGCTCAGCGATGCTTGATGAACGAGCCGTCCTGCAGCTCGGCGTAGGCGCGCCGCAGCTCCGCCTCGGTGTTCATCACGATCGGCCCGCGCCAGGCGACGGGCTCCGCGATCGGCCGACCGGAAACGAGGAGGAACCGAATCCCGTCGTCCCCGGCTTGGACCGTGATCTCGTCACCCGTGTCGAAGAGGACGAGGGAGCGATTGCCGGTGAGCTCCGGAGTCCCGCTGGCGTCGCCCACCCATTCGGTGCGGACCGCACGGGGCGCCGACGCGTCACGGAAGCTCCCACTCCCCTCGAACACGTAGGCGAAGGCGTGACGCGACGACTCGACGGGCAGCGTCCTGCGCACCCGCGGCGGCACCCACACGTCCAGGTAGCGCGGGTCGGCGGCCACACCCTCCACGGGACCAGTCTTGCCCCAGAAGCTGCCGCAGATGACGCGCACGCGCGTCCCGTCGTCGTCCACGACTTCCGGGATGTCGCGTCCCACGATGTCCTGGTACCGGGGATCGGTCATCTTGAGCGACGCGGGCAGGTTCGCCCACAGCTGGAAGCCATGCATCCGACCGCGCGCGTCGCCCTGCGGCATCTCCTGATGGAGGATCCCGCTGCCCGCCGTCATCCACTGCACGTCTCCGGCGCCGAGTGTGCCGCGGTTCCCCAGGCTGTCGCCGTGCTGCACGGCCCCGCTGAGGACGTAGGTGATCGTCTCGATCCCGCGATGGGGATGCCACGGGAATCCGGCGCGGTAGTCCCGCGGGTTGTCGTTGCGGAAGTCGTCCAACAGGAGGAAGGGATCGAACTCCTCGGTGTTCCCGAAGCCGAACGCCCGGCGCAGCTTCACGCCGGCACCCTCGATGGTGGGCTGGGACTGAAGGATCGACTTGATCGGCCGGATGGACACGGTGTCTCCCCAAGCTACGCGATGGTAACGAGGAGAGGAACCACGCCCGAGCCCCGGAGGTTCCCGGAGGGCTCGGACTACGTGCTCACCCCGCGAGGGAGGCGGAGATCGCTCCGGCGAACTCTCGTGACCTCGACCGGGATGGTGGAGGCCCCAGCACTCGATGCCGAGCCCGGTTCTTCCCCGCCCGTTTCGCGGTGTAGAGGAGCTCGTCGGCCCCGGCTGCATGACCGTAGCAATCGTTCCCCTGCTTGAAATCGTCGACGTCGCAGTAGGCCACGGTAAACGCCTTGCCGTCGCGCGCCGCTCGCCCGATCTCCCGCTCTGCGAGCTGGTAGAACGCACGCCGGTTCTTGGAGCCGTAATACGCTTGATGGCTTACAGTTGGCTGACTCCAATTTGGTGATGTACTGTATATGTCAAGTATCTCATCGCTCTTGGCAGACCGGCAAACAATAGTTAACTTGTTTCGGTCAAGCGTAGATCTGCCCAAGGAGGAATCCCGTGGATGTTTCGTTTGTGATCCGGCGCCGGCTGGACGAGTTCGGGCTGGAACAGCGCGACCTGGCCCAGGCCGCCCAAGTGACCGAGTCCTACATCTCCCAGTTGCTCACGGGGAAGCGAGCGCCCCCGGCGCCGAACCGCACCGACATCTACGACAAGATGGACAAGTTCTTGAAGCTTCCCACCGGGGAACTGGCGAGGCTGGCGGACCACCAGCGCAAGGAGCAGCTGAAGCGAGAGCTGGGGGACGAGCCCACGCCGTTGTTTCGGGAAGTTCGCGAGTTGATCCTCCGGAAATGCAAGCCCGACACGGCAAGACAAGTACGCGTGGTCTTCGAGAAGCAGCCGTTCGGAGAACTGGAACGCCTGGTCACCCAGAAGCTGCTGGATGTGGTCAAGGGACTGGCCCAACAAGAGTTGGAGAACGAAGCGTGGCTCCGGGCGGTGGCGGAGCTCGGCGGCCGCAGCTACGAGGAAATGCGCGTCATCGTGCTCGAGTTCCTCGATACGGACATCTTCCACGTATCCATTGAAAACTGTGTCTCGTTCTTGGATCCGCTGATTGCGTCCTGGGACATCGACCTCGCGACGTTTGCCTTGGAAATCGTCTTGAACGACAGGCTGGTCTCGGGAAACGTGAAGAAGTTTGAGTTTATCGAGCTGCAATCCGAACAGCCTTTCGTCGAAGAGCCCGGATTCAAGGGGTTCCTTCAGGATCCGTCCCTCAGCGGCACGGCGACGGCGGAGGAAGTCGCGTTTCTCAAGCAGCTGAAGTTCAAGGGCAAGCGACCGACACCCCTTTACTATTACCGGGAGTTACAGAACCTCAGAGACCCGCTCCATTTTCGCGCCGCGTAGACTGGATAATGAGGAGTGACATGATCACCGAGTCCAACGACTTTCAGAGCCGACTGCGCGTCCTCCTGGGACTGCAGGGCGCGGTGCTCACGGACGAAGAGATGTCTCACACGGCGGAGTGCTACGCCAAGTGCCCGGGAAAGGAGCACTGGGACGTGCGCGAGTACGCCCGGCGCACCGGGCTGGGCGCTCGCGAATACCGGGTGGTACGGGGCAGCAGCACTGAGGATGTGTACCGCAGCGCGGAGCGGGTCCGCGCGAACGCCGTAGGGTCGGCGCTCAACGAACTGGAGTCCCAAGACAGGTCGGGGGACGCCCCCAAACTCGTCCTTCCCGTAGAACCGTGACGCGACCCGCCGCATAGACCTTCCAGATGTCGCTGTCTACCTCGATGGTGCCTCGTCTCATGGAGACATTCGCTCCTTAACGATCCGGCATCTTAGGGACGAGAAAAAGGGGCGGTCTAGGGCCGCCCCCTTTCCCAGAACAGACCGCTGGCCCCGGCTGAGCCCAGGCGGTCCTAGTTGCGCGCCGCGATCTTGTGGCAGGTCGAGTTCGCAACCTCGTAGTTCAGAACCTCTGGCGTTCCCTCAATCACCTTCGCCAGACTCTTCAGCACTTCGGGATACGTATCGCGGCCGTACGCCTCCGCGTTCTCTTTCCGATCCCAGAGACTGATGGCGATCGCTTCGGCGCCGTCGGGGGCGACGAACGTGATCTCGTCCTTGAAGCCGTTCTGCTTGCGCAGCAAGGGCAGGACGTCTGTTTCCAGCGTCCGGGTGAACTCAGGGGCCGTATTGGCCTTGAGATGCAGCGTGACGTTGCGTGCGTACATTGTCGACTCCTTCGCAACCAACATGAACCTGCGTGACTACTGCTGCTTCTTAACTTCCCGAAGGCTACCCTGCTTTACTATCATTGTCAAGTCCAGTACTTGCTGAGGTTGCGTGCTTGACAAAGAAAGTACATTGCGGCATCTTCAGTAGCAGTTCGAAGGCCCGAGAGTCAACTGAAGTCGACTCACGACAACCCAACGAGGACGATATGGTCGGCATCACGAAGAGGGATCCGATGGTGGATCTGCTGTATCAGCTGGAGCACCGGATGGGCCGGGTGTTCAACGGCGAGGCGTTACGCGCGTTCGAGTGGCCCGTAGCCGAGGCCGCGACGACCGCCTGGCTGCCGCTGGTGGACATCTTCGAGGAGCCCGATGTCATCCGCCTCGTGGCGGAGATACCCGGGGTGAAGCCCGAGGATGTGAAGATCTCGGTAGAGTCCAACCTGCTGACGATCAAGGGCACAAAGGAGCAGGTGGCGGAGGAAAAGGCCGAGAAGGTCCATCGCTATGAGCGGACCTATGGCGCCTTCGAGCGGACGTTCAGGCTGTCGGCCTCGATCGATCCCAAAAAGATCAAGGCGACTCACAACCTCGGCGTGCTGACGATCACGCTGCCGAAGGCGGAGACAGCCAAGCCCCATCTGATCGAGGTGGAGGTCACGCCGCAGAAGGCGTTGAACGCATAACCGGGGTCTGTTTCGAGGAGGAGGGTGGCGGTTGTTCGCCCTCCTTGCTCGCCCGGCGAGGCTACACGCTCACGGAGCACACGCACTTATGGAAGGCCTGCTCACACACATCGCCACGGCCGATTGTTTCGTCACTCTGCCTCACCCGGCGCTAGAGTGCGGGATCGTCACGGCGTGGTGGCAGTCTCAGGTGGAGGCGGACCCGACCAAGTTGCCGTTCGCCGGCTCACCTCAAGGGGGCTAGAACATGGTCGACATTCACTGCCACGGCTGCGGCGGCTTCATAAGCAACCCGGCGCCCATATCGTATCGGCTCCCTCCGAGCCGAGCACTGCCGGCAGCACCCCACAGCGGCTTGTGTACGTGCACGCCGCCAATCGTCTATGGGCCGCCGCCGGGGTACTTGTCGTCGCCCGGCATGCCGATTCCCGATTACCGCAGCACCTGACCATTGCCCCCTTTGACTTCACCCTGACATCCGACTAGCCTTCCAGCAGCAAAAGTCAAGGCGGGACTTGGCCAATGCGCCGGTTCCGCCTTTGTTTCTTGCGAAGCCCTTCGCGAACGGAGTACCGATGGCCAAGGAAGAAGCGATAGAGCTGGACGGCATCGTAGAGGCCGTGCTGCCCAATACCACCTTTCGCGTCCATTTGCCGAACGGCCACTACGTGCTCGCCACCATTGCCGGCAAGATGCGGCGGTTCCGCATCCGCGTGCTCGCGGGCGACCGGGTCACTCTCGCCGTGTCCCCGTATGACCTCACGCGGGGACGCATCACCTTCCGGCACAAGTGAACCGGGCGCGGTTGAAGCAGGCACGCGCCGGGATGGTCATGGACGGCGGTGCGCCACGCTGTCTGGGATGCGACCGGCCGCTCCGGTTCGGCACCGATCGCCATGGGCGGACCACCGAATCCTGCGCCTGCGGATACCGGGGGTACGTGAAGACGCGGCCCGGGCAGGTGGCGTGGCCAGCGGGTACGCCCGGGGGCGGAGACCGTCACGTCGGAGGTGTTTAGCGGCGCCAAGGTAAGCCGGCCATGCGGTCAGTACTCGCCACGATGATCCATTTCCACTTCGATAAATCGAACATCCGGCCCGCGGGCAACTGTGACGAGCGCGGGTCGGCCCGGTGCCGGAACGCGGAGGGCGTGTGATGACGCGCTCACCGGTCCCTGACGGCCCGCGCAGCCTGGCGCTGGTCCTGGCGGGCGGCGGCGCGCGGGCCGCATACGAGGTCGGGGTCCTCTCGGCGATCGCCGAGCGGGCGCCCGGCCTCGAGTTTCCCATCGTAACCGGTGTATCCGCAGGCGCGATCAACGCCGTGTACCTCGCGGCCCACCCGGAGACGCTGCCAGCGGCGCTGGGGGCGCTGCGCGACCAGTGGAGACAGCTCGTGCCAGATCGCGTCTACCGCATCCGGCCGTGGCGGCTGGGGCGGGCCCTGGTGCGCGGCGTCGCCGGCGCCCTGCTGGGCACGCGCGGGGAGGGTGCGGTCGTGCGCGGCCTGATGGATATGAGCCCGCTGCGCGACTTTCTGGCTGCGCGCCTCAATTGCGACGGGATCGACGCCAAGATCGCCGCCGGCCGGCTGCGCGCGGTGGCTCTGAGTGCGACCGCGTACGCATCAGGTGAGACCGTGACCTTCGTGCACGGCCCTCCCGACGCG
>Ga0209157_1001207_pt1 | contig 21809 bp, 18 predicted proteins | sample GraSoiAngelo_135_FD_185892 | JGI IMG/M metagenome (GOLD analysis project Ga0209157, IMG submission 185892) | Grasslands soil microbial communities from the Angelo Coastal Reserve, California, USA - 14_0929_05_40cm (SPAdes) (version 2) | ecosystem: Environmental > Terrestrial > Soil > Grasslands ...
CGGCCGGTCCCGCCTCCATGCCGTCATGATCGCCGCCGCCGTGACGCTGTGCACGGGCGCGGCATGGAGTGTCCGCGCCGTCGCGGGCGAGAGTCTGGTCCACCACCACGTCCTCGACCTGCTGTTTGGCAGTGGGCTCGGCGGGTTCCCCGTCGTGCCGATCGTCTCCTCGGGCGCACTCGGCTTCCTCGTCGGGAGATTGTGGCAGCCCCTGCGCGATCGCTTCGACACCCGGACGTGCCTGGCCATCGGCGTTTTCTTCGTCGCGGCGGGGCAAGTGACGAGCGTGGCACCGGCGGTCGTCGGCCCGCTGCTCACGCGGACCGTCGTCGATTTGAGTCACTTCCTGCTCATCATGGCGCTGGCTCTCGCGGTCACGCGATGGAGCTCTTCACGGCGGGCGCTGGGGTTCGTGTCGGCCCTGGGGAGCTTCAGCCTTCTGACCTTCTTGTTGCACAGGATCTTCGAGCAGGTCTTGAACCTCGGCCTGAAGCACTTCGATGTCTCGGGCGAGCTCGTCTACGCCGCGTGCCTGAGCGGGGGTGTGTTCGGCTCGGTCGCGGTGATCGTCCTCAGACGGCGGTTCGCCGCATGGAACCGCGCGCTCCGTGCGGTCTATCTGTAGGCGCTTTGGCGGGCGGATAGAGCCTCAGGAAGCTCGCGCCGTTCGGACCGCGGAGTCTGTCGGCCGGAGCCACGCTCCGCCGACCTCCCCTACGCGAATGGTTGAGCGCGGCGCGCGGGCTTAAGCGCTGGCGGCGGCCGGTGGCTCGGGGCGCATGACTTTGCCGAGTGGTTTCCGTTCGGCGAAGTAACGACAGGCCCGCGTGTGTTGCAACACGCTCTCGGTGACGTCATGACGACACCGTGGGCATAGCCAGCGATCCGGGTCGGACGGCCGGCGACGCAACGTCAGGATCGGCCGTTCCCGCTCGCAGACGTCACAGAACGCAACATGGTTACCGCAGCACAGGAAGAGGATCGCGCGCTCGTCAGAATCCAACATGGGCCGTCATCATCGATGTTGTGGCCACGAGAAGTCAACAAATTAGAGCGCCGTGGTGGGACGCCGAGGCCGTGTGAACGACCGGTCAGCCGCTGTGCTCGATGGCGCGCGGTTTTCCCCATGAAATCGGACAACTACGACGGACGCACTACCCTAGAACGAACGATCTAGGAACATAGATCTGGCGACGTATGGTCGGATCCCCTCTCTCCTCAGTAGACTTTCCCGTCACTGATCCGTTCGGCCCAGACGAGCGCAGGCGAAGGGGTAACTGGATGAGCCCGTCATGGACTCGCTGACCGCGCAGGTACCGCTGACCACCCTGCATACGGCGTCCGCGTCCGACAGCGGAGTCGCCGTAGACGCGCCGCGGCCCAAGACCGAACGGATCGCCTACATCGACATGGCCCGCGGGTTGTTCTTGATCCTTATGGCCTCGACCCACGCGATGACGCTTGCGGACATTCCGGCCACCAGTCTTCTCGCAGACTGGGGCTTGCCTCGGGGCTGGGCCACGACGGGCCTCATCATGTTGTGCGGGTTCATGGTGGCGACGTTCGCACGGGAGATGCAGGAACGAGCGCGGATCCGGCACCGGGTTCTGCGCCGGGCGAAGCAGGTCCTGCTCGTCATGTTCGCGTCCAACGTCCTGATGGTCGTCGTCAAGCGTGTGGTCACTCACGAGACGGACCCGCTCTTCAGCCTGGACTGGTGGGTCGGCCTGTTATTCTTTCGATCCGAATCGTCGATCTCCGGCGTCTTGCTGCCGATCGCGCTGTTCCTGCTCGTCTCGCCGTTGCTCGTCGCGCTCTACGATGGATGCCGATCGAAGGTGTACGGGGTCACGTTGACCGCGGGGCTCTTGTTCTTTGTCGCGCTGACGTGGAGCGTGCAGGCCCTCACCGCCGATGGGCACGGGACCCATGACGCGCTGAGCGCGATGTTCGGGGCCGGGGCCGGTGGCTTCCCGGTCATCCCGATGGTCGCGTCCGGAGCGCTCGGCTTCCTCGTGGGCATCGTGTGGCAAGCGCCGCGGGAGCGCCTCGACGGGAGGACGACGCTCGGCATCGTGATGCTCTTCATCGGGACGAGCCAGTTGCTCAGCACGGTCCCCATGATCCTGGCCCCGTTCGTGGCCCGGACCCTCCTGGACGTGAGCCACCTGCTGCTCATCCTCATGCTCGCCATCGTGATCACGCAGTGGGAGCCCTCGCAGCGTGGGCTGCGCTTCATTCCTGTCCTGGGCCGTTTCAGTCTGCTGACGTTCCTGGCCCATCGCGTCGTCGAGCAGACGTTGGCCCTGGGCCTCAGGCCCTTCCACTTGCCGGGTGAGCTCGTGTACGCGGTCTGTCTTGGCGGAGGCGTGTTCGGTTCGCTCGCGTTCATCCTCTTGCGACGCAGGTTCGCAGGCTACGATCGGGTGCTTCGAGCCGTCTACCTGTAGGCCGAGCTTGCAGGCGCCCAGCGCGCAGCTCAGCGTCAGCGAGCCGTCAGCGGGGCGCCGCCCCAGCGCTCGCGGACGGCGAACTCGGCCACCGGCTTGCGCTTCAGCCTGGTCAAGGCCTTGACGGGTCGGCCGAGCGGCAAGACGGCCGCCACCGCGACGTGACAGGGAATGCCCAGCAGCGCCTGAAGCTTCGGCTCCTCGGCAATAGCCAGGGTCGTGATCGTGCCCGCGAAGCCCTCGTGACGTGCGGCCAGCAGGATGTTCCAGACGAAGGGATAGATCGACGCGCCGCTGATGACCCCGACCCGCTGAAGGTGCTGATCCGTCGAGGCGACCACCTTGAGGTCCACGCAGACGACGAGAACGACGGCCGCCTTGAGCACCGGCTCGGTGAGCCGACTGGGTGTGGGCGTCTTCTCGATCGTCGCCGCGTCCACCGACGGCGGGTCGATCGTATTCCACGGGCTGTCGCCGGCCGCGACCTGGGCCGCGTACCGCTTGGCGGCTGGCGCGGTCAGCGCCGCGAGCGCCTCTCGGGTGGCGCGCTCACGCACGACGATCACCCGCCAGCCCTGGCGGTTGCCGCCGCTCGGCGCGAACCGAGCGCGGTCGAGGATGTTGAACAGCGTGGCGTCGGGCAGCGGCTCGTCGGTGAACTCACGGGCGGCGAACGTCGTCCGCATGACGTCGAAAAGCTCCATGATCCCCTCCCTGGCGGGCTCGCCCGAAGATACACCGTTGGGCTATGATCGCGGCGGGCGACGCCGTGAACTCATGAGGCGCCGTGAAGCGATGAGGAGGAGTGCGATGAGGGGCTGGGTGCGGCTCGTAGCCCTGGCGATCGTCGTGGTGGCGGCGCTGCCGGCCGCGGCGGTGGCGCAAGTGCGGGGCGGCACGATCAGGGTCGGTATGGACGCCGATACGACCACGATGGACCCGCATCGCTCGACGGCGGCGGTGGATCGGCAGGTCTACAACAACGTCTACAGCAAGCTCGTCGACATCGATGCCCGATTCGGCATCGTGCCGCAGCTCGCGCAGACGTGGGAGATCAAGGGCGGCGGCCTCGTGTACGTCTTCAAGCTGCGCCGCGGCGTGAAATTCCACGACGGCACCGAGTTCAACGCCGACATCGTGAAGTGGAATTTCGATCGCATGCGCGACCCCGAGCTGGCCTCGCCGCGGCGAAGCGAGATCGCTCCGGTCAAGGACGTCAAGGTCCTCGATCCCTTCACGGTCGAGATGACGCTTTCCAGCCCGTTCGCTCCTCTGTTGTCGGTATTGACCGATCGCGCCGGGATGATGGTCTCGCGGGCCGCCGTCGAGAAGTACAAGGACGATTTCGCCCGCAATCCGGTCGGCACGGGCCCCTTCCGCTTCGTCGAGTGGGTGAAGGACGACCATCTCACGCTCAAGCGGTTCGACGGCTACTGGGAAGCTGGACTTCCGCATCTCGACGAGGTCGTGTACCGGCCGATCCCGGACTCGTCGGTGCGTTTCACGGCGATGCGAACGGGCCAGATCGACATCATGCATCAGATCCATCCCAAGGACGTCGCCACGGCCAAGACCGAGCGCGGGATGAAGGTGTCGGAGATCGCGAGCCTCTGGTGGCAAGGCATCCACCTCAACAATCAGGTCGCGCCGTTCACCACCAAGGCCATTCGCCAGGCCGTGTGGTACGCCGTCGACCGGAGCGTGATCCAGCGGGTGGCCTACTTCGGGTCGGGCGCGCCCGGCTGGGGCCCGTTCCCTCCGAGCATGTGGGCGCAGGACCGCGACTTCACCGACTGGAAACGGGACCCGGCCAAGGTCAAGGCCAAGCTCGCCGAGGGCGGGATGCCGAACGGGTTCGCGTTCACGGTGAAGGGCTGGAACCAGCCCACCCAGATTCAGGAGCTCCAGATCGTCCAGGCCGAGCTCAAGGAAGTCGGCGTCGACATGAAGATCGAGCTGCTCGAATTCGGCAAGCTCCTGGCCGACCTCAACAGTCACAACTTCGCCGCGCTCAGGATTGGCTGGTCGGGCCGGCCCGACCCCGATGGCAATGCCCACGTCTTCCTGCACAGCAAGGGCGGGCTCAACCGGGTGCGCTACAGCAATCCCAAGATGGACGAGTTGCTCGACCAGGCCCGGAGCGAGGGCGATCAAGCCAAGCGCAAAGCGTTGTACGCGCAGGTGACGCGGCTCGCCGCCGAGGACGCTCCGTACATCTGGCTCCACCACGACGCCGAGGTGAAGGTGTGGAGCGAGCACGTCAAAGGGTTCGAGCACATCTCGGACGGCATGATGCGGTTCAAAGGGGTCTGGCTCGACAAGCGCTGAACGCGCGTGATCCAGTTCCTCGCCCGCCGGCTGCTCGCGACGGTGCCGCTGCTGTTCTTCGTGAGCCTCGTGGTCTTCTCCTTCGTGCACGTCCTGCCCGGCGACCCGGCCGTCTTGTTCCTCGGCGAGGAAGCGACGCCGGAGACGCTGGCCAAGTTCCGCACTCGACTCGGCTTCGACCGGCCTCTGGTGACCCAATACGTCGAGTGGCTCGGCCGTGCGCTCCGCGGTGACCTGGGCCGGTCACTGCGGACCAATCAGCCGGTGACCGAGGCGATCCTGCAACGGCTGCCGGTGACGCTCGAGCTGCTCGGGGCAGCGCTCGCCGTGTCGCTGGCGATCGCCATCCCGGCCGGCATCGTCTCGGCCGTGAAACGAAATTCCGGAGTCGACCTGGCCTCGACAGTGTTCGCATTGATCGGGTTCTCGCTACCGAACTTCTGGCTGGGCTTGATCCTGATCTACGTCTTCGCCCTGCTCTTGCGCTGGTTGCCGCCCTCGGGCTTCGCGCCGTTGCCCGCTCTCGCCGACAACGCGCGATCGCTGATCCTGCCCGCGCTCACGCTGGGCACTGCGCTGGCCGCGCTGATCACCCGCCAGCTCCGCTCGGGAATGCTCGAAGTGCTGCGCCAGGACTACGTGCGCACGGCGCAGGCCAAGGGCCTCGGCCAGGGAGTGGTCGTTGCCAAGCACGCCCTCAAGAACGCGCTCATCGCCGTCGTCACCGTGATCGGACTCCAGATCGGCGGCCTCCTCGGCAACACCATCATCACCGAGTCGCTCTTTGCCCTGCCCGGCGTCGGCCGGCTGATGATCGACGCCGTCTTCAGCCGGGATTTCTTCATCGTCCAGGGCGTGGTGCTCTTCCTCGCCGTCGGCTACGTCCTGTCGAACCTGATCGTGGACGTCCTCTACTCCTATCTCGATCCGCGCATCCGGCTCGGCTGATGGATCCGGCCAGCCTGCGCGCGATCGCGCTCCGCCAGTTCCGCCGCAGTTGGGTGGGCCAGGTCGGCGCCGCCCTGGTCGTCCTGTTCCTGATCGTGACGGCGCTGGCGCCGCTGCTGGCACCGTACGATCCCATCGCCACCGACTTCGCCAACGTGCTGTCGCCGCCGACGCGCGCCCATCCACTCGGCACCGACGACATCGGCCGCGACATCCTGAGTCGCGTCATCCACGGCAGTCGGGTGTCGCTCCAGGCCGGGCTGTTCACGGTGGCGGTCGCGCTCACGGTGGGGTTGCCGCTGGGACTGATCGCCGGGTTTCGCGGCGGCCGCGTGGACGACCTGATCATGCGCGGCATCGAGGTGATCCTTTCGTTTCCCACGCTGGTGCTGGCGCTCGGGATCACGGCCGTTCTCGGCCCCAGGTTGATCCACGCGCTGTTCGCGATCGGCATCGTCTTCGTGCCTCACTTCGCCCGATTGATCCGCGGTCAGGTGCTGACCGTCAAAGAAAACGATTTCATTGCGGCCGCCCACGCGCTCGGCGCCTCCGACGCCCGCGTCATGGGGAGACACGTGCTGCCCAACTGCCTGGCTCCGATCCTCGTCCAGTCGTCCTTTTCCATCGCCTTCGCCATCCTCACGGAAGCCGCGCTGTCGTTCCTCGGCCTCGGCACCCAGCCTCCCACCCCGTCGTGGGGCATCATGCTGGCCATGGGCCGCGGTTACCTCGAGCAGGCGCCGTGGCTCGGCGCCTTTCCGGGCCTGGCCATCTTCCTCACCGTGCTCGGCTTCAACCTGCTGGGCGATGGCATCCGGGATGCCCTCGATCCCCGCTTGAAATCGTAAGTCCCCTCCGGGTTCTCGTGTGGCGTGCCGATCACCCCGGGGATGAGGACTCTGTCCATACGCGAGCTGAGACACGTGGCGCTGGCCGCCCTGCTCGTGGCGGCGCACCCGATCGGCGCCGCCGCTCAGTCGTCGTTGACGGGCGTCGTCACGATTCTGCAGGGCAGCGTGACTGCCACGAGGCCGTCGGTGCCCGAGCCGATCCCGCTCCAGCTCCGCGACGGGATCTTCGCCGACGAGTGGATCGCGACCGGCGAGAACGCGTTCGCGCGGATCCTGCTGGGCGGCAAGGCGATCGTCACGCTGCAGCAGCGCTCGAACCTCCAGATCTCGGAGGAGCTCGCCACCTCGACGCTCGTCGTGACCGACGGACGGATCGCGGTGGCCGTCGCTCGTGAGCTCACGAAGACGGGGGAGCTGATCGAGATCAAGACGCCGACGGCGCTCGCAGCCAGCCGGGGCGCGGTCGTGATCACCGGCGTTTCGAAGGGCGTGACGACCTTTACCGTGGTCCGCGGTCTCGTGGACGTGGCTCGCATCGATCCGCTCTCGAATCGCCCGATCGGTCCGCGCATCATGCTCAGAGCCCAGCAAGAGGTGACGATTCCGGCGACGGGCTTGCTGAAGCCGCTGCCTGTGAAGGCGGGCACCGTTCAACGGCTCGACACCGAGTTTCAGCTCGGCGACATGGATGCTCTGCCCGGCTCGGTCCTGGCACCGCTGCCGGCGGGCCCGACACAGGTGACGGGCAAGCATCGCGCGCGGCCACCCTCGAAGCGCCTGCCCTAAGCTCCGCGTAAATTCCACAATCGCCGGAGGCGTGGCTCCCCGGCACCTCCCTTGCTCAGTCTCGGCGGAGGGAGGCGGGCATGAATTCACTGCGAACCGGGATCTCACCGGCGCTGGTCGCCGTCGGTGTCTGGGTCGGCGATCGCGCATGGGCTCAGAACGCATCGAACACGCCGGCGCCTTCGCCAGCGACGACGCCGGGGGACGGCGGAGGCACCGCCATCGCCGCGGTCATCGTCGTGGCCGGGCTGCTCGTCGTCATTGGCCTCGCCGTGAAGCTCTTCGACGTCAAGCGCAAGCGAGAGTCGGAGGCGGTGCAGCTCCAGGCCCAACTCTCCGACGCGCTCTTGCGTGAGCCCTCACTCGCGGGTCTGCCGTTGACGCCGACCGTCCACGTCCCGATGTGGACGGGCACGCCGGCGACGATCGATGTCACGGGCCAGGTCCCGAGGCCCGAGCTGAAGGACCTCGCCCTTCGTCTCGTGAGCGACGAGGCCTCGCGCATTCGCTCGGACATCAAGATCGTCGACCGTCTGTCCATCGTGCCCACCGCGGCCCAGGCCGCGTGACGCTCTCGTCGTCGGCCGCGCCCGCGAGGGCGGTGTATACTGGCGTGGCTTTGCCGTTGGAGAGGTGGCCGAGTCGGCCGAAGGCAGCCGCCTGCTAAGCGGTTACAGGGCCAAAAGCTCTGTCCAGGGTTCGAATCCCTGCCTCTCCGCCAAACCGCGCCCTTAGCTCAGGTGGACAGAGCGTCGGACTACGAATCCGAAGGCCAGAGGTTCGAATCCTCTAGGGCGCACCACCCCTCTACGGACGAAGCGTTGATGCGCGAAGCGCTGGAGGAAGCGCGTCTCGGCCTGACGGCCGGCGAAGTGCCGGTCGGCGCCGTCGTGGTGATCGACGGTGCTGTGGTCGCCCGCGCGCACAATGCACCGATCTCGCTGAGTGACCCGACCGCGCATGCCGAGGTTCTCGCGCTGCGGGAGGCGGCGAGCAAGACGGGAAATTACCGGTTGACGTCGGCCACGCTCTACGCCACGGTCGAGCCGTGCGCGATGTGCAGTGGCGCAGCGCTCCACGCGCGCGTCGCGCGGGTGGTGTTCGGGGCATCTGATCCGAAGGCGGGGGCGATGGGTTCGCTCTATTGCCTCCACGACGATCCCCGGCTCAATCATCGGATGGCGGTGACCGGCGGCGTGCTCGCCGAGGAAAGCGCGAAGCTCTTGAGCGCATTCTTCGAGTCGCGGCGAGCGCCCCACTCTTCAGCGTAGCGCTCTTCGAGCCACCTTGAGTCGCCGAGCGGCGGGACGGCCGTGTCGGCGTACCATCTGGACCGCCGGTTGGGCCAGGAACGACCGATGCAGGTCGGCGTCGTCCTTTAGTGACGCGGCGAGCCGATCGAGGACAGCGGCGCTCCTCGTCCAGTAAGCGTCCGCTTTCACCCGGTGGCCACGCGCCAGCTCGACACGGGCGGCAGTCGCGCAGACTCTCCACTCCGCCAAGGGAACTTCGTATCCGTCGACCGCGTCGAGCGCCTCTGCCAGCTCGCGCCTGGCGGCGGGCAAATCTCGCCGGGCGAGCGCAGTCCAGGCGAGCGCCTGGTGGCCGAGCGCCAGGTACGTCCGCTCGCCAGACGTCGCCGCGAGCCGACACAGCTCCTGCATCTGCTCGCGCGCGCGTCCGAGCTGCCCCCGCGCGAGCCAGTACTGGCCGAGCCCCAGGCGCAGCGGCATCAGGAGAATCGAGCGCATCAGCGTGGACTGCGCGGTCACTTCCTGGAACGCCCGCAGCGCTGCGGCGTGCCTCTTCGAGCCCAGGTGAGCGAATCCCAGGACGATCGAGCCCAGAAGCTGATCCATTTGGATCTCAGCGCCCGGCGACCGCTCTTGCTCGCAGAGCGCCCGCGCGCTCGCGAAATTCCCCACGTGCGTGAGCAACCACGCGGTCTGAAAGCGGAACCCTCGCGCCCAGAGGCGATGCCCGTTTCGCTCCGCCATCTGGAGTCCGTCGCGGAGGACACCGCGTAACTCCTGCCATTCACCGAGGTGCAGCAGTGCCCACGCGCGGTGGAACTGGCACGTCATGTAGTGATACGCGTCGCTCACCTCCAGCGCCAGCCGCAGGCCCTCTTCCGCGGTACGACACGCCGCCCGGTAGTCCGCCTGGTAACTTCGCAGATGAGCGTAGCGGCCGACGTGCAGGCTCAGCAGCCTCCGCGCCCCGGCGCGCCGCACGGCGTCGATGGCGAGGCGACAGGCCTCGGCGTCCTCGTCCCGCCAACCGCACAGCAGGATGCGCTGGCAGCCGACGAACCCGCGAACGTGCGCCCGCAGCGCTTCGTCGGGCAGGCCGGGCGCGAGCACGAGCGCCTGCTCGACGGCCGCCAGGCTCCGGTCTCGATCGATCCACGAGAGCGCGCCGCCGAGCTCCAGAAGCGCCCGCGCTTCCACGTCGGCGCGGCCTTGCTCTCGCGCGTAGCGAGCGAGAGCCTCGAAGCCTTCGACCGTCGCCCTCACGTCGCCCATGGCTCGGCGGACTTGTCCGAGCTGCTCGAGGAGGGCGAGGCGTCCGGCGACGCGTTCGGCTTCGGGAAGCCGTTCGACGAGATCGAGGGCGCGTCCGACGTAGCCGGCCGCCTCGGAGTTCGCGTTCCGCCGGGTCGCGGTGTCGGCCGCCTCCGCCAGGTGGCGCACGGCTCGTCGGTCCGCGCCAGCCTGCTCGAAGTGCGCCGCGAGCTCTGCGGCGATGTCACGCGCCCGGTCGCCGTAGGCCACTTCTTCCCGTTCGCCGATCGACTGGTGGAGCTCGCGACGCCGCGCGGGAGAGATGCCTTCGTAGAGTGCGTTTCGGTGCAGCGCGTGCACGAACCGATAGCGCGAGGCCACAGTCCCGTCCGGCCACTCGCCGGCGCCGAGCGAGCGGATGAAGAGGTAACGATGCGCCAGCTCGTCGCAGCTCTCCTCCACCTTGGCGGGCGCCCGCTGGAGGGCCGCGGCCACCGACGCCGCCGAGAACTCCATGCCGGCAACGCTTCCCGCGGCCAAGACTTGTCGCTCATCCTCTCCGAGCTGGCGCACGCGCCGCTCGATCATCTCGCGAAGGTTTTCCGGAACGCCGACCTCGACCTCCTCCAGCACCGCGTGCAGCTCCCACCGTCCGTCGCGCATGACGATGAGCCCGCGCGCGACAAGGTCCTCGACGACGCTCACCATGAACAGGGGATTGCCCTCGGTTCGCCGGTTGATGACGCGCGCGAGCTCGGCTGGAAACGCGTGGCCCGCGAAGCGCTCCCTCAGGTAGTCGGCGACCTGCGCCTCGCTCAGTGGCTCCAGCGAGAGCTCCTGGGAGCACCCCCGCGTGTGCAGCTCGAGTCTGACGTGCTCGAGGGGGTGCTGGCTCCCAATTACATCGACCGGACGGTAGGTGCCGATCAGGAGCAGCCGCGCGGGCTCCTGCCGCCGAGCGAGCAGCGAGACCAGATCGACCGTCGCCGTGTCACTCCAGTGCAGGTCCTCGAGCACGAGCACCAGAGGCGCCTCCGCGGTCAGCGCTTCGACCGCCTCCGCCATCTCGCGCAGCATCCGCTCGCGCGTGGCCCCCAGGAGCTCTCGCTGCAGAGCGTCCCGGTCCGTGCGGTCGAGGAGCCACGGCATCTGCGCGAGCCAGGTGGGCGCGTGCTTGCGCAGGAGGGTGACCAACCAGTCGCCCCCGCCCTCGCGGCAGAGGCGGCCGAAGGCATCCAGCACGGGCAGATAGGGCTCCGGCGCCCCGTACGTCTCGACACACTGGCCGTGCGCGATCCACACGCGCGGATCGATGGTCACGCGCTCGAGAAAGGTCCCGACGACCCCTGTCTTGCCGATGCCCGGCTCACCGGTCACGAAGACGATCTGGCGTGTCCCGCGCCACGCCGCTTCGATTCCTCTCTGGAGGCGGTCGAGCGCGGGCTCGCGGCCGACGAGGTGGGCCGGGCCGCGGTATCGGAAGCCGCCGCCGGTGGGAGTGGACCCGACCGGCGATCGCTCGGACGCCCCGTCTCTCTCTGGCCTGGGCTCGGAGTCGGTGACGCCGGCGATGAATCGATATCCGCGGCGGTGAACCGTCGCCACGAAGCGCGGCGCGCCGACTCGATCGCCGAGGGCCCTCCGGATCTCGCGCACGCAGACCTTGAGCACGGCATCCCCCACCACCGTCTCCGGCCACAGGCTCTCGAGGAGGAAGTCCTTCGTGACGAGTTGCCCGTGGCGCTCGGCGAGACACTGCAGTACGGCAAAGGCCTTCGGCGTCAGGCGAACCGCCTTCGTCCCGCGCCACAGACACGCATCGTCCCGATCGAGCCGAAACGGAGGGAACCGGAGCTGTCGCGACCGTCTCACTTCCATTAGCACGCTCTTACCGAACTCTTACCGCGTGATTATGACCCGCCGATCGCGCCGTGCCTAAGCTGACGGCGCGATGAAGGGACCAGCCGCCAAGAGACTACCACCGGCGAGTGCAACTCGCCGCCCGCTGCGCCGTTCGTCGTCCAGTGCCCGGAGCAAGCGCGGGCGAGCAACGACGTCTTCCGGCCGTTCAAACGCCACGAGGGAAGGGGGATGCAGGTCCGAACAGGAAATCTCAGTCGAGTCGTGCAACTCCACACGTGTGAGAGGAGAGAGGTCATGCCGTTGACGCATAGCTACCGAATGTTGGCTCATACAGGAATCAGGTCCGCAGTGCTCCTGGCCCTCGGCCTATTGCTCGTCGCGTGGCCGGGACCGGCGACAGCGAGAGAGGAGGGCCACGCGAGAGAGGAGGGTCGCGCGAGAGAGGTTGAGGGCGACCGCCATGAGCAGGAGAAACCGGAGAAGCTCGCTTTTGACATGGTCGTCGCGGCCGGGGCACAGCGCTGCCTGCCGAATGCGGCCGGGCACGTGTCGATCCAAGCGGCGGGACAGAACCAACGTATGCAGGTGAAGGTAGAGGGTCTGCCGCCGCATCGAGTGTTCACGCTCTTCGTGCTGCAGGTCCCAACGGGGCCCTTCGGCCTCTCCTGGTATCAGGGCGACATCGAGACCGATGAGGAGGGGGAGGGCAGTAGAGACTTTTTGGGCATCTTCAGCAGCGAGACCTTCGTCATCGCTCAGGCTGTTCGCCCAGCACCTCAGACGCACCCCGGCGTCGATGCGCTGACGAATCCCGACACCGCACCGGTGCACATGTACCATCTCGGGATGTGGTTCAGTGACCCTGGAGATGCCGTGGCGGCAGGATGCTCAAACGGCACGACGCCCTTCGACGGTGATCACGTTGCGGGCATCCAGGTGCTGAACACCAGCAATTTCCCTGACACCGCCGGCCCGCTCGGGCAATTCGAGTGACGCGCGGCGTACGCATCCAGGAAGTGAGACAGGGGGCGGCACCGGCCGCCCCCACGACTCGCGACGATCTCTCACAGTTCTGGCCACTCTCTGCGCAGTCGCCCAGGACGATGACGCTGGTCGTATCGACGGCGTGACGTAGCACGCGCTCCGCGCCACACGTTCGCTTCGCGTCTCGTCGCTGCTGCGGTAGACTTGCGAACGGTCCAAGCGCTGGGCGGCTGGCCACCATTGAGCATGGTTCAGTGGTCCCCGCACCTGTCGCCCGGGACACTGGGTAGAAGCCGTCGAGAAAATCGCACCGGCGCCCGCCATGGTCGCCCCGAGCACCGTGAGCGCTGTGGAATTTCGACAAGACTGAGACTCCGCAGTTGGAGGCATTCGGCGCGAACAGTGAGATACGGGATAAACTGCTGACGATACTGGCGCGGAGGGGTGGCCGAGCCCGGTTGAAGGCGTCCGACTCGAAATCGGATAGGGGCCCAGAAGGTCCCTCGGGGGTTCAAATCCTCTCCCCTCCGCCAAATTTTCCGCTCGGACGGCATCGGCGTCAGAGATTGCATGCGGAGGGGTGACCGAGCGGCCGAAGGTGCGGCACTGGAAATGCCGTGCACGGGTAACCCCTGTGCCGCGGGTTCAAATCCCGCCCCCTCCGCCAACTTCGTCTTCGACGTGGCCGTGCTAGACGGGGAGGTAGCGGTGCCCTGTTGCCCGCAATCCGCTCTAGCGGGGTCGAATCCCCTCTCGAGGGCGGGCCGTGTTGAGTGAGCCTCGGCGAGCGGCGTTGAAGGCTGGGCCCCACGCAACGAGAATCGTCGAACCCCGCCAGGCCCGGAAGGGAGCAACGGTAAGGCGACCCTCTCGTGTGCCGTGGGAGTACCTGGCCGGAGCCGTCTCCACGGGGAGATCGCAGGACGGTTCGATCGAAGGAGGGTGCACGGCCACTTTGTATCGGAGCGTGAGGCCGGCGTGAACCGAAGGTGGCGAGTGATGGGTACGCCGGGGTTCCGCTGTATCGGAGCGTGAGGCCGGCGTGAACCGAAGGTGGCGAGTGATGGGTGCACGGGGTTCCGCTGTATCGGAGCGCGGGGCCGGCTTGAGCCGAGGGTGGCGAGCGATAGATGCGCGGGGCTCCGGACGTGGAGTCGATTGGTGAGGTATTGCCGGTGAGTTATCAGGTGCTCGCACGGAAGTGGCGGCCGCAGACGTTCGAGGCGGTCGTCGGCCAGGACGCGATCACGCGGACACTGAAGAACGCGCTCGTCTCCGGCCGCATCGCCCACGCCTACCTCTTCGCCGGGCCGCGTGGCATCGGCAAGACGACGACCGCGCGCCTGCTCGCCAAGGCGCTGTTGTGTCCTGAACGGTCGGGCCCCGAGGCGTGCGGCACGTGCACGGTGTGCGTCGAGGCCCAGGCCGGGACGCTCGTGGACATCGTCGAAATCGACGCGGCGTCGAATCGCAAGATCGACGACGTGCGGGCCATCCGGGAGAACGTCAAGTACGCCCCGGCGCGCGGCCGCTACAAGGTCTACATCATCGACGAGGTCCATCAGTTGACGGCCGACTCGTTCGATGCGCTGCTGAAGACGCTCGAGGAGCCGCCGGCGCACGTCATCTTCATCCTGGCCACGACCGACCCACGCGAGTTGCCGCCGACGATTCTCTCTCGCGTGCAGCGCTTCGACTTCCGTCCCATCGCGCCCGACATGCTGGTGAAAAGCCTCGAACGCATCTTGCGGGACGAGAAGATCCCGTTCGAGGCCGCGGTGCTGCCCGTGGTTGTTCGAGCGGCCGAGGGCTCGCTGCGGGACGCCCTGTCGTTGCTGGACACGGCCATCGCGTACGGCGGAGGTCAGCTGGAGGCGGCGACGGTGGCCCAGCTCCTCGGCGCCACCGCGCCCGAGGCCGTGCGCGCGTTCTGTGAGGCGCTCATCGGCCACGACACGCCGGCGGCGCTCGAGGCCGTCGACCACGCAGCGCGTGAGGGCGAGGACCTCGGCGCATTCGTGCGTGACGCGATCGAGCTGCTGCGCCGCGTGCTCGTGCTCAAGGCCGCCCCGAGCGCGCAGCTCGCCGAGCTGACCGCCACCGAAGCCAACGCGTTGCGCAAGCTCGGCGAGACCGCGAGCGTCGACGAGATCCTCTACGTGCTGAAGAGCTTCGTCGATACCGACGCGCTGATGCGTGAGTCGCCGCACCCGCGGGTGGAGCTCGAGATGGCGGCGGTCAAGGCGACCCGCCGGCCGGTCCCGCAGGCGCTCGACGACGTGCTGCGCCGCATCGACGAGGCTCAGGCGCGGCTCGCCCAGACACCGGTGACCGGAGCGGCGCCGGCTGCGGTTCAGGAAAACCTGCTCGCGCCGGTCGAGACCCGCCCGAGCTCGCGGCCGGCGGCACCGACCACCACCGCTGCCGTCTCGACCCCGCGGCCAGCGCCGCCTCCGCCCACCAGCGCAGCGTCACCCGCCAGCCCAACGCCGCCCGCCGCAACACCCGTGACACCACCAGCGTCAGACCTCGTCACCGTCTGGCAGCGCGTCGTGGATGAGGTCATGGCGAAAAAGCCGATGCTGGGCTCGGTGCTGGCTCAGGCGAGGCCGGTCGAGGTTCGCGACGGCGATCTCGTGATCGCGGTGAGCGGCAATCACTTCCACCGTGAAATGCTCGGCGATCGCGCCAACCGCGATCTCGTGCAGGCGGCGGCGCGCCGTCAGATCGCCAGCGTCGAGCGGGTCGTCGTCGCCGAGGACGATGCGGCAGCCGGCGGAGTGAGGGATCATCCGGCCGTACGGGCGATCGTCGCGGAACTCGAAGGCGAGGTGGTCGCGGTCCGCCGGCGGCCGCCGGAAGGAGAAGGCCAGTGAAAGGCTTCGGCAACTTGATGAGGGAGGCTCAGCGGCTCCAGCAGCAGATGGCGGCCGTCCAGGAGGAGGTCGCCCAGAAGAAGGTGCAGGCCACGGCGGGCGGGGGCATGGTGACGGTCGAGGCCAACGGCAAGCAGGAGATCGTCTCCATCAAGATCGACCCCGAGGTCATCAACAAGGACGACGCTCAGATGCTGGAAGACCTGGTGCTCGCCGCCAGCAACGAGGCGCTTCGGAAGGCGCGCGAGCTGGTCCAACAGGAGCTCGGAAAGCTCACCGGCGGCTTGAAGATCCCGGGCCTGGGGCTCTAGGCCCCGCACGTTGGCGCACTACCCGGAGCCCGTCGCCCGGCTGATCGAGGCCCTCCAGCGTCTGCCCGGGATCGGGCCCAAGACGGCCCAGCGCCTGACGTTCTTCCTGCTCAAGCGGCCCGTCGAGGAGGTGCGCGAGCTGTCCGAGGCCCTCGTCGCCGTCAAGGACCGCATCGTCTACTGCCAGACGTGCTTCAACGTCACCGATGAGGACCCCTGCCGCATCTGTCGCGATCCTGGACGCGACTCGCGCCTCATCTGCGTCGTGGAGGAGCCGAACGATCTCCTGGCCATGGAACGGACCGGCGAGTTTCGCGGCCGATATCACGTCCTGCTGGGCGCGCTGTCGCCCCTGGACGGTATCGGGCCCGAAGATCTCAAGGTGCGCGAGCTGCTGGCACGCCTGGACACCGGCGCCGACACTGCCGAGGTGATCCTGGCGACCAATCCCAACGTCGAGGGCGAGGCGACCGCGCTGTATCTGGCGAAGCTGCTGCGCCCCCTCGGCGTGAAGGTCACCCGCATCGCGCGAGGCCTGCCCGTCGGGGGCGATCTCGAGTACGCCGATCAGGTCACGCTGTCCAAAGCGTTGGAGGGGCGCCGCGAGATAAGTTAGGATTCATCGAGTATCCGTCGCCGTCACTCCCCGGTAGCTCAGTCGGTAGAGCGGGTGACTGTTAATGGATGGCCGGCTAACCGCCGGCCATCTCGTCTTTCTGCGCACTTCCGTGCAAGTGCTCGATGCGCTTCGCCGTTCGCGCACCGATCGTGCACGACACAGACGTACTCAGCCGACGCTCGCGCACTGAAGGTCACGATGTTTGCCGGGGTCGAATCGCACAAAATCGCACACGCTAATCGGGCCGCCGGCGCAGGCAGAGCGGACAGCGGGGCGGCCGATCCTCCTCGACGATCAAGCAGCACAGGTGGATGACCGCCGGGCGAGCGCCCCGACGCTGCGGCGCGTGGCTCGGCGACCGATGGCGCGGCAGCACGGAAGACGCCCGCCGGCGGGTCAGGGCCATGACTCAGTCCAGCGGTTCGCGTGGTACGTGGGGCTCGCCCTCATGGCGGCGCTCGAGGTGATCGACTGGCCGGTGGCGATCGTCATCGGCGTCGGTCATGAGATTGGCCACAGAGCTCGCCCCCGCGCCGTGCGGGAACTGGCGGGAGGGATCGAGGCGGCCGGCTAAGGACGTGCCCGCCAATAGCCTGCGAAAGCCGACCCTAGCGCCCCCCTTGTGACAGGCGATGGTAGCCGGCCCATGCCGGAAGCCGTCTGGCCGAGGAGCGCGGCTTGGTAACTCTCGGCCGCTTCCGTGGAGGCGGTCGATCAGAACGCCAGGCGCTGTACACGGGCCGCGCCGGGCGGCGGTCGCCGACCGGTGTGCGCCAGAAGGCTAAAGGGCCGGGTGGGAGTAGGCGCCTCGGCAGCGCGGATCAGCGGTAGACTAACCGTCCGATGCAGTCCGTTTCGTAAGTTCGTGCACAGACTGAACGCGACTATAGCTCAGCTGGAGAGAGCCTCGGACTTCTAATCGGCCCCGGGGCTGTCGCGCTAGATCACTCGCGCTCACTCAGGATCACGATCCGCGCGTTAATCGCGGGGATTCGTGTCTCTGCTCCCGCCCGCTGTCTAGTCAGCAATGATCCCGAGTGAGCCAGAGTGAGCGTTCGAACTTGAACGCAACTTTGATGGCCGAGCGGGACTCACAACGCCCCGGTGGGCCGAAGTCTCTGAGCGGTCCTCCAGGACTCCACCACAGAGGCTGCTAGTTTGTCACCGAGCGGGCGTCCCCGCCCCGGGCGATGCCGCAGCGTCCACTGGATCGCTACGCTCCCTGCCCGGCCCGGGCAACCCGACGGTCGTCAACGTCGGTTCAATACCGTGTCGGCTACCTGCTGACGGTGGCCGGAGTGGAGCGCAAGAGGCCTGGCGGCCTCCACTGTCCCGGGAACAACGTGCAGCGCGGCGGTCTGCAGCGCTTCGCGGATCGTTGCCACCGTAAAGCGGCGGACGCGATAGACCTTGAGCACCGCCGCCACGGTCTTCGCGGATAGGCGCTGGGCGTGGGCCGGGGTCGGAGCGCGATCAAGCAGCGCCCAGAACCACGGGTCGTCCGCAGCCGGGCACAGGGTGAGGGGCTGGGGAAAGAAACGGTGCAGTTGCTCCCGCAGTCGGTTGCTGAGTCGCCGAAGCTCCTCCCCCAAGTCGTCCTCGACGCGCGACAGCTCGCGAAGCTCTACGACGCGCGGGTGATCGGGCTGCACGCGCCGGAAGGCCGGGCGATCGGTTCGCAAAGAATCGGCGAGAACGAAGGCGTCGCGTCGGTCATCCTTGGCCCCGGCGACGGTGTGCCGGTCGCGAAAGCGATCGAGCTGCTTGGGATTCAGCGAGAACACATGAATGCCGTGTTCGAGCAACGTCTCGACGACAGCGCCGCGCGGCACTTCGATGGCGACAGCGATGCGGCCGGGCTCCGAGGGAGCCAGAGTCATGAGCTCGTCGGCCAGGTCGTTGAGGGCCAGGCCGGTGTGAGGAACGCTCCGCTCGGCGATACGTCGGCGCTCGCGATCGAGAACGCACACCACATGCGTCGCGCTTCCCCAATCCACACCCACGAAGAACTGATACTCCGGCTCTAACATGAAGCCTCCTTTTACGTCACCAGCCAGCCGTGGTGCCACGTCATCCCTGTACTGGCGCTCGAGAGGCGCGACTCCCCACCGGATGTCCACCACGACTTCCTCGCTGGGGCGCAGTCCATTGCAGGTGCTGTGTGCGCACAGGTATTCCCGGGCACTCCCAGCGAGGTGGCCGTGACCCGGGCATGGTACAGGGTGTTCCCGGCGACGCGGTTCTACGTCGACCGGGCCACGGGTCAGCGCCGGCGCCATCATCTGCACGAGTCGGTCATCCAGCGTGCCGTCCGCGAGGCCGTGCTCAAGACCGCCCTGGCGAAGAAGGCGACGTGTCACACCTTCCGGCACTCCTTTGCGACGCACCTGTTGGAGGACGGGCACGACATCCGCACCGTTCAGGAGCTGCTGGGCCACCGGGATGTGAGCACGACGATGATCTACACCCATGTCCTGAACCGTGGCCCGGCAGCCGTGCGGAGCCCGGCGGACCGGATGTTCCCCTCATGACACAACCGGCGCTACACCGCGGCGCCACGCAGGATAGCAAGGGCACCGCCGTTAACGGCATTGCTCTCCCACCCCGCGATTTCCAAGCGAAATCCAGCGCATCTGTGTTCACGTATGTCCGGCGCTACACTGCACCGGGCGCAGCGTTCACCGTGTTACGTGGTTCAAGATAGATATAGTTGAACTAAACCGCTGACGCGGTAGCTCAGACACCGACTCCGATCACTCGCGTTCGTCGTTCTGCTGATCCACCGCGTTCACCACCGTCACTGTTGCGCGCCGCTCCGTCGACGCACCATCACCTCCTTGCCGTTCATCACGCCAGGGAGGTGTCCCATGAGCGAGCTCCGAGACCGAATGATTCGCGATATGACCGTGCGTGGTTTCGCCCGGCGCACTCATTCGGCGTATATCACCGCCGTGGTGCGATTGGCGAAGCACTACCGGCGATCGCCGGACCAGATCACCAGCGATGAGGTGCAAACCTATCTCGCCCACTTGATCCACGAGCGGAAGCTGTCCTGGAGCACGTGCAGTCAAGCGGCCAACGCCTTCCGATTCCTCTATCACGTGACGCTCGGCCAGCCGCGGACCGACTTTCACGTGCCCCTCCCGAAGCAGCCGCAGAAATTGCCGGAGATCCTGAGCCGGGAAGAGGTGTGGCGGTTGCTCACCGTGCCGCCGCATCCTCGCCATCGGCTTTTGCTCACCACCGTCTATGCCGCAGGCCTGCGCGTCAGCGAGGCGATCGCGCTCAAGGTGGCGGACATCGACGCCGACCGCATGACCATTCGGATCACGCAGGGCAAGGGCGCCAAGGACCGCTACGTGCCGCTCGCCGCGCGTCTCCTTCAGGACCTCCGCGCGTACTGGAAGGGCGCGCCCCCAGGCGTCTGGCTCTTCGCCAATCGCCAGGGCACCCGCCCGATCGACGTCACGGTCGCCCAGAAGATTTACACGATGGCGAAACTCCGGGCCGGCATCCACAAGCAGGGCGGCATCCACGCCTTGCGCCACGCCTTCGCGACCCACCTGCTCGAAGCCGGCGTCGACCTGCACACCGTGCAGCGGCTGCTCGGCCACCGCCAGATCTCGACGACGATGCGGTACTTCCATCTGAGCCAGGGGCGGCTCGTGGGCACGCGCTCCCCCCTGGATCTCCCCAAACCGCTCGGCCTCGCGTAGTCGATGCCCGCGGCGTGGGCGCCCAACGGGGTGCCGCGCGCGAGGCGGAGCCCGGCGGTGGAGGTCGCCCACATCTTCCGCACCCACGGAGCGGCGTATCGCCATACGCACGCGCTGTCCCGCGCGCAGCGTCGCGCGATGCAGGCGATCGAGACGTGCCGCACCGCCGCCCTCGGCGGCCATCGGGAGACGTGCGACACGTGCGGGGCCGAGCGCATCGCCTACAATTCCTGCCGGAACCGCCACTGCCCGAAGTGCCAGACGCTGGCGAAAGAGCGCTGGCTCGCCGCCCGGCGCGCCGAGCTGCTCCCCGTCGAGTATTTCCACGTCGTGTTCACGCTGCCGCACGCCCTGAACCAGCTCGCGCAAGGCAATCCCCGTCTCGTCTACACGCTGCTCTTCCGCGCCGTCGCGGCCACGCTCACCACCTTCGCCCGCGATCCGCGCCATCTCGGTGGGGATCTCGGCGGCACGGCGATTCTGCACACCTGGGGCCAGAATCTCTCCCAGCACCTGCATCTGCACTGTGTCGTGACCGGCGGCGCGCTCACCCAGGACGGCGCGCGCTGGATGGCCGCCCCGCCCGGCTTTCTTTTCCACGTCCGCGCCCTCGCCCGGGTTTTCCGCGGCAAGTACCTGCAGGCGCTTCACCGCGCCTTCATCACCGGCAAGCTCCGCTTCGCCGGCTCGCTCGCCTCTCTGGCTGAGCCAGAGGCCTTCGCGACCTGGCTCCGGGAACTTCGGCAGCATGACTGGATCGTGTACGCCAAACGGCCGTTCGCCGGGCCGACGCAGCTCCTCGAGTACCTCGGTCGGTACACCCACCGCGTCGCGATCTCCAACGAGCGGCTCGTCGGCACACCGAGGGCGTCGTGCGCTTCCGCTGGAGAGACTACGCCGACGGCGACCGCATGAAGATCATGACGCTCACGGCCGAGGAATTCATCCGTCGCTTTCTCCTTCACGTCGTCCCGGACGGCTTTGTCCGCATTCGCCACTTCGGCTTCCTCGCCAACCGCTCCCGTCGTGCCAAGCTCGCGCGGTGCCGGGACCTCCTCGCCCAGCCCCCAGCACCGCTCGCTCCCCCGACCGAATCCGTGTCCGCGCTCATGCTCCGGCTGACCGGGATCGACATCGAACGCTGTCCCGTCTGCCAGCAAGGCCGGCTGCGCGTCACCGAGATCCTCGTCCCGACGTCCCCGCCCACGCGATGCGTCCCAGTCGTGGACACGTCGTGATCGCGCCTTCGCCGGCCCGCGCCCGTCCGCCCGATCCTCCATCAAGATCCTGCGCGACCTGTCTGCTCCGCGCTCGGCGGCCCTCGCCCGCTCGCCTCGGCCCCAGAGCGCGGACCGCCAATCGGCCGCCCGCCCACAGCGCCACCCTCTGGTGGTGGCGGCGCCGACAACCCTGAAGCGTCTTCCGCACCGCCCACGCCCGCTCTAGAATCCCCATAGCGGTGACGGGACGGCGGTTTAGTCCAACTGGTTTTATCCGCCATGCTCGACGCACGACGGATAAAAGCCTATTCGTTCGGCGGCAGAGGCACTATCACCACTGGCCAGACTTTTCC
>Ga0209157_1001209_pt1 | contig 21785 bp, 16 predicted proteins | sample GraSoiAngelo_135_FD_185892 | JGI IMG/M metagenome (GOLD analysis project Ga0209157, IMG submission 185892) | Grasslands soil microbial communities from the Angelo Coastal Reserve, California, USA - 14_0929_05_40cm (SPAdes) (version 2) | ecosystem: Environmental > Terrestrial > Soil > Grasslands ...
GTTCCGCGAACGGCCGCCGGGACACGTGATCCAGTGGGCGCGGTTCTTCAAGTTCGTCGAGAGTCGCCTCGACATCCAGCCGAGCCGGAAGATCGACACGAAGCTCGCCTTCGGGCTCAGCATCCTCCCGGAGGCGGTGGCGAAGGAGATCCATGCGCTCGCGGAGCGGGATCTGAAGCGGGGCAAGGCGCTGGGCCTGCCGTCGGGGCAGGCGATTGCGCGCGCCATGGGAATCCCCGAGGACCTCATCCTGCGCGGGGCGCGATTGCGGCCGCTCCCGGACAAGCTCCTGGAAGCGTTCGGCGAAGACACGCCCCTGTTCTTCTACGTCCTCAAGGAGGCCGAGGTCCTCAGTCAGGGCCGGAAGCTCGGGCCCGTCGGTGGTCGGATCGTCGCGGAAGTTCTCATCGGACTGCTCTCGGCAGACCCGGCGTCGTATCTCGCGATCCAACCGACATGGCGACCCAAGGCCGGCGAATTCGGCGCGCCCCGGGACGGCGAGTTCACCGTGGCGGACCTGCTCCGATTCGCGCGGGTCACGATCGGATGAGCTCCGCAAGGGGCCGCGGTTTTCGCTCCTGCGTCTCGCGCTGGGAAGATCGCGCCATCCGCGATCGCGTTTCATGCATCACCGTCCCTCTTTTATCCCTCATTCTCGTTCCCGGTGCCATTCCAATGGAGGGGGCCGGGTTGCGATGCGTGGGGGGCTTCCGGACGAGATACTCCGCTTTTTCCGAGGCGGTGGCGGCCATTCGCTAATTATCAAAGGGGCCCCGGGCGCGGGCAAGAGCATGTTCGCCCTCCAGCTCGCGACGGAGCTCCACGACTCGTTTGCAGCGTTCTATGTGAGCCCTCGCGTCTCGCACGAATCGGTGCTCCGGCAATTTCCCGCAATCGCACCATCCGTGTTGAGGAAAACTCGGGCCCGACCGCCTCCGGCGTCACCGACCACGGTGGTCTGCCCGGCGTGCGGTGCATCGATCGAAGTCACGCCAAAAGAGCGGCCGATGGAAGCGACGTGTTCCGTGTGTGGGAGGACCTCGCGGTTCGCGGCTCGGACCGAACTGAACCGACTCATCGTAAATATCGAAGAGGGCCCTCAACCGCCATCCTTCCCCCTGTACCTTCCAGAGATTGAGATGGCTTACGAGGCCGTCGACGAAAACTTCGCGCGCTATCCCCAGTTGCGGAGTCTGATCCTCATCGACCCGATCGATGCACTCGATGACGACTACGACATTCGTTCGTGGAGACTCGTTACCACGCTCCAGAAAGACTTGGTCGAGAACAGCGGCGCGGGGCTCGTGTATATCGTCAACTCGGTCGGCGAACAGAAGATCGACTATCTCGTCGACGCCGTCGTGACGATGGTTGCGGCCGGCGGTCCGACATCCGAGATTCGGATCCTCGACATCGTGAAACTGCGCGGACGACCCGTTCAGCAGCGCCGGTACTACTTCATGGTCCACCACGGTCGTCTATGGGAGGCCCAGAAGGATTTCTTGGACTGGATGGAGCGCTCCTGAATTCCGAGACAATGGCCCGACCCAAAGTTCTTAGCCAGGCCCTTCCGTTGCGGGCCGCGGTGGGTTGATGTCTCAGATCTGCGCCCGATGCGGCACCGTCAACAAAGACGAATCGCAGTTCTGTCTCTACTGCGGTGGGCCACTCCCGATGCGACCGACAGAACCTCCGAGGCCCGCGGCGCCGGTCCCGCCGCGACCCACTCCTCCGACCCCGCGACCGATGCCCGTGGCTCGCGCGCGAACGCCTGACTTCGTCGGCCTCTTCGGGGTCGCGTTCCTCCTCCTCATCGTTGGGGTGGTCTTCTATCTCAACCAAAACCTGCTCACCGAAATCCGACGTTGGTGGGACCAGATCCTCGCGGGTCGGATCGCGTTCCGGCCGCCGGAAGGGTTGATCATCAGCGCGGCGTGGTTCTGGGGCCTGCTCGGCATCTCGAGTTTCGGCATCGCGTTCCTCCGGTGGACGTTCGCGCGATCCCGAATCCGGACCTTCGGGGCCTTCCTCGACGGGATCGGAATGATTGCGTTTGCGTTCTTCCTGTACCGTTACTCGCTACGGACACTGAGCGGCTCCCTCGTCATTTCCCTCGAGGCCGCCGTCCTCGCTGCCTTGCTGTTCATCTACATCGGATCCGGATTGTACTGGACGTCTGCCAGACGAAGGGCCCTTGTCGCTGCGGCATTTCGCGCGCCGCGCCCGTGACCGGATTCAGGGTCGCACGAGATTGAACGACTCGGGGCCACCGGGTGGGAGGAACTGGCTCCCGCAATCGCACGTCCACACGATCCCCGGCTTGCCAGAGATCTCGATTCGGGTGACCGTGTAGTCGAAGCCGCAACGCTCACAGGACAAGACGACGTAAGGAGCGTCGACGGGACGACGGAGCATCACCGGCCGGTTGGAAACCGCCTCGATCGTCCGGGGCCGTGCCGCCTCCACGGGTCTCCACTTGTGGCGGAACCAGCCCCTGAGTTTGGGAAAACGCCAAGCCTTTCGACGAGCCGTCATCATCGATGCGGCGCTCGTCTGCGGCGCTGCACTTCGCTCAATCCGCCGACCCTGGGTCGTCGGTCCTCCTCCCTTGGTAGGGATATTGTTTTCGTGGCGCATAAAGGTCGACTACCCTTCCCGCCTTTGATAACGAAACCGCGAACGTCATCGTCCATCCAACGTTCGAGATCCCCCCACCTAGGGGATTCGGCCGATGAGCGGTTTTGTACCGACCTTTCCTCACCAAGGAAGCCCGATGGCCTCCGCCAGGAAGCTGTTCAGCGGGTCCATCGACTCGCACGTCTCGAGGAACGACTCGAAGAACTGGGGGCTTGTGACCTGGTTGTCCCGGAACGTTCGTGTCGCGGTGAAGTCCTTCCGCCGCAGGTCCTGGATGAACGGATGGTTCGGGTCGTAGCCCGGCGGCGGTCGTTGCAGGGACTCCCCGTCGATCGACACGCGACTCCGCAACACCTTCTTCCAGGCGTCCGGTTCCTGGACAATCCGGTCGCGGATCCTCTTCAAGATCGGCGCTTCGGGATGCCACACCCCGGATGCGGCCATCGACTCGCCGGAGCGCATGTGGAGGTAGAAGCCCGGGGCCATGTGCTCCGGCCCCACGGCCTTCGAGTGCCAGAAATGGATCCCGACCTCCGTCTTGTAGGGGCTCTTGTCCGGCGAGAACCGGATGTCTCGGTAGATTCGCGAGAGCGAGCCGCCGAAGGGCCGCGCATCCGCGACGATGTACGGGCTGATCTTCTGAAGGGATGCACCCGCGTCCCGGATGAACCGCATACTCGGCTCCTGCACCACGGTTCCGTAGCGCTCCTTGTTCTTCGTGAACCATTCCTTGTTGTTGTTCTTCGCAAGATCCCGGAAGAAAGCGAAGAATTCCGTGGTGAAGTACGTCGACTTCTCACCCATGCGGGGACCTCCCCGCGGGCGTATTCGCTTCCCTCAGTTTGAACGTTCGCTCGCTGGGAAAACCGTGAGGTATCTGCTCGACTCAGCCCGCGGGGCGGAGCTTGTATCAGTAGTGGATCACGCCGGCCTCGGCTCTCACCCACGACTCAGTGCACCTGGATATTGCCTCGGATTAGCTTCCCGGACTGATGGTAGCCGGTCGCCATGAGCTCGATTGAGAACGTGTCCCCGCCCACGCCGGGTTCCGACAGATCCTCGACGACGACCCGGAACTGCGTGAACATCCCATTCACGAACCCGGTGCCCATGATGGTCACCTTCGTTCCGTCGAAGACGACCGAGCTCAGGTGCGCGGATCGGAAGACGGCCGGGGACGACTTGTCCACGTACGCGATCTTGCCGTGCAGCCTCGAGTCCGCGAGGACGGTGAAGCGTCCCTCACCTCCCGAATCCGTTGCGATCGATCCGCCGCCGGTCACGCGCTTGCCGACTCCGGCTCCACCCTTCGTGAGGACGAAGTCGAACGCCGGCGTCGCATCGATGTCCTGGAAGGACGGATCCACGCCGACCTGTCCGAGGCTGAGCGCCGTGACGCTGAACAAGGTGTCCCCCGCGATCGGCAGCCCGATGTGCGCGAGGGGCACGTTGATAACGAAGTCCCCTCTGCTCCGGTCCAGGCTCCCCGTTTCGGTCTGCTCCTCCGGATACAGGATGAGCTTGCAGTTCTGCGGCGTGTTCGTGATGCAGCCGTTGCCCATCGCGCCGGTGGTCGGATCCGCCGACGTCCCGGTCCCGGAGAAAAATGTGGGATCCGCTCCGCCGACGGACTTCGCGCCGGCGTAGAAGAGTCGGTAGCTGGCTTCCCCGCCATCGCCGACGGATAGGAATTGCCATCGAGTCAGCCAGACGAATGCACCGGCGCCCGAGGTGGGCACGAGGCTCTCCGCGTTAGCGACCCGCATCCGCACGCGCAGCGTGTCGGCGTTCGGTTGGCTCAGTTGGAGCGTCGTGAGGTCCGCGGCCGGTTGGTTCACACCGGGGCCCGAGGGGGCATAGTGCGGGAACTGCGCATCGCCCGCGGGGTCCGCGACGGGGTTCGTCGGGACGGTCCGGGAGATCGGCGTCCCGAAGGCGCCCGGTCCCGCGACCTGCTTTGCGGCGAAGTCCGCGGCGCCGTGGTGTTGATTCGTCGTGTCGTCGTACACGATGATGGCAGCTCCGGCCGCGTCGACCGTGACGGCGAAGAAGTCCGCCATGCTGCGGTCCCCGTTGCTCAGTGTGCAGCCGATACCCCCCTGACAGATCTGCCCGAAGTGCATCGGGTGCTCGCTCGCGCGGACCTGGTAGATCGTCGATCGCGGCGGGGACTTGAAGTCGAATCGAACCTGCGCGAAGTACGCGTACCATGGGAACCCTGCGGCTGCTGGACGGTTTGCGAACCAGCTCGGGAACGCGTCCGGATCGCCGCGGACTTCCGTCCCGTACCACACGACGTCCACGATGCCGGAGGCGCCGCCGACGATCCAAGGCCAGACGTTCGTGTTCGACGGATGGCCGTTCACCTGGAGGACCTTAGACCACGTGTCGCCGCCGTCTTTCGATCCGCTGACGTAGACGTTATGATTACTCGCGTCGACCCAGGCGACGTACAAGTTGCCGGCGCGATCAACCGCGGCGTTCGCGAACAGGTCGCCGACCACACCGCCCGGGCTCGTCGGCGCCGCGAGCGCTTTGAAGGAAATCCCAGTCCGGACGCCGGCAGGGACATGGCCGCGGATCACCTCGACATGGTCATCCCGGACGCAGGGGAGATAGAGGTTACGGAGCACCGGGTCGAACTTCGTCTGCCCGCATGTGGCTCCGTCGCCCACCGTAACCGCATCGGCGGCGTTCACAAAGACGAGTCCGCCGGTCGGGTCCCCGAGACCAGTCGAGCCGGGAGACGAGAACACTTCCATCCCGAGGGGCACTTGGTGGACGGTGAGGAAGATCGTGTTGTCGTCGGCTCCCGACGTGGGGCCGTTGTCCATCGCGAACCATTGACGGTCGACGGCGGTGGAGGGAACGCCGGCGGTATTCTTCCGCCACGTGTTGCCGCCGTCATTCGACACCGCGGTGCCAAGCTCCGCGAGTGCCTCAAGGTCGACGAAGTACGCGAAGCCCTGGTCATCCGTGACGACGTCGGTGTCGCCCCCTCCCGGAGGCGAATCGGGCCGCGCGTCAATCGGCGAGACGACGTGAAACGAATTGCCCGCGTCTGTGGACTTATGGACGAAGCTTTGCGTGGTCGATGTCCCCCAGGGACCCGATTCCCAGATGTTTCCCGCTTGATCCACGTGGACAATCGGTTCGCCTTCCGTCCGCTGGGCGTCCACGATTGTACTCGGCGCGAAGGCGATCCCGCCGGTTCCGTGGGTCGGGTTCGGCACCGGCGGGCCTGGCGTGAAGCTCAAGACCGCGGAGCCCGTGTAGGCCGAGTTGACGACGAGGAAGGGGACGACTCGGACTTCGTAAACGCCCGGCACCGGGAGTTCCAGGAAGACTTCCTCCGAGGTCGTGCCGCCTGCCGCGGACGAGTCGACTTGGAATCCGTCCGAGTTGTACACGTAGAGGTCGAAGTCGTTGCCGCTATCGGGCCATTCAATCCGGATCGTCACGCCACCCGAATGGCGATCCCAGAAGTCCGCTGCGACGTCGATGGTGAGGAAGAAGTGGTCGCACTGGACGTTTCCAACATCGGTATCCGGCGGACAGAGCTCCGGAACCGGCGTGGACTGCGCAAGGTAGGACGCTCCCTGCCACGACGTGTTCGGAGAGGATTCCGACACGACGCCACTCGAGGGGTCCGCGGCCGCGGCGAGGCCGGTCATGGTCGACATGACTAGGGCGACGGCGGCCAAGGTGCTGAGCGAGAGGACTCCAAGGCGACGGCGTCGGCTGGGCCCGCGCGACCGGGGAGAAGACATGGGTAACCTCGCGGGGGTAAAACGAATCGCTCCGTTAGAATCGAGTCGTTTCAGGAATGTAACCAAGTGTCCGAAGAAACAGCAGGCAACTCTCTACGTCAGATCCGTCGTTCGAGGCACCCGCTCGGCGTCGGACTTGCGCATCCCGTCATGCGGGCCGGAACTTGTATCCGTAGTGGATGACGCCCGCGTCTCCTTCCTGGCCCAGTTTCCGGAACGTCGCCTGGACCTTCATCCCAATCTTGACGTCTTCCGACTTGACATCAATCAGCTGGGACGTCAGGCGGACGCCCTCGTCCATCTGGACGATCGCCATGACATACGGTTTCTGCATCTCGAACTGGGCGGGCGCGTCGTGGATCACTGTATATGTGACGACGGTGCCTTTGCCCTTGAGCTGCACCCGCTGCATCTTTCCGACGGACCGGCGCCCGCACGTCGGGCACACGGCACGGGGAGGAAAGTCGACTTTGCCACAACTGCCGCACTTCGTGCCGATCAGGTTGTAGCGGCTCTGGATTTCCCGCCAGAACCGAGGGATCGCCACCTCAGTCCCCCCGCTCGAAGATGTGGACGACCGCCGTGGCCCCCGTGCCGCCGAGGGTGTGCGTGAGTCCGCGGCGCGCGCCGACGACCTGACGTTTGCCGCCTTGTCCGCGCAGCTGCCGTACGATTTCGACCGCCTGCGCGACGCCCGTGGCGCCGACCGGTTGCCCGCGGGCCTTCAACCCGCCCGAGGTGTTCACGGAAATCTTGCCGTTCAGCGCGGTGAGGCCGTCCGCCGTGGCGGGGCCGCCCTTCCCTTTCTCGACGAACCGCAGGTCCTCGATTGCGAGAATCTCCGAGATCGTGAAGTTGTCGTGGACCTCCGCGACCTGGATGTCTTTCGGGTGGAGCCGCGCCTCCGCGAACGCCCGCTTGCCCGCGATGACGGTCGCGTCCATCATCGTGATGTCGCGTCGATCGTGGACCGCCAGGAAGTCGCTCGCCTGGCCCGAGCCCGCGATGCGGATCGGCGTGTCCGTGAACTTGCGGGCCTTCTGCATCTCGCACAGCACGACGGCGGCCGCGCCGTCCGAGAGCGGAGCGCAATCGAACAGGCCGAGCGGCTCCGCGACCCATGGGGCTTGGAGGACCGTCTCGATCGTGATCTCCTTCTGGAATTGCGCCTCCGGATTCAGGGCGCCGTTCTTGTGGTTCTTCACCGCGACGGCGGCCATCTGCTCCCGCGTCGTGCCGTATTCGTACATGTGACGGCGGGCCATCATCGCGTACAGGCCCGCGAAGGTCGCGCCGAACACGCTCTCCCACTCCTGGTCCGCCGTGGACGATAGGATTTCCGCGGCTTGGACTTCGCCGACGTCCGTCATCTTCTCCGCGCCGCCGACGACGACGATGTCGTGCATCCCGGAGGCGATCGCGAGGCGCGCCTGGAGCAGCGCGATCGCCCCGCAAGCGCCGCCCCCTTCCACGCGGACCGTCGGGAGGTGCATGTCCGCTAGGCCCGAGTAGTCCGCGACGAGCGCGGACACATGCTCCTGGTCGATGAACTTCCCCGCGCTCATGTTGCCGATGTAGACCGCATCGATGTCTTCCGAGCGGAGCTTCGCATCCTGGATCGCCTTGAGTCCGGCCTCGATCCCGAGGTCCCGGAAGGAGCGGTCCCACAGCTCGCCGAACTCCGTCTCCCCGACGCCGATCACCGCGACGTCCCGCATCGGTTCAGGCCTCCCGCATCAGGATTTTTCCGCGGTATTTCGCGTACGTCGCGTAGTCGACGAACGCATGGTCCGCGATCATGTCCTTGATTGTCGGGGTCGCGTCCCGGCGGATCTTCGTGATTTCGTCCGTGACGGTGAGGTCGAATGCGTCCGACCCTGCGCCGCTGCCGTACCCCACCGCGAAGATGCGGTCGCCCGCCTCCGCCTCGTCCAGAATCGCGCAGAGGCCCACCATGATCGCGCCGCTGTACGTGTTCCCGATGTCCCGCACGCACAAGCCGGCGTCGATCTGCGGGTCCTTGAACCCGAGCTGCTTCGCCACGCGGACGGGGAACTTGCCGTTCGGCTGGTGGAACACGGCGTAGTCGTAGTCTTCCGCGGTCGTGCCGGCCCGCTTGAAGAGGAGCTGGGCGCAGTTGACGACGTGCTTGAAGTACGCGGGCTCCCCCGTGAAGCGGCCGCCGTGGCTCGGATACCGCTGGCCCTCGCGGCGCCAGAAGTCCGGCGTGTCCGTCGTGTAGGAGACCGTGTGGCTGATGTCCGCGACCGCGTGGTCCGTGCCGATCAGGAGGGCGGCGCCGCCCGCCGAGGCGCTGTATTCGAGGGCATCGCCAGGAGCACCTTGGCTTGTGTCCGATCCGATCGCGAGGCTGTACTTCATCATCTTCGATAGGGTGAGGCCCATCGACGTCTGGATCGCGGCGGTGCCGGCCTTGCACGCGAACTCGAAGTCCGCGGCCGTCATCACGGGCGCCGAACCGATCGCCTCCGCGACGATCGTCGCGGTCGGCTTCACGGCGTACGGGTGGGATTCGGAGCCGACGTAGATCGCGCCGATCTCCGTAGGATCGATGTCGACCTTCGCCATACACGCCCGGGCCGCTTCGACGGAGATCGTGATCACGTCCTCGTCGGGGCCGGGTACGCTCTTCGCCCGGATGTTCAGCCCGCGGCCCATCGCCTCGCCGTCGGACCCCCAGACCACGCCGATGTCTTTCGGTCGAATCCGGTACCGCGGGATGTACCCGCCATAACTGACGATGCCTGCCTTCATCCAATCCGCTCCAATCTTGAAATGAGGTCCGCCTGCTCGAGCTCCGTCCGCGCAAGGAGGATGTTGTCGATCTCCGCGAGCTTCATCGCGAGTTCGTCGATGTTCTCCGGCTGCACGTACACGACCATGGCCGGCTTGAGGGGATTCGCCTTGATCGCGATCATCGGCGACCGCCCGTACTTGACGCCTGTGAAGAGCAAGGCGCGCTCGCTCGTGGATCCGTAGATCCGAAGATAGTCCGTCGCATCGAGCGTCGTAATCGCCTTCAGCGAGTCGATCACCGTGTAGCCGTTCACGAGCCGCCGGGCATTCTGTTTTTGCGTCAACAGCATCCCGTCGATCTTCCTTAAGAAGTCGGCGGCGCGAATGCCGAATGCCCAGTCTCGCATCGACGGGATCGCATCGGAGTATTCCCGGAATCGCTTCGTGAGCTTCTGTCCGGTCCGCTGGTCGATCTCGAGGAGCGCATCAACGAGGCGATGGATCGTCCGGATCCCGGGCGAAGTGCGCCGCCCCGCCTCGTAGTCGGAGATGACAGATGGGGAGACGCGCATATGGGTTGCTAGAACCGTCTGGGAGATCCGAAGTTCCTCGCGCCACTTCCGCATCGTCTTGCCCGGTTGGTCAGACAAGGCGATTTCCCCCGCGATTTTCTCGCGGAGTGGGAACTCCATGGGGAAGCGACACATGGAGGGCTATATAAGCGTGTCGAAGACGCTATCGGCGCTTGACGAGACATCCCATGGACGCTCGACGACGCGGCGTCTCACATCGCCGCCGGGATCGCCGATGGGCGCGATTCGCACAACCCTCAGACACGGCCCAAACTGACCGCGAGCCCGCGCCGGGTCCGTGGGGTAGCTTGGTCCATCCTTGGTGGTTCGGGACCACTAGACTCCGGTTCAAATCCGGACGGACCCATCTCAGGGAGGGCTCACCAAGCCGAGTTCACCCGCCTCCGTGGAACGAATGTAAGCTGTTCGTTCGAGACCGAATCCAGTTCATTGGTTCTAGCGTTGTGCCGGAGCCGCGAGTGCCGCGATCCCGTCGAGCGGGATCGGAAAGTTTGAGACACGATGCTTCAGCTCGTACTCGAGCTCGTAAAGGGCTTTCTCCATCGCCCAACCCCGGATCAGCTGCCGGGCCTCCCTCGAGTCGAGACCGTGGTGCAGCGCAGAGCGAGAGAGGTAGGCCCCGGTGAATCGTCCGACCATATCTTCTTCCCAAGCCGTCAGTCGTTCCAACATCCCTTCTGCCGGTTCGGAGTGCGCCTTCATGCTAGGAGCGGTCGCGCCACTCGAGACGAGGCTGAGGAAATCTCGGATCGCATAGTGCCGGACATACGCAAAGGATCGGACGAGGCTCCCCACGTCGCGAAGCGGAGGCAGTTTCCTTCCACGTTCACCGGATGCCCGGTCCGGCTCGCCCTCAAAGTCGATGAACAAGAGCTCGCCGTCCGAACGGCGCCGGAGCACTTGGGCCAAGTGCAAATCGGAGTGGATGACGCATTTCACGCCGCCCACGCTTGCCTCGAGGCGCCGCAGTGTCTCCTCGATCTGCGCGCGAAGGTCGAGGAGGTGAGCTCGGGCCTGACGGGCCGATTCCGCGAGTGTCGTTTCGTCCCCGCGAGCGAATTGGCCGAGTCGCCGCAGAGCCGATCCGAGGGATCGAGTGGCCGACTTGAACGTGTCGCGGAAATCCTCCTCCGTGAACGGCTCGGTGTGCCAAGGTCGCGGATGACGGTCGATGAGGGCCTCATGCAAGGCGGCCGTGGCCCCGCCGAGGTCTGATGCAATACCGCGGCTTGCCTCCGCAACGTCCTCGTTTGGGCCGGCCTCACGGCCCAGGCACCTCCGCCATTCGTCACGGAGCCAAGTGAATAGATCGACCGCATCCACGTGAGCGGTCACGGTCCCTAGAACGAGGCGGTCCTTTCCCCGTCCCAAAGCGACATCGCCGAGGTGTCGGGCCACATGCGGAAACTTGCGGGCATGCAGCCGGGCCAGGATTTCAGGCTCACGATTTCCCGTATCGAGGAACCTGTACGATTTCAGCACGACATCTCCCGAACCCGTCATGATCCGGAGGAGGAGGTTCGAAGTGTCGCCGCCCGGAATGGAAGATACGGCTCGAAAGGCGCCGATGTCCTCCCCATCGAAGATCAGGGAATCCCCCGATCCGGTCCGGATTTTCTCCCCTCGTCGAAACGCGTCGACCACGAATCGCGCGTAGCCCTCCCGACGCTCCGCCTCCATGATGAAGATGGTGCTCTGGTCCGCCTCGAGGGCGAAGGCCTCCCGATCGAGTCGGACACGGGCGAGGGAGAGCGGGAGGAAGACCGGCCTCGCGCCCGCGTCCGGATCCGTCGCCAGAAGGAGGAAGAAGACAATCGCCTCACTTCCCGATTCCGTAAGGACCGCCCGATCTTTCACGGTGAGTCGCGTCGTGCCGTGGATTGAGTCCCCGCACCACCGGAGCGAACCGAGCCAAATCCTCAGGGGACGGGACGTCCGAAGGGCCCGGTCTGTCGCCTCGATCGCATCCTCAAATCGCGAGGCCATCACGTCAACGACCGATACAATTCGAGGGTCTTTGCCGCGATCTGGTCCCACGTGAACTGCTCGAGCACAAGCCGCCGGCCCGCCTTGCCCATCTTTTCCCCGGTGGCCGGGTCCTCAATGATCCGAGTGATCGCCCGTCCGAGTTTCGCGGGTTCACCAGGTGGCACGAGGAGTCCGGTCTCTTCATCCACGACGACTTCCTTGATCCCTCCGACCCGGGTCGCGATCACCGGCGTCTCACACGCCATCGCCTCCAGGTTGATGATCCCGAACGGCTCGTAGACGGACGGGCACGCGAACACCGCGGCCTCGTTGTACAGATTCACGAGATCGTGGTCCTCGAGCATGTCTCGAATCCAGACCACGTCGTTTCTAGCCTTCAGCGCCGCTCGGAGATCGTCTTCGATTCCCGGGGTGTCCGGCTTGCCGGTCGCGAGGACCAACGTGGTCCCTCCCGGGACATGGTCCATCGCATGGAGCAGATCGAAGATCCCTTTCTGGCGGGAGAGTCGACCGACGAAGAACACGAACGGCGTCCGGATCGAGAACTTCGCGAGACTCTCAACCCCGTCTCGCGGGTAATACTTCTGCGGGTCCACGCCGTTGTGGATCACGGCCACCTTCGATGCCGGAATTGGATACGCTTTCTGGATGTCCGCCTTCATGTCCCGGGAGACGGCAATCACCGCGTCACAAGCTAGGAGGCCTTCTCTTTCCATCCACAAGCTGAGCTCATACCCGGCGCCCAGTTGCTCCCGCTTCCAGGGCCGCAAGGGTTCCAGCGAATGGACCGTGGCCACGAGCTTCGCTCCGTAGATCCGCTTCGCCATCGCCCCCGCGAAATTCGTGTACCACGTATGCGTATGCACGATCGCGGCATCGATCGGATCCGCGACCATGTTCATGTTGAAGGACAGGACCTGGAGCGCCTTGAGGATCCTGGGGTCGCCCGTCGCAAGGCCGCGGAGCGTCGCCTGATATCGAAGGATGTTCACTCCCTCGATTTCCGGAGGGGCGCCGACATCGAGTGTTCGGACCTCGACCTTGATGCGCTTCGCTAGCGCCATCGTGATGTACTTCGCGTGGACACCGGCGCCTCCGTAAATGGCGGGTGGATATTCCCACGTGAAGACGGACGCCTTCATCGTTGGGACGAAATCCTCCACGGCAACGATGAAGGTTCCGGTGTCGGATTATCGAATTCGGTGCTCGCACCAACGAGGATTCGCCCACTCGCCGTGTGCCTCGCCTACGATGTGTCCCGTGTCTGCCACAGTCCCTTCGACGGAAGGCACGGGGTCTCCGCCGGGCCACTCCCCGTCGGGGGCCAGGGCGAACATCGCGGCCCGCTTCATGACATCGAGGGGGGACATCGTTGGAACTTCGGATTCGAGGGAGGAATACCAAGCGGCGTCGGTCGTTTCCCAGGCGGGAGTACTTTGTAGCGCGGCGAACTCTCCCCGCGCGAGCCACTCGGAGAACTCAAGGAAGGTCGCCTGCAGGAGACGCCGGAGCGCGGCGGCGCTCGAGGCATCGTTCAGACGAAGGCTCGCCTCCGCGAGATCCCTCAGGGCCTGCGCCAAGAGGACGACGTTCTGAAACGTGACGCGGGTGTCGGGATTGTCCCAGAACCTCGGGTCCGACCGTGTCCCCATGAGCATCAACACGTAGCCTCGGGCGAGGAACCCCGCGGCTTCGATGTCGACCTTGCCCCCGAGAATCTCCTCCGCGGACGTGGCGATATCCGTCGCTTTCGTCGGGAACCCCTGGGCTCGATAGTGCTCGCGGAACCAGTGACGGCCATAGGCGACGGCCAGTCGGCGCAGCACCTGGGTCCGTCGGGTCACCCCGGCCGATCGCAGCAGGTGGAAGGCCCGCCGCCGAACCGCGGTTTCGACCCGTTCGGTCGCGAGAGTGAAGCCATGCTTCCAGAGCTGGGACAGCGGCCGATCCCTGTGCGTCCGAGACACGACCAACCCGTCGGACCTCCGCAGGCCCGTCCAGCGCGTATCCGACGGGACGCCGCTGGAGAGCATGCCATCGTAATCGGACCAACTCGAGTAGTCGACCAGCGCCGACGTCGGCCCATCGCCGGCTGGAACGGGTTGAGTAATCCGGACGCCACGTTCTCGGAGAGCACGGACGATTGCCTCGAACCGTTCCACCTGGTTCGGATTCGCTAGGAGCGATTCGAGATCGCTCGCGACGAGGAAGGATCCACTCCCGCGAGACTGCACGGAGGCGCCGAACTCCGATGCCGTCGTCGAGCCGAAGGCGAACTCTCCGCTCAGCGAATGGTCGCGTGCGATCGCCAGAAGACCGTTGGTCGACTCGACGTGAACCCACGCACGCCCAGGTTCCGGAGGGCGGATAAACTGCCGCGCGTCGACGATGAGATACGTCCCGCGAAGCGACTCCGCAAGGGATTCTTGTTCTAGGCTTGCTTCGCGCACCGATTCGCGGAAGCTGTCGATCGTCTCCCGGGAATATGCGGCCTCGGGGAGCCAGAGGCCGATCGAACGGTCTTCCGCATGCGGAATCAGAGGAGCATAGAAGTCGATCATCATGTCGAAGAGGGCCTCGCGTTCCTGGCGATGAAGATGCGGGAGGATTGGGTGGAACGGCGGGGTCATGACGAAGCCCACGGTGCCTCGATTGTACGCCGTCACGATTTCGTGGAACGCGGACGAATCCCGTTTCAGAAGCCATGACAACGTCTGGGGCTCGATGTCGACGGACGCGGATCCCGACGCCCGCTCCACGACGGACCCCATGCGCCCGTATGCGTGGAGGACCGCGTCGGTCCAGTTCCGGCCTTCCATCCGCTCGGGACCGATTCGATGGACGACGGGTGAGTGTCGTTCCTCGAACGTTTGCGGTCGCAGTGGATCCGGCTCGCTCCACCGCACGATGTCGCCGGGCTGATACCCATGGAAATGAAAGGAGAGGGTGGACATCGGACCTCACGGTTGGAGGGTCCAGGAATCCGGATTCAAGTCGGGAAAGGGAGAATCGCGTTTTTCGATCTCCGCCAACCAGGAGGCTTCGTCTCGGCTTATGCCGTCTCCGTTCGCGCGTTCGAGCATCGTGCGGAGCCGATCAAACGCCCCGACATGCTCCTTCACCCGCGCCTCCGCGTAGTCCTTCGCGGCGACCGTCGTAATCAGGAAGGGCCAGTCCGATGCCTGCAGGAGGAGGAGCTCTCGCGCGAGCTGCGTCAGGATTCGACTCGCGATTGGACTCTTGCGCCCGCGAATCGCCCGCGAGGCCTCGATGAACGCATCTTCCGCGCGATACACTTCCTCCCAAATCCAGCGCGTGTTGTCATTCAGCCAGACCCAATGATGACCGCCCTGGCCCCACGAGCCTTCCGGGAGGCGGATCGTGGAACGCGGAGGATGCTCGGCGAGAAAGCTCGAGGCGGTTGCCGCCTCGACCTGTCCTTCGAGTTTTCGAAGCACGGCCTCCAGCCACCTCGGACCCTCGAACCACCAATGGCCAAAGAGCTCGGTGTCGAAGGGCGCGACGACGACGCCAGGATGGCCGGTGGTCTGCTGATGCTCCCGAAGTGTGTCGACGACTAGCGCGGCGAAATGGTCCGCGTGCGCGTCCGCTCGCTCCTTTGCGGCGATCGAATCGTAAGCGACCTTCTCCCCCAAGGCGAGGCGACGGTCCGTGACGCGCCAATACCGAAGGCCGTCCATCCCGCGCCTGCGATGAAATTCCAAGTAGGCGCCGTCCCCGGGATATCCGTAGTCCGCACTCCAGACCTGGACACTGGACCGCGGGTCCCGAGCAAGGACCGCCACCTTCCGCCGGCGGGACGCAGTGAGTTCATACGGTTCATTCGGAGAAAGGCCCGTTCCGTCGCGGGCTGCATCGAGTCGACGTTCCGCGACCCGGTCGTCGTAGGTTCCGATTGGCGCGCCGCCGGCGACCAGGTGCGTGTCGACGAAGAAGAACCGTAGGCCCTTTCGGACGAGGAACTCCTCGAGCCCCGGACGAGACTCAGCACGCGCCGGGCCGACGGGACGTGACCAGGCGGATCCCGGGCGATAGGCGCACTCCGGGAGCCAGATGCCCCGGGGGGGTCGACCGAATCGGCGGCGGTAGCTCTCGATGCCGATCGCAAGCTGGGCTTCGATCGATTCATCGCGTCCGAGGAGCGGGAGATAACCGTGGGTCGCGGCCGACACGACAATCTCGATTCGATCGATCTTCTGGAGCCGCGCGAACGCCGAAAGGAGGTCCTGATCGTAGGTCTCGACGAAGTCCCTCTTTGCGCGTTCGTAGAAATCGGACCAGGACTCGGCGGCGTTTCGACCGTGCCCGTCCCCCGCCGCTTCGAACTCTTGCCGATCCGCGAGCGCGCGGGCGGACCTTTCATCCAGGTACGCGACGAATCCGTCGCGGAACCGCGGAGCCACAAGCATCTCGGCGAGGACGGGCGTAATGCCGATCGTGATCGATCCCTTGCGACCTTCTTCCTCAAAGCGATCCAGGAGCCGCAGGATCGGGAGATAGCATTCGGCCGCGGCCTCGTAGAGCCATGCTTCCCCGTGCGGCCGACGGCCGTGGCCGAGGACCCAGGGTAGGTGCGTGTGGAGCACGAACAGGATGTGACCGAGCGGAGCGGGCGGCACTACAACTGCATGGAAGTCTAGGGAAAAACCCTTCGTGAGAGGTCTCCCGCCATCGAACGGCCGATGCCCGCGAATGGTCGGAGAGCCGCGAGAGCACGCGCCGGAAGAGAGTTTAAGTAAAAGTCCTGAGTCCGTCCTCGGATTTCGATGAAGATCCTGTTCGCCTCCGCCGAGGCGTATCCCCTCGCCAAGGTGGGTGGATTGGGAGACGTCGCAGGCAGCTTGCCCAAGGCGCTGAAAGCCCTCGGCCACGATGTGCGGATCGTCATGCCGCGGTACGGGATGGTCCAAGCGCCCCGGGAGGAGGTGGTCCAATTCCCCGTCCACCTGGGGGACGCGAACCACGAAGCCGGACTCCGAACCGCCCGCATCGGGCAGGTCCCGGTGTACTTGATCGAGAAGCCAGACCTGTATGATCGTCCGAAGGTCTATGAGTATGACGACGACGGGAAGCGCTTCGGATTTTTCTGCAAAGCGATCCTGGACCTCCTCCCGGCCGCGGATTTCTGGCCCGACGTGATCCACACGAACGACTGGCACTCGGCCCTAGTCCCGGCGTTCCTCCGATCGACCGCGTCGCAGGACGAACGGTTCCGCCGGATCGGAACGGTCCTTACGATCCACAATCTCCTGCATCAGGGACTGTTCCCTCGGCAGCTGTTCGATTGGCTGGGCCTGCCCGGAAGCATGTGGAACCACGAGGGGGCCGAGTTCTATGGCCAACTGAATTTCATGAAGGCCGGAATCGTGTTCGCCGACTGCGTGAACACGGTCAGCCCGACGTACGCGAAGGAAATCCAGACGCTGGAATTCGGGGAGGGCCTCGACGGACTGCTCCGCTCCTACGCCGCAAAACTTTCTGGGATCCTGAACGGCATCGACCACGACGTGTGGAATCCTGCGAAGGACCCGTTCCTGATCCAGAAATATTCAAAATCGACGTTGGAGAAGAAATCGGCGGACAAGGTCGCCCTCCAAAAGGAAGCCGGCCTGCCTCCGGACGCGAAGGCCCCCCTCATCGGATTTGTCTCGAGGGTGACGGCGCAGAAGGGGTTCGACATTTTGGTCGAGACCTTCCCGCAAATCCTCCAGATGGGAATCCAGTTCGTCCTGCTCGGCACGGGGGAGAAGAAATACGAAGATCCGGTGTCGGTGCTCGCGCGAACCCGGAGCGACCTGATCGTCTGGCTCAAGTACGACGAGGCCCTCGCGCATCGGATTTACGCCGGCTCCGATTTCTTCCTCATGCCCTCCAAGTTCGAGCCCTGTGGTCTCGGACAGATGATCAGCCTTCGATACGGCACGATTCCGATCGTCCGGTCCACGGGCGGCCTCGCCGACACCGTGGTCGATATGACGGCGGACCCTTCGACTGGTAACGGATTCGTGTTTCGCGACTACGCCCGAGATGCCCTTCTTGGAGCCGTCCAGCGGGCCGTCGCGTTCTATCGAGCCCGTAAGGGCTGGCGGTCGATCCAGCGACGCGCGATGTCCGTCGATCTGTCATGGAAGGCATCGGCCCGCCAGTACGTCGCCTTGTACGAGAGAGCTCGTGGACCGCTGGTTGGGGCCTGAGAGGTCTTCGAGACCGTCACTCACTTCAGCTCGGCTTATCCGAGAGTTTCACCCGCTCCCGGAGGATCGCCGCGGCATCCTCCGGCATGACGGGATTGATGTAGAAGCCGGTGCCTCGTTCGAATCCCGCGGTCTCTGTGAGCCGCGGGGTGATTTCGAGATGCCAATGGTACTTCGTCTCCTTTCGGTCGCAGGGGGCCGTATGAATGTAATAGTTGAAGGGCGGGTCGTCCAGGATCCCGAACATCCGGCCCAGGGTGTCCTTCAAGATGCGGGCGAAGGGGGTCCTCTCGTCGTCCGCGATGTCCTCGAACGCCATCTCGTGGGCCTTTGGGAGGATCCAGGTCTCGAACGGGAAACGGGCCGCGTAGGGGGACAAGCAGACGAACGATTCGTTCTCAGTCACGATCCGCTTCTCTTCTTCGAGCTCCGTCTCGACGATTTCGCAGTAGAGGCAGGATCCCCCGGTCGACTCATAGAAGCGATTGAGGGCATTCACCTCCTCCATGATCCGCCGCGGCACGATCGGCGTGGCGATCAGCTGGGAGTGCGGATGGGAGATCGAGGCGCCCGCCCGCTCGCCGTGGTTCTTGAAGATCAGGATGTACTTGAACCGCTTGTCGCGGATCAGGTCGAGGTACCGCTGCTTGTACGCGGTGATGATCTCCTGGACCTGGAACTCGCTCTGCATGGACAGGTGGTGTTCGTGCTCCGGGGTCTCGACGATGATCTCGTGCGCCCCCACGCCGTTCACGCTGTGGAACAACTGGCTCACGCGGCGCTGGACCTCCCCCTCGACCTGCAGGGCGGGGTACTTGTTCGGGACGCAGCGAATCCACCACCCGGGCCCGTCCGGGACTCCGTCCTTCCGATAGGCGAGGACCTCGGGCGGGGTCCTGTGCTCGTGGCCGTAGCAGAAGGGACATTTCTCCGGATCCGTCGTCGATTTCCCGCCGCGGAAGGCGCCGGGCCGTTGCGCCCGTGCGGCCGAGAAGACGACCCATGTATCCGTGACGTAGTCCTTCCGGAGCTCTGGCATAGCGTACCTGGACGGTTCCTCGAACACGAAGGGCTTCTATTTCAGGGTTGTGCACTCGGGGGTTGCGTTCCACGGCCTCCCGTGTAACTCCGCTCGTGGAACAGAGAAGGCTCACTCCGGGCCGACCAGGAGGTTGTTGTAGAACGCCGCACGGCGGCGTCGCCCTTCAGACCCTTGCCCGCCTTGGCGTCGGGGCGACGCGCTTGGCGGGCATCGCGGCCCCAACGGCCGCGGGCCATTCAACCTGCCGGATCAGGTAGAACCTCTTCTCGAGCTCGGCGAAGAATTCGAAGATGCTATCGGCGGACGCCGATGGCCTCCATGCGGACGCGAGGTCCGGCGTGTGGACCATTCCGAAAAGAAAAGAAAGAAGGGTGGGTGGGTTTCAGAAGTCCTGCACGCATCGGCCCAGCAGGAACGTGTCGGAGACCGGTTCACCGGCGGCGTGCAGGAACGCGAGGTAGATCCACGGGTTCCCGCCGACTCCTCCTAGGGAAGGCTGCTTCTGGAACTCAATCGACATACCCGGCGGGACTAGCTCGATGCTTACCACGAGCGGCTGGTCATTCTTGTGAGGACCGCCGACCGGGTTGTCGTTGTTCCGGAAGATTACTTTCGCGTCGATTCCGGATAGGCTGAGCTCCCCGCTCAGGCTAATCGTCGAGCCCGTGTTGTCGCAGGTTCCACCCGTTATGTCGGCCCGGGCGAGCGCGGAGATCACGAAGTCCGCGTCCGCAGCGAACGGTCCTTGGACGCAGCGTCCGAGGAAGATCTCATCGGACATCGCGTTCCCGTTCGCGTCCGTGAACTGCACCCAGATGAACGGGTTGCCACCGGTCCCGCCCAGCACGGGCTGTTTCGGGATCGAGAGGCTCTCGCCTGCTGGGATCAGCACGGCCGTGGCCATCGTTTCCTCGGTGTGCATGTGCGTCCCTTTGACGTTGTTCTGGAAGATCGTCTGGACGCCAAGGCCTGCGACCGCGAGAATACCCGACAGCGTGACCGTCGGTCCGGGAGAGTTCTCGCAGGACGACGATTCCGCGTCGATATGCACGCTCACAGGCATGGGGACGTTCGCGCTCACCGATTGCACACCGATCGCGCCATCGGACGCCGAGGCGGTCGACACCAGCGGCACGAGTGCCACCGAGAACGCCGCCAGGACGAGTCCGAACGCGATCAGGCCCACATTGGCTATTCGGTTCCGGATGTTTCCTCACCTCTTAACCCGGACGCCGACGAAGGCATCGTTGATAAGCGCCTTGGGCCCGACCTGAGCACACGTGGCGGAAGAGTGCGTTACCTGTACTGCGAGAATTCGAACCACGTCCCACCATGGCCTGTTCTGCCGGAGGTGTGGTCCACGTTCCTTCGCGGCCTTGGGTTCCTCAGAGACGGAAACGACAACGGCGACCACGGACCGCACAACGCTTATGCGGGCCCCGTTCTTACCGCGACTCCGCGCTGGGTCCGTGGGGTAGCTTGGTCTATCCTTGGTGGTTCGGGACCACTAGACTCCGGTTCAAATCCGGACGGACCCACTTACAATCCGGTTCGGAACCCATATCTACCCTCCTGGAGAATCTCTTCGGCATGGTTCGGGTCTCTCGAGGGGGCCGTCGGAGCTCGGAGTATGCCGCTCTTCGGGAGGATCCGACGATCGACCGCTGGTACCGGAATGTTGCGCGAGGTTCCGCCGTCACCGCGGACGTCTACCTTCGCCGCCTCGGGAACATCTGTCGAGCGAACGACAAGCGGCCGGCGGACCTCGTCCTCATGAAGAGCGACGGTCGGCGGGATTTCCTCACGGACCTCGTGTCGTCGATGGAGTCGAAGGGCTTGTCCGGCGGATACATCGAGTCGACCCTCAAGGCGTTGCGCTCGTGGCTGTCCTTCAACGGTGTGCCGTGGGAGCACCGGATCAAGGTCCGCGGGACCCAGGCGACGCCGACCCTGACGAAGGAGCGGGTGCCGACGCAGGACGAACTCCGCCGAATCTTCCTCGCCGCCTCGTCCCGCGAACGGGTCGCGAATCTGCGAAGGCTGACAATCGACACACAGGACGAACTCAAGTCCCGGCAACTGTTCAACGTCGTTCTGAGAGACTATAGCGCCCGATACAGCCGGCTTTGGTGTGGATGGATTGCGCCAACGGGTGTCGGTCCCAAAGGCGTTGTTGAAACGGAGGCATTCATCAGGGACGAGAAGGGGCCGCCGACCGACCCGCCATGAGGCCTTCGCTCCTCGTCGATTCCTCGTCTTTAGGGGACGTAGAATACTGTACGAAGACCAAGTCGGGTCGCCCTCGCGCCATCTGAGCATCGCATTCGCTCCAGGAAATTGCGAGCTGCATACTCGTGCTCTCGGGGGAAGAATCTGTGTGCCCCTTCAACGACACCGGCATGTCTCATTGCAGGAAAGGACGCAAAACGAAGCCGTAGGCTCGAGACCAGAAGCGAGCGCGGAGTTGGTCATGCCGATGGACTTCGGGAGGCGAAGTCCGCCAAGTATCCTCACATGGCGATTCCGTGCCTCACCAGGGATTCCGTGAACGGCGATTCGCCCACCCCCACGTCATGTTCAAGAACTCACTGCTCGCTGGGGCGAAGGCTGGACTAGGCATGGCGGTTTCGCAAGGGCGGCTCCGGGCGTGGACCGAACACATGGTGGAGCAGTATGTCGCCCCCTTCGGGTTGGATCAGCTCCTGCTTCGCCAAATTGACACCGCGCGGGGCGAGGGGATTTCCGACAGGGCAATCGAGTGGGGCGTCGAGAAAATCGTGTA
>Ga0209157_1001210_pt1 | contig 21779 bp, 18 predicted proteins | sample GraSoiAngelo_135_FD_185892 | JGI IMG/M metagenome (GOLD analysis project Ga0209157, IMG submission 185892) | Grasslands soil microbial communities from the Angelo Coastal Reserve, California, USA - 14_0929_05_40cm (SPAdes) (version 2) | ecosystem: Environmental > Terrestrial > Soil > Grasslands ...
CGATCGGTCATCAGTCTTCGGTCAGGCCGACATCGTGGTTCAGGTGCAGTCTCCTCAGACCGCGGAGCTCGGCAATTACCGCGAAGGCTCCGCGCTGGTCGCGTTTTTCCAGCCGGCCCCCGATTACGTGCGACAGCTCGCCCAGCGCAAGCTCACCGCGTTCACTCTCGTGCTCCTGCCCCGGATTACACGGGCGCAGCCCATGGACGTGCTCTCGTCGCAGGCGACTGTGGCGGGCTACAAGGCGGTGCTCCTCGCCGCCACCGCGACCGGCCGCCTGCTGCCGATGCTCGTGACGGCGGCGGGCACGCTCCCGGCCGCGCGCGTGCTCGTGCTCGGCGCCGGCGTCGCGGGTCTGCAGGCAATCGCAACCGCGCGCCGCCTGGGGGCCATCGTGTCCGCGTTCGATGTGCGCCCGGCGGTCAAGGAACAGGTGCAGAGTCTGGGGGCCACGTTCCTCGAGATGGCAATCGCAGAGCATGCAGAGACCGCCGGCGGCTATGCGAAGGAATTGTCGGAGGAGACGCACCGCAAAGAGCTCGAGTTCCTCGCGAAAGCTGTGAAGGATGCCGACATCGTGATCTCGACGGCGGCGATCCCTGGCAAGAAAGCGCCGGTCCTGATCACGGCGGCGGCAGTGCAGGGCATGAAGCCGGGAGCGGTGATCGTCGACCTGGCGGCCGAGACGGGTGGCAACTGTGAGCTGACCGAGCCGGGCGCGGAGATCGTGCGGAACGGCGTGTCGATTCTCGGGCCTCTGAATCTGGCCAGTACGTTGCCGTTCGACGCCAGTCAGATGTACGCCAGGAACGTGGCCGCCTTCCTCGGCCATATCGTGCAGGACGGCAGGCTGCGGCTCGATTTCGAGGACCAAATCATCCGCGACACGTGCGTGACGCACGCGGGCGAGGTGCGCAAATCATGACCCCCACCGACTTCGGATCGATGCTGTTCGTGTTCGTGCTGGCGACGTTCATCGGGCTCGGCGTGATCCGCCGCGTGTCGCGCCTGCTGTACACGCCGCTCATGTCCCTGACGAATGCGATCTCCGCCATCGCGGTCGTCGGCTCGATCGTTGTGGCCGGCGCCGACCACCCGCTCACGATCCGGATTCTTGGGGCGGTCGCGCTCTTCGCCTCGATGACGAACATCGTGAGCGGCTTCATGATCACCGACCGCATGCTCAAGATGTTCAAGAAGCAGTGATGCATCTCATCGGTGAGCTCTCGGCCGTCCTGGCGACGGCCCTGTTCATCTTCGCGCTGTACTGGATGAACGATCCCAAGACCGCGCGCCACGGCGTGATTGCGGGCGTGGTCGGGATGACGGTGGCCGTCCTGGCGACATGGATCCAGCCGGAAATCATCCATCATGGCTGGGTCGTCGGCGCCATCGCGGCGGGATTCATCGTTGGCGTGCCATTGTCGCGCGTGCCACTCACCGCCGTTCCACAGCGCACGGCGCTCTCCCACGCGTTCGGCGGGCTCGCCGCCGGCCTCGTGGGAACGGCGGAGTATTTTCTGTGGCGCGGCGGTGCAGCGACGGCGCAGATGACGCATTTCCGTATGAGTGCGCTCGCGGCCGAAGTCATTCTCGGGTTCCTCACCTTCACCGGCAGTCTCATGGCGGCGGGCAAGCTGCAGGAGGTGCGCTGGATTCCGCAGCGCCCAGTCACCTATCCCGGCCAGAATTTCGTCAACATCGGTGTGCTCGCCATCGCGATTGGTCTGGGTGTCGCGGTCGTCCTGCAACCTGGGGCGCCATGGGCGCAGCAGGCGTTTCTCGCGATCGCCGCGCTCGCCTTGATCTTCGGCGTGCTGCTCATCATTCCGATCGGCGGCGCCGACATGCCGACCGTCATCTCGATCCTCAACGCCTATGCCGGTCTCTCCGCGGTCGCGATGGGATTCGTGCTCGACAGCAAGCTGCTCGTCACGGCCGGCGCACTCGACGGCTCCAGTGGTCTGATTCTCTCGATCATCATGTGCCGCGCCATGAACCGCTCATTCACGAACGTGCTGTTCGGCGCGTTCGGAAGAGCGCAGCCGGCGGCGTTGGCGGCGGGTGAGCAGAAAGTCTGGAAGCAGGAGACAGTCGAAGGGGCGGCGCAGCTACTCGATCAAGCGCGCAACGTCGTGGTTATTCCCGGCTACGGCATGGCGGTCGCGCAGGCGCAGCACAAAGTGCGCGAGCTGTATGACGCCCTCACCAAGCGCGGTGTCACGGTCAAGTTCGCGATCCATCCGGTGGCGGGCCGGATGCCGGGCCACATGAACGTGCTGCTCGCCGAGGCCAACATTCCGTACTCGGCGCTCGTCGAGATGGACGAGATCAACCCCGAAATGCCGCGGACCGACGTCGCGCTCGTCCTCGGCGCCAACGACGTCGTGAACCCCGCCGCCCGCTACAACAAGGGCACGCCGATCTACGGCATGCCGATCATCGATGCCGACAAGGCGAAGACGGTGCTGGCGGTGAAGCGCAGCAAGAATCCGGGATTCGCTGGCATCGACAACGAGCTGTACGTGCAGGACAACACGTGGATGTTGTTTGGGGATGCGAAGGCGGTGCTGGCGGATCTCGTGAAGCAGTTTGGAGGTGGCGGCATTCACTAGTGCGAGTGTATGCGCCGCGCATCAGGATCTCCGTCGCGCTAACCGAAAACATTGAGTCTTCGTGGTGTTGCCGGCTGTAACAACGGGCATGCTTGTTGCGGATCTGACGGGGTTCGACGTCCCTCGCTATCACCGCGGCGATGCTCTCGCTAGTGACCTGCACCGAGTCGGACCGCACGGTCGGCGCGCCCCCGCGGCCGGAGTTCGCCCACGTGCAGGACCTCGACGGCCTGCCCGACCTGATTGTCGACGCCAGGGCCCTCGCGACCTCGTGGGTCGTGTACGACCACACCCTGCGGGAGGGGACCTGCAGCCTGCAGTCGGAGCACCTTGCGCCGGGGCAGTACCGCCTGCTGCGATTCACCGTGAACACGCCGAACATCGGTACCGGCGACGTCTTTGTCGGAGATCCAAACCGGCACTGGGACCCGAACCACGACGGTAACCCTGACGATTCGGACGGACTGTTCGAGGTCCACCGGTGTCATGGGCATTTCCACTTCCGCAACTACGCCCTCTATCAGCTGATCGCTGCCGACGGCACGATCACCAAGGCGCGCAAGACTGGCTTCTGCATGCTCGACATCAAGCCGTACAACGATGGCGCGCCACCCAAGTCGTGGGTGTATCGGGCCTGTGGCCATCCGGGCCTGACCGGGTTTCCCAACTCGGAAGTCCCCGGCAACCAAGGGATCAGCGTTGGGTACGCAGACCAGTACTACAAGTGGCTCGATGGGCAGTTCTTCGTGCTCGACGATCCCAACGCCCCTCCGATCCCGCCGGGCGACTACACACTCCGTATCATCGTCAACCCGCCGTTCACGCCGGTGGGGACCGAGCCATGCCCGGCGCGGGACACTCACGGGTTCTGCCACATGTTCGTGGAGAGCAACTACGACAACAACATTGGGGAGGTGAGTATCACAATCCCCGCCCATCCGGGCAAGACCGGAGTCGGCCCCGGAGCGGAGAAGAACCCGCCGGACAACGAACTTGTCGACGACGAGAATCGACCAGATAATTAGACGACGTAGTCTGTAACGGCAGAGAAACTGCCCCCCGGACCCTCGTCCGGGGGGCAGTGTCGTGTCGAGCGACTGGTTACTTGTGTGGCTGATCGAAATGGGCCTGCAGGTTGCCACGGTCCGTGAAGCTGAGCGGCAGGTTCAGCACGGGCGCATCGACGCTGGGATCGGCACCCGGCGCCCAAATCTGGAATCCCGCCTTGTCGTTCTTCCCGCCCGGCTCCCCGGCGTCGACGAACGTGAACCGGATGAACGAGCCATCTACGCCGTTCAACTCCCCGGTGGCTGTCCCGTTGAACGTGTCGAACGGAGCCGGCGGCGGCTCGGGGTTGATCGTCGGATCGTCGATGCACTCAGCCGACGTAATCGGCTTGTTCAGGTGCCACTTATTGCCCGGCCAATTGATTTCAAGATTGTTCGACAACACGATGTCGCAGTGAAGGGTGAGTCCCCTCGTAATATCGATGTCCCCGACGCCGATCGATCCGCCACCACCAGTCATCCGGCCGTCGACCGCGCAATCTCCCTTCTTTGGGTCGCAGGGCGGCGGTTCCGCGCCGAAGGAAGGCGCAGGGACTTTCGGGGCCAGCGAGTGGTCGGTACAGCTCGCGACTGCACCGGCGGCCAGGATCAGGCCGACGGCGAGTGAAGCGTTAGGGCGGAGCATAGGGCACCTCCGAAACTAGGTGGGAACGAACTGCAGACACGCCTCTGATTGAATCGCCTCTACGGTTCAGGCTGAATCAGAGTTCATCCCGTGTCAACCCCATAAGTTCAAGTGACTGTTGCAGTTACGTTACAGCGCGGTTCCCGAGATTGTTGTCCTTGCGTTACACCGAGAATGCGCAGGACAATTCTATCTTGCACTTCCTCCGCCGCGGCGTGACGTTCACACGCTTCTTCCAGCGCGGAGCCGTCCTCATGCCTCGTGGATTCATTCCGATGTTCGCCGCCGGCCTCCTGGCCACGGCATGTACCTCACTGGACCGACCCGTCGTTTCACGCCCACAGTTTGCGCATACGCAGGATCTCCTTGGCCTCCCCGACTTGATCGTGGACTCGAAAGCGCTCGCGACGTCGTGGGTTGTCTATGATCAGGAGCTCAAGGAATCGTTCTGCACGTTGCAGGAGGGTGGCGTGCCGCCTGGGCAGCATCGCGTGCTGCGCTTCACCGTAACGACGCCGAACATCGGTGACGCTGACGTAGCCCTCGGCGATCCAAATCGACATTGGGATCCCAACGGTGACGGTGACGGCAGCGATTCGGACGGACTGTATGAGAACAACGCCTGTCACCGCCACTACCATTTCCGCAACTACGCGACGTACTCCCTGCTCTCGGTCGACCGCACTCAGACTTGGATCGCGGCAAAGCGCGGCTTCTGCATGATCGACATCACGCCTTACAACACCAATGACGGCGGGATCAAGCCGTGGTATTACCGGGCGTGTGGCCGGCCTGCGCGGCCGGATCTCGGTCTACCGGAGGTCCCCGGCAATCAGGGCATCAGTGTGAACTACGGCGACACGTACGTGAAATGGTTGGGGGGCCAGTATTTCGTGCTGGACGGGTCCGACGGCCAAGCCGTCATTCCGCCGGGTCAATACATCATCCGCATCGAGGTCAACCCTGGCTACGTCCCCAGCCGCAAGAATCCGTGTCGCTTCCTTGATCCGGCCACGGGCCTCTGTCACGCGCTGCAGGAGTCAGACTATTCGAACAATCTGGGAGAAGCCCTGGTTACGATTACCGACCATCCTGGCAAGCAGGGGTGGGGCCCAGGGGGTGGTCAGGATCCGTTGGACGAGATGATCGACGACGAGAACCGGCCGGACAAATAGGGCCGCCGTGGGCCGGAAACAGCGTAGGGGCGCAGCATGCTGCTGCGTCCCTCCGTTGTACATGTGATAAGTTGGGTTAGGTAATTCGGTCGGGGTAATGTCATGCGACTTAACCAGGTCGCATTTTTCGCAGCGATCGCCCTCCAGTTTGCCTGCAGCGAATCAAGTGCTCCCGCTGCGACGATTTCGTTCGCATCGGTTAGTGCCGGCGGTTCCCACACGTGCGGCATATCGCTCGACGGGCCGGCATACTGTTGGGGCGGCAACAATTTCGCCCAGCTCGGCGGTGGCCCGAAGACCGCGCTCGAAAGCCATTTCTATCCGATGTTGGTAGGAGGCGATGTCGCTTTCACGGCGATGAGCGCGGGAGGGCTCCACACGTGTGCTCTGGACGCCAGCGGCACCGCGTACTGCTGGGGAGCCAACCAGTACGGACAACTCGGCATCGGCTCCGATCTCGGTCCAGAGACATGCCGGTCGACTCCCTGCGCCTCTTCGGCAACATTGGTATCGAATACGCTGCGGTTCCGTGCAATCGCCGCCGGATGGGCACACACGTGTGCCTTGACGGTCAGTGGAGACGTCTATTGCTGGGGCGACAACCGGGTAGGCCAACTCGGAAACGATTCAATTCCAGTCGCGACCTCCACTCCGACGCGAGTGCCGTTGCCAGCCGGCGCGGCGTTCATCGCAGTCGGTGCCGGGCAGTGGCATACATGCGCCATCTCGGCGGACGGAACCGCGTTCTGCTGGGGGCAGAACAATTGGGGACAAGTTGGATCTGCCGCGAAGGACACCTGCCTCACGCAAAATGGTACGACCCAACCCTGCAGCAGGACACCGGTCCAAGCCGCAGCAGGACTCGGTCTTGTAACGATCGGCGGGGGCTGGGGTCATACGTGCGCACTCGCGAGTGACCGGACGACGTATTGCTGGGGATACGATGGGTCGGGACAGCTCGGTATCGAGCCGGATTCCGTGTCAATGGCATGTCCCTTCCGCCCCGAGTCAAAGCAGTGCAGCCTCCAGCCAGTGCGGGTCGCAGGGAATCTGGCGTTCGTCGCTCTGACGGTTGGCGGGAGCCACAACTGCGGCTTGCTGGAGAATGGTGAGGCCTACTGCTGGGGCGGCCATCTCCTCGGTCAACTCGGTGACTGCTCCCTTCGAGATTACAGCTCCGTGCCGCGTCCCGTGTGCGGCGGGCATCGTTACAGCTTCTTCAGTGCGGGCTCAGGCCACACGTGCGCCGTCGCCGTGAATCACGACGCGTATTGCTGGGGGCCAAACGATAGCGGCGAGTTGGGCTCGGCAACTCTCAATGCATTCGGACCGGTGCCTGTGGGGCCGCCGGGGAACTAGCGTTGGCGTTGTTCGATGGGGGGAATGAAGCACAGCGGCGCGCAGTGGGCCGGAAACAGCGTAGGGGCGCAGCATGCTGCGCCCCTACTTTTTCTTTACACCTCTTCCTGTTCTCTACTCTTTACATCTCAACCGCGGCTCAACGCCCGCCGCACGACGCGGGGTCCGCGAGGCAGAAGCTGTTCGCGATCCGCTCGCTGATCGTGATCGGCAGGAACGTCCCCGGATCGGCGATCGCTTCCGAACCGCCCTGCCACAGGTCCGCGTTCGTGCCGAAGCGGTACTCATCTAACAGACGCTTGCCCTGCAGGAACAGATTGCGCTGCCGCTCGTACTGCAGCATCGCGAGCGCCGTCGGGCCAGCGCCGGTGTACGCGGTCAAGCCGTCGACCGCTCGTTCCGCGTTGATCGCGTTCTGAAACCCCGTGTTGTCCCCGGCGGCCAGCGCGGCTTCCGCCACGATCAAGTGCAGCTCGCGGGCAGACAAGAACGTCAGCGGTCCAAAACGCGTGTGCTTGAGGAAGCCATCCGCGTTGTTCAAGAGCAATCGTGTGAGCTCGGGATCCGCCTTGTTATCGAGCGGATCCTTGAGTCTGAGACTGTCCACCGCCACAGTTTTGCCGCCGGTGGCGCAGCCTGAGACGGTGCAGAGCGGGTATACGTAAGCCGACCCGATCCGCATCTCCAGCCGCTCGTTCACTTCGAACCCGATGTCCGTACTGATCGTCGTCGGGTCGTAATGAAACTGGAAACGCCAGTCCGGCACGCCCAACGTCGTCGCCAGCGCGAGTGCAGCATTGGCATCGGCAACGGCGCCGGCGTCGTTCACCAGCGGGGTCGCGAGGGGAACGGTCGACGGGGCCGGATTCAGCTTGGCCCACAGGGCGAGGTAGTAACGAGCGGTTGCCCGTTCCGCCGTCAGAGCGAGCTGCAGGTCCTTATTGCCTGTGGCCTGAGCGATCGCGAGACCACTCGTCGCGTACGCGATGGCCACCTTGTACACGGAATCCATCTTCGCTGCGCCGAGCGGTGCCGCCGCCGTGGTGCGATCGGAGCCGATCGGGAAGTTGTCGAACAGGTTCCCGATCATGGTATAGATGATCGCCGCGGACAGATACGTGCGGGCGAGATCGTTCCGGTCGGGCAGCGTGCTTGCGGCGTCGAAGCCACTGAGGCGCTTGATCGTCTCGTCGGACCACCAGCGTGCCTCTCCCACATAGAAGTAGGCCGCGTCTACGAATTCATTGGTGGGCTCCGAGATCGTTCCCTGATCCAGGCTCTGCCAGGCGTCGCGCGAGCCGATCCACGTCAGCTCATCGGTGGCGACCGAGTACGGGGTCAGGATCTGTCCCCACGCCCGCGAGACACTCGCCAGCACGCCGCTCGCTTGCGACGCGGCGGATGCTGGATTGCTGAGGTCCGACTGGTTGACGTTGTTCGGGTTTTTCACGTCCAGCAGGCTGCTGCACGCGGCGAGCGCAAGCACGCCCGCCACGCCGAGCAGCCGGTATGAGCGATTGGTTTTCATGGTATCACTCCTTTCCGGTGCCCGGGTTAGAAGCCAAACCGCACGCTGAAGGTGAAGCGGCGTGGCAATGCGAGACCGAACGCGTCGATACCCTCGCCGAAATTGGCCTCGATGCCGTTCAGATCGGAGCTGGCTGCACCCCGCCCGTACTCGTTCAGCTCGGGGTCGATGCCCGTGTACGGCGTCCAGAGCATGAGATTTCGCACGGAGGCTTTGACCGACACGTAGCGTAACCCGAGCCGCCTGCTGGCCCAGGCGGTCGGCACATTGTAGGTCAACCCCAGCTCGCGCCACCGCACAAACCTGCCGTTCTCGTTTTGGTTGAGCCCATCGTACGGCGTCAAGGCGCGCAGCTTGAGCCATTCCTTCGCGGCGTCCACACGCTGCTGCGCGGTGCTCGCCGGGTTCAGCATGGTCGACTCCACGCGCGCAGCTTGTTCGGAATTCCGCCCGATCACGGCGTTGGCGTTCCGGAAGCCGAACGTGAGGTTCGTGATCGTGTAGTTCCCGCCCTTGTACTCGAACAGGGACGACAGCTCGAAGTTCTTGAATATTGTTGCGGAGAGTCCAAACGAGCCCGCCCAGTCGGGCGTGGACTTCCCGAGGTAATGATCGAGGAAGTCGCCGTCCCCGTCTTCGTCCACGCGGATAGGATTGGTACTGCTCAGCGCTCGCGGGCTCGCGAGCGCGGCCAGCATGTCGGCGTCGGTGTCAAATTGTCCGTCGCCATTCAGGTCATAGGGGTTCTGACCTGGCTGCAGGCAGGCGTATGTTGCCCCGGCCGGCCGCTGGCTGCACGGCGCAACGAGCTTGACACCGAACAGGGAGTTGGGGGCGTACCCCTCTTTTACGAAGTTGCGATAGCGGGGATAGCTGCCCCCGACCTTGAGCGGCGGCGATCCGCCGAGGCTCGTGACGATCTCGTGCAGGAACGCCGCGTTGCCGAAGACCTTGAGCGAAAACTCGGGCCGGCTGACGGGGAGTACGTTCACGCCGATCTCCCAGCCGTGCGCATCGACGCGGCCGATGTTGGAGAGCTGTACCGCCCGGAAGCCGCCCGATGGGGCGTACTGGCGTTGGTAGAGCGCATCCCGTGTCACGCGATTCCAGTAGGTGACCTCGAAGCCGGCGCGGTCGTTCAGGATGCCCAGCTCACTCCCCACCTCCCATTCCGTCGCCTTCTCCGGCTTCAGGTCTGGGTTGCCCAGGTTGCTGGGCGCAAGGCCCGGCCCTAGCTCACTCGTCAGCGGGACGAACGTCGTGAACTTGTCGAACGCGCCGGGCTGTAGTCCCGATTGCCCGATCGCGGCGCGCACGCGGAACGTCGAGAGCTGCGACCGCCACCCTGCGTTGCCCCAGCCCGAGAGCGAGCTCGGCTGCAGCGAGATGCTCGCCTTGGGATAGAACACGCCTTCGGATGTCTTGCCGAAGGCACTGTTGCGATCATACCGCCCGCCCACGGTAAGGAACGCCCAGTCTCGGTACGCCAACTGGTCCTGTGCGAAAACCCCGGCGTTGACCGTCGAGAGGAAGCGCTCGTAGATGCTGGGTGACGACCCCGCGCCGACGATCTCGAGCCCGGGCCCGGGGAAGTGCTCGCCGCCTTCGCCGACATCTTCCACTTTCGCGACGAAGCCCTGGCCGCCGCCCGTGAGCGTGGACTGGAAATCCTCGCCGAGCTTGGTCGACCAGGTGGCCTTGGCTTCAGCGGTGATCTCACGGCGGGTTCGATCGTCGAGGAACTTGTACCCGTCGGGATCGAAGCTGATGAACTTGTCGACGTCGTAGCCGAACGGCGCAAAATCGGTGCTCACCTGGTTGACGACATCAACGCCGAGCGTCGCGTCCAGGGAGACCTGCGTCACTGGTTGATAGGCGATGTTGATGCTGCCCGTGAAGTGTTTGGCGTCTTGCTTGATCTGTTCCTGCATGTTCTCGCGCACAGTCGCGAAAGCGGCCTGGCCGAGCGGATTACCCGGTGCAAGTGGGCTGTTGGGGTTGCCGTCGGTCGTGCACCAGCCCGTACCCGTGGGCACGCCGCCGGCGTCGCACTGCGCGAGCTCAGGCTTGCCGAAGATCGCCGACGAAATCGTGCCGAAGATGTTGTTGTTGTTCGACGGCGTCATGTGGAACCGATCGACGTACTCCGCGTTCACTTTCACCTTCACGTTGGTGGCCGGCAGGATCACGATGCTCGCGGAACCCTGGGCAAAGCGATCGAGATCGTTCGCGGGCCCGAGGTGCCGGTTCCCGAAGGGCCCGTCATCATGGCTGTAGCGGCCGTTCACGTAGTACGTGACAGCGCTTGTGCCGCCGCTCACCACCCCAGAGAACGTGTTCGCGTAACCGGTTTCGAACAGGTTGTCGGTGACGATGTTCCGGGAGAAGGGCACAAACGCCTGAACGGTCGTTCCGTAGAACTGACTCAGCCGAGTGGCCTGCGTATCAGAGCGCGCAAAGCCCCAGTTCGGCATGTAGCGATTCTTCGGGAAGCGCGAGATGCCCTGCTCGGTCATGAAATCAAACTGGGGCGCTCCGCGCGATCCTTGTTTCGTAAAGATTTGAATGACGCCTGCCGACGCTTCCGTGCCATACAGCGTGGCAGCGGCAGGGCCTTTCAGTATTTCGATGCGCTCGATGGACTCGGGATTGATGTCGTCCAGGCGCGATGGATAACCGCCGCCGCCCGTGCCGATGTAGTCTCCGAAGCCGCCACCCCGATCCACGCGTATGCCGTCCACGTACACGATCGGCTCGTTGGGCTGCGACAGGCTCGCCGCGCCGCGGATGCGAATGCGCGCGCCTTCGCCCGTCAAGCCGCCGGACGGCAGGATGCTGACACCGGGCTCCCGTGCCGCGAGCATCTCGGACACGTTTTGGACCGGCGCGTTCTTGAGTTGAGTGGCGTCGATCGTCGCGATGGTGTTGCCGAGCTTGCGGCGCTCGGTCGCGACGCCCGTGCCGGTGACGACGACCGCGTCGAGTCCGATCGCGACTTGCGGCATCGCGAAGTCAGCGGTCACCGGCGCGTCCGGCGTGACGGTCACGGCCTTGTTGCTGCTGCCGTAGCCGACGCGGCGAATGCGCAGGATCACCTGGCCGAGTGGCACGTTGAACTGATACTGCCCGGCCGCGTTGGTGAGCGTGCCGAGGTCGGTCCCGACGACCGAGATCTGCGCGCCGTCGAGCGGGCGTTGCGTCGCGGCGTCGGTGACCGTGCCTTTCACAGTGCCGGTCGTTTGCGCCGCGGCAAGGAGGGTGCAAGCGCATGTCAGCGCCACGCAGGCACCCAGCGTGCGCAGCGCACTCGTCCAACGAAGCGGAGATTTCATCTCCACCTCCTGTTTGGGGGAAAACAAAATTGAACAGCGCATCGGCATACGTATCGCCTGCTGTTCATTCGGGACTCGGTTTTATTTACTTCCCAACAACAGCCGACCCAGAACGGCGAGAACCCGGCCGGTTGGTAGGTAGGGCTAACCTGACCTTCGTTCGCAGGGTCGTCAAGGAGCCTCTAGATTTGATTGATAGTATGCGGGTCGCCGTCATTCTGTCTCTCGCCGCCGTCGGGGCTTGTCAGGGCTCAGAGATCGAGGTCCCGCCGCCGGTCGATGCGCCGATCACCTCCATGACTGGCGGCTGGCTCCACACCTGCGCGGTCACCACCACCAAGCACGTCTATTGCTGGGGGTGGAATCGCGACGGCGAGATCGGCGATGGATCCACGGCCGATCGACCATATGCCAAACAGGTCTCCCCATCCCTCACGTTCAGCGTGGTCTCAACGGGTGGGGGACACTCCTGCGCCGTGGCGACCGGAGGTGCTGGGTACTGTTGGGGGCTCAATCTGACCGGCCAGATCGGCGATAGCTCGGTTATGTCCCGGTCGACCCCCACAGCCGTCACCCGCGGCTTGTCATTCGCTCAGCTGGCAAACGGTGGCACATTCACCTGCGGGATCACGGCGACTGATTCAACCGCTTACTGCTGGGGCTGGAACCACGATGGAGAGCTGGGCAGTCGACCAGTCGAGACTTGCCTCACACCTGGAGGCGTCGAGCCCTGCAGTCGTGCTCCCATCGCCGTGGGGGGCGGCCGGCGGTTTCTGGCGATTAGTGCTGGTGCCCGACACGTGTGCGCCCTCGCGGTTGACAGCACGGCATATTGCTGGGGCAACAACGCTACGGGTCAGCTCGGCAACGGAACCACCGCCGACACCGCGTTGCCGGTGGCGGTTTCGGGGGGTCGCAAGTTCAAGGAATTAACGCTCGGCTTTGACCACAGCTGCGGTCTGACTGCCGCGGGTGACGCGTATTGCTGGGGCGACAACACGTGGGGCCAACTCGGCGAGGCGACGACCAGCGTCGCCCTCGAACCTACGGCTGTGACCGGCGGTATCATCTTCTTGGCGTTGAGCGCGGGCTCGGAGCATACATGCGGAATCGGGACAGGCAACGCGACGCGCTGTTGGGGAGAGAACGCGTCTGGCCAGCTCGGCGCGCAGGCGACCGAGATGTGCACCTCCGCTTCGGGGAGAACAGCCGCACTGTGCAGTCACGTTCCCCTGCCGGTCAGCACGAATCAGATCTTCGGGTCCATCTTCGCTGGCGGCCATCACACGTGCGCCATCACGACCGGTGGCAAGGCCTACTGTTGGGGCGAAAACAGCAACGGCCAGCTCGGGACGGGCAATACGAGCGGGAGCGACGTGCCGGTTCTCGTCGCGAATCAGCCATGACCCGCGGCCTGGTGCGGGCGGCGCTCCTGGTTTTCCTGATTCCCGTGTCAGCGTGCTTGACTTACACGCCGATCGGCAATGTCACGCCCGCACGCGGTGCGGAGGTTGTCGCGACGATGGCGCCGCTCGATGCGCGCGTCGGCGAAATCACCGTGCACCGCGTGACGAACGTCCAAGGGCGCGTGGCGTTCGCGGACGCGGACTCGCTGGTGATCGCGGGCACGCGCTTCACTTCGGACGCGGGGACCGCATATCAGAGCATCGGCGACTTGGTGACCATTCCGCGCACGCAACTACTCGAGCTCAAACAAAAAAGAGTCTCGGGCTGGAAGACCGCGATCGCCCTTGGCGCGAGCGGCGCCGCGGTGGCCGCGATCCTCGCCGGGATCGGACCGCTCTCAGGCTTTGGCGGCGGCGGCGGCGACCACAAGCCCCCGCCTTAGCGCTTCCAGCCGTTGTTGTCCCGCGCGATATCCGGATATAGCCGGCGCGGATCGATCACTACATTCGACAGTCGCTTGGCGGTGGCGAGGCGATACGTGAAACGACTGCCGAGGTCCCACATCTCGACCGGCAGGTTGCGGGTCTCCGTCGAACCGTCCGCATAGCGCAACTCCAGCGTGACCGGAAGCACCATCTGACCGCGATTCGATAAATAAAGGAAAGCAGAGTCGGCGCTGGACCGTACCGAGTCGACCGCTTGGTCGAGCCGGGCCGTCGTGGAGATCCAGTTGCGCCAGAACCAATCGAGATCCCGCCCAGTCACGTTACTCATCGTGCGAAAGAAATCCGCGGGCTGCGGATGCTTGCCTTTCCAGCGGCGGACGTATTCGCGAAACGCGCGGTCGAACTCCTCCCGGCCCAGCACGGCCTCGCGGAGGATCGACAGCATCAACGCCGGCTTCTGATACGCCGTCCAGTAAAGCTGACGTACTTCGTCGGGCTTCGTGATCATCGGCTGCTCGCTGCCCGGAATCGCGGTCGCGGCGTAGGCGGCCAGGAGCTCGCGCCGCACGGAGTCGGCGTAGGCCGTGCCCTTGAAAAACGCTTCTGCCGCATCGTAGTCGGCGAACGTGTTGAAGCCCTCGTCCATCCACGGATAGCGTCGCTCGTCCGATCCGACCTGCATGGGAAACCACTGATGACCGAGCTCGTGCATGAGCACCCAGTACTGGTCCTCACGTTTTTGCAGCGAGGGACAGTAAATCACCATCGGGTATTCCATGCCCTCGACGAGTCCCTCGACGGCGGAAACTTGCGGCCACGGGTAGCGGCCGAGCGCGCCGGAGAAGTGTCTGAGGGTCGCACGCACCATGGCGTTCGACTCTTCCCACGGCGTGGCATCCTGGTGATAGAACGTCTGGACCAGGATGCCGTCCCAGGTGCTGGCATCCCAGCGCAATCCCGACCCGGCCGCCCACGCGAAGTCACGCACGCCACTGGCGGTGAACCGCCACGTCTTGGTGCCGGGCACGCGTCGCGTCGCGTTGGCACTGGCTTCCTGTCGTGTGATGACCTGCACGGTTTGTCCGGGGGCGGTGAACGCGCCCGCGAGCCGGGCGCGCTCCTGCGCTGAACGCACCACGGACGGGTTCGCGAGCGCCCCGGTTGCGACAACCGTGAATCCCGCGGGTACCGTCAGGCTCACATCGAAATCGCCGAATTCGAGGTAAAACTCCCCTGCGCCGAGGAAGGGCAGCGTGTTCCAGCCATGCACGTCATCGTAGACGGCCATGCGCGGATACCACTGACCCAGCTGATAAAACCGCGAGCCGACGCGGCCCATGCGGCCACCGCCGTATGGCGGAATCGGAAAATGCCAGGCGATGTCGAACGTGATGCTCAGATTCGGCCCGAGCGGCCGCGGCAGCTCGACACGCATCATCGTGCCAAGCACCTTCGTCGTGAGCGGCCGCCCGCCCGCGGCAAAGCGATCGACCGTGATGCCGCCGACGAACCCCTTCGCGCTGAAGTCGAAGACGACGCCACCGGCGAACAGGAGCGGCGGCTGGTTCAGAACGCGGGAGATGGAATTGGGGGCGAAGATGTTCTGGTCGAGCTGCACCCAGACATAGTCGAGCGTTTCCGGCGACCGGTTGACGTAGTAGATGCGTCCCGTGCCGCGGAGCACGTTCGCAGCCGTATCTAGGCTCGCGTCGAGTGTGTAGTCGGCACGCTGTTGCCAGTACCGCGGGCCCGGGGTGCCGGACGCGCTGCGGACCGGTGTGGCGGGCGGCAGCGCAAGCGGGCGAAACGGGGACGAGTCGGCGATTGATTGCTGCAGGGCCAACACGGATGAAAGCAAACGAAGCATTCGAGCTCCTTGTAAGATGCCGTCAGCCGTCTGCCGTCAGCCGCTGATGGCAGATGGCTGATGGCCTGCAATTATCCCCGCGGCACGATGCGCAATGGCCATCACGGTAAGCATCGGGTTGACTCCGGATGAACTGGGGAAAGTGCTCGCGTCCGCCACGTATAGGCCTCGTATACCCCAGACACGGTGCTCCGCATCCACGACCGACGTGCGCGCGCTTGCGCCCATGCGGCAGGAAGCCATCTGGTGGAAGGTGACGAGCAACAGCTGGTTGGGTCCCCAGCCCGCGGCATCCACGCGCCGCAGCCACTCGTCGCGCGCGCCGGTCGTTCCAGGTTGATAGCTGACGGCGCGGGCCAGCGGTAGCCAGATCTCGCGCGCGCCTGCGGCTTCGAGCACTTGCGCGGCCGCGCCGATGGCGCGACGCAGATGCTCGCGATCGTAGAGCGAGAGCCGATAGTCGACCACGGGAGAGCCATCGCGGTCCACGCGTACGCGGCCTCCGAATCGATCACGCAGCAGGATGCCAACGAGGGCGGTTTGCGACAGTTTCGCCATCCGGTCGCGATGTCCCGCCGCCGATTCCCACGGCGCCGCGAGCGCCTGCAGTGACGGATGGACCGGTACCGTCTCGAATTTGAATCCATAGCCCGCGTCTAAATCGGCGAATTGATCGGAGTAGTGGGCCTGGACCGTGCCCGTCCAGGGCCGCACCGCTTCGACCATATCCGCCAGCACACCCGTCGCAGGATGCAGCGCCAGGTTGCGACCGAGAGCGGGAAGCCTGACGCCGGATCGCAGCAACAACGCCGGGGAATGCACGGCGCCGGCGGCCACGACGACCGCCTTCGCCCGCACGTTCAGCGTGTGCGAGCCAACCTCTGCTTCGACGCCGCGTGCCACACCACGCTCCATCAGGACACGACGCACGTCGCAACCGACGACGATGCGTGCACCCTGCGCGGCCGCATCCCCCAGGTACGTGATCAACGTCGACTGCTTCGCGCCGCGGCGGCATCCCATGCCACAGTAGCCACACGCATCGTCCTGCGAGCAGCCCCGCACATCGCGAGGCAGGAGTCCGTGATGCCACCGCAGCCGCTCGAGGCCCCGAATCAAGACCTGGTCCCGTCCCGACGGTTTCGCATGATCGGTGTTGACGCCGAGCCGGCGCGCGACCGCATCGAGGGCACGCGCGAACTCGCGGCTCTCGAAGTGGGGCAGGCCGTGCTCTCGAGCCCACTCGTGGCGGACCGCATCGGGCGTGTGGAAGCTGGTCGTGTAGTTGATCACGGTCCCGCCGCCGAGCGTCGATCCCTGCAGCACGACGAGCCCGAGATCACGCGTCGCGAGCAGACCACCGGCGTCGTACAGCGTTTCGAGGGCTTCGCCTTCCTGGTGGGTGAAATCCGCTTCGTTGCGATAGCCGCCCTTCTCCAGCACGATCACGTCCTTGCCGGCGGCCGTGAGCTCTCCCGCCACGACGCCTCCGCCTGCTCCGGAGCCGACCACGACCACGTCGCAATCGAGCGTGGTGTCGGTGGAGATGGCGATCGGACGAATGGGCTTGGGCGTATTGGGCGGCGGGCTCAACGGACCCGGATACCCGATGGGGCGTGCCGTCCCCGGGGTTGTGTAATGCGTGACCGTCGTGAGCCGCTTCAGGGCTTGGAACGCTTTGCGCCGCTGCGGCAGGCGGCTGGTCGCCCAGCCGCGCAGGGAGCGTTCGCGTTCGTCCGCGGCCATGCGCGTGAACGATTTGGGAATCCCACTGAGGAGAAGATTGACGGCTGCGACGTCGAGCAACCGGAGCAGCAGATCGAGCTCGGCGCGATCGGCCGGGCGGGGGAGCGAGGCGATCTTGCGCGCGACCCGTTCGCTCAGGTCTGTCGCACCGTCCGGTACCAATGTCGTCGCGACCGCGCGCAACACGTCGCGCGCGGCGGGCGACAGCGCGGGCGTCAACGCGCTTGGACGAACGTCAGCTTGAAGCCGTCGGGGTCACTGATCATGAACACGCGGTCACCCCACGGCATGTCCTGCGGTTCCTGGTCCAGCGCGCCACCGCGGGCTTTGATCTCAGCGGCGAGCTGATCCAGATTCTGCGCCGTGTGGCACCAAATCCGCGCGCCGACTCCCTTCTGGCGATCACGACCCTTCTTGAAGTCGTCCTGATTCAGCATGAATGTGATGGCGCCCGCATGGATCTCGCAGCCGGAGAGCTCGCCGTTCTCGCGCCATTCGTCGCCGATGACGAATCCTAGCACGTCGCGATAGAACGCCATGCTCCGCTGCAGATCGGTGGCGGTGAACATTGGCGTGAGCTTGCGGAGGCGCAGCGTTTCAGGCTGGCGTCTGGGCCGCGGGCGATCTTTCGGTGCCTTGGCTTTGGCTTTTCTGGTAGCCATGCGGATTCGCTCCAAAAACTCGGGGTCTCAAAGCGTAGCGAACCTGGCGACGTCTCGCCAGATTCACACCCTCAAGGGTGTGCTCGGCAGGCGTTGTCCTTAAGGACAATGTTAGCCGAGCACAGGCTTTAGCCTGTTGAAAACACGAACATCTGGAGATATCTCATCATGGCGACCAGCAACGCCGTAGCGACGTGGGAAGGCAAGCTCAAAGAAGGAAAGGGAACCTTTAAAGGCCAGAGCGGAGCCTTCAGCGGGGCATTCAGCTTCGGCACGCGGTTCGAGGGGAAGAAAGGGAGCAACCCCGAGGAGCTGATCGCCGCGGCGCATGCCGGCTGCTTCAGCATGGCGCTGTCGTCCACGCTCGAGAAGGCTGGCCATCCCGCCACCCGCATCGAAACGCGGGCCGCGGTCACGATCGACATGGTCGACGGCGCGCCCAAGATCACGCGCAGCGTCCTCGACGTGCGTGGCAAGGTCGATGGAGTCGATCAGGCCGCCTTCCAGCAGGCTGCCGAGGGCGCGAAGAAGAATTGTCCCGTGTCGAAGGCCCTGCAGGGCAACGTCGATATCACGCTGCAGGCAAAGCTCGTCTGACCCGACGCAAGCGCTGGATGGTGTACCTCCTGCGCTGCAACGACGGCTCGTTGTACACCGGCATCACCAACGACTTGCCCCGGCGGCTGGTGTCGCACCGCAGCGGCAAGGCGAGCGCGTACACGCGCTCGCGACTCCCAGTGACACTCGCCTATCACGAAGCCGCGGGCAATCGCGGCAGTGCGCTGAGGCGCGAAGCGGCCATCAAGCGGCTCTCGCGTGCGGAAAAGATTGCGTTGTGCAGCGCCGCGACATAAAACTCGCGATCGGTGCCGTCATCGTCGCGGCAGGGTGCATCAGCGCCGGTATCTGGCAGCTCGATCGCTTAGCGCAGCGGCGCGCTCGCAATGCGGTCCAGGTGGCCCGTCTCGCGTTGCCTGCACTCGAAGTGCGGCGCGGATTGTCGGCTGACAGCGCGCGCCAGCGGCGCGTGACGGCCCGTGGGGTTTACGATTTTGCCGCCGAGCGAACATGGCCCGGACGCAGCTTCGAGGGGACGCCGGGCGTTTCGTTGATTACGCCGTTCCGGCTCGCCGACGGTTCGACGGTGCTCGTCGATCGAGGCTGGGTCTACACGCCCGACGCATTCCACGTGGATCACTCGGCCTACCGTGAGGCGGACAGCGCGGCGGTCGCAGGAATCGCCCTGATTCCTCCCCGTGGTCGCGGCGACGTCGATGTATCCGGATTTCTGCCGTTCGTGATTCAACTCGAGGGACGGGACCCACCGGGCGGCCTGCCAAGACGCTGGCCACCGCCGGTGTTCGACAACGGCCCGCACCTGTCCTACGCCATTCAGTGGTTCAGCTTTGCGCTGATTGCTCTGGTGGGGACGGCCGTAATGATTCGTAAAGGTCGTTGAGCAGCTCGGTCCCACGCTCGATGCGGGCCTCATCACGCGCATGGCGCTTGACGATGCCTCCGATCATGCGCTGAAAGCCGGGCGTCTCTTCCCGACCGAATTTCCCGTCCTTCACATCCAGGTCGTGCACCATCTCGGCGATCGCACGCAGCGCATCGTCCCGATCGAGTCCAAAGCGCTGGAGGAGCGTCTCGAACGTGCAGCGATCCCCTTCGTGCGTGTACTCCCCTTCGAACATGTCGAAGCTGACGGCCCCTTCGCGGGCAGCGCCAAACACAAAGCGAGCCTTGGGATCGATGAACCGCTTGATGAGCCAGGCGCTCGCGATCCGGTCCACATGGACATCGGGTCGTGTCACCCAGACGCCGCCCCGTCTGGACCGTGGCCGCGCGGGTTTGCCAACCCCCTGATTCGCCGACTCCGTCTTGATCTTGGCCATCGCGGCCTCCGCCGTTTTTCGTCCGCCAGCCCCGAAGTGGTCCAATGCCGTGATCTCGCGGAAGCGGCGCTCCAGGCGCCCGACTTCCACCGGCGATTCGACCTTTTCGGCAAGGCGTGTCACTTCCGCGTACTCGGCATCCCGGGCAGCACGGAATAGATCCTCGATCTGGTCATCGGAGAGCCCATCCACGAAGCTCGCTCGGCAGACCGACGCATCGCCGCCCCCGGCCGAGATTTCCTGCCGCAGCCACTGGAAGTCTTCGCTCGCTTGGGCGTTGAAGGGCAGGGCATAGACGGAGTTCTTGATCGCCACCGCCCCGAGCGCCTGCAGGCGGCGCCAGATCTTGACGCGGAAGTAGTCGGGCTTCGGCGGCAATTGATGAATGAGCAGAAGCCAGCGGCCTTCCTTCATAACCAGAAGTTCCGGATCGGTGAGCCTACTGGTGCGCCCCAGGGGGTGACGTCGGCACGCAGGCGCGTGTGATCGGATTGAAGAAGTGGTGCGTGGCGACCGCGCCCGTCAATGAGCCTAGCCACTATCGTATCCATCGAGTGATACAATTGTATCACAGAAAGCTGGAACCTGGCAAGTGGCGGTCGCCAGAACTACCGTTTTTGCCTGAGTTTAGCGATATTGCCCGACCCACAAAACAGCTAAACAAAGGAGTCCTACATGGCGGCTGCCCTCCCCCTGAAGCGCCCCGTCAGAGTCGGAGAACTGGTACGGCGCCGGCTGCGCGAGCTGAAGCGCACGCCGCGCGAGTTGGCGGATGCGGTTCAGGTGTCTGAGATCTATATCTCTGACCTCGTCGCCGGACGGCGGCGTCCTCCGGCCCCGGGCCGCATGGACGTCTACGCGCCGATGACCAAGTTTCTCAAGCTGCATCGGAACGACCTCCCCACCTGCGCCAAGGCGGAGCGGGACGGGGAGACCAAGAGCAAGCGCCGGCCACATCCGGAGATCCGGCGCCAGTTCCTGGCGCTCTGCCTCGACCCCGTCCGCGCTCGCGCCATCACGCGGCGTGTGGGTCGCAAGGATGGCGTGACCCTCGAGCGCGTCATCGTGGGCCGCCTGCTCGAAGTCGCGCAGGGGTTCGTGCGCCGTCAGCTCGACGACGATGTGGGCATCCGCATTGCGGCGAGCCGTGAAGGCTGCAGCTATCTCGAGTGGCGGATGAAGCTGATGGAGTTCCTCGATGCGACGCCGGAAGGGCTGACGCCGGATGACGGCGCGGAGTTTGTGCGGCCGCGCATCGCGGGGTGGGACATCGACATGGATACCCATGCCATGCGGATCGTGTTGCGCTCGCAGGATCCGGCGCCACGGCAGGTGCGGGCACTGAGCATCTGAACAAGGGCGGCAACAGGCGGCAACAGGCGGCAATAGGCGGCAACGGTCCGGGCGAATGCTCGGACCGTTTCTGTTGCCGCCCGATGCCGCCCATTGCCGCCCTTGTCGATCCTTGACCGACCTTTCCATGACCTCCAGTATCAGGCGTTCAGCCACGCCGTCGCTCATCCATCCGGAGACTCCATGTTTTCCCTGCTTGTCGCCGTGACTTTGGCTGTCCAGCAACCGCCGCCTCCTCCCCAAGACACCACGAAGCGCGATACCACCAAGGTCAAACTCGACTCGTTGCCGCTGAAGATGGCGCGCAACGTGAGCTTCGAGACGTCGGAAGCCACGTGGATGTCGCTGGACGTTTCGCCGGACGGCAAGACGATCGTCTTCGAGCTCCTCGGCGATCTGTACACCATGCCGGCCACGGGCGGCACCGCGACTCGTATCACCTCCGGCCCCGCGTTCGATTCGCAGCCGCGGTGGTCGCCGGACGGCAAGCGCATCGTTTTTCTGACCGACCGCAGCGGCGCCGAGAACGTCTGGCTGTGCGATCCGGATGGCTCGCACTCCAAGGCGCTCACGAAGGGCACGAACAACCTGTTCGCCTCGCCGGAATGGACGCCGGACGGCAACTACATCGTCGTATCGCGGACGAGCGGCGTCCTCGGCTCGGTTTACGAGCTGTGGCTGATCCATAAGGATGGCGGC
>Ga0209157_1001212_pt1 | contig 21751 bp, 22 predicted proteins | sample GraSoiAngelo_135_FD_185892 | JGI IMG/M metagenome (GOLD analysis project Ga0209157, IMG submission 185892) | Grasslands soil microbial communities from the Angelo Coastal Reserve, California, USA - 14_0929_05_40cm (SPAdes) (version 2) | ecosystem: Environmental > Terrestrial > Soil > Grasslands ...
TCTCCAGCAGGCGCGTGACTTCGAACACGAATCCCGCGACCGCCAGTGCCATCTCCAGGGCGGCCCGGGACCGGCCGTCGAGATCCGCGGGATCGCGCACCACGGCGAACTCCTCTTCCTCCGAATCGCGCAGGGACAGATACCGAGCGGGCTCCGACCACGGGAAGCAGCGCCGTACGGCTACAGCGCGCTCCTCCCCGCCCCGCACCGCCCAGAGTGAGCCATCCGAGCGCCATTCGAGACGCAGCGTTGGCGTCGCGCGTTGAGTTGCAACCAGGGTCATAGCATCCTCCTTTCTACTGGAGCTGCAGCTGCAGCTCGTACAACCGCCGATACTTTCCGTCCGGCTTCGCCAGCAGCTCGCCATGCGTGCCGTGCTCCACGAGCCGGCCGTCCTCGATCACGAACAGCCGCGACGCCTTGCGCAACGTCGAGAGCCGATGCGCAATGGCGAACACCGTCCGCCCCGACACCAGCCGCTCGAGCGCCTGCTGGATTTCGCGCTCTGTCTCCGTATCCACGCTGCTCGTCGCCTCGTCGAGAATGAGGATCCGAGGATCGTGGAGGATCGCGCGCGCGATCGACACGCGCTGGCGCTCGCCGCCCGACAGCGTATGCCCGCGCTCCCCCACCACCGTGTCGTAGCCGTGTTGCAGCTTGGTGATGAAGTCGTGCGCGTTCGCCGCCTGCGCCGCCGCGACGACCTGGCCGAGCGACGCGTCGGGCAAGCCGTAGCGGATATTCTCCAGGATGGTACCGTGAAACAGGTACGGGTCCTGAAGCACCATGCCGATCTGCCGGCGATAGTGTCCCGTGTCGAGGCGCCTGATGTCGACGCCGTCAACGCGAATCGCTCCCCCGGTCACGTCGTAGAAGCGCGCGATCAGGTTCACGATCGTCGTCTTACCGCCGCCCGATGGGCCGACCAGTCCGATCAGCTCGCCGGGATGTACGTCGAAGCTCATGGCGCGCAGCACCTGACGAACGCCGTCATAGCCGAACGTCACATGCTCGAAGGTCACGCGTCCGTGCACCGGCTCGAGCCGGACGGGGGCGGCGACGTCACGCACCTCTGGCTCGGTGTCCAAGACTTCGAACACGCGGTGCGCCGACGTGGTCGCCCGGTTGATCGTGCGCGCCATCTGCCCGATCACTTCGATGGGCGCGATGAACATCGTGGTGTAGAGCAGGAACGAGACGAACGTTCCCACCGGGAGTGCGGCGCCGCTCCCCAGCAGCCGCGGCACCGCGAACACCCACACCATGACCGTCATCGTGTGCACGCCGAGCATCAGCAGCGGCCAGAACGTGGTCCACGACGCGTGGATGCGATTGAACTCCGCCGTCACGTCCTGGTTGCGCTCGCCGAAGCGTTCGATCTCACGCTGCTCCTGATTGAACGCCTTGACGACCCGGATCCCTGGAATCGTGTCGGACAGCACGTCCGTCACGCGCGACCACTTCCGCCACGCCCGAATGAACAGCCGGCTGATGTTTTCTCCGTGCCGATAGATCAGCCAGCAGAACAGCGGCACGGGCAAGGTCATCACGAGACCGAGGCGCCAATCGAGCGTCAGCAGGACGACGCCAAGGCCCGCGAGCATCACCAGCGATAGCGACACATCGACCACCCCGAACGCCAGGAATTCCCAGAGCCGATCGGTGTCCGCCGAGACGCGCGTGATCAGGCTGCCGGTCCGCTTGCGGGAAAAGAACGACAGGCTCAGCCGCTGGATATGCTCGTACAGCTCGCTGCGAAGATCGCGCGCGACCCACTCGCCCAGGATCGACATCAGGCGCAGCCGCACGTGGGCCGCCGCCTGGCGCACGAGATACACGAGCGCCATCGCCGCGACCGCGATCCACGCGATCGTCGATGCGCGCGCGAGCGAGAGCGCCCCGGCCTGCGCCGGCCGGACGACGCGGTCGATCAGGTGCCCCGCGAGATACGGCGGCACAAGGCTGACGAGCGTGATCACCGTCGCCGCCGTCATCCCCAGCGCAAGCTGCCGGCGATAGGGCCTCAGGTAGCCGAGCAGCCGGCGAATGACGGCCGTTTGACGGCCGGCGACCAGCGCCTGCGCTTCGCGTATCGGTCGGGCGATGCTCTCGGCGTAGACGCGATCGGCGTCCACGGCCGGGATCTCACGCGAACCGGCTTCGGGCTGCTCCTCCAGGATGAATCGGATGTTCTCGAAGGCGCGTCGCTGCCGGTGCGTGTAGCGCACCAGCAGCAGCGCCGGCTCCCCCGGGCTGCCGAGGATCGACAGCGTGTTGGCGGAGAGCCCCGGTGCTTCGCGCACCGCCTCGATGCGGCCACGCTCGACACTCCGGATCTCCCACCCATCCCCCGCTCTACGACCCAAGGCTACGTGCCGCGGACCGAGTACGACCCACGCCTCCGTGAGGCGCAGGCTTTGGTCCAGGTCCGCGAGGGCGTAGAGTTGGACGGGCGCTCCCTGCCAGGCGCGCTCGATCTCGCGCCGCAGCTCGAGAGGCAGCCGCGGCGGCTGGGCCGTGTAGCGCGCGATGATTTGATCGTCGAGATGGTGTAGCGTGCTCATGTCCGCGATCCTCGAGTCATGTTCAACAGAACGGCCTCCCAGGTCCCATAAAGCACCCGGAAGGCCGGATCACGGCACGAATACGATCCGATCGACTTCTAGGGTGCTCCTCCGGACGCAATACGCCCAGGCGCGTCGACAATCGGCGCGTACAGGCACGAGGTGCCTGGCCCCGCCCAGAAACGACGGAGCATCGGCGTAACGGTGGAGTGACGAGTCATCTCAAGCCGAATCCCTTTCCATTCGTGATTGCAAACGACGGGGACCTGCTTCGAGCAAACTATGACGACACACAACGATGGGCAAGGGGGGACGATCCGTTTCACGAAATGGGCAGCGGTACAATCCTGCCCCTCGGCGGAATCCCCGGTTCGAGCTCCAAGATTCCCACGCTCGGCGGAATCCCAAATCGCGGCGCACCAGCACCACCCGGATTCATCACTGTGATGGTCTTATCCACTAGCTCGAGCAACGGGCGATGGCTATGCCCGAAAATGATGATCTCAGCACCCGGGAAGGCTGCGTGCAGCTTGTTGGGATTGGGGCTGCCGAACTGGTCGCCATGCGTCACGACGATCGGGAATCCGTCCAGCTCGATCTCGGCCACCTGGGGCAATTTGGCGCGAACGTCGAAGGAGTCGCTGTTGCCGTAGACGGCGGTGACGGGAGCGATCGTTTGCAGCTCGATCATCACGTCCCACTTCCCCACGTCGCCGCCGTGGAAAATGTGATCGACTTCCCGAAAGAGATCGAAGACCTGCGGACGCAGCAGGCCATGCGTATCGGAGATGACGCCAAGCCTCACGGCGCGACGCGAGCGGTCACATAGAAACGCTCGTCGACGCTCAGCTCCGCGGCTCGGGGTGAGCTTACCTCCAGCGTCTGCCACGCCTCGGTAGGACGCAGGGTGCGCGTACCCAACCCGGGGATGTTCACGCGCACCGGCATATCGAAGCCGGGCACGACGTTTGCCCAGTGATAGGACAGCATGCCTCCGCCGCGCTCTGCGACCTGTACGCGATACTCGAAAACGGGAATCTGGGTCGTGCTGAGATATTGCGCGAAGACCTTACTGAGATCGATGCCCGCCTCCCGGCTGATGTAATCCTCCACCTGCCGGCCGGTCACGGTTTGGTGATAGAACGCCTTGTTCAACCCGCGCAGGATGTCGCGCCACTTCGCGTCGTCGTCGATGATGGTGCGAATGGTCAGCAACAGGTTCCCTCCTTTGGGATACATGTCGCCCGAGCCCTGCGCATTCACACCGTACGCCGGAATGATGGGCCGATCATTCCGCACGCCCGCGCGTGCACCGATCATGTACGCTGCGCCGGCGGTCTTGCCGAGCCGGCACTCGGTGTAGATCCCCTCCGCGTAGTTGGCGAAGCTCTCGTGCAGCCACATGTCGGCGCGATCCTGGTCCGAGATGTTGTTGCCGAACCACTCGTGGGCGCTCTCGTGCACGATGATGAAGTCCCATTGCAACCCGATGCCGGTCCGCGACAGGTCGTGTCCCAAGTACCCATTCAGGAAATGATTGCCGTACGCGATTGCGCTCTGATGCTCCATCCCGAGGTGCGGCGTCTCGACGAGTTTGTAGCCGTCGGCGAACCACGGATACGGGCCGAACCAGTGCTCGAAGCAGTGCAACATCGGGATCACTTGCTGGAACTGACGCTTCGCGGTGTCCGCGTGATACGCGAGCGGCCAGAAGTCGAGCGTCAGTCGTCCGGCCTCGCCGTCCAGCGTGTCACTGAAATGCGCGTACTGCCCCGCGTTGATCGTGACGTCGTAATTGTTGATCGGGCTGATCACGAACCATTCGTACGTCGTTGTGCCGTCGCGATTGTGTGTCGTGCTTCGCAGCCGGCCGTTTGAGACGTCGATCATGGGATCCGGCACGGTGATCGCGATGCGCTGGCTATCGGGTTCGTCGCCCAAGTAGTCCTTGTTCGGCCACCAGATGCTGGCGCCCACCCCTTCATTGGCGGTCGCGATCCACGGCTGGCCGAGGCTGTCCCTGGCGAACGTGAAGCCCCCGTCCCACGGAAGACGCCGGCCCACGTGCGGCTTTCCATGATACCAAACCGTAATCGCGCGAGTCTCGCCGGCGCGCTGATTCGCTCGCAGCGTCACGAAGAACGCGCTGCCGTCCCTGCGGTACGTGAGCTTCCGCCCATCCTGCACGATGCTGTCGATTTCGAGTGGTTGCTGGAGGTCGATCTGCATGTCCCGCGACGGCTGGAGCACACGGTAGGTTATCGCGTTCCAGCCTTTGACCGATGAGTCCGCCAAACTCACGCGCACGTGCAAGTCGTAGAACTGCACATCCCACCACGTGCGCGCAGGCCCGTTGGAACCGCGCAGCGTGTCGGCATGAGTGTAGTGCGTCGTATCCTGCACGAGCGAAAAGACGGCGAGCGCCGCGAACAAGGCGATCATGGCAGCGAAAAGATGCGCTCACCAGCGAACTTGCGCCCCTTCTGATCCCACGGAAAAAAGATGACGACGTGAAACTCGACCTTCTGTCCCGTCGGGGCGCGCGCGAGCCACTTGCCTTTGTGCGTGCCGTTGACGCGTGCCTCTTCGCAAACGCCCTGCGGCCCGATGACGATCGCCTGCAGATCGAAGTGGATGTCGGGAAAGGCGGAGAGCAGTTCCATGTAAAAGCGAGTCGCTCCCGCGTGTCCCTCCCACCGGCCGCCATCGGGCAGGACTTCATAAACGCAGTCGGGAGTGAGCGTTGCGATCAGTCCCGCGATGTCGCGCTTGTCCTCGGCGATCGAATGCGACTTCCAGAGCTCGCGGATCTCCCGATAAAGCTCGGGCGTGACCTCCCGGGATAACAGCTCGCGAACGTCCAGCGTCAGCCTTCCCACCGTTTGGTCAAATTGATGGCGAGCCCGAAGTGATCGACGATCCGCTGTACGATGAAGTCGACCAGCTCACTGACTTGTTGCGGTCTCTGGTAAAATCCGGGCGCCGCCGGAAGCACGATCGCACCCGCCTCCGCCGCCGCCGTCATGTTGCGCAGATGCACGAGCGATAGCGGTGTCTCGCGCGGCACGAGGACGAGTTTGCGCCGTTCCTTGAGCGTCACGTCGGCCGCCCGCTCGATCAACGACCGGCTGGTGCCGTGCGCGATCGCGGCCAGCGTCCCCATCGAACATGGGCACACCACCATCCCGAGCGTCTGCACCGACCCCGAAGCCGGCTCGGCGCCACGGTCGCTGTCGTTGAAGCTGCGCACGCACGACCAGTCGCCTCCGGTCGCCTTCTTCAGGGCGGCCTCTTCCTTTATACCGCACTCTTCAGACAGCAGTCGCCAACCGTGAGCCGAGATGAGCAGCCAGGTGGGGACGTGATGATTCGCCAGCATCTCGAGCAGGCGCACGGCGTACGGCGCACCTGACGCGCCGGTGATGGCGAAGACGAGCGGGGGGGACCTATCGACCACGACGATTGGGGGTCGGCGAACGCTTCGGATGCCGGGGGGGCCCGGATGGCGCCGGGAAACGGGACACGGGAAACGGGACACGTGGAGTCGACATGGCCTTCCGTTTCCCGTGTCTCGTATCCCGTTTCCCGTGTTTCATATGATCCGATCCACCAACGCTCCGAGAAACACGACGATACTGACGATCCCATTGGCCGTAAAAAACGCCGCATCCAGTCGCGATAAGTCGCCCGGTTTAACGAGTTTGTGCTCCCACAACATCAGCCCAGCCGCGACACCCACGCCGGCATAGTAGGGCCAGCCCAGGCGCGCCGCATATCCAAACGCGATCAGTGCGACGATCGCCAGTCCGTGAAACGTCTTCGCAATCATGATCGATCGCGCCTGTCCCATGCGCACGACCAGCGACCGCAATCCCTGGGCGCGGTCGACCACTTCGTCCTGCAGCGCATAGAAGATGTCGAATCCCGCGACCCACATCGTCACGGCGAAGGCGACCACGACCAGCAGCCACCCGGGGTCGCTCCACGCGCCGGTCACGGCGACATAGCCTCCGACCGGCGCGATCGCGAGCGACCCGCCGAGCCACACGTGCGACCAGTCCGTGAACCGCTTCGTGTAGCTGTACGTCGCAATCCAGATCAGGGCGAGCGGCGCGAGCGCCGCGCACAATGGGTTCAGCGCCCACGCCGTCCAGAGAAACACGACCATCGCGAAGAGCACCGCCGCCCACGCCTGGCTGAGCGTCAGCCGACCCGCCGGCAATTCCCGCCGCTCGGTGCGGGGGTTGCGCGCGTCGAGACGACGATCGGCGATGCGATTGAATCCCATCGCGACGACCCGCGCGGCGGTAAACGCCAGGACGACCAGCACGACGACGCGCCAGGTCACCGGCTGCCGGTACGACGCGACGACCACGCCGAGCAACGCGAACGGCAGTGCGAAGACCGTGTGCGGGAGCCTCACGAAATTGATGTAGCGAAGCAGGAGCGAATCACCCGCGAACGTCTGCCCCTCGCGCGAATCCGTACCGTCTTTTACCGTCACTTACCGTCCCTTACCGTCGAGGTCGATGCCGAGATCTCTCCACCTTTCATCGACTCTGCGTTTCGTCTCCGGATCCATGACGATTCTATTCGGCCACTCGCGCGTGAACCCTTCCTCTTTCCATTTGCGCGTGGCGTCGATGCCCATCTTCGATCCGTACGTGAAGGCGCGGCTCGAATGATCGATCGGCCCCATCGTGAAGCGCACGTCGCGCTCGGGATCGATGTGATTCAACGCCACCCACCACGCTTCCTTCGTATCGCGAACATTGACGTCCTTGTCGACCACGACGATCACTTTGGCGAGCGACATCAAGCCCTGGCCCCACAAGCCGTTCATCACCTTGTACGCCTGGCCCGGGTACTGTTTGTCGATGCTCACGAACACGAGGTTGTGAAATATCCCCTCGGCCGGCATGTGTAGATCGACGATCTCGGGAATGGTGAGGCGCAACAGCGGCAGGAAAATTCGTTCGGTGGCGTGGCCGAGATAAAAATCTTCCATCGGGGGGCGTCCGACGATCGTGTGTGGCCAGATGGGATCGCGGCGCAGCGTTACAGCCGTCACGTGGACCCTCGGATAGTAATCCGCCAGCGAATAGAAGCCTGTGTGATCGCCGAACGGTCCCTCGAGCACGAGCTCCTCGCGCGGGTCGATGTAGCCCTCGATGACGATTTCCGCTTCGGCCGGCACTTCGAGGTCCGACGTCACAGCCTTGGCGAGGCGGACCGGCTCGCCGCGCAGAAAGCCCGCGAACAAGAATTCGTCGATCGTGGGTGGCAGTGGCGCCGATGCCGCATAAATGCTCGCCGGATCGCCTCCGAGCGCGATCGCCACCGGCATCGTCTCTCCCCGCTCGGCCATCGCGCGCCAGTGCGCGGCGCCGACTTTGTGGCGCTGCCAGTGCATCGCCAGCTCGTTCTTGCCGAGTACCTGGACGCGGTACATCCCGACGTTGCGCACACCCGAGACAGGATCTTTGGTGATCACTCCCCCGAACGTGATGTACGGACCGCCGTCCTCGGGCCAGCAGATCGGCACCGGGAACTGCGCCAAGTCGACATCCGGGCCTTGAACGACTGTCTCCTGGCAGGCGACGCGGCCTCCCACCATGCGCGGAGGAAACTTCGCCACCTCAGCGAGTCGCGGTAGCATCGCCAGTTTGCCGAGCAACCCTTCGGGCACCTTGAGTGCGACGAGCTCGCTGATGCGCGCGCCCACGTGATCGAGGCAGTCGACGCCGAGCGCCAGCGACATGCGACGTTCGGACCCGAAGAGATTGATCGCGACGGGATACCGTGACCTCCCACCGCTCGTGAGAGTGGGCTGGGTGAACAACAGCGCCGGGCCGCCACCCGCCGATTTCATGCAGCGGTCGGCGATTTCGGTGATTTCTTTGTCGACGGACACAGGCTGCTCGACGCGCACGATATCGCCCGCGTCGTCAATCGCGCCGATGAAGGCGCGCAGGTTATCGAGTGCCATAGTAGAGGGCGCAGATCCCGCCGGTCAGCCGCTCGAACGCGACGCGCGAGAATCCGGCGTCCGTGAGGCGGCGCGAGAGCGCTTCCGGTTCTGGAAACGCGAGCACTGACTCTGGCAGGTAGGTATAGGCATCTCTATGTTTCGAGACCACCCGGCCGATGGTGGGGAGAATTCGCCGGAAGTAGAACAAATACAGCGCGCGCAGCGGCGGGAAGCGTGGCGTCGCGAACTCGAGGATGACGAAACGGGCACCCGGCTTGAGGACGCGATAGGCTTCCCGCAAACCGCTGTCCAAATCCGCGAGGTTGCGAACGCCGAATCCCACCACCGCACCGTCGAACCGCGCCGTGGGAAAGGGGAGTTGCAGGGCGTCGGCGGCGACCGGAGAGGTTCGCGGCGCCTTGTCGCGGCCCCGCGCGAGCATGGGGACTACGAAGTCAGCGCCGATCACGCGGCCGCGGAAGCCGTCCCGGCGGGCCAGCTCCGCGGCGAGGTCGAGCGTGCCGGCGCAGAGGTCGAGATAGACGCCGTCCGGTTTCGCCTCCCAGCCGAGCCGCGCCACCGCGGTGCGGCGCCAGAACCGATCCACGTTGAGGCTCAGCAGATGGTTCAGGAAGTCGTAACGCGGCGCGATCGCGGTGAACATGCCACGCACGTAGGCTGGAGAACGAGCCATAGGCGCGAAAGATAGGCCGGATCACTTAAGCGACGCCAGCGATCAACAGGTCGTGGCGTGGGCAAAACAGGGCCACGACGCGGCGTTCCGCGAGCTCGTGCGGCGCTACGAGCGGCCCGTGTTTTCCTTGCTGTATCGTATGGTCCGCGATCGCGCCCTCGCCGAAGACCTGGCGCAGGAAACGTTCATCAAGGTCCTGAACGGCATCAAGTCCTACCGGCCCGAGTTCAAGTTCTCGTCGTGGATCTTCAAGATCGCCAACAACGCCGCGATCGATCACTTGCGCCGCAAGAGCATCGACACGCTGTCGTTGGACGGCGCGCCCGGCGCCGAGACGCCCGACCAGATGCGCGCGACGCAGCTGCAAGTCGGCGACCGCGCCGAAAGCCCGTTGGATGAAGTCGAGAACCGGGAGCTGGGTACCGCGATCGAACGGGCGATTGCCCGGCTGCGGCCCGAGTACCGGTCCTGCATCTTGTTACGGCACGTCGAGGGCTATTCCTACGAGGAAATCGCGACCACACTGGAGCTGCCGCTGGGCACGGTCAAAACCTATATCCATCGGGCCCGTAATGAATTGCGCGGCTACCTGGAAGGGCGCCGTGAGTGAAACCCGTCCCAACCGGAGGCCGTAGGACAAGCCAATGACTGACCTCGCCATGCATCTCACGACTGACGAAATCGAGCTTTGGGCGCAGGGGCTGCTTCCCGCCACGCGGGCGATGCACCTGGCCGATTGCTCGCTTTGCCGTGTCGAGGCCGAGCGCGAGCGCAAGGTGATTCTCGAGCTGGTTCAGCTGCCGCAGTTTTCGCCGCGCGCCGGTTTCGCCGATCGAGTGATGGCGCAGGTGAAGGTTCCGACGCCATCGGGTGATTGGACGACCTAGGCCCGAACCTCCGCTCCCACGCCAACGCCCAGCAATCGGGCCGCACTGCCGTCCCGCACCGCAATCTCCACCGTTCCCCCTGACCCCGTAAATGCGACGAGCGCCCCCCGTGCCGCGTCCCCGAACGTCCGCCGCAACGGACCGACCTCGGTGCCCGCAACCCGGATCCGCACGCCGGGCTCGACCATCTCCGGCGGAATGTTGGATACCAGCGTACCAAACCGATCCACGTAGAGAACCTCGCCGATCACCCCATCGCCCTGCGCGTGCGCCGTGGGCAGCGGCGAGCGATGCGGTTGTTTGATCGATTCGCCGACCTGATCCAGCCGATTTCCTGACGCGAGAGCGGCAACCACCGGCGCGAATACGTCGCGGCCGTGAAACGTGGGTGCCGCATCGCGTGGCACTGGAAGCGCCACGAATCGCGCATCGGGTGGCAGGAACGAAAGCAATCCGTTGTCCGGGGCGAGGAACCGGTGGCCCCCAGCTTCCGCAGCGAGCGCGCGGCGCTCGGTGCCAACCGCCGGGTCCACAATCGCAAGGTGAATCGTGCCAACCGGGAACGGCTTCCACGCGCGCCTCAACAGATACTGTGCGGCCCGAATGTCGCCGGGAGGCACGTCGTGGCTGATGTCGACGAGCGTCACATCCGGTGCACGCGACAATATCACGGCCTTCACCTCGGCGACGTAGCTGTCGACGGGTCCAAAGTCGGTGAGCAGCGTGATGATCCCCATCTAGACCCTGACGGTACGCCAGCGACCGCTCTTCCAGAAGAGGATCATGGCGATGCCGCGGGAAATCGCCGTGACGCTCAACGCCAGCCAAATGCCCACGAGCCCGATCGCGCGCGACCACCAGGCGGCGAGCGGAATCCGCATCGCGGTGAGCGTGGTGCTCGCGACCTGTGGCCAGAACGTGTAGCCCGCCCCGGCGAGCGCTCCCTCGAGAATCAACTCGAAGCTTTGCCCGATCTGCGCGAAGGCGATGACCCGCAGGTACAAAACGCCATCCGCGATGACCTGCCGATCCGAAGTGAACAGCGCTACCAGCCGGGCTGGAATCACCAGAAACGCCAGCGCCGTGGTCACCGTGACGATGAGGCAATAGCGCACCGTTAGGCGCACGGCCTCCCGCGCGCGCGTCTCCTGGCGTGCTCCGAGATTCTGGCCGACGAGCGCGCTGGCGGCGAGCGCGAAGCCGCTGATCGCGATGAAGCCCAGCCCTTCCATCTTATGTCCGATGCCGAGCGCAGCGAGCGCGGGTGTGCCGAAGCGCGACGTAAAGCGCGTGAGCAGCATATAGATGACCGACAACAGTACGCCGGCGAGCGAGAGCGGCGTCCCGATTCGGACGATCGTGGGGAGCGCGCGCCAGTCCGGATCGGCGATGCGCAGCAATCCGCGACGCAGCGCGATCACCAGACCCACCAGGAATCCGCCGCCCCGCACCATGACCGACGCCAGTGCCGCTCCCTCGACGCCGAGTCGCGGGAACGGACCGACACCGGCGATGAGCAATGGATCGAGCACGATCGAGACACATACCGACGCCGCGAGCATCATGAAGGGCGTCCGCGTATCGCCGGCCGCGCGAAACGTAGCCTCGATAGCGAAGAACCCGAACACCAGCGGTCCGCCGAGCACCCATGTCGTGAGATAGACGTGCCCGAGCTTCGCGACCTCGGGCGGCACGGTCATCAGGCGAAAGAGGTCGTCGGCGATCAGCAATCCGATGATGCTGACGACCAACCCCGCGATCAGGGCGTACGCCACGGCCGCCGCGGCGGCACGCGCCGCGCGCTCCCGGTCGCCTTCGCCATGGCGTCGTGCCGCGACGGCGATCAGCCCGATCTCGACCATCTCGCCGAGGCTCAGCGCAACCCACACGTAGAATCCCGAGGTCGATACCGCCGCGAGCGCGACCGGTCCGATCAACCGGCCCACCCAGATGCTGTCGATCAGATTGAACGAGAAGTGGCAGGCCATCATCGCGACGGCGGGGGCGGCGAGGCGCAGCACCACCGGGCGCAGCGGGCCAACCGTCAGGGATCCCGCGCCGGGGGGCGTCGGGGGCGCCGCCGACGCTATTTCGGGAGGGTTAGGCGCCGTACCGCGCTACCAGCACGAGCGCGTCGTCCGTGCCTTTCACATGCCGGGTGATGATGAAATCGGCGATCGACTGCGCCGAGTTGGCGAGCGTCAGCGATTCCGCAAATCCGTCCTTGATCCCATCGGAGAAGAGGATGATGGTGTCTCCCGCTGTGAGCGGGACGACCCGCGACTTCGGGTGCGGTTCATCGGCGCCCACGACGCCTGCCGTCGGCACGAGCCCGATCCGGGGCGGACGACGCCTGGAGTCGGCGTGCAAGACCATGCCACCGATGTTGCCGACGCCCAGCCACATCATCGTTGCGGCCTGCGGATCGAGATACGCGAGTCCGAGCACCACGCCGCGCATTCCGACCATCGCGGCGTGGCAACGCCGGACGAGATCCGCGAGCGGCTCGCGCGCATGGCGATCCAGCGCGCCGACCGCGGCGTGCGCCGCGGATGCGGCCTCCTCCCCGTGGCCGAGGCCGTCGACGACCGCGATGAGCGTGCCTTTCCCGACGCGCTTGACTAAGGAGAGATCGCCGCACTCCACCTGTCCCGGCAGTGGCAGCGTCGCCATCGCCGTTTCAATCCTCAAATCGCGCGGCGCCATTTCTTCATGATGACGGTGGTTCCCTGCCCGGGCACCGACTTCAGCTCGAATTCGTCCATGAGACGCTTCGCGCCGGGCAGACCCGCCCCCACGCCGTGCGAGGTCGAGTAGCCGTACTGCATCGCCCGCTCGATGTCGGGAATGCCGGGTCCCTGGTCGACGGCGATGATGACGACGCCCTGGCGATCGCCGTTCTGGGAGAGACTGAGCGTGACCTCGCCCCGCTTGGCGTACATCAGGATGTTGCGCGCGATTTCCGAGATGGCGGCGGCGATGACCGTCTGCTCGCCGCTGGAAAAGCCAGCGACGGCCGCCAACGCGCGGCCTTGTTGCCGGGCTTCGACGACATCGACGTCCGCGGCGATCGGCAGGCGGAGCTCTTCACCCACGGCCGCTCGGCTTCTTAGGTTTGGCTTCGAGGGTGCGTTCTTCGGTCCGGCGAGTCAGGAAGGCCAGACCTTCCTCGAGGTCGAGCACCGTCGCAACGCCTTTGAGCGTCAGACCGAGCTGCACCATCGCGAAGGCAACATCGGGCTGGATGCCGACGATCACGGTTTCGGCGCCGCGCAGCCGTGCCATGTGCGCGATATCGCGCAGCGTGCGCACCGCGAACGAGTCCATGACGTCGAGCGCGGTGACGTCGACGATGACGCCGCGACAGCGCGAGCGCCCGACCTGGGCGATCAGCGCTTCGCGAAGATGGGAGAGATCGGCATCAGTGAGGGCAGACTGGATGGACGCGATGAGATACTGCCCCTGCCGCAGAATAGGTACTTCCACTGCGTCCTCCGCTGCCGGATGGGGGAGTTACCGCGTCGCTTCTGGGGTGATCTCGCGAACCCGCTCGGTCGCCGGCGCGCGGTCAGCCAGCAGCCGCTCGGCTTCTTCGATGCCTCCCTGCAGGTCGCCGACCGTGGCCATTTCACTCAGGTCGACGCCGATGGTGACGAGCGTCTGCGCGATTTCCGGCGACAGGCCGGTCACGATGACGGTGGCGCCCAGCAGGCGCGAGGCTTCGACCGTCTGCACCAGGTGGTTCGCGACGCCGGAGTCCATGGCCGCCACACCGGTCACGTCGATCACGACGACTTTGGCGCGGTTGGCGCGTATCGCGCGCAGGAGCTGTTCGGTAAGCTGGCGCGCGCGTTGGGGATCGATGACGCCGATGATCGGCAGAATGAGCAGCCGCTCGCGCACCTGCAACACCGGCGTCGACAGCTCGCGGATCGCTTCCTGTTGCTGCCGGATGATGCGCTCGCGCTCTTCCACGAATCCGACGGCCACCGTGTTCGCGATGCGGTTTGCCGCAGGCTCGTAGCTGTCGAGAATGCGGTTCAGTTTTTCGACGTTGTCCTGGTATTTTGTGAACAGGGAGCGGGCGAGCACGTCACGGAGGAGGAGCACGATACCGACGACTTCGTCTGTTTCGACTCCTCGGGGAATAATTCGCTCCGACAGTCGCCGCGAGTACGCCTGGAGGGCCTCGAAGGTGCCGGTCTCGAGCGCTTCCACGTAGTTGTCGTACACCGCGGTCGCTTCGGCGAAGATTTCTTCCTCCGTCATCGCCGTGAGCAGCTCGGCGCGCGTGATGCGCCGCGCCCATTCCTCGCGCAGCTGCGTGCGGTTCTGTCGCAGGTGCGCGACCAGCTCGCGCAGCAGGCCGGCCGACGATTCCGAGAGCGCCTGGGCGTCGGACGCCCGCGTCGATACGCTCGTGCCTTTTTTGGTGTCCATGGCTCCAAACCTACTCGGGGCAGTTTAGGGAGCAAGTCCCGAGGCCCTGCTCTTGTGGCGTTCCTTGGTCTCGTACAATGCGACGTCGGCAGCGTTGAGCAGCGCCTCGACCGTCTCACCGTGGCCGGGGTAGACTGCTACCCCGACACTGATCGACAAATTAGGCTTTTCGGCGTCCGTAGCCAGCCGGTCGACCACGCCGCGCGCCACATGCCAGGCGGCCGCCTCCCCCGTTTCCGGCAGCACGAGCGCGAATTCGTCACCGCCGAAGCGCGCGGCGGTATCCGTGGCCCGGCACGACCCGAGCAGGGCCTCGGCAACACGGCGAATCGCCAGACTGCCGCTGAGATGGCCGTGGCGGTCGTTGATCTGCTTCAGGCCATCGAGGTCGAGTAGCACAACCGCCAGCGGCTGCGCCGTGCGGCGTGAGCGCTTGATCTCCGATTCGAGCGATTGCACCAGCTGCCGGTGATTGGCGAGCCCGGTCAGCGGATCCGTCACGGCCAGCTCCCGCCAAGTGCCCTGCAGCTCGCGCTGCGCGGCGACGACCGCCGCCAGCACGAGGTTCGTCGCGGCGGTGATCCCCGTCCATACCTGCAGCAGCACCAGCGATTCGTTCGCCGCGTAGATCGAGAACGGACCGGCGCCATGCAGCGTGCGCAGGATCGCGACGAACGACGCGATCAGCATGGCGCTCGCGGCCTCGCGCGGCGAAAACCGGAATGCCACCCAGATCAGGACGGGCCACAGCAGGACGGTGAGCGGGTAGTGCCGCGTTGGGAACAGACCGCCAAAGGCCGCGAGGGTCACGATCACGGTCACGAGCATCAGCGCGATTGCTTCGAGCAATTGCTGCCGGCTCCACTGCGGTGCCGGCTTGACGCCGATCCAGAGAATGAGTGCCGGCGCAATCACGATGTCGCCCACCGCGTCGCCGAGCCACCAGGTCAGCCACACGCGGGGAGCGTCATGCCAGGACAGGAGTCCGCCGAACGCCAGGGATGCGATGCCGATCGTGGCCGAGACAATCGTGCTGACGAGCGCGGCGAGCATCGTGAAGCGCATGATGTCGCGCACCCGATCGAAGACGCGGCCCCCGCGCGCGAACCGATTGACGAGGTACGCCCCGAGTAGTCCTTCACTGGCATTCCCGATCGCAATGCCGATCGAGGGCAGCACCGCCCCGGTCGTCGTGAAGTTCGCCAGAAACGCAGCGCCGAGAATCGCAGGCCACACGCGATAGCCGAGCAGCACGAACGCGGCGAGGGCGATGCCGGCGGGCGGCCAGATCGTGGTGACGCTGCCGTTGATGTAGGCGAACCGTAAACCCAGTTTCGCAGCGAAGAAGTAGACGGCGGCAAGCCCGAACAACAATGCCACACGACGTAATGATTGGCTCATCCGGGCTAAACTAAAAGAGCGATTCGTCATGAATCAACTCATCCCCCCGATGCATGCCGCTGGTTCTTGACGCGAAATACACTACGCCCAGAACCGGGAGGGGGTGGGGTGTGCCTTGGACCATTCACTGTGTCGAGCGTCGGCGCCGTGCGGAGCGTCGCGGCAACGGGACCGTCGCGAGCGTGTGCGATGTTCTCGCACGCGAGCCCGCCGATCGACTCGCGGCGGGCGCCGGCACCATGAGCGGCAGTGCGCCCTCGCTCGGCAACGTGCGCCTCACCAAGCGGGAGCAGGAAATCAAAGAGCTGATCGCGCCGGGACTCGGCAACAAAGAGATTGCGCAGCGGCTCAACATCTCGACGAACACGGTGAAGCGTCATGTGCACAACATGTTCGGCAAACTCGCCGCGCTCATGCCGCCCGACCGGCGGTCCGGCAATCACAGACCTCGGCGCACGAGCCAGCGCTCCTATCGCTTCAGCCGCTGAGGTCCTCACGGGGGGGGCACCTCCCGCAAGAACCGCTGAAAGACCGGATTACCAGGATACCGCGCGGCGAGTCCCTCGACATAGCCGCGCGCTTCGCGTTCCAGCACGGCGCGGCCCGCGGGATCCCGAGCCGCTTCGCGCACCAGCGCCGCGGCGAGTACCCACGTGCTCTCGACCCGCGCCAGATCACCGTCATGCGCCGCACGACGCATATAGCGGATCCCCCGTTCCGCATTGCCGCTTCCCAGGCCGATGATGCGCGCAAAGAATCGGGCGAACGCGCCCGCGCGTGCCAGACCGTAATCGTAGACGCCCAGCCCGAGATAGCAGTCAGCACAGGAAGAATCGGTCGCGAGCAGGCGGCGGTAGATGTCGCGCATCGCCTTCGCGTCCTTGGCGGCGCCGAAGGCATGCCCGTTCTCCTCGCGTTGACGGGCGCGATAGCCGAGCGCCGTTGCCTGCCAGAAATCGGACGAGCGGCCGGTGGTCTTGCGTGCCTGCACGAGCGCCAAAGCGAGCAACGAATCGATCCGCCGGAGCTCGAATGCGGCGGAATCGCGCGCCGACGCCCACCAGATGTAAGCGCCCGCCTGAAACACGAGGGGCGCCGGGTCCGCGGGATGCCGGGCCGCTAACGTGGCGAAATACGCGGCGGCGCGGTCGAAGTCGCCGCCATACAAGGTGTCAAGCCCGGCGCGAACGTCGGGGCGCGGCGGCAGCGCGGTTTGGAGCAGCAGGATCGGCAGCGCCAGCACGTCAGCGCGGCGTCGCCGTAATCGGCAATGCCGGCGACAGGGACAGGCCGGCGACTCGCGTGGTGACGGCGCGCGCGAGCTCGGTCAGCGCTACAGCGGCGGGTGAATCGGGTTCGCCGACCACGATCGGTTGACCGCGATCGGCAAGCTCCGCCATCCCAGCTTGCAAAGGGATCTGCCCCAGCAATGGCACGCCCAGCTCGGCGGCGAGGCGCCCCCCGCCGCCGGCCAGAAACACTTCTGAACGTGCGTGGCAATGCGGGCAAACGAAATAGCTCATGTTCTCGACGATACCGACTACTTTGACGCCGACGCGCTCGAACATTTTGGCACCGCGCAACGAGTCGCCGACCGCCATCTCTTGCGGCGTGGTCACGATCACCGCGCCGTGCAGTCGTACGATCTGTGTGAGCGACAGCTGCGCGTCGCCGGTGCCGGGCGGCAGGTCCACGAGGAAATAATCCAGCTGGCCCCACGCGACGTCGCGCACGAACTGCTGGATGATTTTCATGATAATCGGCCCGCGCCAGATTGCCGGCGCGTCGCGCTCGACGATGAGTCCGAGCGACATCAGCTTCACGCCATAGGCCTCGAGCGGCTGAATCTTGCCGCCCTGCACCTCAGGCTTCTCATTCCGCCCGAACATCCGCGGAATGTTGGGACCGTAGATGTCGGCGTCCATCAGTCCGACGCGGTGGCCCGCACGCGCCATCGCCGCGGCGAGATTTGCCGAGACGGTCGACTTCCCGACGCCGCCCTTGCCGCTCGAGATCGCGAGCACCTTACCAAGGCCAGGCAGCTCATCGGGAGTCGGAGGAGGGGGGGGGGCCGGCGGGGCGTGCGGCGCTGGAGTGCCACTGACCGGACTGCGGCGCGGCGCGCCGGCCGCATCGGCAGCGTCGCGGATGTTGACCTTCACCGCCGAGACGCCAGCCACGGCTTCGACGGCTTTGCGGGCCTGTCGCGCGAGGGAAGCGGGGTCATCTCGTGTGAGGACAAACGTGAACGTGACAGCACCGGTCTCATCGATGTCGAGATCGCGCACCATGTTCGACGCCAGCACGTCGCCGCCATTCCGCGGATTGCGAACGCCGCCGAGCGCTTGCTCGACGTGTGCCTTGAGATCGTGCGCGCTCACGAGGATTGGCCTCCGCCCCCGCCGCTGCCGTTGGACAAAAACCGGCGGGCCGCGCTCAGCACCTTGTCCTCCACCTCGGCCATCGTACCGGCCAACGATGCGCCGGCCGCGCGGTGATGGCCACCGCCGCCGAATTGGTGCGCCAGGACAGCGACGTCCACTTCACCCATCGACCGGAACGAGACTTTGATCCGGCCGCTGCCGATGTGCCGAAACAGCAGCGCCAGTTTCACGCCGGCGATCGACCGCGGAAACTCGACGATGCCATCGAGGTCGTCCGGGGTCGCTTCGTGTCGCCGCAGCGCATCCGCCGGCACGCTCACCCACGCGAGCCCGACATCCTGCTCGACCACGAGCGTCTGCAACACTTCCGCGAGCAGGCGCACACGGCCCTCGGGCGCGCTCGCGTAGACCGACGCATAGATCGACTCGGGATCGACGCCTTTCTCGAGCAATGCCGCGGCGACACGCAGCGCGCGCGCCGTCGTGTTGGAAAACCGAAAGCCACCCGTGTCGGTCAGCAGGCCCACGTAGAGCGCTTGCGCCACTTCGGGCGTCAGCGGCCATCCCGCGATGCTGGCGAGGTCGAACACGAGCTCCGCCGTCGCGGTCGCGTCCGGCGCGATGAGGCAGGGGCCCGGGGGCAGCTTCACCGGACCGACATGGTGATCGATGCAGACGAGGGGGGGGGGCGGCTTTCGCTTGTTGATCACAGCCGCCAGGTTGCCCAGCCTGCTGAGGTCCCCAATGTCCAGCGATGCGACGACATCGGCCCGCTCGATCTCACGCACCGCGCGATCGCTCGCATCGGCCCCATCGGGAATCATGAAGTGGAAGCGCTCGGGGATCTCCGTGGGATTGGCGATCGCCACCGACACACCGCGCGCGCGCAGCAGATGCCACAACCCGATCTCGCTGCCGACGCCGTCGCCATCGGCGTTGACATGCGTCGTCAAAACGACGTGGCGGGCGCTGGTGAGCGCCGCCGCAACGTCGCGAGCCGCCCGGGCACGCTCAGGCGGAACGGGAACGCCGTTCGAGTTCATGTCGAGAGGAGGAAGATAATCGCTTGATACTCGTCGCCTGCCACAACCCGACCTTTGATCTAGCTCTTTTGGTCAGGTTGCGGCAGGCGCGATGACTGCACTAGCGCCGCGGCGGCGGCGTTCGGGCGGTGCCCATCGGACCGCCGGAAGGGGGCGGGGGCGGGGGCGGGGGGCCCGACGGGCGGGTCGGACCGGACACGCCAGCCAGCCGCGAGTGCCGCACGCCGTACACGAAGTAGACGACCATGCCGATCACAAACCAAATGCCCAGCCGCGCCCACGTGCGACCGCTCAGACTCACCATCAAGTACAGTGCGGACAAGGCCCCCAGCGGCGCGACCGCCCCGACCGCCGGCGTCCGGAACACGCGCGGCAGATTTGGCTCGCGCACCCGGAGCACCAGAATCCCGATCGACACAATCACGAAGGCCAGTAACGTGCCAATCGAGACCAGGCTCGCGGCGTCGCGGATCGGCAGAATGGCGGAGAAGAACGCGACTACCACACCGGTGACGATCGACGTGATGTACGGCGTCTGGAATTTCGGATGCACCCTGTTCACAAACGGCGGCAAGAGGCCGTCACGGGACATCGAGTAGAACACGCGTGACTGCCCGAGGAGCATCACCAGAATCACCGACGAAAGGCCGGCAATGGCACCGAACTTGATCAGCGTGGACATCCAGCCTAGACCTGCGCGGTCGGCGGCGACGGCGATCGGATCCGGAACGTTCAGCTCGCGATAAGGAACAACGCCGGTCGCGATGCCGGACACAAGGATGTAGAGTACCGTGCAAATGAGCAGCGACCCGATGATCCCGATCGGCATGTCGCGCTGCGGATTCTTCGCTTCTTGTGCCGCCGTACTCACGGCGTCGAACCCGATATAGGCGAAGAACACGATTCCCGCGCCTGCCATCACACCACTCCAGCCATACTTGCCCGTGCCCTCGGCGGGCGGGATGAACGGATGCCAGTTCGCGGAGTTGATCGCGTGTGCCGCCGCAACAATGAACAGCACAACCACCGCGCCCTTGATGAACACGATCACATTGTTGACGTTGGCCGATTCTTTGATCCCGATGACGAGCAGGGTGGTGACGATGGCGATGATGATGGCTGCGGGAAGGTTGAAGACCGCAGTCACCTGTGTTCCGTCGTGACAGGCGACCAGCGTTCCGCGGGCCGCGGACAGCGCGCAAGGGAAGTTGATGCCGAAGTCGTGCAACAATGACACGAAATATCCCGACCAGCCAATGGCAACGGTCACCGCGCCGAGCGCATACTCCAGCACCAGGTCCCACCCAATAATCCAGGCGATCAGTTCTCCGAGCGTGGCATAACCGTAGGTGTAGGCGCTGCCCGCCATGGGCACGAGCGACGCGAACTCCGAATAGCAGAGCGCCGCAAAAATCGACGCTACACCGGCGAGTGTGAACGACAGCACGACCGCCGGTCCCGAATTCAACGCAGCCACGGTGCCGGTGAGGACGAAGATGCCGGTTCCGATGATCGCGCCGATGCCGAGGAGCGTGAGGTTGAGCGCCCCCAGGGCCCGCTTCAGACTGTGGTCGGTGAGCGCTTCCGCCTGCAGCTCGGTGACGCTTTTCCGGCGGAACAGATTCATGCGAACTCCGTTCGCGAGGGTGACGATTGGGTGGCGCAGACGGACCCAACGTTCGCCGGGGCCGTCGATCTGTCAATAGAGCGGAGCGTCAGAGCCTACAAACTGTAGTTCGGCGATTCCCTGGTGATGACGACGTCGTGTGGATGCGACTCCCGCAGGCCCGCCGTCGTGATGCGGATGAACTCCGTCTCGGTGCGCAGGGCGGCGATGTCGCAGACGCCGCAGTACCCCATGCCACTGCGCAGCCCGCCGACCATCTGAAAGACCACGTCCGCGACCGGCCCGCGATACGGCACTCGCCCTTCGATCCCCTCAGGCACGAGTTTCTGGAGCGACACCTCGCCTTCCTGGAAATAGCGGTCGGCGGAGCCCTCTTCCATCGCCGACAGACTGCCCATCCCGCGGATCACCTTGAAGCGCCGGCCCTCGAGCAGGAACGACTCGCCGGGGCTTTCCTCGGTGCCGGCGAGCATCGAGCCCATCATCACGCTGGCCGCGCCGGCCGCGAGTGCCTTCACGGCGTCGCCCGAATACTTGATCCCACCGTCCGCGATGACAGGGATGTCACCGGCGCCGCGCACCGCATCCACGATAGCCGTGATCTGCGGGACGCCGATGCCCGTCACGACGCGCGTCGTGCAGATCGAGCCCGGCCCGACGCCCACTTTCACCGCGTCCACGCCGCGGTCGACTAACGCGCGCGCTCCGTCCTCAGTCGCCACATTGCCCGCGACGAGCTG
>Ga0209157_1001221_pt1 | contig 21663 bp, 22 predicted proteins | sample GraSoiAngelo_135_FD_185892 | JGI IMG/M metagenome (GOLD analysis project Ga0209157, IMG submission 185892) | Grasslands soil microbial communities from the Angelo Coastal Reserve, California, USA - 14_0929_05_40cm (SPAdes) (version 2) | ecosystem: Environmental > Terrestrial > Soil > Grasslands ...
ACGCGGGAAGGAGATGGCTTGTTTCGCTCCGAATACGGCGGAAGCGCGGTGCACGTTCGGTCGCTGAAAGAACGCGGAATCAGCCCGCGCGTCTTCATTAATCTGGAAATGATCGGGTACTTCAGCGACGAGGATGGCAGCCACAGTTACCCAGTCGGGTTGTTCCGCTCGCTATACCCTTCCCGCGGCGACTTTATCGGGATTATCGGCAGAATCGGACAGGGCCGTACAGTTCGTCGTGTGAAGGCTGCCATGCGGGCGGCGTCGGCGCTGCCGGTCTACTGATGAGCGCTCACGAAATCATTGAGGGAGTCGACTGGTCCGACCACGCCAATTACTGGAAGGCGGGATACGACGCCGTCATGGTTACGGACATGGCTCTCCACCGTAATCGGAACTACCACACGGCGGGCGACACGGCCGACAGACTCAACTACAATCGCATGGCAATGGTCGTTCAGGGAGTCTACGCGGTGGTTGTCGATTTTGCTCGTTGAACGGAGGACGCATTGTTCAATGCGGCAAAACTAAGCAGGGCTGGCATTCTGGGTCTGTTCATTGACCTTGAGCCTCGGCTGATCGCGGCCGTGCACCGTGGCGACGAACAGAAAGTCCGGCGTTTACTTCGCGCTGGAGTAAGTCCAAACGCCGTATCGCGTGTTTACCGAGGCGGATCGCAGTTCAGCGTAGGATATTTCGCCGGGGACAGCGCTCTGAAGGTTGCAGGAAAGTCGGGTCGTTTGGACGTCGTAAGACTCCTCCTTAGCGCCGGTGGCACTCCGGATTCTGCAGCGCTCGCAGCTGCGGGAGCCGCGGGGTCATCTCAACATCGTCAAGATCCTTTGTAGTGCCGGCTGCCAGATAGATCCATCGGCGGCGTGGGTACCGAAGTGTCTCTCAAAGGCTGTGGAGGAGGACGATTTTGAAATCACAGAATTGCTCCTCCGCGCCGGTGCTGATCCAACCTGGGGCGGGATGTATGAACTTCCTCCCTTCATTCGGGCGGCCCGAAACGGATCGCACCGGTTGGTCGATGCCTTGCTCCAGAACAATCCCGTTCGTTACTCGGGCTTGACGGAGTGGATCGTACGTGCACTGCACATGCATCCGCCGGCAGAGGACAGCACAACTACCGATTCCGATGGTCTTTTCCCAAGAGTCGAGTCCGCATTACCCGCGGCTTTCAGCACTCACAGAACGGATGTTGTGTGCGCTTTGTTGACGGTGCTGAGCCATTTCGCGACTCCAACTGGAAGCGACATTTCCCAATGGCCAGCAGTGAAGCGGATCTTGCAAGATGTAACGCCGATCAGAAGAATGCTGCCCTCCACACCGCCGCAAAAAGCGGGCTGCGCGACGCGGTCATCCTATTGCTCGCCAACGGCGCCGATCCTAATGCCCCGGACACCGACACCGGCGAAACTCCACTTATAGCCGTCCTCAACTGGGGACTCGAATTATCCGGGTGTACCCCACCATTCGTATCCCGAGAGAACATCGTCGCTATTCTCATCGAGGACGGCGCTGACGTAAACGCTCGCGGCGGAGAGGAAGAATCCTCACTGCATGCGGCCCTAGCGATGAGGGGGTGATGATGAGGAGGTCGTCGCGATTGTCAGGCGTCTATTGAAAGCTGGTGCTTCGGTGAACGGCCGGTACGGCGCGAATCCTCCCATCCTGCAGGCAGCCTCCCGAGTCTGCAATGCGAGACTCATAGCGCTTCTGATAGAGGCCGGTGCGGATGCCAATGCCAAGGACAGCGATGGCAAGACGCTCGTGCAGGCTCTTTGTGAAGGTAGTGGCATGGACGGCACTTGGGCCGAGATTGATCAGCTAGACCCGAAGTTGATCGACATTCTGCGACGAGCCGGTGCCAAAGAACTTCAACGCGACGATAATACGAACGGGTTTACCCCGGGTCGTAGTGATTGTTTGTAATTCACTGCCTCAGTACCAGCCGAGCGCGACGCAAATGGCCCCGGCACGCCCAGGCGGAGCATTTTGCGATGTGGCGCTACAGACAGAGACGGGAGTCGAGGCTTTTGTACTTCTCAGAGATGCTGGTTATCGCGCGGATTTCCTTCGACTGACGTTGAAAAAATGCCCAATCGCGATCCAAAAGAACAGCAGGAATTCGACCGCCTCGTGGCAATCATCAATGAGGGTGTGACTGTTTGGAACGACTGGCGGGATTCACATCCCGGCATGGCGATCGATCTGAGTGATGTCCAGTTGAGGAGCGCTGACCTCCGAGGCGCTGAATTGAGATTCGACCACCCGCTGTGGATCGGTTGGCTTCTTGCAGGAATGGTGTCACTGTTCGGGGCGAACAATTGGTTGGTCTATATAGTTCTTTATGCGGTCACGGGTGTTTCGTTCGGTCACTTGTACTGCAGTAGGCATTGGCGGACTGGGTTCCTGGTTGGTCTGCCACTGTTCTTCTGGTCACTGCTCACACCAGGTCGCGTGACAATTTCGGCCATAACTCTTGCTGTATCCACTCTTAGTGTTCGCGTCGGCGGATTACTTGACATCGAAACCAAACACGTTTTGTCACGGGACCGGTCGCAGTTAAAGGTTCCAACAGGAGACACAATTCGGTATCGTGCGCGGAAAGGTGATCAGCTTACAAGTGTCATTGCAAACATAACGAAAGATGGAAAACCAATTGAAGAGGCATACCTATTGAGTAGGAGCCATCGAGTGACATGTTACGTGATTGAGTTGCAGGACGGCGAACTTATCGCCCCACACCTGGTTGCCTTCAATTAAAAGAAAAAATCGACTCGGCATAGGGGGTGTTACAACGGTCAGGACGGCGTGGTTTTAATGCGGCGCTTCTTCAGGACTTCGACATTCCTGCCGCTCATTAACGCAGCTCCATTGTAGCCCACCCAATGAAGCAAGCTTCCGCCGGGTTCCATACCGACAAGAACAATCACGTCCTCCATCCTATCTAGATGATCATCGCCCCGCGCATGCATTCCAGCTATGTATGGTAACGAAGTGCGCGAAAAGGGCAAGAAAAGGGCAAAGCGCCAAACTGGCGCTTTGTAGTGGTTGTAAGTTATTGAAAAGGCTCCTCAGGTAGGACTCGAACCTACAACCCTCCGGTTAACAGCCGGATGCTCTGCCATTGAGCTACTGAGGAGCAATGGCACGGACGGCGACAATTTTCGCCGGCGTGACCCACAGAGGGTAGCAAAGGCGGAAACGGCGGGTCAATGGGCGTTCGCCGCTCCCGCAAATCCGGATTGACTCATGATCCAGTCCCAGCGTGTCGCGGCCTGTTGGACGATGCGCTGGACGTCTTGCGTGAGTAAATAGCCCTTCGATGCAAGATCGTTGGCCGATTTCGTAATGCGGTCGAGGTAATCCTCCTTGTTCTTGTACCGTTCTTCGATGGAAGACCGCGGATCGCCGGTGCGTGCGCGTTCGACGCGCGTGCGGGCGAATGGGATGAAAGAACCGGTCGTGGTGGCCATGACATTCGTTGGGCCTGAGCGGTCGTTGTACAAATTCCAGCCGGTGAACGTCGCCAACGGTACGAGAAGCTCGGGCATGCGGATGCCGGGAATGTCGTTGCCATCAGGGTCGGCTTGTGGGATCAAGGCCGGAAACGTAGAGCTGAGCTTGGGCGGCTCGATAGTGACGATCCCTTTCTTCACAAAATCCGGACCGTAATCAGCGCGTTTCGCCGTCTGATGCGCTGCGGGTACAGAGACGTTTGGAATCTTTGGGAACGTCAACTTGTCTCGGGCGATCAGCGTGCCGTCACTGATGCGAGGAAGAGCGCTGGGCGGGGGTTCGGTTCCATCGGCAATCCATTGGTTCATTGAGACCAGCAGCTTTCGCATGGACCATCGATACTCCAGAGGATTGCTCATTTGTTGACCAACCGTGCGCGGCGGCGGAAACGGTGAGGGGCCGTGTTGCGCGCCGGCAAAGAGATAGGCGCGGACGTTCGGCGGCAACGAAAGATCTTCCTTCCCGTCGATTGTCGTGTGCAGGGGAGAAGCAACCCGGCCCCAATATTCATATGACGAATTCGTATACATGATCTTTGGCCAGAATTGTTCTTTCATCCGGTGCGTCAACAGACCGTCGCGGCGTCCCGTCTCCGGATCCAGTTGTTCGGTATCGCTAAAAGGAAAGAGGTTGACAGGATACAGAAAATTCGCCCAGGGGTCGCCATCTCGAGACGGTTGCGCAAACCGGATGTTGAAGCTCCCGCGCGCTGCGGCCGCGCGCTCGATCATCATTCCGTCGAAGACTTTTCGATGCGATTCGTCTTCGTTGAACCCATCATAAAGATAGGTTCGAAGGAACCGCGCGCTTTGAGACGCGCCAAATGCGATCGCGTGTTTAAGGGCACCAGCCGAAATCGAAAGCTCCGCAGCAGAGCCGTATTTCAGTTGCGAAATCGTGTCTCGGACGCCGGCCAAACCAAGTCCTGCAATCGGAGGATCCTGGGATTTGAACACGACTTCGTAAATCTTCTTCGGCTCGAAGCCGGAGCCCATGCGAACGCCACGTCCGTCTCCGGTGAATTCCCACTGATTTCGAGGAATTGTCCGGCGAGGGCCATCGCCGGAATCGCGTACGGTCAAGACGTTCGCGGGGTCCTTCGGGTCGGCGACGGCATAAGCCATGTGTCCGCGATCAGCTAAAGACGCTTCGAAGATCTTATCGACCGGTTCGAAATCGCTGCGCACCGGTCCGCGAATCGGACGCCCATCGGGTTCGCGCGCAACCGGCAAGTAGGCGCGAAGGGCATTGTCACGATTCGGAACGTCGAATTGCCATCCAACCCAGAGGAGCGTGAAGCCCTGTTCAAGGAGGAATCCGTCGCCGAAATCCTGCGCGTTCTGGGGATCGGTACTTGCAGAAGCGAAATCGAAGAACCCCAGCATGCCTTTGTTGCCGCGATTCGATACTTCATAGAGCACGGAGCCATTGCCGCGAGTCAGGTCTTTCGGCTTGATGATGAAGAAATCCGAAGAGAACTCCACCTTGCCGGAGGCATTTTTCGGCGCTTTGTCGATGTCTGTGACGATTTGGTTCGCGCTGTTTCGAGGGTCAACTGCAAAGTAGATCTTGCCGGAAAGTCTCTCATATGGACCGGCTGGGCCGAACGATTTCCCGGCGAGAACATCCGCACGTGAATTCACTTCAATGCGGACCACTTCGGCACGAAGCGGCGCCGCGACAAGAAGGATGAGAATCAAACGCTTGAACATGACAACCTCCTGTGGGTTGCCCGAAAGAATATACTGAGTTTCATGGCGAGTCCACGATCTGCAGCGGCGGTGATCTTAGTAAGACCCTCACCCGGCCCCCGTTCCATAAATGGGCCCGGCCTCTCCCCGATGGGAGAGGCGATCGAAGTGTTTTGGGTACGGAGGGCGGCCCAAATGATCTTTCAAGGCGGCTTTTATGCGTTCCCGGGCGGGCAGCTTGATCTCGAGGAAGACGCCAGAGTCTGCGCGGCGCGTGAGCTTTTCGAGGAGATTGGTATTCGGATCGATCCCACCACTCTTGTTGAAGTGGGCCGTTGGCTGACGCCTGCATTCTCGCCCCGGCGCTTCGATACACGTTTCTTTCTGACAAAGTGTCCTCCCGGAGAAGAGCCGCGTCTCGTCACTGACGAGCACGATTTCGGGGAATGGATCCGGCCGGGGGATGCCGTCGCGAAATGGATGGAAGGGCAGATTCTATCAGCGCCGCCCGTCTTGCATGCCTTGCGATGCCTCGCCGAAGGACTGGAAGGTGTTGAAACCCGAATGATGGCCGTGCCCTGGGCAAATGGTGAGCCCATCCCGGCCATCGACATGCGGCCGGGAATCGTCCTGGTTCCGTTGCGCACGCCCACGCTGCCGCCCGCCACACATACGAACTGCTATGTCGTCGGAGGCGATGAGGTTGTTGTCATCGATCCAGCCTCTCCGTATGAAGAAGAACAGGCATTACTCGATCGCATTCTCGAGAATCAGAACATACGAGAAATCTGGCTCACGCATTTACATCGCGATCATGTCAGTGGCGCCAATCATCTAAAACAACAGCGCGGCGTAAAGATTGCTGCGCATCCGATCACGGCGCGCGATCTGGAGGGTGTGGTGACGGTCGACCGCACTTTCGTCGACGGCGAACGGCTCGAGCTTCGAGGTAAGCCCGGATGGAACCTTCGCGTACTGCACACACCTGGACACGCGCGGGGGCATGTCTGCATATTCGAGGAGAAGAACGGATCGCTCATTACCGGCGATCTGATGGCGGGTTTGGGAACCATTGTGATTGATCCGCCGGAAGGACACATGGCGACGTATTTCGATTCGCTGAAACGAATGCAGGCGCTGCCGGTGACCGCATTGTTCCCTGCTCACGGTCCGGTGATGGCCGACGCGAAGGCAAAAATTCAGCAGTATCTCGATCATCGAATGGAGCGGGAGGCGAAAATACTGGCAGCCTGGCAGCGCGGATATCGGGAGCCGGGCGCCATCGTGAAGGAAGTCTACACGGATGTCCAGCCCGCGATGCATGGTCTGGCGGAGCGGTCCGTTATAGCGCATCTGGAGAAGCTGCGGGAGGAGGGCCGGATCTGAGAAGAACGTAGGTAGAGCCGCGGTCGGCAGCATCGCGGAATGAAATGACGGCGAGGTGCTCCTTCAACATCGAGTGCACGATTTCGCGCTGCACGCCGATGCCGCGGCCGTGGATGAGCCGGACCTCACGAAAGCCTCGCTTAATCGCCTGATACAAGTACTCTTCGATCACAATCCGGATTTCCCGCGGCTGGAAAGTGTGCAGATCGATGAAGTCTTCGATCGGAACCTCGTGCATGCGATCAAGTATAATCGTTAGCTTATGTCGGGGGACCGGCCATTGCCATATCAACGAGGCCCGAAGGGTGTACCAACTACGGCTGGCCGCGCGAAGCGCAAGCCCGATAGGGCGAAGCCGAAACAGAAGACCCGACATTAAAGATATGAAGTTTTACGTCCGCACATACGGGTGCCAGATGAATGTCGCGGATTCCAACGAGATCGGGCGGCATTTGAAAGCCAAGGGTCTCGTCGAAACGCAGGATCCGCAAGACGCATCCATTTATTTAGTGAACACGTGTACGGTCCGCCAGCACGCAGAAGATCGCGCATTTTCCGAAATCGGGCGACTTGGACGTTGGAAGGCGAAAAGGCCCGGCCGGAAAGTCGTGGTCAGCGGCTGCGCCGCAGAGCGGACAAAGGAATATCTCGAAGACAGGTTTCCGTTTATCGATCTGGTCGTGGGTGCCAAGTCCATCGAGAATTTCAACGAAATAGCCGGGCGGCTGCTCGACCGCCGAGCGACGGACGAGGACCTCGATTACGCAGTTCCCGCGGTCAATGAGAAGGTTGCCGCGTTTGTCACTAGCATGCGCGGCTGTAATTATTCCTGCACCTACTGCATCGTCCCCTATGTTCGCGGGCGCGAAATCTATCATTCAATCGATCAGATCCTTGCCGAAGTTCGTGATCGAGTTTCCGAAGGCGCACGCGAGATCACATTGCTGGGGCAAACGGTGAATTCTTACCGGCACGGGCAGCATCGATTCGCCGATCTGCTGCGGGCCGTTGCCGGCATCGACGGCGTCGAGCGTATCCGTTTCATCAGCCCGCATCCTTATTACATGACGGATCGCGTGATTGAAACTATGGCGACTGTTCCTCAGGTGTGCGAGTCGTTGCATCTGCCGGTCCAATCCGGTTCAAATACCATGCTGAAATCCATGATGCGGAATTACACGCGCGAGCATTACATCGCGCTCGCCGGGAAGATGCGTCAAGCTGTGCCGGACATGACGTTGAGCACGGACATCATCGTGGGTTTTCCAGGCGAGACGGAAGAGGATTTCCGGCAAACGCTTTCATTAGTCGAAGAACTACAGTTCGACTGGGGATTCGTTTTCAAGTATTCAGCGCGAGAAGGCACTCCGGCTGCGGAACTGGAATGTCTGCCGCAACAGCTCATTGAAGAGCGGCATCAGCGCTGTTTGGAACTGGTCGATCGAATCGCACTTAAGAAGCGATTGGACTTAGTTGGAACGATTCAGGATGTCTTAATCGAGGAACTTGGAGTCGGCAGGACGCGCACAAACTATAAAGTACATGTTCGGCGCGAAGCGCAAGCCCGACAGGGCGCAGCCTCAATAAACGAAGCGCAAGCCCGCGCGGAGCGCAAGCCCGCGCGAAGCGCAAGCCCGATAGGGCGCAGCCTCAAGAGAAGGGCGCAGCCTCAAGAGAAGGCCGCAGCCTCAAGTAATATCATCCACGGTGATCAAGTACGCGTTCGGATCACAAACGCGCAAAGGGCGACACTGGAAGGAGAAGTCTACAATGGCAACCTTGCTTTCGAGAATTTTCGGGAAGAAGACTGTCGAGCCGGCACCTGTCCGGATCGACAATAATGAACTGGACACCCGCGCGCTAAAACCGTTAATGGAACAGAAGGCGCCGGTGAGTAAAGATCCAAAGGATTTGACGGGCGCCTGGACGATGGAACGGGTGACGACGGTTTTTCCATCGGCGCAGCGTGCTCTTTTCCAGAAATATCACGTTGGAGGTTGCAGCAGTTGCGGTTTCCAGCCGACCGACACGCTCTCAACGGTCGCCCTCAATCACGGCCTGGACGTGAATGAGGTCATAGACCATATTCAGAAAAGTCAGGAAATGGAAAAAGATCTCGAGATCACGCCAAAGGAAACGGCCGAACTGTTGAAGCAGGGCAGAATCAAATTGCTAGACGTGCGGAGCCCGGAGGAATACGCAATCACGAATGTGGCCGGCAGCGTTTTGGTCGATCAGGCGGTGGCCCAAGAGATCATGCAGACGTGGTCCAAGGACACGCCCATTGTTACGATGTGCCATCACGGCATGCGCAGCCTCGATGCCGCCGCATATCTTCGCGGACACGGCTTTGTGAATGCGAAAAGCATGTGTGGTGGGATCGATGCCTGGGCTGAGCAGATCGATTCGTCCCTCGCCCGGTATTAAATTTCCACTTCCAGCAGGTCTCGTGCGATCGTGATGGGCTCAAACACCTCGCGGGCATCATCACCGATTTGTGCAATCTGCCGTCCATCGTAGCGAGTGCTGAAGTGGGTCGCAATTAACGTTTGCGCGCCCGCTTCTTTTGCCACGCGGGCGGCGTCCTCCATCGTGGAGTGTTTTCGCTCGCGAGCCATATCGATTGCATCCGGACCAAACGTAGTTTCGTGGATGAGCGTGGTGCATTTGTCGGCGAGCCGAATCGAGCGTTCGGAAAACTGTGTATCCAGGCAATAAACGACGGATTTACCGGGTCGTGGCCCCCCCAGGACCATATCCGGCGTAATGATCCGGCCATCTGAAAGCGTGATGTTTTCACCGTGCTGCAGTCGCCCGTACAACGGCCCGCGTGGGATTCCCAATTCTTCCGCTCTTTCGAGGTTGAAGACGCCCGGCTTGTCTTTCTCTTGAAATCGCCAGCCGAGGCAAAAGATGGAGTGATCTAGTGGAAGCGCTTCCACATAGAAGTCTTCCTCGTCCAGAACGCGGCCGCGGAAGCCGCGCGGTAATTCCTTCAGCGTGAGCTTGAATTCGAACTGAAGATCCGACGTTCGAAACGCGGCATTCAAAAAAACTTGGAGGCCTTCAGGGCCGAAGACATTCAGCGGCGTCTCGCGGCCATCCAGATGCAGCGTGCTTAGCAATCCCGCGATGCCGTACAGGTGATCGCCATGAAGATGTCCGATGAAGATCGAGTGAATGCGGCTCCGCTTCACGCTCGATCGCATAAGTTGCAATTGGGTGCCCTCGCCGCAGTCGAACAGGAAGACGTCTCCTTCCCGGACGAGTGCCGTCGCCGACAGACCTCGGGTCAGCGTGGGGACAGCGGAGCTGGTTCCTAGTAGAACTATCCTCACTTGAACATCGCTTTGAAGACGTATCCTGCCAGCCGGGGATTTTCTCTCAACCGGCGTACGGAATAGGCGTACCAGTCCCGCCCGAATGGAATATACACGCGCAGATGATGTCCCGCCGCTCGGATGATATCCCGGAGTTGCTCATCGACACCAAGCAGCATTTGGAACTCATAAGCCGTGGGTGGAATTTTCAGATCGCGAATGATTCGGAACGCCTCCCAGACCATCAGCTCATCATGCGTGGCAATGCCAACATAGGAGCCGTTCCGCAGCATCTTCTCGAGAAGGTAAGCGTAATTGCGATTGATCACGCGCATGTCATGATAAGAGATTTCCCGAGGCTCGACATAGACGCCTTTGCAGAGCCGGTAATTTGGACGCAATTGTTCGAGCGTGCAGATATCGTTGGCGGTTCTCCTCAGGTAAGCCTGAACGACGACACCCACATTGGAATGGTCCGTGCGCAGTTGACGATAAATCTGCAAAGTATCGGTTGTGCAGGAAGAATCCTCCATATCGATCCGGACGAAATTCTTCAACTCGCATGCATGCTCGACGAGCCGCTTTGTCAGATCAAAGCACGTCGCAAGATCGACTTTCAATCCGAGCTGCGTCAGTTTTATGGAAATATTGCCGTCGAGCTTCCGGCCATCGATGGCGTCGAGCACTCCGACGTATCCGGCGGCGGCGCGCCGTGCCTGATCGAGGTTGTGGATGTGTTCGCCGAGGATGTCGAGTGTGGTGCGGAATCCGCGTTCGTTGAGACCGGCAACGATCCGCAGCGCGTCGTCGACGGTTTCTCCTGCGATATACCTATTGGCGACTCTTCGAACAATTCCTCTCGGGACTGCCGGTAGAGTACGAGCAATAGCTCGATCCAGGAGCGTCACGTCGGCGGCCTCTCCTTACGATTTTTGACTAATTATTCAGCCTGTGCAATGACGCATTGGTTTCAGGAATGCCGCCGCTTTCGAGAATAAAGCCTTTCAAAAAGTCATCCTGAAGTCTGCGGTAGGTCGCGACCGATCCCATCGTGTTGAAGATTGCAAAAAGAACGGGACCACGGTTGCGTGTGTAAGCGATACCCGCCAGCGTGCTCACACCTCCATCGGTACCAGGAAGGGTTCCGGTTTTGCCGATGATTGCGCCTCGGAACTCTTCTCCAACAAATCGCCTCCGAAGCGTGCCGGCATCGCTGCCGGCGACTGGAAGCACGTCCTGAGGTTGCAGGTTACTCAAGTTCAGCCAGAACACGAGTTCACGAAACAATTGGACGGTGGCTCGCGGCGTAATGCGATTGAAGTCGAGCCCGGAAGTGTGACTGATGTAGACGTCACTCTGGGGAATTCCGACATCTTTGACAAGAAACTCTTCCACCGCTCTGGGACCGCCTAATGCCTGTCCAACGCGGTCTGCGATCGAGTTGGTGCTGTGGGCATTTTGGTAGAAGAGAATGTCGCGCAAGCTCTCTGAAACATGGCTCGCAATGCTCGTGCCTCGAACAGGCCCGCCGTTGGTTAGGCCTCCAACCCGCACCCCCGCACGGCGCAGCATTTGCGACAGAGCCTTGGTAGCGCGATCCGTTGTGTAGAACATCCCATAACTGAATGGACCTGTAACGATCAGGTTTCCCGTAACACGCGCGATTCCGCTGCGTACCACCTCGTGGACGAGCCGCGCCACATCGATCGTGGTCAGCACCGGATCTCCCGCCGAGGCGAGAATCAGATCGCCGTTCAGCGTTCGTGTTTTTTTATTGACGGTGCCGTCCGCATAGAAACCTGTTTCGAAATGGTATTCGGGACCCAATTTTGAGAGGGCCGCGAACGACGTTGCGACCTTGATGACCGATGCCGGATTGAATCCAACATTACTGTTCAGATCGGCATACATCGTTCGTCCGTCCAACGACTCGATCAATACACCTTGTGAGTCGAGACTAAATCCTCGCAGAGCAAGCCGATTGACGTAATTCGTTCCGGATGCTGCCAGTACGACGGCTGGCCGAAAGTCAGCATTTGGGGTGCTTGGTATGTGGGCTTCTTGCGCCTGAGAAGGCCGAAACAAGAAAAGAATCAAAAAAGTAGGCAACAGCAGATACTTCATCATGTCAAAAGCCCGGCTATTGTGCCAGAAATATGAACAAAGTTGAAGGCCGGGGATTTTTTTTGTAACTTTTGTATTTTCCTGTGTAGAGAACGGCACTTAGTAAAGGGGGAAGTGTGAATGTTCATCATTAGTCGTAGCAGACTGGAAAAGCTCCTCATCAACGGCAACATCGAAATTACAATTTTGGACTTTAGTCGGAATCGGGTTCGGTTTGGAATCAAAGCGCCTAAGGAGATCCGGATTCATACGAATCTGAAAACTTCTCCGGTTCCTGAAAGAACCGACCAAATTGCTGAAATTCCTAACGCAGCGTCACCTCTCGACGGCCTTCCCGCCGCGGTCGGCATCGGGAAGCGACGGTGGCCGACGAAGGAATAGCAACTGGCGTACCGCTTTAAACTACCCTCTGCCTTCGGGGGAGAAGGCAGGGTGACGGCTCAAAATTGGGTTCACTTCTGAGACCTTCACCCGGCTCCCTCCCGGATCGAGAGGGGCCCACCTTGACTTTTCAACGTGATCCACTTACAGTTCCGGACAGCGCATGGCAATGAAGGCGAAAGTCAAGCCCAAAGCGGCGAAGAAAGCCCCGAAGAGATCTGCTGCCGCGCGTAAGTCTATTGGACTGAAGGCAAAAGCGGAAAGGTTTGCTTCCAGGAACGGATCCCGTTCTCCCGGCAAGTCGCCGAAAGGCCGGGCTCCAAAGCGGAAAGCAAGAGTGGAATCGGACAGAACTTCGGTGGCATCAGCGATCGCTGGGTCTCGTTCGAATGCTCCTCCGCGACCCCGGTCAAAGCATTTTGCCAACGCCGTGCACGCATACGAGGCCGCTATCAAGTTGATGCACGCAGAAGATTTTGGAAGAGCTATCCGTTCTTTCGAAGATCTGATCGCGGAGCATCCCGAAGAGCCGGAGATTCAGGAGCGGGCGAAGGTCCTAATTCACGCTTGTGAAAAGAAGCTTCACGAAAACGAAAGGACGGTGCTCCGATCCGCTGACGATCACTATAATGTCGGCGTCGCCGAACTGAATCGGCGCGAGATGGCATCCGCGATCCAGCATTTGGAGCATGCGCTGAAGCTCAACCCCAAAGCCGACCACGTGCTCTACGCTTTGGCGGCGGCAAGCGCGATTCAAGGCGATCGGGACAACGCCTTGCAGCATTTGAAACAAGCCATTCATTTTCGGCCGGAAAATCGTTTTCTTGCGGCGCGAGATAGCGATTTCGAATCGCTAAAGGAAGATCCGGATTTCAGACAATTGGTCACTGCTACGGAAAAATAGTGAGCGTTGGCGAAAAAGAAGACCAGCAAGCCTAAGATCGTTTCAATCGGTGGCGGCACCGGCCTCTCCACTCTTCTGCGCGGATTAAAACTATTCCGAGCGGATTTATCGGTCATCGTAACAGTCACCGACGACGGCGGCAGTTCCGGCCGTCTGCGCGACGAGCTAAACGTTCTGCCCCCCGGCGACATTCGAAACTGCATGATCGCTCTCTCGGAAGACGAGCATCTCATGTCGCGGCTGTTTCGATTCCGGTTCAATAGCGAAGGCGGGCTGCACGATCACAGTTTCGGAAACCTGTTTTTGACGGCGATGGCCGGCGTTACAGGCGATTTTGCAGAAGCCGTGCGGCTCACGTCCGAAGTTCTTGCTATCAAAGGCGTCATCTATCCATCGACCACTTCCAACGTTCACCTTCGCGCAGAACTCGAGGATGGAGCCTGGGTTGAAGGCGAGACGCGCATCACTGCCTCCAGAAAGCGGATCCGCTGCATACAACTTGCTCCATCTGATGCCCATCCATTGCCGGATGCGCTGGATGCGATTGATGCTGCCGATTTGATCACGATAGGACCGGGTTCGCTTTACACAAGTCTGATCCCCAATTTGCTCGTCAACGAAGTTATCAACGCTGTCCGGGCTTCAAGCGCCATCAAAATCTATATCCAAAACATCATGACGCAGCCCGGCGAGACCGAGATGTATTCGGCCGCCGACCACGTCGAAGCGCTGGCCCAGCACTGCGGCGGAATACTGTTCTCCAACATTCTCCTCAATAATGGAAAGCCTTCGCCGGAGATCTTGAAAAAGTACGGCGCGGAACATGCGGGTCTTGTTGAAATTGATCGCGACCGGCTCCATGCGCTCGGATTAAACTTGGTGGAACGGGATTTGCTCGCTGAGGAAGGGGTGATCCGCCACGATCCGGATCGTCTTGCGCAGGCAGTACTTCAGATTGCAGGTCTGGAATAGCGTCCGGACCGGCCGGGGGACAGACCCCGAATTCTGAAGTAACAAGAATTCCGGGTCCGTCCCCCAAATTCGCCCGATGCTAAGGAATAGTCTATGGAAAATCTCCGAATTCTGATTCTCGCCGCGGGCAAGAGCACGCGCATGAAATCGAAATACGCAAAGGTTCTCCACCGGGTCGGAGGCCGCATGCTGATCGAGCATGTCTTGCGGAGCGCGCGTCCCATTTCAGGGGATATCTGGGTTGTTGTTGGCCATACGTCCGATAAAGTGAAAGCATCGATCCCGGAGGTGAAGTTCGTTGATCAGGGCGAGCAGCTTGGAACCGGACACGCGGTCATGGCTGCGCGCGATCAATTTGCGGACTACACGGGTGACCTGCTGGTGTTGTCGGGCGACGTTCCATTGATCGCGGCAGACACTCTCAAGGCGTTCGTCGACTTTCACCGCAAGGGTGGATATCGCGCGTCCGTTATTACAGCCGATGCGGACGATCCTTTTGGGTACGGCCGCATCGTTCGACGGAACGAGAACGAAGTGGATGCCATCGTCGAACAGCGCGACGCGACTCCGGAAATCTTGAAAATCCAGGAAATCAATTCCGGGATCTATGTTTTCGATGCGCCGGCGCTGTTCAAGTCACTAACTAAAATTCGGAACGACAATGCACAACGCGAGTATTACCTGCCGGACGTGATCGGGATACTCGTATCGCAGCGGGAAAGAGTCGGCGCGTTCAAAGTCCGGTCGGCTGCGGAGATTCTCGGAATCAATACCCGGCAGGAACTGGCGGTGATCGATCTCTTGATGCGGCGCCGGAAATGCGAATCGCTAATGGCCGAAGGCGTGACAATCATCGATCCGCACAGCACGATCATCGACGAAGACGTGCGGATCGGCGCCGATTCGGTCATTTATCCTTCGGTTCAAATCTATGGAGATACGGTCATTGGCGACGACGTGACTATCCACTCGTTCAGCCGCATTTCCAATTCAACGGTCGGCCCGCGATCGACCGTGCTCGAGGGGTGCATTGTTGTTGATAGCGCGCTGGGTGAAGATGTATCGATCGGCCCCTATGCGCATCTGCGCATGGGAACGACGATTGACGGCAAAGCGCGCGTCGGGAATTTCGTCGAGATCAAGAAGTCGGCGCTCGGCAGCGGCACGAAGTCGATGCATTTGGCTTATTTGGGCGATGCCACTATCGGCTGTGACGTGAACATCGGGGCCGGCGTTATCACCTGCAATTACGATGGTGTGAGCAAATATCCAACAGTGATCGAGGACGGTGCCTTTATCGGCACGGATTCACAACTCATCGCTCCGGTGCGCATCGGCAGAAATGCGTACGTCGCTGCCGGGTCGTCCATCACGGATGATGTCCCTCCGGAAGCACTCGCCATTGCCCGCGGTCGTCAGGCCGTCAAAGAGGGTTGGGCAAAAAACCGGAAAAAGAAATAGAACGTGCGCATTTCAATTCATTAACCCGCTACAACAGTTCCACGTCAGTCGTGTTATTCTGCGCCCATGTGTGGGATTTTCGGCTACATCGGGCCACGTGATCCTGTTCCGGTCATCATGGGAGGGCTTCGATCGCTGGAGTACCGCGGGTACGACTCTGCGGGAATCGCAATCATCGAAGGCCAGCAACTCCGGATCCGCCGGTGTTCCGGCAAACTCAAAAATCTCGAGGAGTTGCTCCAGGAGCAGCCCGTGACGGGGCAATTCGGGCTCGGACATACGCGTTGGGCGACCCACGGACGCCCCACGGAAGAGAATGCTCATCCCCATCGCGATTGCAAAGGGCGCATCGTTGTTGCGCATAACGGCATCATCGAGAATTATCTCGCTTTGAAGCGGAAACTCATCGAAGAGGGCCACAAATTCACCACCGAAACCGACACCGAAGTTATCGCGCATCTTCTCGAAAAACATTTCCAAGGGAGTCTTGAGGATGCTGTGGTCAAGGCACTCGCCGAGTTGAAGGGTTTGTATGCGTTCACGTGCGTCTGTGTCGACGATCCACAGAAGATCGTCGCGGTCCGCGAAGGAAATCCGCTGATCGTCGGGGCCATGGACGGCGAAGGATTCGTCGCGTCGGATGTGCCGGCAATGCTTCCCTATACGCGCTCCATCTTGTTTCTCGACGATCACGAGGTGGCTGTCGTCGCACGTGACGGCATACGCTTGCTGGATACGGCCGGAAACAGACGGAAGCCGCAGTTTCAGCACATCGCGTGGGACCCGATCATGGCGGAAAAGGGCGGCTACAAGCATTTCATGCTCAAGGAAATTTATGAGCAGCCGGTCGCGATCGAGAACACGATACTCGGACGGTTTTCGCTCGACACCAACACCGTTCATCTCGAAGACATCGCGTTTACAAATGATGTCTGGCAGGAATTTAAACATATTCGGATTCTCGCCTGCGGCACGAGCTGGCACGCCGCGCTTGCCGGCAAATACATGATCGAGTCGTTGGCCCGGCTTCCGGTGGAGGTGGATTATGCAAGTGAGTACCGGTATCGCAACCCTGTAGTTTTGCCCGACACGCTTTTCATTTTCATCACTCAATCCGGAGAGACCCTGGACACCATTGCCGCTCAGCGGCAGGTTCGAGCCGCAGGAAAGACCCTGACGATCACCAACGTCGTGGGATCCATGACTACTCGGGTTGCCGATGCGGTTTTATACACGCGGGCCGGACCCGAGATTGGCGTTGCATCGACGAAAGCGTTCACGACACAGCTTGCGTGTCTATATCTCATCGCGCTGCATCTGGCGAAGCTCCACAAGACACTGTCCGATTCGGAGATGCGCAAAGCTTTGACGGATCTGACGGAGTTGCCGCACAAGATGGAACGCATTCTCGAGAATTCCAAACGAATCGAAGAAATTTCCAAAGGGCTTTTCCGTCAGCATGACTTCTTGTTCCTGGCGCGCGGCATTCATTTTCCCATCGCGCTGGAAGGAGCGCTGAAGCTCAAAGAACTTTCCTACATCCACGCCGAAGGCTATCCCGCAGGGGAAATGAAACACGGACCCAACGCGCTGATCGACGAAAACCTGCCGGTCGTTTTTCTCGCGGCATACGATCCGGATTCCTCCGAGTCGCATCAGCGATATGAGAAAGTCTTGAACAACATCAAGGAAGTGAAATCGCGCGACGGGATCATTGTCGCACTTGGAAACGAGGGCGATGCGGATCTAGCCGAGAGCGCAGACCATCTGATTTCAATTTCGCCCGCGAATGAATATTTGCTTCCGATCCTCGAAGTGATACCGCTTCAGTTGCTCGCCTATCACTGCGCTGTGCGCCGCGGCTGCGATATCGACCAGCCTCGCAATCTCGCGAAGAGTGTTACAGTGGAATAGCCACAAGGGGGGATTAATTCGGGGTCAGACCGCGATGTTCTGCAACCCATGAAAATAGGGGTCTGACCCCGAATTAATCCTTTTTGTGGTTCATAAAACGCATGGACTTTGCGAAGCTTCTCAATACCGAACAACTCCACGCCGTGGAAAGTAGCGAGGGCCCGGTCCTCATTCTCGCCGGCGCAGGCAGCGGCAAGACCCGGGTCATCACGTATCGCGTGGCGCACCTGATTGAAAATCGCGACGTCCGGCCGGAGCAGATCCTCGCAGTTACATTCACCAATAAAGCCGCCGATCAGATGAAGTTTCGCGTTCGCAATCTTCTTCGTGCGGCGCGTTCGGGTGATCCTCTGATTTCGACATTTCATTCGTTCTGCGTTCGCCTCCTCCGCCGTGAAATCGAAGCGTTGAACTACACACGCGACTTTACGATCTACGACGAAGCCGACCAGCTTCAGGTGGTGAAAGGGGTATCGAAGGATCTGAAGGTTGACGAGCGCCTCGTCACACCGAAGACGATTTTGGCGCGCATCAGCCACGCCAAGAACCACGGTAAGACGCCGCAGAACCTTCTGGATGATTCATGGGAACCGTCGTGGGAGTACACAGCAAATGTTTTTAACGAATACGAGAAGCGGCTCAAGAAATCGAATGCCCTGGATTTCGACGATCTCCTGATCAAAGCCGTCGAGTTGTTCGACAAATTTCCACCCGCCGCCGAAAAATACAGCACGCGCTTTCCCTACCTCATGGTCGATGAGTATCAGGACACGAACCACATGCAATACCGGCTAGTGCGTCATCTGACGCGCGTGCACGATAACGTTTGCGTCGTCGGCGATGAGGACCAATCCATCTACAGTTGGCGCGGCGCCGACATCCAAAACATCTTGTCGTTCGAGAAGGATTTTCCGCGCGTTCGAATTATTAAGCTGGAGCAGAATTACCGATCGACGAAGAACATTCTGGCGGCGGCCAGCGCAGTTGTGGCGCATAACGAATTGCGGAAGGGCAAGACGCTATGGACGCAGAATCCTTCGGGAGATCTGATCACTTATATGGAAGCGACCGATGCCGAAGAAGAAGCAATGTACGTTGCCGACCGCATCCTCTTCCACCAGAAAGCGGACCCCAGCGTTCGCATAGCCGTCCTCTACCGGACGAACTTTCTCTCGCGCGTTCTTGAAGAGAAACTACGCCGGTACAACATGAAGTATCGGATCGTCGGCGGCTTCAGCTTTTACGAACGCGCCGAAATCAAGGACCTGATCAGCTATCTCACCGTGTCGCTCAATCCGGACGATTCGGTTCACCTGCTCCGCGTGATCAATACGCCTCCGCGAGGCATCGGGAAAACCACAACCGATATACTGGAAGAGCTTGCCGTTGAGCGCGGCACTTCCGTTTGGGGCGCTATTGAAATCGCTATCGAGCAAGCGCGGCTGCCCATGCGTACGATCCGCGCCCTTGAAGCTTTTCATGCGTTGATTGCGGAATTCGTTCGGGCTGCGGAGGAGCTTTCCAATTCCGCGCTGCTCGAAAAGATCATTGCCGGGACGAAATACATCGAAATGCTCGAAGAGGAAGGAACAGAAGAATCCGAGAACCGGATTGAGAACATCCGCGAACTACTTACGGCGGCAGAAGAAAGCCATGAGCGCGGTGAGAAACTCCGCGAGTTCCTCGATCATGCGGCACTGGTTTCCGATCAAGACGCGTACGATGAGCGCTCCCCGATTTCTCTAATGACCCTGCACACGGCGAAGGGCCTGGAGTTTCCGGTGGTGATGATCACCGGACTCGAAGACGGCCTTTTTCCGCACAGCCGTTCCATTATGGAAGCTCCGCAGCTTGAAGAGGAGCGCCGCCTCTTCTATGTGGGAATGACGCGAGCCGAACACAAGTTGTATCTCACGTCAACGCGTTTCAGGCGTTATTTCGGCAATATGGATCAGCAGATCTCGGAACCTTCGCGTTTTCTTTCGGAAATCCCCGAAGAACTCATTGAAGAGGTTGGCGAGCGCCGCCGGAAACCCGCAGTGAAATTCGAAGGCACCAGCTATGATACGGTCGACGCCGTCATGAAAGTCCTCGGCGGAGCAGAAAAGAAGCCAGCGCCCAGTGTCCAACCCGGACCCAAGAAGAAACTCGCCGGCGCCTGGGTACTCGGCACTCGGGTCAAACACCCGAAATATGGATATGGCACGATCCTACGCACCGAAGGCTCGGGCGACGATTTGAAACTCACCGTGAGCTTCATCTCCCACGGCCTGAAGAAAATGATCGCCAAATACGCCGAGCTCGAACTCGCGTAGCGCGTTCACTTTCCGGACAAATGCACGAGATCCCTTTCGTTTTCGCAGACCCAATCGAGCAGATCCGTGTCGGGCAGTAATTCCCATCTGATTCTGACGGTCCAGGGTTTCTTGTAAGCTTTCGGATCGTCGACCGTGACCTCGACTTCCATGTGTCCGAAATCGGGGCGGCGGAAGCGCTCGACGACGTGCAAGGCGTCGCTATGCGGATGGCCGGCGACGTCGAGCCATGTTGCCTCCTTCAAGCCGACGGTATCGACGACCAACGTGTCGCCTTCCCACTTCCCGACCGAATATCCGAACCATGACGTGTCGGGATCTGTGGGCAACGCCCGTTTATCCGTGAAGATTTGACGGAAGTAGTGATAAGACTCGAAGAGGAACACCATCAAACCCGGCTGTTGAATGATTTTTCGGGGGCTGATGTGGGCATCCGAATCCGTCACACTGTTGGGAAGACAGTGGCCATTCGGCCAATCCTTGCTGTTGTTCGCCTGCCGTTCCTTGAACAGCTTTTCGGCCCAGGGCTGCATCTGGATTTCAATGCCATCGGCGGCAAGGTTGCCGAGATATTTTCCGTCGGGAGATCTCCAGATTCCGGAAAAATCCGGCGAGCCGTCGGCCAGCTTGGGCGCGGGTGCCGAGAGGTTGGGTTTGCCGTCAGTTGTTCGCGGAGTGCGAGGATCTGGAAAGTTTAACCACTGCGCACTCGCGGGAGTGTTCAGCGCGGCCACACAGAAAGCCAGTTCAAGAATGTGAAGGATTCGCATTGTCTCCCTCCATGTTTGGAGAAATTATGGCCACAAACTGCACAAGACACAAGAAGTCGAAGGGTTATGGGGTTAGGCGACTTTGCGGATCAAGAGGTAAAGCCCGGCACAGATTCCGAAATCAAAGAGCAATCCCGCATCGAGCTGGAAAATGTTGTGCGCGAGGGCATTCGGCAGAAGCGGAGCAATGAGAAGGTAGATGACATTTCCTAAGAGTATCGCCAGCAGCATTTTCATCCAATCTCGGACGGTCGGGACAGCACTCACGACGAAAGGTCCGATAGGATGCAGGTACCGTAGCAACGTGTGAAGACCCACTGCAAAGCGATCATCTATTTGGGACAAGAGGACGAAGTTCGCTGAAAGAAGGCGGCTGCGGCACAAGCAAAGTCGGCATCTGATTGTAGTCCAGCCAGCAGGCGGCGTTTCTTGCCCGGAGCGGATAATACGTAACCAATCTCTGGATACATGTTTTGAACGTTGAGCGACGTCCCATCGTGCAGACGAAGCAGCTCACCTCGCCGTAAGACTTTTAATTCAACGTTCGGAAAATCGCGCTTGACGATTTCCTGAATCAGCTTGAAGAAGTACTCAAAATCCTCGATCGCGGACCGGCCGGCGGGGGTGGCCAGACGCCCCTCGTCCAAAAACGCAACAGCGAACCCGTTGGCGTGGCCGGCTTGGCTTCTCTTTTGGGCGGAAACACTGGGCGCGTTCATGACGATCAATGCAATCATTATCAGAAGCTCTTTCATACGGGGAGCTTACGGTGAGGTCATCAATTGGCCTAGTCGTCTACAAATTTTTTTCGATGCAGCGACACTCAAAACGAGGTTCGAGCAGAAGTCTGGCAAAGGTTTTGCCGGATGAGAACAGTTTTGGGTTTTGTATAATGAG
>Ga0209157_1001222_pt1 | contig 21657 bp, 28 predicted proteins | sample GraSoiAngelo_135_FD_185892 | JGI IMG/M metagenome (GOLD analysis project Ga0209157, IMG submission 185892) | Grasslands soil microbial communities from the Angelo Coastal Reserve, California, USA - 14_0929_05_40cm (SPAdes) (version 2) | ecosystem: Environmental > Terrestrial > Soil > Grasslands ...
ACGGCGAGGTGAACGCACTGGCGGCGGTCAGCTAGTCAATCTCGACGGGCGGGCGCGTTCTCCAGATGAATGCGCCTCGCCCGTCTCCTTTCGTGCGCCCTCGTACTGACCGCGCTCTGTGCCTGTGGCCCCAGCGCCTCCGCGAATGCCGACCCGCCGCGCTGCGCGAACACCTTCGTGCGCGCGATCACGAGCTCCGAACCCACGCCAGGGGTGTGGGAGTGCCTGTCGACCTCGTATCAGAGCCGTCTGCAGGGCGAGGGTGACGCCGTGTTCGCCCTCGACGTGCCCCTGTGGAGCAACTACCGCTACCTCGGTCAGGACCGCAACATCGCCCTGTTCGAGCTGACGGTGAACGGACGCGTCGAGGCGAGCGTCTACAACCCGCCGGTGACCCACGTGATCATGGCGGTGTACCTCGACGGCTCCGGCCACGTGGACCACGCCAAGGCGGCGACTCCGACGACCTAGCCAGCGAGCTCCGTCTCGAGCCGCTCGATGAAGCTTCGCTGGGCCTCGAGGATCTTCACCCGCGCGTGCTCGAGGTCGAACCACTCGGCCCGGTCGACCTCGGGAAACGACGCCTTCCGCCCGGACCGCGGCGGCCACTCCATCTCGAAAGCCACGCTCCGCATCGCGCCCGGGTCGAAGTCGCCGTGCACCGCCCAGGCGTGCACCACCTTGCCGCCCGCCTGGCGGACAGCTCCCAGGGGTGCGAGCTCACCGTCCGGCGGGTCCTCGCCGAGCTCCTCGCGGAACTCCCGGCGCGCCACGTCCACGGGGTTCTCTCCTGGCTCGATCTCGCCCTTGGGGATGGACCACGACCCCTCGTCGCGCCTCTTCCAGAACGGCCCGCCGGGGTGGACCAGCAGCACCTCGGCCACGCCGTCGCGCATCCTGTAGAGCAGTAGGCCGGCGCTCTGCGCGGTAGAGCGGCTACCTGCTCGAGCCATCGTCAAAAATCATGAGGCTCGACCTTGGCGTCGGGGAAGGGTGTTCAACTTCCGGGGCCGGCGGCGCATGATTTGTGCAGTAGCTATCCGCGAAGAGGAGGCTCCAATGGCCCAAGAGGGCGCCTACGCGCTTTTCTGCGCCACGGTCGACGCTGCGTCGGCCGTGGCCGGTGTGACGGACCCATCGGTGCTGGAGAGGATCAAGCGCCCTGAGCGCGTGCACGAGGTTACGATCCCGCTCCTGCGCGACGACGGCCGGCGCGAGCTCCTGACCGGCTACCGCGTCCAGCACAGCTCGGCGCGCGGCCCTTACAAGGGCGGCATCCGCTACCACCCGAACGTGTCGCTCGACGAGGTCAAGGCGCTCGCGGGCTGGATGAGCATCAAGACCGCCGTGGTCAACATCCCGATGGGCGGTGGCAAGGGCGGGATCACGGTCGATCCGCACACGCTGTCGCCTGCCGAGCTGGAGCAGCTGACGCGCGGTTACACCGAGCGCGTGTGGCGTGTCATCGGCCCGCTCGTCGACATCCCGGCGCCCGACGTCAACACCGACGCTCGGATCATGGACTGGCTCGCGGACGAGTTCGGCCGCCAGTCAGGCCTGGCCGACCCCGCGGTCGTCACCGGCAAGACCGTCGAGCACGGCGGCTCGCTCGGTCGCGACAAGGCCACGGCGCGCGGAGGCTTCGACGTCCTCGAGGCCGCTTTGGGGGCGGCGCACGAGGACCTCCGCGGCAAGCGCGTGGCCATCCAGGGCTTTGGCAACGCCGGCGCCAACGCAGCGCTGCTCCTGCACGAGGCCGGCGCGGTGATCGTCGCCGCCTCCGACTCCACGGCGTCGCTGGTCGCGCCCAACGGCCTGCCGGTCGACGAGCTCATCGCCTACAAGGCCCGCGGCGCGCATTTCTGCGACTGGACGACCTTCGAGCGCAAGCGCGCCGACAGCCCGCTTTACGAGGACGTCGACATCCTCGTCCCTGCCGCGCTCGAGGGGCAGATCACGGCCGAGAACGCGGAGAACGTGCGGGCGCGCTGGATCGTCGAGCTCGCCAACGGTCCGACGACGAACGAGGCCGACTCCGTCCTGGCGCGTCGCGGCGTGCACCTGCTGCCGGACATCCTCGCCAACGCGGGCGGCGTGGTCGTGAGCTACTTCGAGTGGGTGCAGGACCTGCACTCGGAGCGCTGGCTGCTCGAGGAGGTCGAGGCCCGGCTCGCGGTGGTGATGCGCCGCGCCTACGACGCGGTCACCACGCTGGCGGCGGAGAAGGGGATCTCGATGCGCATGGCCGCGTACGCGGTCGCGCTGCAGCGCATCGCGGCCGCGATCCGCGAGGGCGAGAAGACTCCGCGCCGCAGCGTCAGCACGATGATCCTCTGACCGGCGGCCCTCGCCCGCGCCTGGCCCTGGTGGCGGTACTCGTCGCCGCCCTCGTAGCGTGTGGAGAGGAGTCGAAAACGGTGGCTTCCTCGATCGAGGTGTCGAGCTCGGCGTTCAGCGGCGGCGGAGCGATCCCGGCCAGGTACACGTGCTCGGGCGAGGACGTCTCGCCCCCGCTTCGTTGGACCGGGGTGCCTGACGGCGCACGCAGCCTGGCGCTGACGGTGATCGACCCCGACGCGCCCGGCAGGCCCTTCGTGCACTGGCTGCTCTTCAACATGCCGGCATCCACTGACGCGCTCACCGAGGCTGCGACGCCACCGGCGGGCAGCGCGCAGGGGCGCAACGACCTCGGCGTCAACGGCTATCGCGGACCGTGTCCCCCGGCCGGGTCGCCGCATCACTATCACTTCAAGGTGTACGCGCTGGACGTGAAGACGTCGCTGCGCGACGGCGCCTCAGAGGCGGAGTTTGAGGGCGCGATCAAAGACCACGTACTCGCCAGCGGAGAGCTCGTGGGCACATTCAAACGCTGAAGGAGGAATCACGATGGCTGGTGAAGAAGCACGAGGTGCATGGCAGCGCTTCGAGTCCGAGATCCAGAGTCTGGCCGCCGAGCTGAAGAGGCACTATCGCGACGGCGTCGATGAGAAGGACAGGGCGGCCCTGAACCGCTCGCTCGAGCAGCTGCGAGAGGCAGCAGAGTCGGTCTTCAAGTCGCTCGAGACCGCGACGCAGGACCCGGAGCTCCGCAGCAAGACCAAGCAGGCTGCTCGCTCGCTCGGCTCTGCGGTCGCCGAGACCTTCCGCGACCTCAGCGACGTGATCGAAAAGAGGGTGCGCCGGAGCTAAAAGGCCCTCGGCCCCAGCGTCTGCCTGACCGTCAGCACGCGCGCGACGTCGGCGGGGGAGACGATGCCTACCAACGCGCCACCGTCGAACACGAGCACCCGCTGCTCGAGGTCGGCGCCGATGCGCTGGATCAGCGCCGACAGGTCCTCGCGCGGGTTGGTCGTCGGCACGGCGTCGATCGGCCGCGCCACGTCCTTGAGATGCTTCTCCGCCCGCTCGGGCGCGGGCATGCGGACCAGGTCCGACAGCCGGACGACGCCCGTCAGCCGGCCTGACGCATCGTGCACCGGGTAGGTGGTGAAGCTGTGGTTGGGCGCCACCGACTCGAGGAACGTCTGCACCGTCACCCAGTCGGGAATCGTCACCACCGGCGACGTCATCGCGGCCGAGACGGGGACCGACCGGAGGAACGTGCGGATCGTGGAGCCCGCCTCCTCCGACGCGCCGGCGGAGAGGAGGAACCAGCCGATGAAGGCGATCCAGATCCCGCTCGCGACCTGGCCCAGGAAGAGCTCGAGCGCGCCTGCCGCGATCATCAGGTAGGCGAAGACGCGGCCGACGCGCACCGCGTTGTGGACGCCTCGCTGCCGGCTGCCCGACCTCCACCACAAGAGCGAGCTGAGCAGCCTGCCGCCATCGAGCGGGAAAGCCGGCACGAGGTTGAACAGCCCGAGCATGACGTTGACGAAGGTCAACCAGCTGAGGAGGTCGGAGATGAGCGCGCTGCCCTGGGTCGCGAGCGCGATCACCAGAGCGACGCCGGCGACGCCGAAGCTCGTCAGCGGCCCGACGCCTGCGATCAAGGCCTCGGCGCGGGCGCTCGCCGGCTCGCCCTCGAGCCTGGACACCCCGCCGAAGAGCCACAGCGTGATGCCGGCCACCTTGACTCCGTGGGCACGAGCGACCAGCGCGTGCGAGAACTCGTGCGCCAGCAGGCAGACGTAGAAAAGGACGCCGCCCACGGCGCCGACCACCCAGTAGACGCCCGCCGCGTAGCCAGGCGCGTCGGCGGGGAGGAGGTCGACCGCCAGCGTCCACGTGACCAGGGCGAAGATGAAGATCAGGCTCCAGTTGAATCCGACCTCGATGCCGAACAGCCGCCCGAGCCGGATGGAGGAAGTCACGTCTCACGCCGGAGTCTACAAAGGGCGTGTCAAGCCTGCGAGAACCTCGGGAGCCGGTTTACGGCTCCCCGGCCAGGGAACAATCGAGTCATGAACCAGTTGAAGACGGCCTTTCTGCTCGTCGCCTTGACGGTCCTTTTGGTGCTCGTCGGCCGCATTCTGTTCGGGGATGCGGGGACGATCGCCTTTCTCGCCATCGCGATCGTCATGAACGGCGTCGCCTACTGGTTCAGCGACCGGATCGCCCTCGCCTCGGCCCAGGCGCAGGAGGTCTCGCCGGCCGACGCTCCGATGCTCTACCGGCTGGCCGACCGGCTCGCCGTCCAGTACGGGGTTCCCCGGCCGCGCGTCTATGTCAGCCCGGACCCGTCGCCCAACGCGTTCGCCACCGGGCGCAACCCTTCCCACGCGGCGATCTGCGTCAACGAGGGGCTGCTGCGGATCCTCGACGAGGAGGAGCTGTACGGCGTGCTCGCGCATGAGTTCGGCCACGTGCGCAACCGCGACATCCTGATCAGCTCGGTCGTCGCCGTGCTCGCGGGCACCATCACCTTGATCTCGCAGTTCGGCTGGTACCTGGGCGGCGGACGCGACGACAGGCAGAGTCCGTTCGGCCCGATCCTCGCCTTGCTGACTGTCATCCTGGCGCCCATCGCGGCGCTTCTCATCCAGCTCGCCGTCTCGCGCTCGCGCGAGTACCAGGCGGACAAGACGGGCGCGGAGGTGTCGGGCGACCCGATGGCGCTTGCGTCCGCGCTGCGCAAGCTCGAGCGCGCGACCGAGGTCGTGCCCTCGCAGACCGCGCAGCCCGCGTTCGCGCACCTCTACATCGTCAACCCGCTGCACGGCGGCTGGGCCGGACTGTTCAGCACCCACCCGCCGATCGAGGAGAGGATCCGCCGTCTGGAGGAGATGGCGGGCGGCATTCGCCGCTAGTGACCTGGCAGGTCCGCGAGTACACCGTCAAGCCCGGTGAGATGCAGGCGTGGCTCGACGAGTGGCGCGCCAGGATCGTCCCCCTGCGCCAGAAGTTCGGCTTTCACGTCCTGGGCGCCTGGACGGTGGACGGGACCGACCAGTTCATCTGGGTCATGACGTACAGGGGCCCGAAGGCCTGGCAGGAGGCCGACGCCGAGTACTACGGCTCAGCCGAGCGCAAGGCGATGCAGCCCGACCCCGCCCGCCACCTCGCCCACCAGTCAAGCCGGCTGATGAGCGAGGTGCCCCTGGAGAAGCCCGGCTAGGCCGACCTGGTCAGGTTCAGCGCCACCTCGATCGTGACCGCGGGCTGGACGGTGGTGAAACCGATGGTCGGCGGGCTCACGCCGAAGTCCGTCATGTTGGTGGCGATCGTGCCTGCGAGCTGGGCCGTGTCCCCGCTGACGCGTAGCTGAAGGGTCGCGGTCACGTTTTTCGTCACGCCGTGGATCGTCAGCCGGCCGGGCGCCGACACGGTCACGGCCTGGCCAGACCCGGCCTCCGCCGGCAGCGTGACGCCCTCCGCCTCGAACACCGCGGTCGGATACGACTGGACGTCGAGCGAGCGCTGGACGATGCGGTCGCGGTTGGTGACGTTGTAGCCCGCGACCGAGTCGACGCTGGCCAGGCCGGAGAGCTGGACCGTGATCTTGCCGGAGGTGAGCTGGTAGCCCGAGCCTGACTGAGTGATCGTGAGCTGGCCGCTGACCGCGCCCGTGCGGGCGACAGCCTCGTGGCTCGAGCTCTGGCCGACGAACTGCTCCGTCACCCGGTAGCCGGCGAGGGAGCCGGACCCGACGACCCACGTGCCGCTTCCGGCGGCGCCGGACGTGGACGATGCGCTCGCCGAGGCGGTGGCGCTGGGTGAGGTGAGCGCCAGCTGGGGCGGCGCGGTGCGAAGGCTGGAGAAGAAGTACGCATACGCCCCTGCCGCGCCAAGGACGACCAGCGCCGCGACTGCGACCACGGGGATGAGCAGCTTGCGCGACATGGTTCACATCCTCTGCGAGACCGCTGGTTGCCCGCTGTGAGAAGGCTGTGAGTCAGCTTGGAGCCTAGGGCTCTTCCTCTTCGCTGATCACCTCATCGCGGACGAGCTCATCCTCCGACTCGTCGGCGAAAAGGTCGCGGACCTCGGCGCCTCCGCTCTCGAAGTCGCCGATGTCGTCGGTCGAATCCTCCTCCACCAGCTCGCCTGTCGCGCGCGACTCCTCGAGCAGCTGCTCGAAGGCGCGCTGCGCCTCGTCGGCGTCGGCGTACTCGTAGAACTCGGTGCCGCCCGGGATCTGCGCGCCCTCGGTCTCGTCGGTGCCGTGACGCAGGACGTAGCTCCGCCCGCTGTCGGGGTCATGGAGCAGCGAGAGGTAGCGCTCGTTGGTCAGCTCGGCGCGCCGCTCTGCCTGTCCGTCGTTCTCCAGCTCGAGGAGCCTGCTGATCACCTGCTCCTCGCTTCTCTCCTGCATGACTTCTAGACTAGCCCGATCAGGGCGCAGAAGACCTCGACACCGAGGACCGCGGGGACGTTGATCGACAGTCCGGACATCACGCCCGAAGAGCTGCAGCTCGCGGTGCGCAATCATTCGCTCCCGCTCGAGGCGCTGCGCTACGACATCACGCCCGTCGGCCTGCACTACCTTCTCATCCACTTCGACATTCCCTTCGTCGACGCGAAGTCGTACGAGCTGGTGGTCGGCGGACGCGTGCGCAGGCCGCTGCGGTTGACGATGGAGGACCTCAGGTCGCGACCCACGACCACGCTGGCGGTCACGCTCGAGTGCGCGGGCAACGGAAGGGCGAGGCTTTCGCCGCGGCCGATGAGCCAGCCATGGCTGACCGAGGCGGTCGGCAACGCGGAGTGGACAGGCACATCGCTCGCGCCGATCCTCGAAGAGGCAGGGCTCGAGGAGGATGCGGTGGATGTGGTCTTCACCGGACTCGACCGCGGCGTGCAGGGCGGAGTCGACCAGCTCTACGAGCGCAGCCTCAGCCTGGCCGACGCGACGCGCCCGGAGGTGCTGCTCGCCTACGCGATCAACGGCCAGCCCCTGCCTCCGCAGCACGGGTTCCCACTGCGCCTGATCGTCCCGGGCTGGTACGGGATGACGCACGTCAAGTGGCTGCGCTCGATCACCGCCGTCGACGCGGGGTTTGGTGGCTACCAGCAGGCGACGGCCTACCACTACCGGGCGAACACCGAGATCGCCGGCGAACCGGTGACTCGCATGCTTCCGCGCGCCCTGATGGTGCCGCCCGGAGTGCCGGACTTCATGACCCGCACGCGCTTTGTCGAGCCGTCGCGAGTCCAGGTCGAGGGACGCGCGTGGTCCGGCCGTGCGCCGGTGGTCAGGGTCGAGTTCAGCGCCGACGGCGGCGCGACCTGGGTGGATGCCGCCCTGGAGGAAGCGGTCTCGACCTTCGCGTGGCGGCGCTGGACCTGCGCGTGGGACGCGACCCGAGCGGGCCCGCACGAGCTCTGCGCCCGCGCGACCGACGCCGCGGGCAACACGCAGCCCGTCGCGCAGGACTGGAACGTGGAAGGCGTGCAGAACAACGGCGTGCAGCGCGTGCTCGTCGTCGTCGGCGCCACCGCCGAGCGCCAGCCACCCGCCGACTCGCTAGCCTGACTCGTTACATGGCCCAACAAACCACGCCGCGTGAGGCGGTCGAGCGCCTCCGCCAGGCGTGGCGGGGCGAGGTGCAGGCGCGGCAGATGTACCTGCTGCTCGCCGAGCGCATGGGCGACTCGCGCCGCGGAGAGATCATCCGCGCCATCGCGGACGCCGAAGCCTCCCACCGGCAGCGAATCGAGAAGCGGCTGCGCGAGCTCGGCGAGACCGTGCCCGACCCATCGACCGTCAGCCTCTCCGTGATCCAGCGCCTGCAGGCGCGCCTGGCCCCGGTCGAGACGGTGATCGCGCACATGGAGGCGGCGGAGGAGCTGGAGATCACGGACCGCTACAAGCGCCCGACCGGCGACGCCGACACCGACGCGGTGCTGGAGGAGATCCGGGTGGAGGAGCAGGGGCACTCGCGCTCGCTCGAGTCGATGGAGGTGGCGCACCGCGCGGCGCCCGCGCCGTCGAGCGTGCAGAGCCGGCTGAACCGAATCCTCGGCCGCGAGTCCTGGCACCGCACCGGCGCGGGCTGGATCTCGGGCGCGATCTACGGCGCGAACGACGGCCTCGCCGCGGTCTTCGGCATCGTCGCCGGCGTCTCCGGCGCCACGGGGGGCTCGAGCTTCGTCCTCACCGCCGGGCTGTTCGGCGCGATCGCCTCCGGACTCTCGATGGCGACGGGTGCATTCCTCGCCGAACGCTCGGAGAGCGAGGTCGCGGCCGCCAACGTGGAGAGGGAGCGGCAGGAGATCGTCGAGCACCCGGACGAGGAGAAGGAGGAGGTCTCGCTGTTCTACCAGCTCAAGGGCATCGACAAGGCGATGGCCGACCGGCTGGCCGAGCAGCTGTCGGGCAACCCCGACGCGCTGCTGAAGGTGCACGGTCCGGAGGAGCTCGGCGGGCTGGAGAGCGGCGGCAACCCGGTGCAGTCGGCGATCGCCGCCGGCGTGAGCACGTTCATCGGCGCCATGGTCCCGGTGCTGCCCTTCTTCTGGCTCCACGGCACGCCGGGCGTGGTGACCGCGGCCATCGTCTCCCTGATCGCGCACTTCGTGGTCGGCGCGTCCAAGGCTCTGTTCACCCTGAGGACGTGGTGGTCGGCGGGGTTGGAGATGACCGTCGCCGGGATCATCGTCGGCGCCGTCACGTACGCGATCGGCCTGGTGGTGAAGGTCGGCTGAGCCCGCTCCTTCTCGGATAGTCGCGACTATCCGTGAAGACGCCAAAGGCGAAGCCCGCGATAGTCGCGACTATCCCTGAAGCCGCCAGGCGAAAACCCGCGATAGTCGCGACTAACAAGAGGTTCGGCGCTCCAAGACCGCGGATAGTCGCGACTAACGTCGCTTCCCGGGAACCAAGGGGGCGGATAGTCGCGACTATCCACGCGGGCTACAGCTCGGGCAGCTCCTCCACCTCAACCGCACGACCGAGCAGCTTCGAGATCACGCGACTCGACGTCACCACATCACCGCTGGTCCAGTAGCGCTCGCGCGCCTTCGCCGCAGCGTCCGCTCGGAGCCCGCGCTCCTCGAGCACCTGGGCGAGGCGCCGAGCCACCGCCGCCCCCGTCTCGATGAGCACGACGTGGTTGCCCGCGATCTCCGCCAGCAGCGGCTTCAGGAACACATAGTGCGTCGAGCCGAGGACGATCGTGTCGGCGCCCGCGTCGAGCATCGGCCGGACGTAGCCCTCGACCATGCGCCTCAGCTCGGGCCCGTCGAGGTCCGCCGCCTCGATGTGCTCGACTACGCCCGGCACCGGCTGGACGATGACCTCGACGTCGCCGCTGAACCGGTCGAGCAGAGAGGCCAGGCGGTCGGAGCCGCCGACTGCGGCCGGCACGATCGCCCCCACGACGCGGGAGCGGGTTGCGTTGACCGCGGGCTTGATGCCCGGCTCGATGCCGACGACGGGTACGTCGAGGTCGCTCCGCAGCGCCTCGGCCGAACCTGCCGTGCCGGTGTTCGAGCCGATCACGATCGCCTTCACGCCCTCGGCCACGAGGAAGTGCGCGATCTTCAGGCCGCGCTCGCGCACGAACGAGGGCGGCTTGTCGCCCCACGGCGCGTGGGCGGAGTCGGCGACGTAGTACACGGACTCGGATGGCAGCGCGGCGCGGATCTCGCGCAGCACCGACAGGCCGCCGACGCCGGAGTCGAACAGGCCGACGGGCGCCGGGCTCGGCATCGCAGCCTAGGCTAGCGCGTCCGGCGCAGCCCTCCCCGGACGGAGCTCACGCTTAGCTGTTCGGTCGCTGCGTGAGGCTGAACCAGTTGCCGGAGTCGTCGCGGAACAGCGCCTCCACGCCGTAGGGCCTGTCCGCCGGCGGCTGCAGAAAGGTCACGCCCTTGGCCTTCAGGTCTTCGTAGGCGGCGCGGCAGTCGTCGGTCTCGATCACGCCACCGGCCATCGACCCCTTGGCGATCAGCTCCCGCAGCGACCGCGCGTCCTCTTCGCTGAACATCGGTGGGGCGGGGTGGGCCAGGAGGATGTTGAGGTCGGGCTGGCCTTTGAGGCCCACGGTCAGCCAGCGAAAGCCGTCCATCGTGGTGTCGGTGCGGACCTCGAAGCCGAGCTTCTGCGTGTAGAAGTCCTTGGCCCTGTCCTGATCGAGGACGAAGACGTTGACGTGCAGGATTCTCTTGAGCATGCCCAAAGGCTATTTGGCCGCGGTCGCGCGTGCTTCTTCGCGATTGCTCAATTCGCCGGTCGGCCGCGTCCACATGAGGACGAAGCACCCGGGGATGGGCGGATCCCCGCCGCGCGCCACCGCCGTCCGGCGGTAATCCGATGGGGAGACGCCGACCAGGGCGCGGAACCGGCTGCTGAACGAGCCGAGGCTCTCGAAGCCGACGAGCAGGCAGACCTCTGTCACCGTGAGGTTGGCCGCGCGCAGGAGGTTCTTGGCGCGCTCGATCCTCCGCCGCGTGACGTAGGCGCGCGGCGTCTCCCCGTACGTGGACGCGAAGGCCCGCGCGAAATGAAACTTGGAGAGGTTTGCCGCCCGCGCCATCGCCTCGAGGCTCAGGGGTTGGGCGAAGTCGCGGTCGGCGACGTCGCGCCCGCGTCGCAGCGCGGCGAGGAGCTGAGGCGAGCGTCTGACCACCCGCCGATCTCGAGACTCCATTTTTTAGACTCCATTTTTGGCGCGCCAGGCGTTCTCAAGTCATGGCCCGACCCTGGCTCTGGGGAGTGATCCTGGGGCTTTCCGTGGGCTCCGGCGTGGTCGTGGCCGGCTCGATCATGCACGGGTTCGGAGGTCCGCTGCTGCTGCTGGGGATCGTGCTCGCCATCGCCTTTGGCGGCCTGGCCCTGATCGGGCTCTTCGTCGGACGCCGCACCTCAGTAGAGTGAGCGGGGATGGGCGACGAGGGGCGCGTCGGCATCACGCCGAAGAGCTGGACCGCCGAGCGCCATCACGGGGTGCTTCACCTCGGCAAGCGCTGGTATGTCGTCAGCGCCGAGCTCGACGAACACGGCCAGGCGCACGGAGTCAGGCTCGACGGTCCGTACACGGACCGGGCCGAGGCTGAGGACAGGGCAAAGGGGTTCGATAGCTCCAAACCGTGAAGGTCGCCGTGCTCTCGGACATACACGGCAACCTCCCCGCGCTCGAGGCCGTGCTGCGCGAGGTCGAGCGTGAGCGTCCGGACCTGACGGTCTTCTGCGGCGACGTCGCCTCAGGGCCGATGCCGGCGGAAACGATCGACGTCCTGCGCCGGCTGCCCGACGCTCGGTTCGTGCGCGGCAACGCCGATCGCGGGTTGATCGACGAGTTCGACGGCAAGGAGAAGGGACCAATGCCCGGCCCGTTCGCGGGCTGGTGCGCCAGGCAGATCGACAAAGGGCAGCGTGACTTCCTCGCCTCGTTCGAGGCGACGGTTCCCGTCGACGGGGTCGAGGGCGTCGGCCGGGTGCTCTTCTGCCACGCCGTCCCGCGGAACGACATGGACGTCTTCACCCCCGAGACTCCCGACGAGCGGGTGCGGACGTTGATGGCCGGGGTCGAAGCCGACCTCGTGGTGTGCGGCCACACGCACATGCAGTTCGACCGGAAGGTCGATCGCCTGCGGATCGTCAATCCCGGCAGCGTCGGCATGCCTTACGGCGAGCCGGGTGCGTACTGGGCGATGCTCGGCCCTGGGGTCGCGCTCCGGCGCACGGGCTACGACCGCGAGGCGGCCGCCAGGCGGATGCGGGTCAAGGGCTCCGAGGACGCCGAGCAGTTCGCCCGCGAGAACGTGCTGAAGGTGCCGACCGTTGACCAGGCGATGGAGTTCATGCGCGCCATGGAGGCCAGACAGATGGCCGCCGAGGCCAGTCGCTAGCGACTGCGCGGTGGTGGTGATCTCGAGGCGAGATCCAGGGCTTATTACTCGGTGAACGCCCGCAACCTCATGCGTTCAAGATTGTGGAATGACCCAGTACAGCCCGCTGCAGGCCCTCTTCGTCCTCGCGCCGCGGCTGCGGCGCGCCTCCGGCCGCGCGGTCAGCATCTATCTGCCGGCGCGCGCCGAGGGCTATGACGCGCGCTTCTACGACATCGAGTTTCGCGACCTCCTCCACCGCTACCAGGATCGCCTGACGGCCAAAGACGTGGAGCTGATGGAGTATGAGATGCGCCGGCTCCGCCACCACGTCGCGGTCGTGCGCCCGGCCGGGTGCCCCGCGTTCGCGGGCTTTGCCGACGAGCCCCACGGCGTTCTGGAGCTGATCAAGCTGCGGGACGAGACCGACGAGAGGCTCGAGGTCGGCGAGCTGCTGCTGGCGCCGGCGCTGCGCCAGCTCGAGCACTATCCGCCTTCGCTCATCGCCGTCGTCGACAAGGAGCACGCGAAGACGTTCGGTGCGATCCTCGACGACATCATCCCCCTCCAGCAGGTCGACGGCCTCGAGGTGCGCCACACGCGCGCGGGCGGGACCTCGGCCCCGAGCAACCAGCGCAAGGCCGACAACAGGGCGAAGGCCAACCTCGAGAACGCGGTGAAGACGGTGGAGCGCGAGATCGCCTCCGGCGCGTACGCGCAGCTCTACCTGGCCGGGCCGGCGGAGGCGCGCACGACCTTCGAGAAGATGCTTCCGGAGCGCCTGAAGAAGATGGTGGCCGGGCAGCTGAGCGCTTCGCTTGACTCGTCCCAGCTCAAGCACGAGCTCCGGGAGAGGGTCGCGGCCGCCGCCAAACGCTAGCCTTTCGGACGCAGCACCAGCTGGGTCTGCGTGACCTTGGCCACGAGCTTGCCGCCGGCGTCCCGCACCGACGTCTCGACGGCGATCGTGGTCGCGCCGCGGTGCAGCGGGGTGGAGGTCGCGGACACGGATCCGCCTCTCACCGCGCCGAAGAAGTTGGTCTTCGACTCGATGGTCGTGGTCCCGATGGCGCCCTCCGGAAGGTTGAGCAGCGCGCATGCGGCGCCCGCGGTGTCGGCCAGGGCCATGAGCACGCCGCCGTGGAGGATCCCGGCGGCCGTGCACAGCGACGGCGCCCAAGCCAGCGACATGACCACCTCGTCCGCGGTGTACGCGTCGGTCTCGATGCCGAGGGTCGCCGCCAGGGGCATGAGCTCGCGCACGACGCGCGTCGCCTCCAGGTCGGCCATGCATCGTATTTTGGTTGGAGGGGGTGAGCATGAGCACGACCGACCCGATCGCGGAGCTGAGACGCCTGGGCCAGAGCGTCTGGCTCGACCAGATGGACCGGACGATGATCCGGTCGGGCGCGCTCGCGCGCTACCGGGACCGCGGCGTCACCGGTGTGACTGCGAACCCGACGATCTTCGCCAGGGCGCTCGAGTCCGCAGACGCGGCCTACGCGGACGACGTGGAGAGGCGGCTTGCGCGCGGCCAGGACGCCGAGTCCATCGTGTGGGATCTCCTGGTCGAAGACGTCCAGGCAGCCGCCGACGTGATGCGGCCTGTCTACGATCGGGAGCGAGGCGGCGACGGGTTCGTCAGCATCGAGGTCTCGCCCGAGATCGCCGGCGACACCGAGCGCACGATCGCCGCCGCGCGTGACCTGCGGCAGCGGACGGCGCGGCCCAACGTGATGGTCAAGATCCCCGCTACCCCGGCCGGGCTGCCCGCGATCCAGGCCATGATCGCGGAGGGCGCCAACATCAACGTCACGCTCGTCTTCGCCGTCGAGCGCTATGTCAAGGTCGTCGAGGCGTTCCTCGCCGGCCTCGAGCGGCTGCGCGAGCGCGGCGGCGACCTGCGCACGGTCCACAGCGTGGCGAGCTTCTTCGTCAGCCGCGTCGACACCAAGGTCGACCCGCTGCTCGAGGTCAAACCCGAGCTCGCGCCTCTGCGCGGCAAGGCCGCGGTCGCCAACTCCAAGCTCGCCTACGAGATGTTCACGCAGCTCCACTCCGGCCCGCGCTGGGACGCGCTGCGCGAATCGGGCGCCACTGTACAGCGCTGCCTGTGGGCGAGCACGTCGACGAAGAACCCCAGCTACCGCGACGTGATGTACGTCGAGGAGCTGATCGGGCCGGCGACCATCAACACGATGCCGGTCGCGACGTTCGAGGCGTTCGCCGACCACGGCCGCGTCGAGCCGACGCTGGAGCGGGACGTGGAGGGGGCCCGGCGCACCCTCGACCGGCTGGCGATGAACGGCATCGACCTCGCGGCTGTCACGCAGGCCCTCGAGGACGAGGGCGTGGCCGGGTTTGCGAAGTCGTTCCGGGAGTCGATCGAGCGGCTGGCCACGGTCCGCGCCCGCCGCTAGATACCCGGGGGGACCTCTCGCTCCAGCTTCTGCCTGACCTCGAGGATGAACTCCGCGATCGCGGCGTCGTCGAGCTCGGGCTTCGCCGCCCGCAGGCGCTCGGCGGCGACCCCCGCCGTGTAGCTGGTCAGCGGAGCGAACCGGCGCTCCTGCGTGTGCGCGGCGACGCGCGCCAGCTCCAGCAGCTCGAGGGCGACGCGCGAATCGAGGGCGGGGCCTGCGATGTCGACGCCTCGGCGCCTGGCGGCTTCGACCCAGTCCTCGGCAAGGGACTCGAAGAACCGGTTCACGCCCCAGCTATATCAGACTCGCTGCCGCCGCGGCTGTCCTTCCAGCTGCCGGCGGGAGCGCGCAGGCGGCCCGCGATCCGTTCCGTGGAATCGATGGTCCGGCTCTTTCGGTCCTAGCCTATGGCGATGAGCGCACAGGCCATCGAGGCGCGCGCGCTGCGCAAGACGTACGACTCGACGCGTGGCGTGTTCCGGCGCGAAAAGGTCACGCGCGTCGCGCTGCGCGGCGTGGACCTCGCCATCGAGCGTGGCGAGCTTTTCGGCCTGCTTGGTCCCAACGGCGCGGGCAAGACGACGATGGTCAAGATCTTCACCACCCTCCTCCTGCCCACGTCGGGCGCCGCGACCGTCCTCGGGCTCGACGTGGTCAAGGACGAGTGGGCGCTGCGCCGGCGGATCGGTTTCGTCTTCGGCGGCGAGCGCGGCCTCTACTGGCGGCTCTCCGGCCTCGACAACCTTCGCTACTTCGCCGACCTGTACCGGGTCCCGCCCGAAGTCTCGCGGCGCCGGATCCCGGAGCTGCTGGAACGACTGGGGCTTGCGGGCAGGGAGCGCGATCGGGTCGAGCTGTACTCCCGCGGCATGAAGCAGCGGCTCCACCTGGCCCGAGGCCTGCTCAACGACCCAGAGGTGCTGTTCCTCGACGAGCCGACGATTGGCCTCGATCCGGTCGGCGCGCGTGAGCTGCGCGTGATCGTGCGCGAGCTCGCCGACGCGGGCAAGACGATCTTCCTGACCACCCACTACATGTTCGAGGCGGACGCGATCTGCGACCGGATCGCGGTCATCAAGGCAGGTGAGATCGTCGCCGAGGGCACCCCGAGGAGCATCAAGACCCTGGTCGAGGACCAGGGCGTGGTCGAGTTCGAGGTGGTGGGCCTGCCGCGAGAGCGCCTCGACGAGCTGCGCGGGCTTCCGGGAGTGAGCTCGGTGGCCGTGGCCGAGCACGAGCTCGCGCAGCTCGTGACCGTGCACTGCGCTCGGCCGAGCGAGGTGATGACCCAGCTGTCGGCCGCGCTTGACGGGCTCAAGCTCGAGAAGCTCAGCTCGCGCGAGCCGACGCTGGAAGACGCGTACGTGCAGCTGATCGGGGATGCGGAGACGTGAGGTCGCTGGTCCGCGCCGCGTTCAGCTCGCTGCGGCTCACCCTCCGGACGCGCGTGGTCAGCGGCTGGATGTACCTGAACTGGCTGGTGTTTCCGCTGATCTTCGCCGCCGCGGGGCTGTTCGTGCTGAGCACGCCGGGCGGCTCCTCGTCGCGCCTGGTGTACGGCGTCTTGGGGGGCGGCTTGATCGGCTACTGGTCGGTGGCCTACATCGACGGCGGCAACGGGATCCAGGACGAGCGCTGGCAGGGCACGCTCGAGCAGGTCTTCGCCACCCCGACGCCGCTTTGGGTGATCATCCTCGGCAAGGTCGCGGGGGCGATACTGTTTGGGCTCCTCTCGTTCGTGCCCACCGCCGCGCTGGGGTACTTCGGTTTCCACGCCGTGCTCCCACAGCTCGACCCTTCGCGATTTGTGATCTCACTCGGAGTGCTGACCTTTACCTTCTTCTGCATCGCCATCACGCTGACTCCGCTGTTCGCGCTCTGGCGATGGGCCTTCAGCATGGTCAACGGCTTCGAGATCGCCGTCTACGTGCTGTGCGGCTTCATGTTCCCGGTGGCGATCCTCGCGCCGTGGGCGCAGGGCGTTGCGGGCGTGCTCGCGCCAACCTGGGCGGTGCGGGCGCTCTACGCCTCGACCATGGCGGAGGGGCCGCATGACCTTGTCGCGTGGTGGCTGGTCGCCGTGGGTCTCAGCCTCCTTTACCTCTGCGGCGCCTACTTCCTCTACGCGCTCGTCGAGCGCAGGGCGAGGGTGTCCGGCCAGCTCGCGTGGGCGTGAGCAGAATCGCCTCCGAGGTCGCGGTCTTCGCGCGCTCGACCTACTTCCAGTACGTCGCCCTGTTCCAGTGGGCGTCGGTGCGCGGGTACGTCGCCTACAAGATCCTTTTGCCAGTGGCCCAGATGCTCTTCTTCGTCGAGCTTGGCGCCTACGCGACGGGCCCGGAGAACGCCGCCTACTTCGCGCTCGGCAACGCGCTCCAGCTCACGGCCAACGCCGGCATCTTCGGTGTCATCGCCACCGTCGCCAACGAGCGCCACTTCGGGACGCTGCCCATCCTCCTCGGCTCGCCCGCCAACCGGCTCGTCACCTTCATGAGCCGCGCGGTGGTCAACGTCCTCGACGGCATCGTGACCGTGATCATCGGCTTTGCTATCGCGATCGGCCTTTTCGGGCTGGACCTGCACCACGCGAACATTCCGCTTCTCGCCCTCTGCGTGGTCGTGGTCTCGCTCTCCACCGCCGGCCTCGGCCTGATGTTCGGCAGCATCGGGCTGGTGATGCGGGACGCGATCATCGTCGCCAACGTCATCTACTACGTGATGCTCGTCCTCTGCGGCGTCAACTTCCCCGTGAGCCGTCTTCCCGGCGCCGTTCAGCTCATCTCCTACAGCCTTCCGTTGACGCGCGGGGTGGAGGCCGCGCGCCAGGGCGTCGCGGGCGCTTCGTTCGGGCAGGTCGCGGGCCTGCTCGGCGGCGAGCTGCTCGTCGGCCTGGCCTGGGCGCTCGCCGGCTACGCGCTCTTCGCCACCCTCGAGGGCTGGGCCCGCCGCGGTGGGATGCAGGAGGCCTACTGATGCCGGTCGGATTCACGGCACGCCCCGAGCTGACAGGGACGTTCGGCGTGGTCGCTTCGACCCACTGGCTCGCGTCCCAGAGCGCGATGTCAGTGCTCGAGCGGGGAGGCAACGCGTTCGACGCCGCGGCCGCGGCGGGCTTCGTCCTCCAGGTCGTCGAGCCACACCTGAACGGGCTGGGCGGCGAGGTGCCGATGCTGCTGTGGGACCGGGCGCGAGCCAGGGTCGAGGTGATCTGCGGGCAAGGCCCGGCACCGGCCGCGGCCGCCATCGAGCGAATTCATGCGCTGGGCCTGGGCGAGATACCGGGCACGGGGTTGCTCGCGGCGTGCGTTCCGGGCGCATTCGCAGGCTGGCTCACCTTGCTCCGCGACCACGGCACCTGGCGCCTGGAGGAAGTCCTTTCGTTCGCCATCGAATACGCCGCGTCTGGCTATCCGCTGGTGCCAAGGATCGCCGACACCGTCGCGCAGGTAGAGCCCCTGTTTCGCGAGCACTGGCCGGCTTCGGCGGAGCTGTACCTTCGCGACGGACTGCCCTCCCCGTGGCAGCGCTTCCGGAACCCCGACCTCGCGTCGACGTACCGGCGGCTTGTCGAGGAGGCGCGGGCCGCGGGCGCAGACCGCGAGCTGCAGATCGACGCCGGCCTGCGCTCGTTCTACTCGGGTTTCGTCGCCGAGGCGGTCGAGCGCCACTGCCGCGCCGAGTTCATGGACAGCTCCGGCACGGCCCACGCGGGGCTGTTGTCCGGCGACGACCTGGCTCGCTTCTCCGCCCGGCGCGAGGAGCCGGTCATGGCCGGGTTCGGCGACTGGACCGTGGCCAAGTGCGGGCCCTGGAGCCAGGGACCGGTTTTCCTGCAGCAGCTTCGCCTGCTGGAGCGCCTCGACCTCTCGCGGGCCGGGTTCCTCTCCGCCGACCACGTGCACCTGGTGACGGAGTGCGCGAAGCTTGCCTTCGCCGATCGCGAGGCCTGGTACGCCGACCCCGACTTCGCCGCCGTGCCGCTCGCGGCCCTTCTCGCGGACGCTTACGCGGACCAGCGATGCGAGCTCGTGGGCGAGCGCGCATCCCTCGAGCTGCGTCCAGGCGCGCCCGAGGAAGTCCAGCCCCACCTGCCGCGGCGTGTCGCGTCGGGTATGTCGGGATATCCGGGCGACACGGTGCACGTCGCCGTGGCCGACCGCTTCGGCAACCTCGTCGCATGCACTCCGAGCGGCGGCTGGCTGCACGGTTCGCCCGTGATCGCCGGCCTGGGCTTCTGCCTCGGCACGCGCGCCCAGATGTTCAACCTCGACCCAGCGCATCCGAACCGGCTCGAGGGAGGCAAGAGGCCGCGGACGACGCTCAGCCCATCGCTGGCTCTGCGCGGCGGCGAGCCGCGGCTGGCGTTCGGCACTCCCGGCGGCGACCAGCAGGACCAGTGGACGCTCGAGTTCTTCCTCGCCCACGCGGTGTTCGGCCGCGATCTGCAGGCGGCGATCGACGCGCCCATGTTTCACACGACGCACTTTCCGAGCTCTTTCGCCCCCCACGACGCGCATCCGGGTCGCGTCCACGCCGAGCCGATGGGCCCGGGCGTGCACGACGAGCTGCGCCGGCGAGGCCACGACGTGGTCGAGGCGGCGCCGTGGTCGCTGGGCCGGATCTGCGTGGTGGCCTGGGACCTCAAGCCCGGGATGCTGTCCGCCGCCGCCAGTCCTCGAGGCGGCCAGGCCTACGCGGTGGGTCGGTGAGGCTCTAACCCAGAGGGAAGAAGCACGCGGCCTGGTGGTCGCCGAGGTTCACGGTCGACAACGGCGGCTCCTCCTCGGCGCAGCGAGGCCGTGCCTTGAAGCAGCGCGTGCGGAAGCGGCATCCGCTGGGAGGGTCGAGGGGGGAGGCCACGTCGCCCTGGAGGATGATCCGCTCCCGCCTGCGCTCCAGCCGCGGGTCGGGGATGGGGATGGCCGAGAGCAGCGAGCCGGTGTACGGATGCTTGGGCTCCAGGTACAGGTCCCGGGCGGGTGAGATCTCCACGATCTTGCCCACGTACATCACGGCGATGCGGTCCGAGATGTGCTTGACGACCGAGAGGTCATGGGCGATGAACAGGTAGGTGAGATGAAGCCGGTCCTGGAGCTCTTCCAGCAGGTTGATGATCTGCGCCTGGATCGAGACGTCGAGGGCTGAGATCGGCTCGTCGCAGACGATGAAGGACGGCTCGACCGCCAGCGCCCGGGCGATGCCGATGCGCTGCCTCTGGCCGCCGGAGAACTCGTGTGGATACCGCGAGGCCAGGTCGGGCGCAAGGCCGACCAGCTGGAGCAGCTCGGCGATCCGGGCCCGGCGGCGCCGGCCGAGGGCGAGATGGTGGATGTCGAGCGCCTCGCCGAGGATCTGGTCGACCGTCTGCCGCGGGTCTAGCGACGCGAAGGGGTCCTGGAAGATGATGGCCATCTCCCGGCGCAGCCGGCGCATGGCCCGCGGCCCGAGGGGGAGGATGCTCCTGCCCTTGAAGCGGACGTCGCCCGCCGTGGGCTTGACCAGGCGCAAGAGGGAGCGGCCCAACGTCGACTTGCCGCAGCCCGACTCGCCGACCAGGCCGAGCGTCTCGCCCTGACGGATGTCGAGGTCGACTCCGTCCACCGCGCGGACCTGGCCGACGACGCGATTGACGACGCCCGACCGCACCGGGAACCAGGTCTTCAGGCCGTGGACCTCGACCAGCGGTTCGGCCGGCGTCCACGCCGGCGTGCCGCGCCGCCTCGGCTCAGCGGCCATCGGGCGAGTCCAGCGAACGCCCCGCCTGGGTGACCCAGCAGCGGGCGAGCTGCGACCGCACCTCGCGCAGGTCGGGCTCCTCCTCGCGACAGCGGTCGATCACGAACGGGCATCGGGGATGAAACTTGCATCCCGCGGGTAGTCGCCCCATGTCCGGGGGCGACCCCTCGATGGGCCGCAGTGGCTCGTGCCCGGTGGCGTCGAGCCGGGGGATCGAGCGCAGCAGAGACCACGTGTACGGGTGCTCGGGATGGACGAACACGTCCTCGGTGGTGCCCTGCTCGACCACCCGGCCGGCGTACATGACGAGGACGCGGTCGCACATCCCCGCGACGACGCCCAGGTTGTGGGTGATCAGGATGGTCGCCGTGCCGTAGTCCCGGTTCAGGGCGCGCAGGAGGTCGAGGATCTGTGCCTGGATCGTCACGTCCAGGGCGGTCGTCGGCTCGTCAGCGATGAGCAGGCTCGGGCCTGTGCTCAGGCCCATCGCGATCATTGTCCGCTGGCGCATGCCGCCGGAGAACTGGTGAGGGAACTGGCCGACGCGTGTCTTCGCGTCGGGTATGCCCACCTTCCGGAAGAGGTCCACGGCCGCGGCGATCGAGGCCCTTTTGTCGACGTGGCGGTGGATGCGCAGCGGCTCCCCGACCTGCCATCCAGCCCTGTAGACCGGGTTGAGCGAGGTCATCGGGTCCTGGAAGATCATCGCCATCTCGGTGCCGCGGATCGCCTCCATCTCGTCCTCGGACAGGTCGGCGAGGTCGCGGCCCTTGAAGCGGATGCGGCCGCCCGTGATCCGGGCCGCGCGGGGCAAAAGACGCATGATCGAGAGGGCCGTCATCGACTTGCCCGAGCCCGACTCGCCGACGATGCCGAGCGTCTCCCCTGGGTCCAGGGTGAGCGACACGTGGTCGACGGCGCGGATCGCGCCGCGGCGCAGAGCGATCTGCGTCTGCACGTCCTCCAGCTCGAGGAGATGCGCGGTCATTCAGGGAGGCTCAGCTGCGGAGCCTCGGGTCGAGCGCGTCGCGCAGCGAGTCGCCGAGCAGGTTGAAGCTGTAGACGGTGACCGAGATCGCCGCCCCGGGAACGATCGCGAGCCACGGGTCGTTGGTCAGGAACGAGGCGCCGGAGCTGATCATCTGGCCCCAGTCCGGCGTCGGCAGCTGGGCGCCGAGGCCGAGGAAGGAGAGCGTCGCCTCGGCGAGCATGGCGAAGCCGGCCGAGAGCGAGACCTGGACGATGATCGGATTGAGGAGGTTGGGGATGAAGTGGGCGACGATCA
>Ga0209157_1001223_pt1 | contig 21652 bp, 27 predicted proteins | sample GraSoiAngelo_135_FD_185892 | JGI IMG/M metagenome (GOLD analysis project Ga0209157, IMG submission 185892) | Grasslands soil microbial communities from the Angelo Coastal Reserve, California, USA - 14_0929_05_40cm (SPAdes) (version 2) | ecosystem: Environmental > Terrestrial > Soil > Grasslands ...
CTCCAATTCGAAGAGGTCGTCCAATTTGGTGAGCACCAGCAGGAAGCGGAGCTCCTCGTTGGCACCCCGCAGGCACACGGTCTGGCGGCGCTCGGCGGCCTTGCGCTGGATCAACATCAAGGCGCCAAGACCGGCGCTGTCGACCGAGCGCGTGCCCGACAGATCGATCACCAGGCGGCCGTTCCCCTCAGCGAGCAGGTCCAGCACCTCCCCGGCGGCGCGGCGAAATGCGGTGCGGGACTCGAGATCGAGCCGCTCCGGAGCCGCGATCGTCTTCTCCACCGGGCGCGTTGACATCAGTGTGTGCTCCACGGGCAGTGGTGACATAATTCCTCCCGTGGCGGAGTATGCCACTCCAATGCCATGCCATCTAAGCCGCGCTGCATCAAGCGGTTGTCCAAAACCGGTGAGCCTGCTCACGCACCGCTGCTGCCGCATACCGAGCGGCGCGGTGCAACTTGCTAGAGTCCCCCTCTTCCTTAATATCCTGAACCATGACGACTGACCGGATCGAAACTCTCCTCGACGAGCAGCGGCGCTTCAATCCCCCCGACGCCTTCAAAGCTCAGGCCCATGTCCGCGACGCCACTCCGTACGAGCGCGCCCGGCGGGACCCGGAAGGATACTGGGCGGACTGGGCGAAGCAACTGGAATGGAGCCGTCCCTGGGACCGCGTGCTCGATTGGAAGCCGCCCCACGCCAAGTGGTTCGTCGGCGGCAAGATCAATGCGTCGGTGAATTGCCTCGACCGGCATGTGCGCGCGGGCCGGAGCGGACGTGTCGCGCTGATCTGGGAGGGCGAGCCATCCGGTGAAGTGAGACGCATCACCTACGGAGAGTTGCACGCCGACGTCAACAAATTCGCAAACGTCCTCAAAGGCCTGGGCGTCCAGCGGGGCGATCGCGTCGCGATCTATCTGCCGATGGTGCCGGAAGTCGCCGTCGCGATGCTGGCCTGCGCGCGCATCGGCGCGGTGCATACGGTGGTATTCGGCGGCTTCTCGGCCGAGTCGCTGCGCGACCGGATCAACGATGCCGGCGCCAAGGTCCTGATTACCGCCGACGGCGGCTATCGCCGCGGCGCGATCGTGCCGCTGAAACAGAATGCTGACGATGCGCTGTCGGACACGCCGACCATCGAGCACGCTATCGTGCTGCGTCGCACCGGCCAGACGGTGTCGTTCAAGACGGGCCGCGACCTGTGGTGGTCGGAGCTGATGGCGGGTGCGGCGAAGGACTGTCCCCCCGAAGCGATGGATGCCGAGGATCCGCTCTACATCCTGTACACGTCGGGTACGACCGGCAAACCCAAAGGCATCCTGCACACCACCGGCGGCTATCTCACCCACGTATACGCGACAACCAAGTGGGTATTTGATCTCAAAGACTCGGATGTGTTTTGGTGCACGGCGGATGTCGGCTGGGTCACGGGGCATTCTTATGTCGTATACGGCCCGCTCGCACTCGGTGTTACGGAGGTGATGTACGAAGGCGCGCCCGATCATCCGGGCAAAGACCGCTTCTGGTCGATCTGCGCGAAGCACGGCGTCACCGTCTTCTACACGGCACCGACGGCGATCCGCGCGTTCATGAAGTGGGGCACCGAGTTCCCCGCGCGCCACGATCTGTCGAGGTTACGACTGCTCGGCACGGTCGGTGAGCCGATCAATCCCGAAGCCTGGATGTGGTATCAGGAGCACATCGGCGGCAAGCGCTGTCCCATCGTCGACACGTGGTGGCAAACGGAGACCGGCGGAATCATGATCACGCCGCTGCCCGGCGTCACGGAGACGAAGCCGGGATCCACAACGGTGCCCTTCCCCGGCATCGAAGCGATGCTCCTCGACGGCGAGGGGAAAGAAGTGAAAGTCGGCGGCGGCTACCTCGCCATCCCCAAGCCGTGGCCCGGCATGCTGCGCACCATCTGGGGCGACGACGAGCGGTACCGGCAAGTCTACTGGAGCAAGTGGAAGAACAAATACTTCCCCGGGGACGGCGCGAAACGTGATGAGGATGGTTACTTCTGGATTCTCGGACGCGTGGACGACGTCCTCAACGTCGCCGGACATCGTATTGGCACGATGGAAGTCGAAAGCGCGCTCGTCGACCACGCAGCGGTCGCCGAAGCGGCCGTCGTGGGACGCGCGCACGACCTGAAGGGTCAGGCACTCGCGGCGTTCGTCACATTGAAAGAAGGCCGCCAGGCCAGCGACGCGCTGCGCGAGGAGCTGAAGCAGCATGTCGCGAAGAAGATCGGCGCGCTCGCCAAACCAGACGACATTCTGTTCTCCGCCGATCTTCCCAAAACGCGCAGTGGAAAGATCATGCGACGCTTGCTGAAGGACATCGCCGAAGGCCGAGCCCTCGGCGATACGACTACACTCGCGGACCCGGCTGTTGTCGCGAAGCTGCGGGATCAGTACGAGTCGCAGGAGACCTGACGCCGGAGGCGATCCACTCTGCCATTGCAACTATCCAAATCAGCGTAATGATCGCCGCGCTGCCGATACACCAGCGGCAGATCGCGTGAATGACGAAGAGTTCGAGGTAGGTCAGGTAGAGCGTGAACCCGAAGCCGATCGTGGCGAGGAGCGCGAGCAGCGTCGACCAGCTCGTTTGCGCTAGCGCGGCGGGCCGCAGCGCCGCCAGCGCCACGACCAGCACCGCCAAATAGCCGATCACGCCGTAGAACGCGACGGGCAGACCGAGGAAGGTTGCCCACTGGCTCGTCTGCACGATCTCGCACCCGCCCGACGCCCCACACTTGATCGCCCCGCCGTAGCCGAGCGCATGCAGCCAGAGGTAGAGCGCGACGAAGCAGCCGACGAGCGCGAGAACGGCGATCGTCTGCCGATAGCGCATCAACGACGCGCGGGACGGGCGCTGATGCTGTCGACCACAGCTTTGAAATCGTCAGAGTTCGGCAGCCGCCGGAGACTGATGAACAGCTTCGTCCCGTTGGCGAAGAAGGTAGGCGTGCCGTCCACAAGCAGTTTTTCCCCCTCCTGGCGGCTGTATTCGATGCGCTGGGCGTACTTGCCCGACTCCATGCAGGCGTCGTAGGTCTTGAGGTCGACGCCGGCCGCCTGCGCGAACGTGCGGAACAGACTGGAGGGGTCCTTCCCTGTCTGCGCCCACTGGTGGTGCTCGAACAGCTGATCCTGCATGTCGAAGTACTTGCCCTGTGCCCCGGCGCATTGTGCCGCGTGGGCGGAGAAGCGCGAATACTTGTGAATCGGAAGCGGGTAATCGCGGAAGCGCCAGCGGACGCGTCCGGTGTTGATCAACTGCTCCTTAATCGTCGGCATCTGGACCGTGGCGAACGTCGCGCACACGGGACATTCGAAATCCAGATACTCGACGATTTCCACCGGTGCGCTCTCCTGGCCGAGCGAGTACCCGCGAAAGCCGTCGTCAGCGACGGTGGGGGGCGGGCCGGCGGCCGCCGCCGGAGCGCCGCCACTCGTCTTGAGCAGAGCCAACACGGAAACCCCCAGCACAACGGCCAGCACAGTCAGCACCACGTAAAATCGATTCATGCCTTTCGGTCCCCTCGTCCTCCAGAGCGCCACGGCTCGTCCTCGTCCGGATCGTCGAGTGAGAACTCACCGCCACCGATCGCGTCGTCAACGATGCGACGGTTCTCCGCCACATCCGGCGTGTCGTACGTACTGCGCACTTCGTAATGAAACAGCTCACTGCGGGCGTTGCCCAGCAGTTTCTGGATCTCCGGCGCCGCATCGAGCAACCGGCCTGCCCGGTCCAGCTCTTCTATGCGCGCGGCCAGTGCCCGGAGCAGCGCCACCAGGCGTTGTGCTCGTTCGGGGCCGTAAACTTCTTCGCTCATCGCTACCTCCCAGCACACGGGAACCCGTGTCCCCTGCCGTGGCATTATACCATACAACGCGTTATCTTGCGGCGCGTTTTCCCAAGTCTCGAGCCCGAAAGGAAAGTTTCTGCATGGCCAAAAAGCGTGGTGAGCCCCGGAAGTATGCGATTCCCACGAGCTTTGAGCAGGCTCGCGACGAGTTGTTCTCGCACATTCTCCGCTGCGGAGTGCTGGAGGCCGCGCCTGAGCATCAGAAGGAATGGCTCGACGATACGTTGCTGTACCTTGCGGACCGCTTCACCGACCTGACCGAGACCGAGCTGAACGAACTGCGCGTCCTGGGCGAGCGCTATTGCCGCCCCGTCGTGCCGCGCACCGCCCCCGTCGGCGCCAACGCCTGACGAGGGCTCGGCGGAGGGTTTAGCGGGCGCTCCACCACGTGGGAAACGACCGGAATCGCCAACCGGCCGCCACCCACACTCCGCCGGCGAACCCCAGCTCCGCATACCAAGCCTGCCGCCGGCCAGGCGCGGCTTCGAATCCCAGCAATACCGCGAGAAACCCCTGACCCGGAGTCCCGTGCCGGGCGCTGAACGCCGCTCCCAACCCGGCATACAGGCCGAGCCCGGATCGCGCAGCGGAATTCACGAGGACTTGGACCGTCAGTTGCGCGCGCGCCGCCGCGCGTCCGGCCTCGGGTCCGGCCGCAAGGGCGAGCGCGAGGCGAGTGTCGGGGGCGGGGCGATGGGCTACGGCGAGCTCCGCACCGCCGAAGGTGCGACGCGACACGGCTGCCGCAGCACCCAGACTCAACTCGGTTGCGGTCAGCTGCTGCGCGTGTGCGATGAGAGGAAGGAACGCGGCGAGCACCGCCGCCGCGACGCTACGCAATGGTAACGTCGTAACTGATCGCGATGTCAGGCGCGAGTGACGCGACGACGGAGCAGTATTTCTCGAGCGAGAGGTCGATGGCGCGCCGCAGCTTGGTGTCGTCCAGACCTTCCCCGCGCACCGCGAAATGAAACGCGATCGCTGTGTAGCGACGCGGCTCCTCCTCCCGGCGCGTGCCGCGCATTGCGATCTCGAGACGTTCGAGCTTGACGCGCTGCTTTTGCAGAATGATGACGACGTCCGATGCCGTGCAGGTCGCCGCGGCGAGCAGCAGCAGCTCGACTGGCGACGTGGCGGCCTTCGTATCACCATCGACGAGAATGGCGGGACGTCCGCTGCCGCTCCCTTCGAACTGCAGGTCGCGCAGCCAGTGCATCGTCACTTCGGCCGTCCGTGCCACTCAGTTCCCGCGCCGCGTCGTGAGACCGATGTACAGCCGGTGCCGGCGCATCGCGTTCATGCCGTGATACTCGAGCAGCCAGTTGAACGTCGAGCGGTAATGCAGCTCGAAACCGAAAACCGCGTTGAGCCAGAGGCCGGGACATCCTGGATCGGTTCCGCAGCCATCGCGACCGGCCACACCCAGCCCGCCGCCGATGTACGGCGTGGCGACCTCCTCGTCGGCGGTGAACCGCCAGAGCACTTCGAAATTGCCGACGTAGGTATTGGGACCGTTGAACACACCGACCTCGGCCGAAGGCCGCAGCCGGAGGCGATTCGTGAAGAGATCGCCGATGTCCAGTGTGGTGCCGAGGACCAGCTGCCCGGATCGCCTGAAGTCCACGCCGCCGCGCACGCCGAATCCGAACAACCCGATGCGCGTGCCCCCGTGTTTGCCATTCTTCGGCGAGACGAACTGCTGTGCGGCCGCGCCTTGCGCGACGAACAGACCGGTCACGATCGCCAGCACGAGAATTCGCATTCCGAGCATCGCCCCCTCTTCCCGGGTTACTGCGCGACCGGTGCGCTGCCTTTGCGACGGGCGGCTGTGCGCCCGTAATCCCATATGGCGTACACGGCAATGGCCCCGGTGGCCCACGCGAGATGTCGAGTGTAGGTCCAATCCGCGATGGCCGCCACCAGGGTGAGCAGTTGCGCGATCGTCACGGCCTTTCCCCCCGCCCGCGCGGGCAGCGCGACCGGACGCCGCAGCAGCCAGGTCGCGAAGAACCCGAGCACCGCCAGCACGTCTCGCAACAGAACGCCCAGCAACTCGTACCAATCCAGCAAGCCACGCCGGGCGATCGTCACGAACGCGACCACCATGAAGAGTTTGTCCGCGACGGGATCGAGCACCGCTCCGGCGCGCGACGAGCCGTAGCGGCGGGCGAGCAGCCCGTCGCCAACGTCGGTGGCCGCGGCCGCCGCGACAATCGCGAGCTGCCACGCAGGTGCGTGCACCAGCGGAAAGAGCACGGCAAGCGGCAAACGTAGCGTCGTCAGGGCGTCGGCTACCGCAAAACGCGGTTTCACCCTACCTTAGCCTCCGTGGACGTCAAGCTGCTCAGACAAGCCGCCATCTTCCAGGATCTCGACGACGGGGAGCTGGCCCGCGTCGCGGAGGTGTGTCGCGAACAGAAGTTCACCGTTGGCCAGTACGTCTTCAAGGAAGGCGAGCCGGGCAACCGCCTGTTTCTGATCTCCGAGGGTGAAGTCCGGATCTCGCGGACCATCCCGGGCTCTGGGGAAGAGGCGCTGGCGGTGTTGAAGCCGGGTGCCTGCTTCGGCGAAATGTCGATTTTCGATCGCTCCGAGCGTTCCACCGACGCGATCGCGAACACTACCTGCACGCTGATCACGATTTCCCGTTCCGATTTCGAGCTGCTGCTGGACTTCAATCGCGACATCGCCTACAAAGTGCTGTGGTCGGTCGTGCGGCTTTTGTCCGCCCGGCTGCGCGTGACGAACGACAATCTGCGGTCGTTCCTCGCGATGTCCATGTTTTAACGGAGACCTCGTGAACGCATTGACGCCGTATGCGGCTTTCTTCATGCGCCTGGCGGTGGGTGGGGTGTTCTTGCTCCACGGTCTCGATCGGATCCACGGCGGCATCCCGCGGCTTTCGGTCACCGCGCTGGTGACCCTGGTCGTCCTTCTGGTCGAGACTGTCGGGGCGGTGTGCGTGCTACTCGGGATGTGGACCCGCCTGTGGGCCACCGCGATGGCAGTACTGATGGCGGTGAAGATCCTGGCCGACAAACTCCCGCATCACGCCAACTTCGAGCTCGAGGCACTGCTGCTCGCGGGGGCCGTCACGCTTATGGCGTTGGGCGACGGGCCCCTGTCGATCGGCATCCGCTTCAAGAAGACGGTCTAATGCAGGATTCTTAGAATCCCCGCGTCGGCGCCCGCCCGGAGAAAACTCTCTGGATCGGTCGCCGGAATCGCCACTCCGGTCTGCTTACGCCAGCGTTTCGCGCTAGCTTCCATGTACTCCTCGAGCGATCCCGCGACCCACTCGGCGGCATCATCCTTCATCTGGCGAACGATGTCCTCCCACGTGCCGACATAGGTCGATCCGGAAACGGTGCTGACCCGGTGTATCTCGCCGCCCCCCCCCCTCCCCCCCCCCCCCCCCTCCCCCCCCCTTCGATCTCCGAGAGCAGGAGGTCTTCCGGAGCGGCGTCGCCCGCGAGCTCGGTGAGCCGTTCGTTCCAGGGCACGAGCTCCGGATCGTCGTCCGGCAGGCGGTAGACGGTTTTCTTCAGCTCGATGAGCCGCCAGATCGCGAGGGCGTCGTAATGCTCCTCAGGCCCCGTCCGCTCGAGATGGAAGAGCGCGGCTTCGTATTCGCCGCGGTCGTACAGCAGATTGGCGAGGTAGATGCGGGCTTCGCCGAGGCCCGGGTCCAGCTCCAGCGCGCGGCGCAGCCAGTGCAGGCTGCCGCCTTCGTCCGCGAGCCGGTGCGCGGCGTACCCCACGCAGGCGGCCGCATCGGCCGAGTCCGGCTGGGCGCGGAGCGCACCCTCGAAGAAGCGGCGCGCGTGGTCGAGCGCCCCTTCCCGGAACAGGGCGCGCCCGATCTGCAGCATCAGATCGTGATCGTCCTGAAAGCCGAGGGCGAGGACGCGATCGAAACACGCGAGCGCGTCTTCGTGATCGGGATCGAGCCCGCGCGCTTCTTCAAACGCGCGGCGCGCCCAGGCGAACTCCTCGCGCGCGAGCCGCGCGTAGCCCATCCCGACATGCAGCTCGACGGCGTGGGGGTAGAGGCTCAGCCCCTCCCGGAGTGTGTCGATGGCTTCGTCGTATTGTCCTTCGTTGTAGAGCTGGTGCGCACGTTCGTCGTATTCGTCGGAACTGAGGAACGGATCCGACATCGAACGGGTCCTCCCTGGAAGGTTGTGCTATGATAAGAAACGGAGCACTGTTACACAAGCGACCATGTCTTCCGCAATTGCAACGATAGAGGGCGGCTCCGCGACATCGCCCGGCGGTTTTACCGCCGCCGCCGCGCACGCCGGTCTCAAAGCCGGTGGGGCGCTCGACGTGGCGCTCCTCGTCAGCGCGACGAGCTGCGCGACCGCTGGCGTCTTCACCAAGAATGCGTTGCGTGCCGCGCCCGTCATCTACGACGCCGAAATGCTGGCGGACCGCCCGGGACGGACCCGCGCGGTCGCGATGAATGCGCGCGTGGCGAACGCATGCACCGGTGCCGCCGGGCTCGAGGCGGCCCGCGCGATGGCGCGTGCCGCCGAAGAGGCAGCCGGGCTGCCACCACGGACAGCGTTGGTACTCTCGACCGGCGTCATCGGCGTGCCGCTTCCCGTGGAAAAAGTGGCGCGCGGCCTGCGCGAGGCGGCCGCGAAGCTGTCTCCCACCGCCGGTGCCGACGCCGCACGTGCCATTATGACGACGGACACGCGCCCCAAGCATTGCGCGGTTCGGCTCGAAACGCCGGGCGGCCCGATCAGCATCGGCGGCATGGCCAAGGGCGCCGGCATGATCCATCCCGATATGGCCACATTGCTCGCCGTGCTCACCACGGACGCCGTGTCGGAGCCCGGCACGCTGCGCCCGTTCTGGAAGCGCGTCGTCGACCGCACGTTCAACGCAATCTCCGTGGATGGCGACACCAGCACCAACGACACCGCGCTCTTTCTCGCGAATGGCCATGCCGGCATCGATCCCTCGCGCGACGGCGCCACGTGGAAGCTGTTCGAGGAGGCGGCGACGGAGGTGGCGCGCACCCTGGCGCTCGCGATCGTCGAGGACGGCGAAGGCGCGACCAAGCGGCTCGAGATCCAGATCGTCGGGGCAAACACCGAAACGCACGCGCGTGAGGTCGGTCGCGCGATCGCGCGCTCGACGCTCGTGAAGACGGCGATCTACGGCGGCGATCCCAACTGGGGTCGCGTGCTGGCGGCGGCCGGCGTCGCCGGCGTTCCGCTCGTCGCCGACCGGATTACGCTGCAGGCCGGCACCTCGAACGGCTGGCTGACGCTGGCGAGCGGCGGCGCCACCGCGCTCGCCGATCCCGCGCAGGCGCGCGCGATTTTCGAGCAGAAAGCCATCCGCCTCCGGCTCGACCTTGGCCTGGGTCGAGCGGAGGCGGTGGTGTGGACCTGCGATCTTTCTCCGGACTACGTCCGGATCAACTCCGACTACACGTCGTAAGTCAGGGCTTCTTTGTCGTGTCGCGCTGAGCCGGGGCGGCCGCGGCGGGTTTCGCCTTACGAGCGCGGCGCGCACGGTGCTTCGCCTTCGAGGTGTCGGCCTGCTGCGACGCATTCGCCTGCGGCTTAGCGGGAGCGGCGGCCGGCTGCTGCGTGGGCTGCTGCGCAGCAAGAGTCAAAAACAGAATTGCGGGGAGAAACATTAAAGCCTCGGGGTTTGTGGTCGCTCTTACGACCCCGGCGTTCCACGACGCGTCACGGCCGGCTCGGGCACCGGAACGTTGGGCAGCATCGCCCGGACATGCGCCAGCGCTTCGGCAGGAGTTCGGCCCCCACCCCGCTGCAGCTCATGGTCTGCCGCAACCGCAACGTCGAGCAACCGCACGCCGCGCAAGCCTTTGCTGTGCGCCTCCACCAGCAGATCAGTGGCGGCATCGGGATTGAAATGGTGGGCAACCAGATCGGCGGCCGCATGCAATGCCGGACCCGGAGGCTCGTTCGGCGCCATGGCGAGCAGCCGCTCGACGATCGGGCCCGAAAGGCCGCGGGCGAGCGCCGCCGCGACGGCGGCGACATGACCCTCCGGGACCGGCTGGCCGGGCACCGCATGACTCACGATGACGTGCGCCTGGCGCAGCTGCAGCAGCCCGCGTCGCACACCATTCACGAGCCGAGCGGGAGGAACATTCTTGGCGCTCCCTTCGAGCGCCTTCTGCACAAGCGGCTCGGTCGGCAGGCTCTCCGCGACCGCGGTCGCGATGATCGAGTCGATCGCCGGCAGCGCGGCTGCGGGGACACGGCCCGGCAGTCGCGTCGATGGGTTTTGCGCCATCACGGGTCCGGCGATCAGCGTGAGGGCGACGGCGCGCCGCCAATTCATGGCTGCGCGGCCGCCGGTCGCACAAAGAGCAGCGAATTCTCCTGGCCGGCACCGAATCCGTCATCGACGTAGCGGCCCGCGAGCGGATCGGGCACCCAGCGCTCGCCGTCGACGACGAACATGTACTCGTGCGTCCCCGCCGGCAGGACGGCTGCCGCGTGCCAGATACCGTCGTGGTCGTCGTCGCTCAGGTGCAGCAAGCCACGGCTCCAGTTGTTAAACGAGCCGACGACTTCAACCGAACGGGCTCCGGGGAAATGGCCGACGAAGTTCGCGATGCCTTCACTGGCGCCCGGCGCGGGGACAGACCCTTGCTGCCAGGGCAGCAGCAGCATCGCGAAGAGACCGGCCGCCAGGGCCAGCGTCCAGACTGGCCGCAGGCGGACGGTGACAGCCCGCCCCCGCCCAAACCACCGGATCATCCGACGCACGGGACTGTCCGGGGGCACGTGAGCCGGAATCTGTCGGATCTCCCCCATGACGCGATTCGCGACGCTCAAGCGGGGGGTCGACTCGAGCAGCTCCGCGGCCGAGATCAGACGGGCGTACGCCTCCCGCAGATCCGCCGGCAATTCGCCCGGATCACGCTCCCCATCGAGCGCTTCCTGCAACCGCGGATCAATTGGGCTCATCGTACGACCTCCTCGAGCGCCTCCAGCAATGCTTCCCTGGCCCGATGCACGCGCATCTTGAGCGTGGGAATTCGCGCCCCGGTCACCGCCGCCATCTCCTCGTAACTCATCCCTTCCACATGCTTCAAGACGAACGCCTCACGTTTCTCGGCCGGCAACGCCGCGAGCGCGCGTTCCACGAGCGCGACCTGCTCGCTCCGCTCCAGCACTTCCCAGGTATCGGACGCTTCCGCCAGCGCCGGCGCGGGGGCCTCACTGAGCGGGATGTCGTTCGTGTGGCGCCGCGCCAAATGGCTGCGGCAGCGATTGCCGGTGATCCGGTACAACCAGCTGCGCAGCCGCGACGGGTCCCGGCATTGTGCCAAATGCCGATACGCGCGTACGAGACTCTCAGCCACCGCATCCGCCGCCGCATCGGGATTCCCGAGCATGCGCGTCGCGAAGCGAAGCAGGCCCGGCTCATAGCGCCGGATGAGAATCCCGAACGCCTCCCCATCGCCTGCAAGCACCCGAGCGACTACGTCGGCGTCGTCGTTCACCATTACAGGGACCCCAGCGGGAGTGTCTTGGTCACGGTAGCTGCAGCGTTTCCCGAACGGCGACCAGATACGTCGCGGCCCGCACGCCGGCGCCAGGGACGGCGCCCGCAAACGCCTCTAAGGTGGTCTGGGCACGACGCCGGTACGTGGGGTCGCCTGTCACCTGTGCGAGTCGCGCCAGCAGCAGCGCCGCCCCAGCGTTGGCACCCGGCAGCACATCGTCCAGCACGTGTTTCGTCCGATCAGCAAGCGCGGCGGGTGACGATGTGGTTCCCTCGGCCACATCGAAGTAGCCCCCGGCGGGATCAGCGTAGCGGCGTTCGATGATCGTGGCGAGGTCGCGAGCGATATCCAGGTAGCGGAGTTCATGGCTGACCTGGTAGGCGGCGAGGCAGGCCAGTGCGACCTCGACCTGGTCCTGCAAAAACCCGGGTTGCGCGGGGTTTTTCGCGACGGCGTGTCGTACGCCCCAGCCGCGTGCGTACGTTCGCTGCAGCACGAAATCGAGCGCCGCGCGCGCACGCCGAGTCGCAGTCGACTCCTCCAGCATTGCGGCGGCGAGCAGCAGCCGCTCGATGACGTATGCCTGCTGGTCTGTGAAGACAGACTCACTCGCGCCTTCGTTGGCAAGACTCTGCACCAGCGCACCAGCGGCTTCGCGATAACGGCGGTCGCCGGTGACGAGCCAGGCGGCGGCAAAGGCGCGGCCGAGTGCGGCTCGAACCAGGCGTGGCGGATCCTCGCCGACAGTCCCGCCGGTTGTATCGAGCATGAAATCGAGGGCGCGGAGGGCCGACGCTCGCGTGATTGTGTCCCCCCCCCGCAGCAGGGCCGACGCCGCCTGCGCGTGCATCACACTGCCGCCGGCGGTGCGACCGTGAACGGCTTCCTCCAGATCGCGCCTGAGGTCGACGATTCCCTGTTGCACGAGGGAAGGTCGCAGTGGGCCACGCATCTCACGGCTTCCGGTGAGCACGAGCTCCCGGATCAGCGCCGCCTGCTGGACCACGAACGAGCGCTGCTCGCGATAGCTCTTCGCCACCTCGGGGAGCAGCTGTTTCAGCCCGCGGCCCGTGATCGGGTCGTCGGCGGGGAAATACGTGCCCCCGAAGAACGCGGAGCCGTCCGCGGTGAGGAATACGGTGAGCGGCCATCCGCGCAACCCGGCGAGGCGCTCCACCGCCGCCTGGTATCGCTGCGCGACATCGGGCCGCTCGTCACGGTCGACGCGGATGGGGACGAAGAGGGTGTTGATGAGCGTGCCGATTTCCCGATCGGTGTAGATCGCGCGGTCGGTTTCGGCGCACCAGCGACAGTCATCACTGCCGACATAGAGCAAGACGGGGCGATCGAGTTTGGCGGCCAGCGCGAAGGCGTCGCGTCCCCACGGCTGCCAGCGCACGGGCTGACGCGCCGCGCGCGCGAGGTAGGTTGTTCCCGAGAGGGCCATGCGGTTCGCGAACGGCCCACGCTCACCGATGCACGCCGACAGTCCGGCGCAGCACACCAGGAACACCCCGCGCACGCGGGAAATACCCCGTCCGCCCGCAGCGCGTGCCGTTATATTCGCGGGCATGAGCCACGTCACCATAACTCCCAAGGCGAATGGTCCGCTCATCGTCGAGGGCCCGGTGCGGATCGTGACGCCCGACGGGCGGGAATTGACGCCCCCGCCCCGCAAAGACGGCAAACCGACGGAAGTCGTTGTGCTGTGCAGATGTGGGGGCTCGGCGACCAAACCCTTCTGTGACGGAACGCACAAACGGAACGGGTTCCAAGACGGGCAAGTTACCCCCGGCTAGCGCGACCCTATTATGTTGTCAGGCGCTTGCAGCTTCCCGTTCACCTTGCGACCCGTGCCCTTGAACTGGAGGAGCGACCGACAATGGCAAAGGGAAAGAGCCCAATGGCCGCGGATGAAGGTTACTGTGTGAAGTGTAAGGCGAAGCGGAAGATCTCGAACGCCCAGCAGGTGAAGATGGCCAACGGCCGCCCCGCGCTGAAGGGTGTCTGTCCCGTGTGCGGGACCGGAATGTTCAAGATCCTGCCGCCGAAGTAGCCTCGCGGTCTCTCTCATTCGTCACGCCCCCGGTGCTTATTGGGTCCGGGGGCGTGCCGTTTCTAACCTAATCGTGTAGCACGCCGCGCCGACCTCGCGGCAGTAGTAAGCGAGGATTTCCAGCTTCGCGAACTCGCCGGCGGCGGTGCGGACGGCGTAAATGTGATGCTTGGACGTGAGCAGGTGTGACCACATGCTGTAGTCGTACCACTTCCCGATGCCGGTGTTGGTGGTGTCGGCGCCGAACGTTGTTGCGACGTAACCATCCGCGGGTACTTCCGACACCGCATCGAAGCTCACCGGACCGAGATCGATGGCGCCAGCACCGGGAGCGGTAATGACGTGATTGCGTCGAAAGCCGAGGTCCCGCCACCAGCGCCACGCGTCGCCACGCGAGGCATCGAGTGTGTAGCTGCTATCCGCATGCAGCCCGATTTCATACGGTGGGAACTCCGGTTTACTGAACGACCCGATCAAGAGCGACGCGACCAGCAGGAGAAACGCCGCCGCCAACACCAACACCAGAATTGGCGGCCTCGTGTTCCCACCCTCACCCATTACGGCTCCGCCATAAACGGATACCACGGATCACGCGGCGGCACGAAGTTCTCCTTCACCACCCGCGCCGTGGTCCAGCGGATCAGATTCAACAGGCTGCCCGCTTTGTCGTTCGTGCCGCTGGCGCGCCCACCACCGAACGGCTGCTGTCCCACCACGGCACCGGTCGGCTTGTCGTTGAGATAGAAGTTGCCCGCGGAGTATCGCAGCGCGGCGCTGGCTTCGTTGAGCGCGGCGCGGTCCTGCGCGAAGACGCCGCCGGTGAGCGCGTAGGGCGACGTGCGGTCCACCAGCTCCAGCGTCTCCCGCCAGCGTTTATCAGGATAGACGTACAGCGACAGCACGGGGCCGAAGATTTCTTCGCACATCGTACGATACGCCGGGTCCTCGACCTGAATCAGGGTCGGATGCACGAAATAGCCATCCGCGTCGTCGCATTCGCCGCCGAAGAGGATCTTGGCTTTGGGATCGTGCTTCGCGCCTTCGATGTACCCCTTGATCTTATCGAACGATTTCCGGTCGATCACCGCCCCCATGAAGTTGCGGAAATCGGCGGGGTCGCCGACGCGCACGTCCGTCAGCAGGCCGAGCACGCGCTCGCGCAGCTTGGGCCAGAGCGATTCCGGCACGTAGGCCCGGGACGCGGCGCTGCATTTCTGACCCTGGTACTCGAACGCGCCGCGGACGATGCCCGTGGCGAGCGCGTCGACGTCGGCGCTCGGATGCGCCAGGATGAAGTCTTTGCCACCCGTCTCGCCCACGAGGCGCGGATAATCGGCATAGCCGGTGAGGTTCGTGGCGACTTCCTTCCACAGCGTTTGGAAAACTTCCGTCGACCCGGTGAAGTGAATGCCACCAAGGTGCCGGTCGGCGAGCAAACGCTCGCTGATAACCGTGGCGGGGCCGGGCACGAAGTTGACGACGCCAGGTGGCAGCCCTGCCTCCTGCAGCAACCGGAAGAGGAGATAGTTGGAGTACGCCGCGGTGCCCGCCGGCTTCCAGATGACGGTACAGCCCATGATCGCCGGGGCGGTCGACAGATTCCCGCCGATCGACGTGAAGTTGAAGGGCGAGATCGCGTAGACGAATCCTTCGAGCCCGCGATAGTCCATCGCGTTCCACATGCCGCTCGCGGATGGCGAGAGCGGTTGCTCGGCGTTGATCCGTTCGGCGTAATGGACATTGAAGCGCCAGAAGTCGATCAGTTCGCACGCCGCGTCGATCTCGGCTTGGAACGCCGTTTTGCTCTGGCCGAGCATCGTCGCCGCATTCACCATGGCGCGCCAGCGCGTCGCCAGGAGGTCGGCGGCCTTGAGGAAGACGGCGGCGCGGTCAGCCAGGCTCCAGCTCGACCATTCACGCCAGGCGTCGCGCGCCGCTTTGATGGCGCCGGTGACTTCTTCGGGACCCGCCTGATGCACCTTCGCGAGGACGTGACGATGGCAATGGGGCATCACGGCATCGACCGTCTTCCCCGTTCGGATCTCCTTGCCGCCCACGACGATGGGGATCTCGACTTGCCGGCCGCTCAAGTCCTTGAGGGCTTGTTTGAGCTCCCCGCGCTCGCGGGAGCCAGGCGCGTAGGCGAAGACGGGCTCATTGACCGGGGTAGGGATTTTGGCTGCGTTCATGGCGGGAAATGTAACCCGGGAACCTCGACGTGTTTTGGAGACGACATGACCATCGATCCCAGAACCAGGATCGGCCACGTGCACCTGACGGTGAGCGATTTGGACCGCTCACTCGCGTTCTACCGGGACGTACTGGGCTTTGAAGTTACGGCCCGCTATGGCCCTGACGCCGTCTTCGTCTCCGCCGGCGGCTACCATCACCATATCGGCCTGAATACCTGGGCGGGTCGTGGCGCGCCGCGCCCGCCGCCGGGCACGACGGGCCTCTATCATTTCGCGATCCTGTTTCCCGACCGTGCCGCCCTGGCGGCCACGGTGCGTCGCGTGATCGAAAACGGCATACCGCTCGAGGGCGCTTCGGACCATGGTGTGAGCGAGGCGATCTACCTGCGCGATCCGGATGGCCACGGCATCGAGCTCTACCGCGATCGGCCCGAAAGCGAATGGCCGCGCGGTCCGGATGGCAGCATCCGGATGCACACGCGGCCACTCGACCTTCAGGCGCTGCTCGCCTAGAGACCCGCGCGGCGGTCCGCTTCGCGTTGCGCCGGTAGCGGCAGCGCGATGGTGAACGTCGTTCCCGTCGCCAGCGCCGATTCCACCGTCACCGTCCCGCCGAACGCGCCCTCGGCGACGCCGCGCACCTTCTCCAGATTCGCCGGACTCCCGCGGCCGCGCACCGTCAATTCGAGATCCTTACCTTTTTGATCGAGCCGCACAGACACCGGCGCCGGGGCTTCGCCGCCCGGTTCCGCCGCGTTTCGCACCAGGTTCACGAGCAGATCGAACAACGCGTTCGGATCGCCTTTGAGGTATGTCGCCTCGAGCGCTGTCGAGAAGTCGAGATCGATGCCGCGGTCGCGCAGCAGCCGCCGTTCGAGCGTCAGACAGGAACGGATGACGCGCACCGCATCGAAGCGTTCCGGACGGCCGGCGGGAGCGGCGCCGCGCGTTGTGCCATGCTCCCGCACGGCGCGCAACAGCGCGGTCGTTCGGTCGATGTCTTCCAAGACCTCACCAAGATCATCGAGCAGCATGAGCCGGCGGTCCGCGGCGAGATCGACCCAGCGACCGATCGACTCCATCGCGAGCTGCAGCCCAGCCCGCGCGGCGGTCAGGGGGTTGCTGGCTTGGTGCACGAGCATGCCGGACGTTGGCGCAGTCGGTTGCGTGTCGGGAGACGCCGCTGTGGCGGGACCGGGCGGACCGGCAATCAACCCCAGCACCAGCCCAGCCAGCTCGAGAGCGAGTCGCTCTTTGCTGCGACGCTCGCGCCCACCCGGCGGCGGTGCGGGCGGGCGGGAGCGCACGGGGGCCACGACCCACGCGTCCGGCGCAGACCCAGGAGCCGTGACCCAGCGGGATCCGACGGGGACCCGGACACTCCAGCGTTGCAGGATCGTGTCGAGATCAAAATTGGGAGGACTGACACCGACATCAGGACCGCTGCTCGCGCGCGGCACGGCGTGGCGCGGTCCGATGACTTCCCACAGGACGACCGGGCGACCCACGACCGCGCTCGCTTGGCGCAGGACTTCGCCTTCATCTCCGCGAAACACGACAGCGCTCAACTGTCCTCCAGCGGCATCCCAGCGACGGTCGGGTGTCAGATGGGGGCGAGGGGCGCATGTAGAAATTGCGCCCCCTTGCAGCGCCGTCAAGCGCACACTAGCGTCTGGCCCATGACGACTCCGCCTGGCTTCCCGGCGCGACCCTCCGTCGGCCGGTCATCCTTCGCCGTGGCGATGAAAGATTACACGTTCATCCGGCCTGGTATTGCGGTGACAATCAGCGCGGTGACGCTCGCCGTCGCCCTGGTGATCGGCTTCGGGTTGATCATCTCGCTGCGGGGAGCCGCCGAAACCGTTAGCCGCGGTGCGCGCACTTCCGAGACCCTCCACCGCTACAACGCCGGGCTCGAGGTCTGGCGGGAAATGACGACCAGCACCGATCCGCGCTTCCGCCGGGGGGAAGCCGTCGCGCAGCGGGATAGTTTGGGCCGGTCGCTGCGAATGCAGCTCTCCGATCTCGGCAACGCCATGCCCGACGATCATGAGCGCGAGCTCGTGCAGACGGTGCTGGGCGGTCTGACAAGCTCGGGCACGGGCACCGGCGCCCGCCAGGCTATGATCGTCCTCCTCGCCAAGCAGGACTCGTCCATGTTCCAGGCAGCGCAGGCCTCGCAGCAGGCCGTGTTGCTGGCCGCCGTCCTGCTCGCCCTCACGATCATCGCGGCGGGCATGCTAATCGTCCCGATGGCGTGGCTGTACGTGCGGTACAAGCGCGGGGCGACCATCGAAGTGAAGGTGTAGATGGCGAAGGCCGCCGCGGACCGTGCCCGACCACCGACGATCGAGAGCTCGCGGGAGCGCGAGCGACTCCGCACCGTCGTCTTTCCCGAGCACTCGGACCTCGCTGTCGCCGTCGCCGAGCGGATCATCGAGGTCATTCAGCGCGAGACCCGCGCCAAGGGCCGCGCGGTCCTGGGGCTCGCCACGGGAAGCACTCCCCTCGGGGTCTACGAAGAGCTGATCCGCCGCCATCAGGCCGGCGAGGTCGACTTTTCGCGCGTCATCACGTTCAATCTCGACGAGTACTACCCCATGGCGCCTGACAGTCCCCACAGCTACCACCGCTACATGTGGGAGAACTTCTTCGCGCATGTGAACATCGCGAAGGAGAACGTGCATATCCCCGCCGGCACGATCCCGCGCGAGCGCGTGGTCGAGGCCTGCGCCGCGTATGAAGAGGCGATTCGGGCGGCCGGTGGTATCGATTTCCAGCTGGCCGGCATCGGCAAGACGGGGCATGTCGGTTTTAACGAGCCCGGGTCCGATGCGACGTCGCGGACCCGCATCGTGACGCTCGACACGCTGACGCGGAAAGACGCCGCGGCCGACTTCTTCGGCATCGAAAACGTCCCGCGCGAGGCGATCACCATGGGCGTGGCCACGATTCTCGACGCACGGGAGATCGCCCTGCTGGCGACCGGCGAACACAAGGCGGCGATCGTCGCACGGGCGGTGGAGGGCGAGATCTCCACTGACGTCGCCGCGACATTCCTGCAGCGCCACCCCAGCGTCACGGTGTACCTCGACTTGGCCGCCGCCGCCGATCTGACCCGGATCAAGACGCCCTGGGTGCTGGAGGGAAGCGTCGACTGGACCCCGGCCATGATCGAGCGGTCCGTCGTGTGGCTCGCGGAGCGGAGCGGCAAGGCGGTGCTCAAATTGGCGGCGCGCGACTACGCCGAGAACCACCTGAGCCCCCTGCTCGCGCGCGCCGGAGCCGCGGGGCCGATCAACGGCCAGGTGTTCAACCGGCTGCGGGACAAGATTCGCGGGCGGGCCAAACTGCCCACGCACGATCGCGTGCTGGTCTTCTCCCCCCATCCCGATGACGACGTCATCTCGATGGGCGGGATCCTTCGCAAGCTGTGGGAAAACGAGAATCAGATCGTGGTCGCGTACATGACGAGCGGCAACATCGCGGTGTTCGATCACGACGTGATGCGGCATCTCGATTTTGTAGAACGGGCCGCGGCCTCGCTCGGGCTGGATGCGGTGGCCCTGAAGCGGGCGCGTGCCGCCATCCATGAAGGGATCGAACAGAAAGCGCCGGGGGACGTGGACATCCCGCTCGTGCAGAACTTGAAGAAATTCATCCGCGAATCGGAGGCGATTGCCGCGTTGGCGGCTGTCGGCATTCCGCCGAGCGCCGCTCGGTTCCTCGATCTACCGTTTTATCAGACGGGCGAAGTCCGCAAGCGGCCGCTCAGCGACGACGACATCGCGATCGTGTTGCGGTTGTTCGACGAGGTGAAGCCCGACCTTGTGTTCGTCGCCGGCGACCTCTCGGACCCGCACGGCACCCATCGGACCTGCAAAGAAGCCGTCGAGCGCGCGCTGGAGCGCTCCGCGGAACCGCGACCCGAGGTGTGGCTGTATCGCGGCGCATGGCAGGAGTGGTCACTCACCGAAGCCGATGTCCTCGTGCCGCTGTCGCAGGACGAGCTGCACGCCAAGATCCTCGCCATCTTCCGCCACCAGTCGCAGAAGGACACCGCGCCCTTCCCCGGCTATGACGAGCGCGAGTTCTGGCAACGCGTGGAGGCGCGAAATCTCGAGACCGCGGCGCGCGCCGATCGGCTCGGACTGCCCGAGTACTACGCGATGGAAGCCTATGTAATTCAAAGGGCTTAGCCGCGCAGCCGTTGCACCCAGCCCTGCCCGTTCATTATGTTGGCGCCGCAATCCCCCTTCAATGGAGGAGGCCCATCCGATGAGCGCTCCAACCACCAAAGCATTGAGCCTGGCGATCGTCGCGGCCCTGTGGGCCGTCATCTCCCATTTCGGCAAGCTGCCGTTGCAGCTCTGGCCCGTCATCGTCGGTCTCGGCTGCTTCGTCGGCGCGGGCGGCGGAATAATGGGACTGCAAAAGTCGGTACTCGGTTCGGCGTCCGGCGTCGTCTGGGCGCTGCTCTATGCCGCCGTGTCGACCGCGCTCGGGCGGAACGACCTTCTAGACGCCCTGCTCCTCGGCGCTGCCGTCTTCGGTATGGTGTTCCAGGCGCGCATCCCGCTGTTGTCGTATACCACGGGTGCGCTTGTCGGCGCCGCCACCGCCATGGGTGCGCGCGCCGTCGCCATCAACGGCGGTATCCGTATCATGATCGCCCTGGCGATCGGTTGTGCCCTGGGGATCGCGGCGGAACGGATTGCGGAAATGCTTGGTAGAATGCGGGTCGTGCCGTCAATGTCGAATCGAGGCTGAGGTAAGACCTCGACCGGAGCAAGGCACATGCGGGTTGGCGTGATGGCCGCTGCATGTGCCTTTGCTGTTTCGCCACTCGACGCGCAGGATAGCACCCGCACGGCGCAGGACTCTGCCGTGCGGGTGTTTCTCGATTGTCCCGACACCTTCTGCGATTTCGACTACTACCGCACCGAAATCACGTTCGTGAACTGGGTGCGCGACCGCCAATTCGCACAGGTGCATGTCCTCGTTACGACGCAAAGGACGGGAGGCGGGCAGGAGTACACGCTGGCGTTCATCGGTCTCGAGCGCTTCGCGAGAACCGTGGATACGCTGCGCTGGACATCCCGCACGACGGACACGGAGGACGACATTCGTCGCGGCGTGGGGCAGACGATCCGGCTTGGCCTGGTGCGCTTCGCGGCGAAGACGCCAGTCGCCCGGAATCTGGCGATCAGCTACACCGCCCCAGCGGGCGCCGCCGCGCAGGTGCGGGATCCCTGGAACTACTGGGTGTTCAGTGCAGGTCTGACGGGTAACTTCCAGGGCGAGAAGAGCCTCAAATTCCAGTATTGGTCGGGCCGCCTTTCGGCCGATCGCCTTACGGAGAAATGGAAGATCAGGTTCTTCGTGAGCCAGAGCTACAACCAAGGCGATTATACGTACCCGTTGTATGACAGCACGGGCGCGCAGATCGGCGAGCAGAAGGTTCGCAACATTAGGCGTGGCAACAACGCGAACTCGCTCATTGTGCGCAGCGTGGGTGCGCATTGGTCCTTCGGGGGGCGCTTGCTCGCGTCATCATCAACGTTCTTGAATCAGGATCTCGCTGCTCGAATCGCACCAGCCATCGAGTACGATGTTGTCCCCTATTCGCAATCCACGCGTCGGCTCCTCACCTTCCGCTATGAGATCGGGCCCGCGGTTTATCGATATCGCGACACAACCATTTTTGACCGGCTCCGGGAAACACGGTTCACCCAGTCACTCAACGCGTCACTGTCCATCAAGCAACCGTGGGGATCTGCCGGCATCGCGCTGGAAGGCAGCAATTACCTGCACGACTTTCGCAAGAATCGTCTGACGTTCTTCGGCAACGGACAGTTCCGGATTTATAAGGGGCTCTCGGTGAACATGTTGGGGAGCGTAGGCCTCATCCACGACCAGTTGTCGATACCGAAAGCCGGCACCTCAGAACAAGAAGTGTTGCTCCAACGCCGCCAGCTCGCGACGTCCTACCAGTATTTCGGTTTCTTCACGCT